>WNGB01004830.1_pt1 | contig 20737 bp, 16 predicted proteins | sample 5400681 | NCBI WGS metagenome assembly WNGB01 (sample SAMN13153367, study PRJNA577476) | soil metagenome | isolation source: 115 cm soil or saprolite under grassland replicate 2 | place: USA:California | collected 2016-06-15
TCTAAATGACGCCCGCTCCGCTCGTCAGCGTCGTCTTGCCCGTATACAACGCCGGGCTGACCTTGCCTCAGGCGCTTGCTTCCATTCAGCTCCAGACATTCCGCGATTGGGAGTTGATTTTCATCGACGACGGCTCGACGGACGACTGCACGGTAGGCTTTAGCAGTTCGGATGACAGAATCCGAGTCGTCCGGGATGGAAGGAACCTGGGCCTGGCGGCCCGACTCAACCAGGGGATCGACCTCGCGAGAGGGAAGTACCTCGCGCGAATGGATTCGGATGATGTCGCCTACCCCTCTCGGCTCGAACGCCAGATCGAATTCCTCGACCGCAACCCGAACATAGACCTGGCCGGTACCAAGGCGATTGTGTTTCGGGATGAAGGGCACCCTGTCGGACTTTTTCCCTTTCGCGCTACCCATGCCGAAATCTGCGCTCGACCCTGGAATGGATTCTATTTGCCTCACCCTACATGGATGGGACGCATCGAGTGGTTTCGCCGCCACCGCTACACGATTCCGGAGGTCGTGCGGGCCGAAGATCAGGATTTGCTCCTTCGCACCTATGACTCCAGCCGCTTCGCCTGCGTCGACGAAATGGCACAGTTGCGGGCGCATGCAGCTAAAGGACGCTGGGCGTACGCCGTGCTTGGATCATTGACGCCCCTGCTCAAGGGAGCGGCGGATGTCTCGCGACCGCCGCTTCGGGCGGGCGGCGAACCCGCAGGCGGATGGGGTCGATTGTCTGAATCCGAAATCGATACCTGGCGCCGCGTATGGAATTCGGTCAGCCTCGGTTTCAACAACTGAACGCGCCGCAATGCGCATCGTCAGGCTCGCCACCGTCCCCTTTTTCATGCTGCATCATCTGCGCAGCCAGATCGATGCGATAGCCGGGGCCGGGCACGAGGTGACGCTGGTCGCAAGCCCCGTCGAAGGCGCCGACGCGCTCGGACGCATCGCCGGGGTCCGTTTTGTCCCGATCGACGTTCCGAGAGGGATCGCGCCCCTGCGCGACCTCGCCGCGCTCGTGTCGATGTACCGGCTGTTCGGTTCGTTCCGACCCGACGTCGCACATTCGACCACGCCCAAAGCGGGGCTCTTGTGCGCGGTGGCCGGATTTCTTGCTCGCGTGCCGGTGCGACTCCACACGTTCACCGGCCAGCCCTGGCTCGAGCTCTCCGGCCCGATACGGTGGTTTTCCATGGCGAGCGACTGGCTGATCGCCCGCCTCAACACGCACTGCTACGCGGACAGTCCCTCGCAACGCGATTTTCTGATAGCTGCAGGGCTGTGCCGGGCCGACGCCATTTCGGTGCTGGAAAGCGGATCCCTGGCGGGAGTCGATCTGGCGCGCTTTGACCCGGCGTCGCTCGCCGAACGCGCCCGGAGGTGTCGCGAGACGCTTGCGATCCCTCACGCTGCCCGGGTCGTGCTCTTCATCGGCCGCGTGACCCGGGACAAAGGACTGGTGGAGCTGGCCGAAGCTTTCTCCCAAGTCAAAGCCTCCGATCCCGGGGCATATCTCGTCGTGGTCGGTCCGACCGAACCGAGACGGGATCCGTTGCCCCCCGCTCTGTTGCAGGCGCTGGAGTCCGACGAACGGATCAGAACGACCGGCTACGACCCCGAACCGGAGAAATACCTCGCCATGGCCGATCTGCTGTGCTTGCCGAGCTACCGCGAGGGCTTCGGGAACGTAGTCATCGAGGCCGGCGCGCTCGGCGTGCCGACTGTAGGGACGCGCATCGATGGGCTTCGCGACGCCGTCGTCGACGGCGTCACCGGGTTGCTGGTGCCGCCGAAGAACGCCGCGGCTCTCGCCGGTGCGCTCGCGAGTCTGCTCAAGGACGACGCAAAGCGAAAGCAGATGGGAAACGCGGCCAGGGAACGCGCTCGAAACCTGTTCGATTCCAGGGTCGTTAACGGCCGCGTTCTGGAGGAATACGAGCGGTTGCTCGGAAATCGCGATTCGGCCCGTTAAAGGGAGAGTTCGCCGGACGGCTATCCCCGGGTTTCCGGCCCGCGACCGTAGCGGTCTTCGAAGCGCACGATGTCATCCTCCCCCAGATAGCTGCCCGACTGGACTTCGATGAGGCAGAGCGGTTCCTTTCCCGGATTTTCGAGGCGATGCTTGGCGCCGATCGGGATATACGTGGATTCGTTCTCCGCGAGGAGCATGACTTCTTCGCCGCGCGTCACTTTCGCGGTGCCCGACACCACCACCCAGTGCTCCGCGCGATGCTTGTGCATCTGCAGAGACAGCGCCCCGCCGGGCTTCACCACGATGCGCTTGACCTGAAAGCGCTCGCCTGCGTCTATGCTTTCGTAATACCCCCAGGGCCGGTGGACCCGGCTGTGCGAAACGTGCTCGGTGCGGGCCTGCCGGTCGAGGCGCTCGACCACTTCCTTGACCTCCTGCGCGCGCGCCTTGTCGGCCACGAGAACCGCGTCTTTGGTCTCGACGACGACGAGGTCGCGCACTCCCAGCGCCACCACCATGCGGTGCTCGGCGCGAACGTAGCAGCCTCTCGCCTCGCGCAGGTCCGCGTCGCCGTGGGCGACGTTGTCGTTCACATCCTTCTCGCTGGCCTCCCAGAGCGCGGCCCACGAGCCGACATCGCTCCAGCCGATGTCGGCCTGGACCACGGCGCTCGCAGACGTACGCTCCATTACCGCGTAATCGACCGAGTCCGAAGGACAGGCGGCAAATGCCGCCGGATCCAGCCGGAGGAAATCGAGGTCGCGCGTGCTCGCCTCCCACGCGGACTTCGCCGCGGCCAGAATCTCGGGACGGAAGCGCTGCAGCTCCTCGAGAAAGCGCCCGGGCCGGAAAGCGAACATGCCGCTGTTCCAGAAAAACCGGCCGCTCGAAACATAGCTCTGCGCCGTCTCGGCATCGGGCTTTTCCACGAAGCGCCTGACCCGGAAGCTGCGCTCGCTTCCGGGAATCGGCTCGCCGCGTTCGATATAACCGTATCCCGTGACGGGCCCCTGCGGCGCGATTCCGAAAGCGACGAGCGAGCCGCTCGCGGCAAGGGGGAGCGCAGCGGCGATCGCCGCGTGAAATGCCGGCACCTCGCGGATCAGATGATCGGAAGGCAGCACGAGAAGACATGCGTCGGGGTGGCGGCTCCGGGTGTAAAGCGCCACGACCGCAACCGCCGGCGCGGTATTGCGGCCGACGGGCTCGAGGATCTGGACTTCGGGCTGCACGCCGATTTCCCGCATCTGCTCGGCGACGAGAAAGCGGTGCTCGTCGTTCGAAACGACGATCGGAGAGCCGGCGCCGTCAAGGCCTCGCAGCCGCAACACCGTGTCCTGAAGCAAGCTGTGCTCGGAAACAAGAGGCAGGAACTGCTTAGGCAGGAGCCGCCGCGACATCGGCCAGAGGCGACTGCCCGATCCGCCCGAGAGAATTACCGGGTAAAAGGAGACGCCCACTTGCTCCGCCTTGCGTTCGGATAAAGCGCGTATTGTAGTGGCCCGGATGGCCTGCAGATAGAGGCTTGCTAGAATCCCGCGTCGCAATGAAAAGAGCGAAGCGGCGTCTCCCTCTGTTATTCATCATGCGCATTCTCGTCACCGGTGCATCCGGCTTTGTCGGCGCGGTCCTTTGCCGGGAGCTCGTCGCGAGCGGGCACGCGGTCCGCGCGGCGGTCAGGAGGACGGGTCCGCCGGGCGTCGCGACGCCTGAATCACAGCAAGTCCCGATTCCTGACATCGCCGCCGAATTCGATCGGCGCGCGCTTCTCGATGGCGTCGATGCCGTCGTTCACCTTGCCGCGATTGCCCACCGCTCAGTCGGTTCGGACGCGGAGCTCCGGCGAGTCAATGTCGATGGGACGGTGCGGCTCGCCGAAGCCGCGGCCGGTTTCGTGCGCCGCTTTGTATTCTTGAGCTCGGTCAAGGTACACGGCGAGGACTCGGGCAGTGGGGCGTATCAGGAATCCGACGCTCTCCAGCCCGAGGACTCCTACGGCCGCTCCAAGCTCGAAGCCGAGCGCGCGTTGACGGCCATAGCCGCCCGAAGCGGGATGGAGCTCGTGCTGATCCGGCCGCCGCTCGTGTATGGGCCGGGCGTCAGGGCCAATTTTCTGCGCCTGCTCGGCTGGGTCGACTCCGGGCTGCCGCTGCCCTTCGCGAGCGTGCACAACCGGCGCAGCCTGATCTACTTGGGCAATCTCGTCGACGCGATCGCGCGCTGCGCGGAGCACCCCGCCGCGCGCGGGCCCTTTCTCGTGAGCGACGCGGAAACCGTTTCAACCCCTGATCTGGTATCGCGCATCGCCCGGGCGCTCGGGCGCCCGGCAAGGCTCCTTCCCATGCCGCCCGCGCTGTTGCGCGCGGCGGGCACGCTCGCCGGCCGCCGGGACGAAATCCGGCGCCTGATCGGCAATCTCGTCGTCGATCCTTCCAGGGCGCGCCGAATGCTCGACTGGCGTCCCCCCTGCACCCTCGACGAGGGCCTCGCCGAAACCGCGCGCTGGTTCAAATCCGCGCGCGGCCATCCCGAAAGAACACGCTAGAATGCGCCCCGTGCTCCCCGCGCGGACCAGGTGAACGGCGATGCCGGATATCGCCTTTATTTCACCGCTCGCCTCGGCGCTCGTCACGCTCGCGCTCATCGCCTGGTTGCTGAGGGCGCCGGATCGGCTGCCGCTCGACGTGCCGAACGAGCGCTCGCTGCATGTTCGTCCTGTGCCCCGCTCGGCCGGCATCGCGATGATGGCGGGAATTTTTTCCGGATTCGCGATCCTGCAAACCCCACTGGTCGTTGTGCTTCCCGCCGCGGCGCTTATAGCGCTTTCGCATTTCGACGACCTGCGCGGCCTGCCGATCCCGGTCCGTTTCGGCGCGCAGCTCGCTGCGGCCGCCGGATTCGCCTTCGGTGCGCTCCCTGCAATAGCGCTCCCTCTCCTTCTCCTGATCGTGATCGGCATCCTGTGGGTGACGAACCTCTACAACTTCATGGACGGCTCAGACGGGCTTGCCGGTGGGATGACGGTCGCGGGTTTCGCGTTCCTGGGGACCGGCGCCTGGATGAGCGGCGACGAGGCCCTGCTGATCGAATGCGCCATTGTCGCGGCCGCGGGCGCCGCGTTCCTACTGTTCAACTTTCCTCCCGCGCGGCTCTTCATGGGCGATGCCGGGTCCGTTCCGATCGGTTTCCTCGCGGCGGTCCTGTCCCTTTCGGGCTGGCGCGACGGCGACTGGCCGTTCTGGTTTCCCGCGGCGGTCTTTGCCCCCTTCATCGCCGATGCGACTCTGACTCTATTCAGACGGATCCTCGCGCGCGAACGCTTCTGGGAAGCCCACAACAAGCACTATTACCAGCGCCTGGTGCGAATGGGGTGGAGCCACCGCGGCACGGCGCTGGCGGAATATTCTCTGATGTTCGGCTGCGGGGCGACCGCGTTGTGGGCGTTGCGTCAGCCGGTATACTTTCAACTGGCCGCCGCGCTCGGGCTTATCGCGCTTCACGCGGCGCTCGCGCTCTGGGTGGATTGCGCGTGGCGGCGCAGCGAAAACAAACACAGTGAACGCGCTTAAGCCCAACTACCGCGCCGCGCTTGCTTTTGCCCACGACGTGCTCGCCTCCGCCGCGTGCTGGGTGCTCGCTTTCTGGCTGCGCCTGAACCTGGAAATCCCCGAGGAGTTTTTTCCGGCGCTCGCCACGGTGGTGACGGCGGCCGTTCCCTTGCACGCGTTGATCTTCTGGCGGCTCGGCCTGTACCGGGGCAGCTGGCGCTACGCGAGCCTGCCTGACCTGAAGCGCATCGCATTCGCCTGCTTGATCGGAGCGCTCGCGGTGCCCGCGCTGCTTGCGTTCTTTCGCGCCGGCGCCGGCGTGCCGCGGTCGACTTTCATCCTCGCCCCTCTGCTGCTCGCCGCGATCATGTCGGGCAGCCGGATAGCCTATCGCGCCTGGAAGGAACGAGCTCTGTACGGCCATGTTCACCTCACCGGCGAGCCCGTGCTCGTGATCGGCGCCGGAGACGTCACCGTCAACCTGCTGCGGGAAATCGAGCGCTCGAGCCAGTGGCGCGCGGTCGGCATCCTCGACGATGACCCCGCCTGGCACGGACAGGTTCTCCTCGGCGTCAGGGTCCTGGGAGCGCTCGATGAGGTCGGCCGCTGGGCGCGAAAGTTGGACTCCCGCCACGCGATCGTCTCGCTGCCGGCTGCGTCGGCCGGCGTGCGCAGGCGCGCCGCGGAACTCGCAGGCGGCGCCGGACTGACCGTCCTCACCGTGCCTTCCTATGACGATCTGCTGTCCGGCAAGGTCACGGTGTCCCAGATCCGCCGCATCGAGCTCGAGGACCTGCTCGGGCGCGACCAGGTGGTCCTCGACGATGCCGGCCTGCATCAGCTGCTCAAAGGCAAGGTGGTGATGGTCACGGGGGCGGGCGGCTCGATCGGCGCGGAGCTGTGCCGTCAGATCGCCCGATTCGAGCCGGCTCTGCTGGTGCTGTTCGAGCTGAACGAGTATGCCCTGTACTGCGTCGAACAGGAATTCGCCAGCGCGAAAATCCCCATCGTCGCGATCATCGGGGACGTGCGCAATGCCGGGCGCTTGGAGGCGGTTTTTTCCCGGTTCAGTCCGGCGGTCGTGTTCCATGCCGCCGCCTACAAGCACGTTCCGCTGATGGAAGGCGATAACGCGTGGGAGGCAGCGCAAAACAACGTCCTCGGGACCTTGCGCCTGGCGCGCGCCGCGCGCGATCACGGCTGCGAAGAATTCGTACTGGTGTCGACCGACAAGGCGGTGAACCCGACCAACGTCATGGGCGCCACGAAGCGCCTGTCCGAGCAGGTATGCCGGGAGATCCAGCGCCCCGGCGGCACGCGCTTCGTCGTAGTCCGATTCGGAAACGTCCTCGGCAGCACGGGCAGCGTCATCCCCAAGTTTCGCGAGCAGATCGCCCGCGGCGGGCCCGTCACGGTCACGCACCCCGAAGTGACGCGCTATTTCATGTCTATTCCCGAGGCCGCCCAGCTCGTCCTGCAGGCCGGATGGATGGGCCGGGGCGGGGAGATCTTCGTCATGGAAATGGGCGAGCCGGTCAGAATCGTCGATCTCGCGCGCGACATGATCCGGCTCTCGGGGTTCAGCGAGGAGGACATCAGGATCGAGTTCACCGGACTTCGGCCCGGGGAAAAGCTCTACGAGGAATTGCTCTCGGATCGCGAGCGCACTCTCCCCACACCGCATCCGAAGCTGCGCATAGCCAAAGCCGAGGCGGCTTTGGGCGAGGAATGGCTCGCCGGAGTCGAAGCCTGGCTTTCGCAAGCGCACTGCCCCCGCGACTATGAGGTCAGGCACGAGCTTGCCCGGCGAGTACCCGAGTATCGGCCCGCGACCGGATAATCGCCGCATCGTCCGGTCGATCGGCCGGCAAGATCAGAGACCAGTCAAGCCGGCAGCGCTATCGTCCGGTTGCTTTGTTGACGAAAGTTAAATGAGTATGCCGACTAGTACATTGATCATTGGTGGCGCCGGGTACATAGGTACGCATTTGATCCCAGGGCTGCTTGCTACGGGGCGGCGCGTCACTGTGGTTGGTAGAAGAGCAGCACCTATACATGGATTGCCTCGGGAAGTTCCATATGTTTCAGGAGATTTCGGTCAGCGCGACCTGATGGGTGACTTGCTTGAACACCATCAGGAAGTTATTCATCTGGCTTATACCACCGTTCCTAACACCTCTTTTGAAAATCCTTTGGCGGATTTGCTGCAAAACCTACCGCCCACGGTGCAGTTATTTTCTGAAATGGCCGCCAGAGGCGGAAAGCTGGTGCTGGTGTCTTCAGGCGGGACGGTATATGGCGAAGCAATCGCCTTGCCCATTCGAGAGGATCACCCCACCAAGCCCATCTCTCCCTATGGAGTTACCAAGCTGACTTTGGAGAGCTATGCTCATCTCTATGCAGTGACGCATGGTTTGAAATTCATTTGCGTTCGTCCCGCGAATGCGTTTGGCGTAGGGCAGCGGCCGTTTGTTGGCCAGGGATTTATTTCTACCGCTATGGCCTCAGCTATGCGCGGACAACCCGTCAAGATATTTGGTCAAAGAGGCGCCGTTCGTGACTACGTATACGTCAGCGACGTTGCGATGGGGATAATCAGTGCCTTGGAACATGGACGGTTATCCGAGACCTACAATCTCGGATCGGGGATCGGACTTTCCAATATGGACGTGATTGAAATCATGTCTCCTCTGATAGAGGACGCGGGCTCCAAACTTCGCGTAGATCGTCTTCCCGAACGCGTTTTCGATGTAAAGACCAATGTGCTAGATTCGAAAAAATTAGAAGAACATACGGGCTGGAAGATGCAGGTTGGATTTCGCGAAGGGCTGCTTCTCACTCGGGATTGGTTGAGGCGATACAAAGATGAATAAGATTTCTTCACGCACCTGATGCGGCGGCGTCTCCCGCGGCTTGAGAGTCTTTCTGGTTGAGCCACAGCGCATAGAGCAACATCGCCAGCAAAGCGTGTCCATGGTGCAGGGTAGGGTTGACCAATCCAATCACAACGGTAATGGTGAATGCGCCGGCGGCGCCTGACCACAGGGCGCGTTGATAGAGCGAGGTTCCAGTGCGGGGGCGCCATTTCCACAGCGCAACCGCCCAAACCCCCAACCAAGCCAGCAACAGCACAAAACCCACGACTCCATGGGACACGAGTCGGGTGAGATACAGGTTGTGCGCTTCCTTAGCGCGCCGTCGTCCTCGTTCAGCTTCGGTTTCCGGTAAGCCTACGGCTTGACGCATGGTGCTGAGCTGTGATGCGCTGACCTTGCCCATTTCACCGGGTCCGATGCCGAGCAGAGGCGCGCTCCGCCAGATGGCGTAGCCATCCTTCCAAATCGTAATTCGTCCATTGAAAAAATCGCCACTTGCTTCCAGACTCGCTTTTTTTTGCATAATACGCGCGTCACTGACCACGGCAAGCGCAACCGTGGCTAAAAGCAACAACAATGTGACCGCCACCTGACGGCGGTAATGATGGTAACCCAGCATCGTGCAGACCAAAATGGCGGCTAGACCGCCAACAAAATTCCCGCGGCCTTCGCCAAAAAGCAGGGAAAACCAGCACGCCAGGGCACTCATCATCAGGAACCAGCGTTGTTTTCCGGACAGCACAAAACCAGCCGTAGCAAGCGCCACGGCTGCCGTACCGATATACATCGAGCTGGGATGCACATGTCCTACTGCACGCAATTCGGGGAAAAAGCGTCTCTGCCCGAGGTAGAAATACTGCCAAACGGCATCCGCCAAACCCACTACCAACGAAGCCCCCAGCACCAACCACAAAATGCGGATTTGTTTTTCAGTCCAGGGTGGCGTGAGCACCACCCAAAAGACGGCGAAGTAACGGAAATAGTCCAACCATTCCCCTCGTGCGGCAGGCGGATAGAGAAAACTGGCCAAGCCAAGGACCGCGAGCGTGACCACGATCAGCCATTGTTGGGCACCCCAGGAACGGAGATGCCAGTATCGCCCATACCGCCAGGAACTGCCCAGAACGAGCAAGAGACACAAGATATTTTTTGCGGCCTCAACCAACGGCCACACCAGCACGCCCGCTGCCAGCAGCACAAACAGCCAGGTCGGCGGAGCTGGTGCTGCGCCGGCCGGGGATGACACGGTATGGGATGAGCTAGTGTTCATGGTGCGCTTGCTCCCCACAGGCTATCCGTCGGCGCGTTGTCCCAGCAGTCGCCCTTGCGGCTCATCGAAGAGCGTATCCCGTAGGCGGCGAGAGCGGCCTGAAACGTTACTTTCGCAGAGCCTGCTCATAGACAGCCTCCACGCGCCGCACCATCGCTTCGTCGCCGTAGTTATCACGGACATGTTGTGCGCCTTTCATTCCCTTCACCATCGCTGCGGGAAGGTTCTGCAGACATTCCGCAATCTTGTCCGCCAATGCAGCGGAATTCCCCGCCGGAACCGTAAAACCATACTCATCACTGCAAAACACCCGGGACACCCCGCCGACAGGAGTCGCCACCACCGGCAGGCCTGCGGCCATCGCGGATAACATCGCCAAGGAGAGGCCCTCCCAAAGGGATGGCATGACAAATACATCCATCGCACGAAACAAATCACCCAAATCGTTTCGTGTGCCCAACAACATGACTTGATGCTCCAAACCAAGGCTCGCCACCAACGATTCCAGGGCGGACCTTTTGCGGCCTTCCCCCGCAAGCAGCAGCCGCGCGACTATCCCGCGGTGACGCAGCAGGGCGAGCGCCTCTATCAAATAGCGATGCCCCTTTTGCTCCTCCAGTTTCCCTATGGATCCCATTACCAGATCGTGCTCTGCCAAACCGAGCCGCGCCCTTGCTTCCAATTTGGATAGTGTTGAAGCGGAGCGAGCAAGGTCCACCGCATTGGGGATGACTTCGATTCGTGATGCAGACACATGATCGTAGCGCTCAACGTCGCGCTTGATTTCTTCCGAGCCGACAATAATCGCAGCCGTATGACGGCTCAGATACCAGTTAACAATCTGCCGATGCAGCTTGGGCTTGCCGTAAGTGTTGTGAATCGAGACCACAGCCGGGACTCCGGCCTTCCTTGCCGCCAGACGCCCGTAAAGGTTGGCATGGTAGAGGTGGCTATGCACCAGATCAATACGCTCCCGCCGAATAAGATCGACCAGAGCCGGCACCACGCGACGATCCCACCCTCCCTTCTGCATGAGGCGCAACTCCACCGGCGGAATATCCATGGCGGCCAACCGGTCGCCCATCACTCCACGTTTGCCTATACAGCAAACGAACGATGCAAAACGCTCGTGGTCTAGCCCGCGCACAATGCTCAGCAAAAGATTCTCGGCACCGCCAACCGGGAGTGTGACAAAGAGATGAAGTATCCGAGCTTGGCGATCCAATGCGGCTTCGCTTAAAAGGGACAGGAAACTCAATACGCCCGTCGTCGGCGTTCTGTGCCGATGCAACACTGATCAGCTTCCACCGTCGTTACGGCAGCGGCAGTCATGCCTTCCCCAAAAGGGCGAGGGTCGGCTGCAGGACCGCCTCGACCGCCAGAGTCGTGAGACAGTCGCTCACCTTGCTGCCGCCGCAGCCATCGAGATCGCAGGGACGACAGGAGTAGCTCTGTGCCACGACCCGGGCGTCGGGGTTGAGCCAGGGACCCCACACGATCTCCGATGAAGGTCCGAAAAGCACGACGCAGGGACGCTTGAGCGCGCTCGCCATGTGCAACGGCAGGGAATCGACGCAGATCAGGCAGCGACACGCATCGATGAGCGCTCCCAGCTCCTTCAGATCGAGCTGCCCGGCCAGGTTGATGACCGGAACGTCGGCGCAAGCGCGCAGGATGTCGTCGATCATTGCGAGTTCCGCAGCATCGGGAGCGGCGGACATTGCCACGCGCACGCCTTTCGCGTGCAGCTCGCGCACGAGCGCCGCGACGCGCGCCGACGGCCAGCACTTGAACCGCCAGCGCGAGGTGGGATGCAGCAGCGCGAATTCACGCTCGCGAGAACCGGCCTCGCGCAGCAGCTCCCGCACGCGCTCCCGCGCCGCCTCGGGAATGGCAAATACGAGGTCCCGCTGCTCCGGCTCCGGGAATATGCCTATGCGCCGGGCGGCATCCAGGTTCAGCTCGACCATGTGGCGCGGCAGGCGGGGGCGCTTCACGATATGGGTGTAAAGACGGCGCTTGAAACGTCCGGCCTCGCCCTCGGGAGCCCACCCTACGCGATAACGTGCGCCTGAAAACAGGGCGCAGAGAGCGCCTCGGTCGCCCTCGGTGAGATTGATGACCAAATCGTAACCTTGCCCGCGAATGGCGCGCACCAGAGCGATTTCCCGGCCGATCCGGCGCCACAGAGCCAGTCGCTTCCAGGAGTAGTCGTAGAGATGGAAGGCATGGATGGCCGGATGCCCCTCGAGCATCGGCAGGGTGTCCTTATAAATGTACGCGTCGATCCGGGCGAGGGGCATCCGGGCCTTGAGCGCATTGAAGAGTGCCGAGCTAAGCAGCACGTCGCCGTGATGACGCAGCTTCACCACCAGCACGCGTCGCACCTTCGTCAAGTCGGGATAGTCGCCGTAGGAAATCATTTGAGCTGCGTCAGCGTAACCGCAAACTGCTCCTAGCGCCTTCATCGCCGCGCTGCATCGCGAAACACCTTTTCCATCCGATCGAGCATCGTTTCCACGCTTAGATTCGCTGCGCAGTACAGGCGCGCGGCGGTCCCGAGCCGCCTGCGCAGCTCCGCGTCGCCGAGCGCCTTTTCCAGGCCGCGCCTGAGGTCGGCCGCGTCTTCGGTCCTGACGAGGATGGCCGTCGTCCCGTCGCGGGCGATCTCGCCGATACCGCCGCAGGCCGTCGTCACGCAGGGCAGGCCGCACAACATCGCCTGCACCAGCGCCTGCGGCACGCCCTCGTTGGCATAGGACGGCAGCGCGAACACGTCGAGCGACTGCAACCAGGGCAGCACGCGCTCCTGGTTTCCGGCAAGCCAGACGCGATCGCCGACGCCGAGCTCGCGGATTTTCGACTCGATGTTGCGTCGCTGCGGCCCGTCGCCGACGATGACCAACCCGACATCTTCAGGCAGCCGGCTCAAAGCTTCGATCAGGTAGCGATGGCCCTTCCAGCTACGCAGCGTGGCGACGATTCCGACCAGGGGGCGATCGGGCGGGAGGCCGGTGAGGTGCCGCGCCGCGTCGCGGGAACCGGGGATAAACCGAGCCGCGTCGATGCCCGTGGGAATCGAGGTGGTGCGCTCGGGAGCCAACCCGTTGTCGCGGATCAACTGCAAGCGCAGACTCCCACTCGTGGTGACTACGTGCCGCGTCGCAGTGCGATAAAGCCAGCGCGTGGGCCGATTCGTCGGTACCGAAGCGGAAATATGCCGGGTGCGCACGATCGCCGGGGACCCGGCCAGGGTCGCGCATGCGAGCGCCGCGAGCCAGCTGTCGGTCGAGCTGTGAGTGTTGATCACGTCCACCGGGTGAGCTTGCAGCCACCGGCGCAGCGCGAAGAAACCCCTCGGGCTTTTCCGAGCGATCGGGAGCGGCACGGCGTCCAGACCCCGTTTGAGCGCCGCTTGGAAAATCGGCGCCTCGCGCGGCGCCGCGATCACCACGCTGTGGCCCCGTCGCGAGATCCCTTGGGCCTCGTCGAGGATCCGGATCTCCTGCCCGCCCCATCCCAAGGACGCTTCGGTGTGGAGGATACGCATGCGCGCGGCGACCCGCGGCCCCGGCTCGTTCGCGTTCGACATGTCAGTGACTGTTTTCGCCGCTCCGGCTCAAGCCGCGGTCCCGCGTCATTGTCCTCTCCATCCATGCAGGCGATTCCGTCACCCACCCGGGCAGAGATTACCTTATCGGACCGTCTCGATTCGTGAGGCCGCTTCCGACGATGCAAATTTGAGCAGCGCCGCGATCACCGGTTCAGCCTGCACGTCGTAGATGCATAGCGGTTTTTCCAATACACATTGCCGCCGCGAACAAGTACTTACCCAGCTTACCTGATGGCCATGCAGGCTATGCTTGTCACGACAGGATAATGCCGGCACATAAAAATATTGTCCTGGTCCAAACAACTGGCCCGCGTCTCCGTATAAATCGTTCTGTCCCTGGCCTGCCAGCACCACCACCCGAAGACCGAGCGCCTTTGCCAAGTGAAGGACGCCTGTGTCTGAACCGAATACAGCGCGTGCGCGCTCGATCCGCTTGGCCAATTCCAGGAGCGAAGTCCGGCCGACCAGGTTGGTCAGCGTCACATGAGATGGCAGTAACCCAGTGAGCCGCGTCGACAGCAATGCATCATCATGCGTGCCCGTGAGCACGGTTTCAACTCCACGCTGATGCAACGCAACAACGACTTGCGCATAGCGTTCAGGCAACCATTGTCTCAGAGGAGAACGTGCCCCGATATGCATCACCACATAAGGCCTGGATATTTTCTGTGGTTCCGGGATGCTGCTGAGATCCAGATAGGGTGGTCTCAAACCCAGAAATTGCGGGTCACTCCCCAGCAATCTGAGTGAAAGCCAGGATTGATGAGTCAATTCTGGTTTATCGGTCGGGAAAGGAATCATCCGGTCGATCAGATGAGAGTGCCGGCCCTTTGGATCATCGAAGCTGACAATTTCCCGTACATCCAATGCGGCCATCAGGGGCAGGTGCCTGGTCTCGAAGGCGACAAAAGCAATGTCGAAACGATTCGGTACCAACGCCGCGATCTTACGCAACTCCATGTAACCCATCGGCTCGGGTATCACGCGACGGACACCCTTAACTTTTTCTGCGAGTGCAACGTATTCTTTCCTGACGAGCAGTGTGACATTCGCTTGAGGATGGCGCCGACAAACCGCCGCCACCAAAGGCAAGGTCATGATCATGTCGCCAAGAAAAGTCGAGGCAACAATCAGTATTTCTTTTGCTTCACCATGAGCAGGAGGCTTGCGGAAATCTCTTAAAAAAGATTTGGTCCCCAGCACGGCTTTGAAGAGCAGATGCCCGAGCGTCGATTTTCCCTGTTTCGCCAAACTAAACTCCTACGCACTCAAGCTTCATTGCCACCAGACCGCGAGCGCCCGCTCGCGGGCGCTCCTGCGCGGGTTCCAGCTCGAACCGGTCACGCCGCGCGCGCGCCGCAAGAACGCGGTCGTCCGGCCGGATCATGTCCCCGCGGCCGCAAGCACCGGGACGGCGCCTGCGTCCGGATGCTGGAACTGCAAGCGGTACAGCCGGGCATAGGCGCCGTTCGCCGCGAGAAGCTCCGCGTGCGTCCCGGATTCCACGATTCGCCCCTGGTCGAGCACGAGAATGCGGTCGGCATTCTGAATGGTCGAGAGCCGGTGCGCGATGACGAGCGTCGTGCGGCCCTTGATGAGCATGTCGAGAGCCGCCTGGATATGGCGTTCGGATTCGCTGTCCAGGGCGGAGGTCGCCTCGTCCAGGATCAGCACCGGCGCGTCTTTCAGGAACGCGCGCGCGATCGCCAGCCGTTGCCGCTGTCCGCCGGACAGGCGCACGCCGTTCTCCCCGATCAGGGTGGCAAGCCCTTCGGGCATCTCGCCGATGAACTGCATCGCGTGAGCGGCTTCGGCGGCCCGGACGATATCGGCTTCACGCGTTCCGGCGAGGCGGCCGTAGGCGATGTTGGCGGCGACGGTGTCGTTGAACAGGATGATGTCCTGGCTCACGAGCGCGATGTTCGCGCGCAGGCTCGTGAGCCTGAGCGTCGCGATGTCGATGCCGTCGAGCAGGATTTGCCCTGAATCGGGAGCGTAGAAACGCGGCAACAGATTGGCGAGCGTGGACTTGCCGGCGCCGGAGGCGCCGACCAGCGCCATCGTCTCGCCCGCGTCGATCGAGAACATGACGCGATCCAGGGCCGGGCGCGTGCCCCCCGGATAGCTGAAGCCCACGTTCCTGAACTCGATCCCGCCTTTCGCGCGGCCGATCTCGTGAATCCCGGTATCGACCTCGGCCCTTTCATCGATCAGGCGAAATACGCTTTCTGCGGCGGCGAGCCCCTGCTGCAAGGTCTGATTGACGCCGGTCAGCCTGCGCAGCGGCGGAAACACCAGCAGCAACGCGGTGAGAAATGACACGAATCCGCCCACGGTCGTCTCGTCTGCGGCGGCCTGGCGCGCCGCAAGATAGACGATGAGCGCGAGCGCGATCGTAACGACGATCTGTATCAGGGGAGTGTTGGCGGCGGCGGCGGCGGTCACCTTCATGTTGAAGCGGCGCACTTTATTCGCTCCCGAGTCGAAGCGCTTCGCCTCGTAATCCTGCCCTCCGAACACCTTGACCACGCGATGACAGCCGATCGATTCCTCGAGCGCATGATTGAGGTCGCCCGTTGCTTCCTGCTCGGCCCGGCTCATGGCGCGCAGCCGCTTCGAGAATGCCCGCGTGATGACGACGGCGGGCGGCCCTACCAGGAGCGCCACCAGCGTCAGCTTCCAGTTGAGCCAGAAAAGCCAGGCGAGCAGCCCGGCGATGGTGAGCGAGTCGTGCAACAGCACCGAAACCACGCTGGTCGCGGCTCCGGTCACCCGCAGGACGTCGAACGTGAACTTGGAGATGAGGCTCCCGGAGGTGTGGTTGTCGTAATAGTGCGTCGGCAGCCTGACGAGATTGACGAACATTGCGTTGCGGAGATCCATCACGACCTTGTTCCCCACCCAGCCGATCGCGTAGCTGGAGAGGTACGAAGCGAAGCCTCGCACGACGAACACGGCGACGATCAGAACCGGCAGCCAGGCGAGCAGGCCGCCTTCCTTTTGCACGAAGCTGCCGTCAAGGAGCGGCTTGAGGAGCGCCGGAAAAGCCGGCTCGGTCGCCGCCATCACCACCATTCCGGCGATGGACAGCGCGAAAGGCACCCAGTAAGGCTTGACGTAGCGGAGGAGGCGAAGGTAAAGCTGCAGGCTATTGGCGTTGGACGATGCCATGGCCGGGCCGGAAAAAATCGGATTATAACTGACTCCCCCTCTCCTCCCAGAGGTTCCGACAGGCGAGCGGCGGCTTTCAGCCGGGCGCAAGGCTCCGATAGAGCGTCAGGAAACGCTCGGCCATGGACTGGAGACTGAATCCCTCGACGCGCTCGCGGGCTCTGCGTCCCATCTCGTGCGCCGTGAGGACATCCAGTCGAGCGAGCCGGTCGGCGAGCGCATCGACCGCGAGGGCCTCGACGACAAAGCCGTTCATGCCTTCGATGATCAGCTCTGCGGTGCCGCACTGCGGCGTGGTGACGACCGGCAGCCCGCAAGCCATCGCTTCGAGCGCCGCGTTGGGAAACGGATCGTAGAGGCTCGGAAGCACGAAGCTGTCGGCCGCGGCGTACCAGGGGCGCACGTCTTCCTGGGCGCCCGCAAAGTGCACGCGCGAGGCGATGCCGAGCGAGCCCGCCAGGCGCTCGGCGCGTCCCTGCGCCTTGTCGCGGCCGACGATGACGAGGTGAGCATCCCTCCGGCGCGAAAGAGCCAGCGCTTTGATCAGCGGAAATACGCCCTTGCGCTCGAAACCGGCACCGACGAAGACGTGCACGGGCGCCTCGCGCGCAATGCCGAGCTTATGCCTCATCGCCGAGCGATGCGCCTCGCGCAGCCGCGGATGGAACGCCTCGGTATCGATGCCGTTGTAGATGACGTGGAGTCGCTCCTGCGGCGTGCCGAAGCGCGCCCGGATTTCGTCCCTGACCATGCGCGAGTTGCAGATCACCGCACGCAGCCGCGGGCTCGCGAACACGCGCCGTTCCGCGGCGAGGACGTAGCGGTGATAGGGATTGAGCGCGAGCCCCAAGCGGCGAAGCGGACCGAGGGCGGCGCGCCGGTTCTCGAGCCACTGGGCGTGCACGCCGTCGCCGGCGCGGTAGATGTCGCAGCAGTCGATGCGCTCATGCGATTGCACGAGCTCGAACGGCCGACGGGCGATCTCGCGGCACACTGCGCGGGCGAAGCTCCAGTCGCGCCAAAGGCGGCCGACGTAGAACGGGTCGCAGCGGACCAGGCCCCCGGGGGCGCCGATCCATTCGCGAGCGAGGACGGTTACCGCCACACCCTGCCCGCCGAGCGCGCCGAGGGCGCGCTCGATGAAGCGCTCGGCGCCTCCGTAGGCGCTGTAGCGCTGCCGCACCAAGGCGAGACGCATTCGCGCTATTTCCGCGCGAGCTCAAGCCGATCGCACAGGACGCGAACCCCCTCGAGCACGTGCGGACCCTGCCCGTAAAGCACGTCCGGGTCGATCGCGTAGATCCTGAGGTTGCGAACCGCGGGTACAGGCTCAAGACCGCTCCACGCCTGCGGCGCTTCGCTCCCGAAGCCGCCGGTGACGATCGCTTCGGGCCGCGCGTCGAGGACCTGCTCGCGGGAAACGACCGGGGTGAGCGTCTTCGCGGCGGCGAAAACATTGCGTCCGCCGCAGAGGCCGAGCGCGTCGCTCATGAGGTGTGTCCCGTTCACCGTGAGCATCGGCCGGTGCCAGATCTCGAGGAACGCCGCCACGCGGCGCTCCCCGGCATGGCGCCGGCGCAGGTCCTCGATCTCATTTTCGAATTGCCGCGCTCGCCCCTCGGCGACATCTGCGCTGCCGGCAAGCGCGCCGACGAGGCGAACGACGCGCGGGATATCGGCAAGCGACCGCACCTCGGTGACGAAAACCCGGAAACCGAGGCGCTCCAGGCGAGCGATCTGCAGCGGCGAGTTGCCGCTTCGCCAGGCGAGCACCAGGTCCGGCCGCATCGTAATCAGCCGCTCGAAATCGACGCGCCCATGGCTCGCCACCACAGGCAGCCGCTGCGCCTCGGCCGGATAGCGGCTGAAGCTCGATACTCCGACGAGCTTCGCGCCGGCGCCTGCCGCAAAGGCGATCTCGGCAAGATGCGGCGCGAGGCTGACAATTCGCTCTACAGGCCGTTCCAGCGTTATCACGACGCCACGATCATCGCTCGCTTGCAGCGCGTGCGCGCTTGCCGCCGCCGCGGCAGCGACCACGCACGCGGCGAACGGGATCATCGTGCGAGCAAGGAATCGACGGCGGACAATGCGGCTTCGAGCGGGAACGCGAACAGCACATCGCGGTGGCGCAACTGGATCGCCAGAGCGCGCTTGAGAGCTGTGAGCTCGACGGCATCGGCGGGTCCGTAAATGCATGCCGTGCAAGATAGCAGAGAACTTGGGCAACACCAAAGGCGGCTCATCCTAAGCCAAAGCGGATTTCCGCCCGATTTTCACGTCCCGCGAAACTCCCGAACATTCTATCTCGGTTGATACTGCAGAGATACAAATACATTGCTGCGCGGAGTGTTGAAATTCTGCGCGAGCTCGTATTCCCGGTTGAATACATTGTTCCACCGGGCCCTGATCGACAACTCGCGATCTAGCATATAGCTTGCAGTGAGGTTGACCAATTCATAGCCGTGCATTCTAGTTCCGGACTTCTCGTTTGCGGCATCGAAGCGTGCGCTGCTTGCGACAAGCTCGCCTCCCAGCCTCCATGGACCGGAAGCATTGCTGACCGTCAAGCTGCCGTATTCTCTTGCGCGGCGCGGCAACAGTTTTCCGGCTTCCTCGTCGACGGGATCCTGCAGCGTGAGCTGCGCGTTCGCCTGCAGCCCACCGAAGAAACCCTGGTAGCCCAGCTCCGTGCCCTTGACCCTCGTGCGGTTCAGATTCTGCACCGTTCCCTCAAACGTGACGGGGTCTGGGTTGGTGACGACGAAGACGATGAGATCGGTGATGCGGTTGTCGAAATACGTGGCGCTGAAGCGATTCGCTCCCACCTGGTAGTTCAGGCCGGCTTCCCTGCTGCGCGAACGCTCGGGCCGCAGGTCCGGGTTGGGGATGAAGGTCGGGTCACCTGTCGCGTAGAGATCGCCGAAGGTCGGCGCCTTGAACGCGGATCCGGCGCCGACGCGCAGCCGTAGCTCCGAGGTCAAGTGATACCCGTAACCGAGCAATCCCGTCGTATGGTTTCCGAACTGACTGTTGTCATCTCCGCGGATATTCGCCTGCCAATCGTGCTTTTCGTACGTTCCCACATATCCGGCAAACGCCGACTTGATCGTGCGACGGTTCTGCGCGAACGTGGAATCGCTCGTAACGTGCTGCGCCAGGTATTCCGCTCCCGCTATCGCAGTGCCCGGACCGAGCTTGATGTTGTTCTGCCAGGTGAACTGAGGCTGCCTCGTCCCGAAGAAGCTGAGGAAGGCCCCGGTGGTCGTGCTTTTGTCCTGGCTTTCTCCGACTCTTACGAGACTTTGCCAACTGGGGGTGATCTGGTTGGCGCTATAGAGAGAAAAGGCGGAGAGCGTCTGATGAGTCACGGCGTCGATCGTGGGGTCGTTGTCGAAATGCGTTCGGCCGTCGCTCTGGAATACCGTGAGCCCCAATTCATTCCTCGAATCCAGGCGATGGGCGATCCTTCCGGAAAAATTTTCGTTTCGGTAGCCGTCCTTGTCAGGATCATGTCCAAACGCACCGGGTTTCATCGCGTCGAAACCGTCGGTCTCGAAGTAGCCGAGATTCAGGGTGAAATCCGTATTGCCGACGGTGCGGTTGACTCCGCCGCCCACGCTGCGCGTGTTGTACGTTCCGACACCCGCGGTAATGCTCGACGCGGGCGCGTATTTGCCGCTCTTGGTGAAGATCTGGATCACACCGCCGATCGCATCGGACCCGTACAGGCTGCTCAATTGACCCGGCACGACCTCGATGCGCTCAATCTGGCTGGGCGGAATATTCTCGAACGCCGTGGTGCCGAGCGTGGCGGACCCGACCCTCATGCCGTCCACCAGAACCAGGGTGTGATTGCTATTCGCCCCGCGCATGAAAACGCTGCTGGCCTTTCCGAATCCGCCGTTGCTCACGATCTCGACCCCGCCTAGGGTTTGCAGCACCTCGACCACGGTCTGCTGACCGCTTTGGGCAATGTCTTCGGCCGTGATGATCTTGACCGGCTGGAGGGTCTGAGAGCGTGCCTGAGGAAAGCGCGTTGCCGTGACCACGACAGCGTCTTCGGATTCTTGCGACCAAGCAGTGGATGCGGCGCACGCGCACAGCGCCGCGACAATGGTGCGTTTCATGGATTCCCCCTCGGCCAGCGTCCCCGCAGGCTTGCGTCCAGCGTCGAGAGGAAATGCGATGGCGGAGCGAGCGGCTGGCCGCTCCCCGCGGCATTTCCGACTATCGCTTGAGGCCGGTCTCCGGGCTTGTGGGATCGGGCGTATCG
>WNGB01007907.1_pt1 | contig 20732 bp, 23 predicted proteins | sample 5400681 | NCBI WGS metagenome assembly WNGB01 (sample SAMN13153367, study PRJNA577476) | soil metagenome | isolation source: 115 cm soil or saprolite under grassland replicate 2 | place: USA:California | collected 2016-06-15
AGTAAGAGCCGTGGGAGACCACCACGTTGATAGGCGGGACGTGCAAGCGCGGCAACGCGTTCAGCGGACCCGTACTAATTGCTCGAGGTCTTGATTTTGAACACTGCGTGTGGAGCTATGGAGTTTTGAGGGTGCGCGAAAATGCGCGGCGCCCTGACAACTTCGGCGGTCATAGCGGCGGGGAAACACCTCTTCCCATTCCGAACAGAGCAGTTAAGCCCGCTTGCGCCGATGGTACTCGGAGGGCAACCTCCCGGGAGAGTAGGTAGCCGCCGATTAACTTTAAGCGGGAGCCGCTGCGCGGCTCCCGCTTTTTTGTACTGCGCTTCGCGCTGAACGCGCGCCGGCCCAGCCGGCGCGCTCCTACTGGCGTCTGGCCGGCGGCGTTTGTCGTGAGTTCGGCCTCCACTTAGTGCGGCTGCGCTCGCACTAAGCTCCGGCCCTTGGCTCTGGGCTAGCGACTGCCTTCGACGACTATCGGGCCCAGTGCGGCGTCGCGTTCGGCTTTGTCTGGGGTGTGGCGTGGCTTTCGGCGTAGGAACGGTTTCTCGATCAGGTGGTACGACGCGGCCGCGCAGACTATTGCGACAACGACACGTCCCTCGACCAGCAGTTTGTTCGTTGGCCAGAGATAGAGGACCGGGAAGTGCCAGATGTAGAGGGCGTACGAGATCTCCCCGAAATACGTGAACGGTCGCCAGATCAGGAAGCGGAGTGGCCAGACAGGCTTCTCGTCGATGGCTGCGTAGACGAAGACCGCTGACGCCAGGGCGATCACGGTGAGGCCCAGCGTTGTGCCCCACGTCACGTACGGGGCGCCGCGCACCGACACGAACGCGAAGATCGCGGCGGCTACCAGGACAGCGGGGCCAAGGAGCCTCCGCAGGGATTCCGGCGTCGGAATCACGTGCCATGCATACGCGAGGCCGAGGGCACAGCCGATCAGCAGTCCGTCCGAGTGCAAAGGGCTGTAGAAGAGCGTCACCGACGAGGCCGAGCCGCTCGCTGCGAGCACGACGCGCGATACGACCACGAGAGCTGCACCCGCGAGGGCGACGGCGATCACGGCTCCACGGCGGACGCCGACGAAGAGCAGGGCGAAGAGCGTTGCCGGCCAGACGAGATAGAACTGCTCTTCCATCCCGAGCGACCACATGTGCGGCAGGGGAAAGACCCAGTTCAGCGTCTTCGCGATGTTGCCGAGGAACACGGCCGAGAGCCCCGCCGCTTCGACGAGTGAACGGCGAGACCCGGCGGGCTGGAACGGAACGAACAGCAGCAGCACGATCAGGAACGCGAAGAGGGCCGGCAACAGCCGCAAGGCACGACGGATGTAGAACTGGGGCAGCGAGATCCGGCCGGTTCGCGACCACTCTCCGACGAGCAGCGACGTGATCAAAAAGCCGCTGAGGACGAAGAAGATGTCCACGCCGGCAAACCCGAACGCGAACGCCGTAATCGCCGGCGAGGTGACCTCGCCCGCATGCCGGGCGACGACGATCGCGATCGCCACTGCCCTGAGCCCCGTGAGCCCGGGCCGGTTGCCGAGCCGTCGCGCCGGGAGCGACACCCCCGGTCAGGCTGCCAACGTCAGGCTCGCCAGGTCGCGCGGGAGGAACGGGCCCTCGTGGTAGCGGAGGCCGATGCAGTGGCCGACGTGGTGCTTCCAGTAACCCCAAAGGGCGTGCTCGTCGTAGTACGCACGCACCGCTCGGTCGACGTCCGAGCAAAGCGAACCCGGCTTGATCGCTTCGAACGCGATGTCCTGCAGCGCCACCATGTGGTCGAACAGCACACGTTGCTCAGGGGCCGGCTCGCCGATCACCATCGTTCGCTCGAGCTCCGACAGATAACCCCACACCGGAGCGGTCGCGCCTGTCACGAGCACGTCGCCTTCGCGGAACGTGATGTTCGCCGTCAGGGAGTGCGGAATGGCGGCGTTTCGGCCGATCTGCCCGCGGTAGCCGGCACTCGCGCCTTCGAAGAAGGGATTCTGTGCCCGGTAGATCGGGCCGATCGCGTTGAGCATTGCCAGCGTCGCCTCGTTGGTCGCGCGCTGTGAGACCTCGACCTCGGTCAACCCCGGCCGCGTGTAGCGCTGCAGCAACATGTGCGCGAGGTTGCCCCATTTCGCGCTCTCGCGGATCAACTCCACCTCGGCCTCGCTCTTGATCGCCATCTGATCCTCGACGAAGGCCGTCACCTTCTCGGGCGTGACGCCGACGAGCTCCGTCAGCGAGGGGCCGCGGTAACCGAGGACCCACGGATAGCCGTCCTGATCGGCGCCGAACTGCTTGCGCAGCCCCAGTTCGCCGAGCAGCGAGCGCAACGACTCGGAGGGATGCGTCTCGGAGGGGTACTCGGGATAGTCCGCGACGTGCTGGACGAGCGCGTTCGCCTCGGCATGCTCGCGCTCGAGGCGCGGGACAAGCATTCCGCCTTCGCCCTCCACATTCAGAGCGAACGCCATCGGACGTTCCGTCGGCACGAATGCAAAGCCGGCGTAGTACAGGACGTAGGTGGGGTCGAACAGCACGACGCCCTCGAGCCCGCGCTCCCGTGCGTGGTCCGCGAGCGCGGCCGTTCGCCGGCGGTATTCGTCCTCCTGGATCCTCACGCCGCGCGTAGTTTCTCGCGCCAGTCCGGATCGAGCTCGCGCAACCTCCGGACGCGCTCGCCCACCGGCGGGTGAGTCACGAACAGCGCGGCGAGGCCCACCTCCATGAACGGGTTGATCGTGTAGAGCGGCTCCGTCGCGGGGCTGCCCTGGAACGAGACGAGCTCCGCGGCCTGGTCGAGCCGGATGAGCGCGTCTGCCATCGGGTGTGGAGAACCGCAGATCGCCGCCGCGGTCCCATCGGCGAGGAACTCACGTTTCGGTGACAGCATCAAGTGGACGAAGGCCGACGCAAGCGGGCCGAGGAAGAAGAGCAGCACGCGTGAGAGCCAGCCGCCGATCCGGCTCAGCTCGAGCAGCGTTGCGGCAAGCACGACCACGGACGTCTGCACGACGACGTCCCGGTGTCGAACGTGCGCGAGCTCGTGCGCGAGCACCGCTTCCAGCTCGGCAGGCGTCGCGGCCGTAAGCAGCCCCGTGCTCACGGCGACCGCCGAGCCGCGCGGCCCGCGCCCGGCGGCAAGCGCGCGCGGCAGGCCGTCGTCCATCAGGTAGAGCCGCGGCTTCGTGATCCCGGCGACCGCGGCGAGCCGCTCGACCGTCGAATGCAATGCCGGGGACGCGCCGACGGGGAGCTCGCGCGCTCGCACCAGTCCCAGCGCGACACGGTCGGAGTACCAGTAGAGCGCCCCCGCGAGCAGCGCGCCGCAGAACACGAAGATCGACAGGAGGCGATAGCCGCCGAGGCCCCAGCCGATCAGCGCGAAGATCGCGCACGCCCCGACGAGCAGGACCCACGCTTTCAGGACATTACGGAGGACAACGAGCCGGCTGAACACCGGCCCTCGCTACTGGCCGTCTTCCTGCTCGAGCCCGCGTGGAGGCCAGTCGTCGTCCGGTGCATCACAGCGGCTCGAACAGTGCAGCGAGGCGATGTTCTGGAGCGGTACGAGAATGTGTCCGTTCAGCTCGATGTGAGCGACGTCCTCGACGTAGCAATACGCCGTTAGGACCCCTTCCTGGTACTCGCCCCCGAAGAGGGCGACCTCGACCTGCTCGCCCTTGTACTTGTTGGTGTAGTCCTCCACTGGGGGACTCAGTCTAGCGGCGCCAGTTTTCCGTCCCCAGCCGCGTATCGGGCCACGGTGCAGTTGGGCACGGCCGGGATCGACCGGTGGTCACGGACGTAGTCGAGGCCGCTCGCAAGCGCATGGATGACCCGAATCGAGCCGCCGTGCCCGACGACGAGGACGGTCTGGTCCGGGTGGCGCTCGGGCACTTCGTGGACGAAGCCGGCGACCCGGGTCGCGAAGGCGTCGAACGGCTCGGCATCCTCCGCACCTGGGCCCTCGCCGGCGAGCCAGCGGGCAAGTGCCTCGCCGAATTCCGCCTCGATCTCCGGCATGGTCAGCCCTTCCCACGCTCCGAACGAGCGCTCGCGCAGGCGCGGCTCCAGGTGGACGTCGAGGCCCTGCGCAGTGGCGATGATCTCGGCCGTCTCCCGCGCGCGCGCGAGATCGCTCGTGTAGACGACGTCGACGTCGCTCAACTCGCCGGCGACGCGGCGAGCCTGGTCGCGGCCGACTTCGTTCAGGTGCGTGTCGGAGTGCCCCTGCCAGCGTCCGTCGCGGTTCCAGTCGGTTTCTCCGTGGCGTACGAGGAGAAGGGTGGTCACGAGACGCACTAGGCTAGCCGTCCCATGGATCTCGGCCTGCGCGACCGCGTCTGTCTCGTCACCGGCTCCACCTCCGGGATCGGGCTCGAGACGGCGAGGCTGCTGGTGGCGGAGGGAGCGGGCGTCGTCGTGACCGGGCGGAGCCCCGAGCGCGTCGAGCAGGCCCGGGCAGAAGTCGGCGCTGCCGCCGGTATTGCCGCCGATCTCTCGGATCCGGGGTCGGCCGAGCAGCTCGTGTCGGAGACGACGAAACAGCTCGGCCCCGTCGAGTGCCTGGTCAACAACGTGGGCGAGGCGTACCAACTCGCCTTCGACGAGCTCACCGACGAGCACTGGGATTCGATGTGGCAGCTGAACGTGATGAGCTACGTCCGGTGTATCCGTGCCGTGCTGCCCTCCATGCGCGGGGCCGGCGGCGGCGTGATCGTCAACGTCTCGTCGACGGCCGGAAAGAGACCGTCGACGGGAATGCCGAACTACTCGGTAACGAAGGCAGCAGTTCTCTCGCTCTCGCGGCTCGTGGCCGACCTCTACGCGAAGGACGGAGTCAGGTGCAACGCCGTCACACCGGGCCCGACGGCGACCGATGCATGGCTTGCGGACGGCGGTCTCGCAGATCAGCAGGCGGCCCGCTCTGGTAAGACACGCGTAGAAGTACTGGAGGCGGTCGGCGCAGGTCGCCCGCTCGGGCGCCTCGCCGAGCCGGCGGAGATCGCCGCCGTGATCTGTTTTCTGTGCTCGGAGCGTGCCTCTTACGTGACAGGCTCGGCGTGGAGCGCCGACGGCGGAACCGTCGCGATCATCATCTAGCCTGACACCCATGCCCGAATTGGCCGGAACGGTGGCGGACGCCTTCGAGGCGCAGGTCCGCGAGCACGAAGAGCGTTGGCTCTCGCCGCTCGCGGTTCGCTCCTACGAGACCCGAGGGCGCCTGCGCGAGGAGGACGACTGCCGTCTGCGCACGCCGTTTCAGCGCGACCGCGACCGGATCCTGCACTCGAAGCCGTTCCGCCGGCTGAAGGGCAAGACGCAGGTCTTCATCGATCCGGCAGGCGACCACTACCGAACCCGGATGACGCACACGCTCGAGACGACTGCGATCGCCCGTGGTGTGGCGCGGGCGCTGCGACTCAACGAGGACCTGGTCGAGGCGATCGGGCTCGGCCACGACATTGGCCACCCGCCGTTCGGGCACGCCGGCGAGGACGCGCTCGACCAGGCGCTGCAGGAGCATTTCGGCCGTCGCTTCCGGCACAACGAGCACTCGCTGAAGATCGCCGAGTCGTTGAACCTCACCGCCGAGGTGCGCGACGGGATTCTCACGCACACCGGCGAGCGTGAGCCGTCGACGCTCGAGGGAAAGATCATCCGGATCGTCGACCGGGTCGCCTACATCAACCACGACATCGACGATGCCGTGGGCTTCGGGATCCTCGATCCCGCCGACCTTCCGCAGGACGAGGTCGCGCTGCTGGGCGATCGCGGCTCGAAACGAATCGACACGCTCGTGCACGACCTCGTCGAGAGCTCGAAGGCGGCCGGGGACATCGTCCAGAGCGAGGAGATCGGCGGTGCGATGCTGGCGCTGCGGGCGTTCATGTTCGAGCGCGTCTACCTCGGCCCGCATCCGCAGCTCGAACAGGAGCGCGCCCGTACCGCGATCCGGCGCATCTTCGACGAACGCGCGGCGCGCGGCGACGAGCCCGAGCAGATCGTCGACTTCATCGCCGGGATGACCGACCGCTTCGCGCTCACCTACGTCGCCGAGCTCGGCTAGTGGCGCGGATCAAGGATTCGTCGGTCGACGAGGTCAAGGCGGTGGCCGACATGGTCGCCGTCGTGTCGGCGCGAACGCCGCTCCGCAAGGCAGGCGGACGCTACCTCGGCCGCTGTCCGTTCCACGAGGAGCGGACGCCGAGCTTCTCCGTGAACGCGATGGACAAGCTGTACTACTGCTTCGGCTGCGGCGCCAAGGGCGACCTGATCACGTTCGTGCGTGAGACCGAGCAGCTCGACTTCGCCGGCGCGATCGAGTGGCTCGCAGACCGCTTCAACGTGCAGATCGAATACGAGGAGACGACGCCGCAGCAGGATGCGCGCAGGCGGCGGCGCGAGCGGCTGCTCGAGCTGCTCGACGCGGCCGCGTCCTTCTACGAGCGCTACCTGTGGGACTCTCAGGCCGGCTCGCTTGCACGCGACTACCTCGCCGGGCGCGGATTGGGTGAGGACGTGTGTCGCGAGTACCGGCTCGGCCTCGCACTCGGCGGCACCACGCTCACGCGCAAGGCGATCGAGCGGGGCTTCACGCGTGAAGAACTCATTGCCGCCGGGCTGATCAACCGTCGCGGCAACGACTACTTCTCGCGCCGGCTGGTCTTCCCGCTCGCCGACGCGCGCGGGCGCGTGCTCGGGTTCCAGGCACGCAAGCTGCACGAGGACGATCCGCTGCGCGCGAAGTACGTGAACTCTCCGGAGGGCGAGCTGTTCCGCAAGGGCGATCTCCTGTACGGGCTCGACCATGCGCGCGCGGCGATCGCGAAGCAGGAGCGCGCGGTCGTGGTCGAGGGCAATCCTGACGTGCTCGCTCTCCGACAGGCGGGGATCGAGCCCGTGGTCGCGCCGATGGGCACGGCGCTGACGGAACGTCAGCTGAAGGAACTGAGCCGGTTGACCAACCGCATCTGGCTGTGTTTCGACGGCGACGCAGCAGGCGAGGCCGCGACGCTCCGCGGCATGGAGCTCGCGGCGGCGCAAGGGCTCGACGTGCATGTGGTCGCGTTGCCGGCCGGATTCGATCCTGCCGATCTCGCCGAAGGCTTCGAGCAGCGGCTGGGTACCGCCGAGACCTATCTTGGGTACCGCGTGCGGCTCGAGATCGAGCGTGCGGCGGACCGGCAGGAAGCATTCGTCCGAGTGCGCGAGGTGCTCGCCCGCTTCGAGGACTCGCCGCAACGGCAGGACGCGATCCGCTTCGCCGCGGACAAGCTCGACCTCCCGAAGGAGACGCAGGCCGGGCTCGCCCCACGCGCGGCAGCGTCGTCCACCGGCCGGATTTCGCCGAGACTGCTCGACGCCGGCGACCGGCTCGAGCGGAACGCTCTGGCCGGCGTGGCGGCACACCCATCGCTCACGTCCGTCCTCGCCGAGCTCGGGCCCGAGCACTTCGACTCGGACGAGCACCAGCGTCTGCGCGAGCAGCTGCTCGCCGGGGGCGAGCCCGATCCGGAGCTCGACGCGCGCGCGTCGGCGGAGGGAATCGACGAGCGAACGGCCGAGGAGTTGCTCCTGCGGCTGCGCGAGCGGCGGATTCGCAGAGAGCTGGCCGAGGCCGAGCCGTCCAGAACGCTCGAATTACAGGCCGCGCTTGCGCGAATCCTCACAGCAGTCGAGGAGCTCGCTTCAGCACAGCCGATTTCGCGCTGAGGTTACGCTCGTAACGCATACGGCCAGTGGTTACCATCGTCGCCTGTGCGGGATGACCATGAGGTTTGGCAGGCGCTGCTACGCCGCAAGGGTCTGTCCGTCACGGATCTTGCGGCGCGGCTCGGAATCACGAGGCAGCACGCGCACCGGCTGCTGACGGGGCGCCGGCCCGCGGAGCTGCAGCGAGAAGAGCTCGAGCGCGCGCTCGCGCTGGGAACGTCGGGCTCCAGTCGTCCTCTCTTCGCCGTCGGCGAGCTGGACGACAACGGCGAGCTGGAGGTCGTGCCCGCAGGAGATACGCAGCCGCTCTTCGCTGACCGTGACCTGGCTACGGATGTCGCCCGGGAGCTCGAGAGTGTCTCGGCACACGTCTGTGTCGTGCCGCTGTGGCCCGAGCATGCCTGGCGGACGCTTGTTGCCTTTCATGCCGCATGGGGTGCCGAGCCGGAGGGTCGGAAGGTCTTCGTGGTCGACGCCGTCGCGGACGAGGGACTGTCGCTCGAGGCCGTGCTCACCGAGATTCGGACGGGTCTCGAGGCGACGCTCCGAGCGCGCGCAAAGGCGCGCGAACCCGCATTTCTCCAAGAGGTCGAGGGCCGCCTAAGCGGCTACACTGACCCGCGCCTTCCCCAGTAGCTCAATTGGCAGAGCATCCGGCTGTTAACCGGAGGGTTGTTGGTTCGAGTCCAACCTGGGGAGCTCATCGAGGGTATCCGACGACGCGAAGATGGGCCGGGTGGCCTATTGAAGCCTCGCACCTCACATGCAAGCCTCATGGACGGAGGGCCCTTCGACTGCGGCACACTGCCGGACGGAGCGCCTAACGGCGCTCTATCCGGCACCGTTGTTTCTTGACCGGTGCAGGGCGTTCTGCGTTCAATAAACGGATGCTCCTGCGGGAGGTCGAGTACGCTCGTCCAGCGAGCGTTCAGGACGCCGTGCGCCTCCTTTCGGAGCACGACGGCGCACGGGCGCTTGCCGGCGGGCAGACGCTGATCAACGTGATGAAGGCGCGGGCCGCCTCGCCCGACGTCCTGATCGACCTGCAGGACCTCGAGGAGCTGAAGGGAATCGACCTCGCACCCGACGGCACGCTCGGGCTGGGCGCGATGGTCACGTACTCCGAGGTCATGGCGTCGGCCGAGGCACGGGCGCGCCCGATTCTGGGCGAGGTCTGCGCCCAGATCGCGGACGTGCAGGTGCGCAACCGGGGCACCATCGGGGGCAACGTCTGCTCGAACGATCCGACGAACCATCTGCCGCCGCTGATGGTCGCGCTCGGCGCGACTATGCATATCGCCGGGTCGAGCGGCGAGCGCGCCGTGCCCGCGGAGGAGTTCTTTCTAGGCGTCTACATGACGGCCGCCGGTCCCGGCGAGCTGCTGACGAAGATCTCCGTCCCGCCGGGAAAGCGCGACGGATTCGCTGCGGTCGCGATCGGCAAGGACGGCACCTGCATCGTCAACGCTGCCGCGTCCGTGAACGGGAGCGCCCGGATCGCGATCGGGTGCGTGGACGCCGTGCCCGTCCTGCTGCAGGCTGATCCGGCGGAAGACGACGCCGTCCGCAGCGCCGTCCACGGTGCGAACCTCGATCCGCCGTCCGACGTGCACGCCTCCGCCGACTACCGGCGTCACCTTGCGGAGATCGTCGCCGTGCGCGCTGTCGCCCAGGCTCGGGGGAAGCACTGATGGACGTCGTCTCGCGCAAGACGATCACGGTCACGGTCAACGGCGAGAGCTACGAGCGTGACGTCGACGCGCGTCGGCTGCTGATCCACTTCCTGCGCGACGATCTCGATCTCACCGGCAGCCACATCGGCTGTGACACTGGCAACTGCGGCGCCTGTTCCATCCTCGTCGACGGCGTGCTGGTGAAGAGCTGCATGATGCTCGCCGTCCAGGCCGACGGCGCGACGATCGAAACGGTCGAGGGGCTCGCGCAGGACGGCGAGCTGACCGGGCTGCAGCAGGCGTTCTCGGATCACCACGGTCTCCAGTGCGGCTACTGCACGCCGGGAATGCTGATGAGCGCAACGGCACTGCTGCGCTCGAATGCGCACCCGGACGACGATGAGATCCGCAAAGGGATCCAGGGCAACATCTGCCGCTGCACCGGCTACGTGAACATCGTCGCGGCGATCAGGGCGGCCGCGGAGTGACCGAGACCACCGTCAGCCCGGAACGCCCTCTCGTCGTCGAAGAGGGCGAGACGCGTCCCGGTTTCATCGGGCAGAACGTCCCGCGCAAGGAAGACAAGCGCCTCGTCCAGGGCGAGGGCGTCTTCTTCGACGACGTCAAGCGGCACGAGATGGGGTTCGTCCACTTCGTCCGCTCGCCCTACGCACACGCGCGGATCAAGTCCGTCGACGTTTCCAAGGCGCTCGAGCTCGACGGTGTCTACGGAACGCTGACCGGCGACGAGGTCGCGATCCTCACCGATCCCTTCTTCGAGCTCTCGACGCCGCCGGGCGCGCACATCAAGGACTACGCGCTCGCCGTCGGCAAGGTGCGGCACGTCGGCGACCCGGTCGCCGCGGTCGTCGCGCGCACGCGCGAGCTGGCGCGCGATGCCGCGGAGCTCGTCGAGGTCGACTACGAGCCGCTGCCGATCGTGCTCGACGGGGAAGAGGCGCTCACGGATGACGTCGTGCTGCATGAGGAGGCGGCCTCGAACACGGTCTGGTCCGGGATCTTCGACTGGGGCGACTTCGACGCAGCGCTCGCGGACGCGGATCACGTGGTCCGGATCGAGCGACTGCACTTCGACCGCTTCTCCTCCACGCCGCTCGAGTGCTCGGGCTGCCTCGTCGAGTACAACCGTGGCACCGGCCAGTGGACGATCCACGGCAACCACCAGATGCCGGGAGTGGGAGCGATCTGGATGGCCCCGGCCCTGCGCGTCGGGATTGACAAGCTCCGCTTCGTCAGCCAGGACATCGGCGGCGGCTTCGGAAACAAGATCACGCTCCATCCGCAGTTCACTGCGTGCTGCCTGCTGGCCCGCAAGCTGAACCGACCCGTGCAGTGGACCGAGTGGCGCACCGACCAGCACACCGCGAACACTCACGGCAACGAGCGGACCTTCCTGGACGTGACCGTGCCCGTGAAGGCGGACGGGACGATGCTCGGCTTCTCGGTGCGCGCGATCGACGACTGCGGCGCGTTCCCACGCTACGAGCCGCTCGGTTGCATCATCTGGGCGCAGGTCACCCCGGGCTGCTACCGCTGGCGCAACGTCCGCGTCGACTTCACGCAGGTGTGCACGAACAAGTCGCCGGTCGCTCCCAACCGGGGCTACTCCCGCATGCAGCACCTGTGGCTGACCGAGCGGATCGTGGACATCGTCGCGGGCGAGCTCGGCCTCGACCCGGTCGAGGTGCGGAAGAAGAACTACGTCAAGCACGAGGAGTTCCCGTACGAGACCCCGAACGGCTGCGTCTACGACTCCGGCGACTACGTGCGCTGCCTCGACATCGCGCTCGAGCTGATCGGCTACGACTCTCTCGAAGAGAAGCGCCGTGACGCCGAATCTCGCGGCAAGCTCTTCGGGATCGGCATCGGCTCGACGCTCGACTCCGGTACGAACAACTTCGGGCAGTCGATGATTCTCAATCCGGAGCTGCAGTTCTCCGGCAACAACGAGGTTGCGACCGTCAAGCTCGACATCTTCGGCGAGGTCGTCGTCACCCTCGGGACGGTGCCGCAGGGTCAGGGCCACGAGACGACGACCGCACAGGTCGTCGCCGACATCCTCGGTTGCACTCCCGACGAGATCAACGTCCGCGCGGGCCACGACAGCTACTGGAACTCGCATGCCGGCTTCTCCGGAACGTACGCATCGCAGTTCGCCGTCACCGGTCTCGGCGCCGTCAAGGGCGCAGCGGACAAGCTGGCGGGCGAGATGAAGCAGCTCGCCGCCGCGGTGTTCGGCTGCTCACCTGACGACATCGAGCTGGCGGAGAGCCAGGCGCGCATCAAGGGCAACCCGGAGGCGGCGCTGCCGTTCATGGCACTCGGCGCGATCCTCAACGCCAACAACGCGGGCCTGCCGGAGGATCTCGACATCACGCTCAACGTCCGCTACGTCTACCGGCCGCCGTTCGAGAAGCCGGACCTCGAGCGGAAGTTCGGCAACCTGACGCTCACGTATGCGACGCAGATCCACGCCTGCGCGGTGGAGGTCGATCCGGACACCGGCGTCTACGAGATCGTCGACTACGCGGCCGTCGACGACTGCGGCAACCGCATCCACCCGCAGATCGTCGAAGGACAGGTGCATGGTGCGACCGCGCAGGCGCTCGGTGCAGCGACGCACGAGATCTTCACCTACGACGAGGAAGGGAACCTGTTGACGCCCAACTTCTACGACTACCACGTGCCGCACGCGCTGGACATGCCGCCGCTGAAGACCGGCTTCATCGAGTCGGAGTCGCCCTTCACGCCGCTGGGGGCGAAGGGAATGGGGGAGGGCGGCGGCGCCGGCATCCACGCGGTGTGCGCCGCGTTGCAAAACGCCCTCGGCCAGCGGGGCGTCGGTCCGATCGTGTGGCGCAGCTGCAACCCCTACCACCGTGTGTGGGAGATGCTGCAGACACCGGCGGAGACACGGAAGCTCGTGACGGTGGAGAGCCGGTGAAGGTCTCCGGGGAGCGACAGTTCGACGCGCCGATCGCGACCGTGTGGCAGGTGCTCAACGATCCGTCTCAGATGGCGAAGACGATGCCCGGTGTCGAGTCGTTCGACATCCAGGACGACAAGCACTGGCGCGCGCACGTGAAGGTGCCGCTCGGTCTGGGCGGGTTGCGCATGTCGATCGACTTCGAGAAGACCGAAGAGCGCGAGCCCGAGTTCGCGAAGCTGCACGCGAAGGGCAACGGCGTCGGCGCGATCATGAACATGGACACCTCGTTCAGCCTGAGCGAGGCCGGCGGCGGCACGAACATGCACTGGGAGGCGGACGTCCACATCCTCGGCCCGGTCGCCTCGATGGGGCAGCGCGTCCTACAACCGATTGTGAACCAGCAGGTGTCGCACGTCCTGACGTCGTTGGACAAGCAGGTCCAGGAGGCGAAGTAGGCCGACGACGTCGACCGAGGGTCCATAGAGATCCGTCGCGCCAAGGACGGCGACGTCCCACAGCTCGCAAAGCTGCACGCAGAGGCGATGCAGGCGGGCATGGCTTTGGGAGCCGCGCCCGGTGCAACGTTGGACGCGCTCGAGCGCTCGCATCGCGAGGCACTCGCGGAGCCGTCGCGCATCGTGCTCGTCGCCGAACTCGACGGCGAGCTCGTGGGCATGGCACACATCGCTCCGAGCGGCGCCCCGAACGCGCCGCATCGCGCCGAGGTGCAGCGGGTGGCAGTCGCGGCGAGCGTTCGCGGTCAAGGCATCGGGCGCAGCCTCATGGCCGCCGTCGAGGAGGCTGCTCTCGAGCAGGGCGTGACGCTGCTCTGGCTGACGACCCATGACGCGACCGAGGCCTGCGCCTTCTACGAGGGCGTCGGCTACACGAGGCTCGGCGTCATGCCGAGCTACTCGCTGCGGCCTGACGGGACGCTTTCGCCGGCCGCGATTTACTTTCGTGAGCTCGCCGCTACCGTGAGGGGGTGACTACCGAGCCGCGACACCAGCTTCGTCTGACGCACCACATCGACCATGACTTGGTCGACGGGCTCTTCAACTCCCGCATGCTCGACCGGGGTGACCGGGAGCTTTTCAGGGACGGGTGGGCGACGTCCGCGCGGGAACTCCCCGAGCTCGGCGAGCCGCTGTTCCGCACCAAGGCCGAGAGTGCCGAAACGATCCTGATCGAGCTCGGAGAGGTCCTCCTCAGCATCAGCCTCTATTCGGGCATGGTGCACTTGCAGGCGTCGGCCGGTTCTTCCGGGCCCGTCGAGCTCCTCGTTGAACGCCTGCGGCGAGAGCTGCCGGCGCCCGATCCCAGCTCTGCGCACGAAGTCACGGTCACGTTTTGGACCTATGGTCCGCAAGGGCCGGTCCCCTCTTGGCGCTCGATCGCAGTTCCTTCGTGGGACGAGATCCGCGACAACTACGCGGCGACCACACGGAGTGGACTCGAAGGGTTGATGCGCGACTTCCAACCCGCGCATGGCGGCAGCTTGTGCTCTGGCACGGGCTTGCCGGCACGGGCAAGACCTTCGGTTTGCGGGCGCTCGCGTGGGAGTGGCGCGACTGGTGCGACTTCCACTACATCGTCGACCCGGACACGTTCTTCGGGCAGCACGCCGACTATCTGATGAGCGTTCTTCTTCAGCCGGAGTACATGCACGGAATGCGGATGCCTTCAATGCACGGTTTCATCGTCAGCACGGGCATCTCCATGAGTCGCTACGACGGAGACGGCGATGACGACGACGCGGAAGGTGGCACGAAGGCCTGGCGCGTGCTCGTGCTCGAGGACACGGGAGAGCTGCTCACGCCCGATGCCAAGATGGTCATCGGACAGGGCCTTTCTCGATTTCTCAATGTCGTCGACGGGCTGATCGGTCAAGGCCTGCGAGTCCTCGTTCTCGTGACGACGAACGAGCCGATCAAGAGGCTCCACCCTGCAGTCGCCCGGCCCGGCCGCTGCGCCGCAAACATCGAATTCACGGCGCTCGAGGCCGACGAGGCCTCTTCCTGGCTCTCGACGCACGGCGTCTCCGACGGAACGCCCGGCGCCGTCACCCTGGCGGAGTTGTACGCGACGGCCGAGGGGCGCGACCCGAGTGAAACGCGCCTCGTGGGCTTCGGCGACGACGGCACATAACACGGCCTGCGTGAGAGGATCGCGGTGATGGCGCAGCCGTTCCGCATCGGGGTGATGCAACTGACGATGGAGCCGCTCGACGAGATGCTCGAGTCGGCCCGCGCGATGGACCGGGCGGGCATGGACACGATCTGGCTCGCCGAGGCATATCCCTGGTGGAGGAAGCACGGAATGGAAGCCCGCTCTTCCACCGTGACGTCGGCGCTGATCGCCCGCGAGACCAAACGTCTCACGGTGGGATGGGGAATCATCTCGCCGTTCACGCGCCACCCCGTCCAGGTGGCGATGGACGCACGCGTCGTCCAGGAAGCCGCCGGCCCAGGCCGCTTTCTGCTCGGATTCGGCACCTCGAAGATCTTCCTCAACAACGCACGGCTGAACGGCAAGCGCACCCTCGGACCGATGCGCGAGGCCGTGGAGATCGTGCGCGGCGTCCTCGCCGGCGGCCCGTTCGAGTACGAGGGCCAGACGTTCAGCGCCTCGGTGCCCGGCCTGCAGGACAGCGCGGTGACGCCGCGCGGCGTGCCGCCCCTCTACGTCGCGGCAACCGCACCGAAGATGCAGGCACTTGCCGGCGAGATCGCCGACGGCTGCCTGACGCCGTCGATCACGACGCCGGCCTTCGTCCGCTACACGCGCGAGAACGTCGGCGCCGACATCGACATCGGGTGCACCATCGTCGCCTCGATCCACGAATCCGACCGCGACGCCGGACGCGACGGGGCACGCGAGATCGCGGGCATGTACCTCGCGAACAAGGTGCAGAACATCCAGGGCGCGGCCGACACGCTCCTCGACCTCGCCGGGCTCACGCAGGACGAGATCCGTCCGGTCGCCGAGGCGATGGAACAGGGCGGCCGGCTCGCGGCAAAGGCGAAGGTGACCGACGAGATCCTCGACAAGTGCAAGCCGATTGCGGGCACGCCCGCGGACTGCATCGCGGCGATCGAGGAGTACCGCGACGCCGGCTGCACGCACGTGATGCTCGAGCTCTGGGGCGACCGGCGCCACGAGCAGATCGAGCTGTTCGGACGGGAGGTGCTGCCGCATTTCCGTTGAGGTCGACGCGGACCGGCTCGTGCGCCTCGCTGTCGATCTCGTCTCGGTGCCGAGCCCGACCGGCTCGGAGCAGGCCATGGGCGAGCGCGTGCGCGACGAGCTGGACGACATGGGCCTGCAGGTGCAATGGCAGGAGGTCGAAGAAGGCCGACCCAACGTCGTCGGGCTCTGGGAGGGCGCCGGCGGCGGCAAGTCGCTGATGTTCAACGGCCACATGGACACGTCGTACTCCGGCCGCGAGCCGTGGCTGGCCGGGATCCGCGGCTTCCAGCCGGAGGGATTCGTGCAGAACGGCCGCGTCTACGGGCTCGGGATCTCCAACATGAAGGGTGCGCTCGCCTGCTATCTGGAAGCTGTGCGCGCGCTCCGCGACGCGGGCGTGAGGCTGCGCGGCGACGTGATGATCGCGTGCGTCGCCGGGGAGATCGAGAAGACGCAGTGGTATCCGGACTTCGTCGGCAGCGAGTACCGCGGCTACGCGTCGGGGTCTCGTTTCCTCACGTCACACGGTGCTGTCACCGACATGTGCGTGCTCGGCGAGCCGACGGAGCAGAAGGTCGTCCTCGGGCACTACGGGTCGATCTGGATGCGCATCTCCACGAGCGGGCCGTTCATCCACACGGCTTTCAGCGAGGGGAGACGCGACGAGACGTCGATCGTGCGCATGCGCGACGTGCTCGACGCCGTGCTCGAGTTTGCACCGGAGTGGGAGGAGCGAACGGCATACGGCGGCAAGCGCGGGATCGTCAACATCGGTGCGATCAGCGGCGGCTTTGCGTGGCGGGTCTCGCGCACGCCGCACCGCACCGATCTCTTCGTCGACTTTCGCGTGCCGCCCACGATGCCGATGGCCGAGGCGCGCGTGGCGCTCGGTGACTTCGTCCGCCGGCTGCGCGAGCAGTTCCCTGACCACGGGATCGAGTCCGAGGTGTACGTCACCGCCCCTGGCTCCGAGATCGCGGAGGACCATCCGCTCGTGCAGGCGATCGACGACGCCCACGAACAGGTCTTCGGCGCGAAGCCCGAGCGCGACACCGTGCGCTGGTTCTCGGACGCCTCCGCGCTCACCCGCTACGGAATCGAGAGCGTCAACTACGGCACGTCGAGCGGCCTCCCCGATCCCGAGCTGGGCGAGAACCTCGACGTCGACGGGCTCGTCAAGATCGCAACGGTGTACGACACGTACTTGCCGGCGTACGAGTTCTCGACCCGGCACGAGGTCGCTGTCGCCGCCGACGCCGAGCGGGCTGATCGCGCGCTGCGCGAGGTGACGTTCAAGGAGGTTCCGCTCGTTCGCGCGCTGCTGTTCGCACGAGGGCTCGGGATTCGGCGAGGAACGGACAACGTCCTCGCGACGATGGCCCCGCGCGGTTCCGTGCTCGAGGACGTCCCCGGCGAGGGGATGGTCGTCTCGCTCAGCGGCCAGTTCTGGCGGCTGCGCGGCCGGGGCCTAGAGGCGCCTGCCAAGGCGGTCGTCGAGTTTCGGGCTCGCCCCGGCGCGCTGACGACCGAGACGCGCGTCCACGTGCCCGATCCGGTGTCACGCCACAAGTTCCGGCGCTACTGGCGCGTCGTCCGGCCGTTCAGCGGCCTGATCCGCCTCCTCGTCCTGCGAGCGGCCAAGCGGCGAGCGGAGGCCGCCGCGTGAGCATGCACGACCCTTACGTCCTGCCGGCAGGGCTCCCGGCGCCCGTGGACGACGGTGCCGCCGACCACCTCACCGGCGCGGAGCTGCCCGACCTCGTGCTCCCCTCGTCAAGAGGCGCAGTCAACGTCCGCGACTTCGAAGTGCTCTACATCTATCCGCGCACGGGCCGGCCGGGGCGCCCGCTGCTGCCGGGCTGGGACGCCATCCCCGGCGCGCGCGGCTGCACGCCGCAGTCGTGCGGCTTCCGCGATCACAACGCCGAGCTGGCCGAGCTCGGCGCCCAGGTCGCCGGCGTCAGCGCCCAGAGCGTGGACGACCAGCTGGAGTTCGCCGAGCGGAACAACATGCCGTTCCCGATCATCAGCGATGAGTGGCTCGACCTCGCGCGCGATCCGGGGCTCCCGACGTTCGAGGTCGAGGGACTGACCCTGTACAAGCGCCTGGCGCTGATCGCCGACCACGGGAAGATCGTCAAGGTCTTCTATCCCGTCTTCCCGCCCGATCGCAACGCGCAGGACGTCGTCGATTGGCTGGCGGGGACCCGGTGAAGCTCGTCACGTTCGACGACGGACGCGTCGGCCGCCTTAGCAACGGCACGATCGCGGAGCTCGACGTCCCGACCATGCGCGAGTACTTCGAGCGGGGCGGCGCGAGCCCGACGGGAAGCGAGCACGCGCTCGAAGCTGTGACGCTGCGCGCGCCGATCGTCCCGACGAAGCTCATCCACACAGCGGGCAACTTCCGCGAGCACGAGGAGGAGTCGAAGCGGGTCGGCTGGTCGCACGAGATCGCGCCCTGGATCGTCTTCTTCCAGAACGTCGACGCGATCATCGGGCCGGACGAGCCGATCGTCTATCCCGAGCAGCTGACGGAAGAGCTGGACTATGAGCTCGAGCTGGCGGTCGTCGTCTCGAAGGCCGGGAAGTGGTTCGGACCCGAGGAAGCCGCCGACTACATCGGCGGGTACGTCATCTTCAACGACATCACGGCGCGCGACATCCAGCGTCGCGAGATGCGCTCGGGCGTCTTCTCCTTCTGCAAGGCGATCGACACGTTCTGCCCGCTCGGCCCGTGGATCGTCACGCTCGACGAGGTTCGTACAGCGGCAACATGTCCGTGACGATCCCGGAGATCCTGTCGCACTACTCCGCGCTCGGCTATTCGGCAGGCGACGTCGTCTCCACCGGAACGGTCAGTGGCGTCGCGGGCTTCAGCGAGGACGCCGCCTCGCTCTATCTCAAGCCCGGCGACGTGATCGAGGCCGAGATCGAGAAGATCGGGGTGCTGCGGAATCCCGTCGTGGCCTGGCAGGACGCGCACGGTTGAGCTGGTCCCGTGACGACGCGAAGCTCGAGCGCGTCCGCGCGCTGATGGCGGACGAGGAGCTCGACGCGCTGGTCGTGCGGGCGCCCGACAACGTCCTCTACCTGACGAACTTCTGGGGCATGAAGGGGTTCGACGCCGCCGTCTTCCCCCGCGAGGCGGATCCGATCCTGATCACGATCGAGCCGTCCGCACAGGATGCGGCCGAAACGGCGTGGACGACGGACGTCCGCCTAGTGCCCGGCTACGACGCGAGCGACCCGCGCCCGCCGGCGTTGCGCGCGCTGCAGGTTGCGCGAGAGGCTGCGGGACCGTTCGAGCGCGTCGGGCTCGAGCTCAGCCTCGGGACGCAGGCCTCGGACCGTATGGTCGGTGAGCCGACGACGTACATGAAGGCCTGGTTCGACGGCTTCCCGGCTGCAGCGGATGCGACATCGCTGCTGAACCGCGCTCGGGCGGTCAAGACGGAGCAGGAAGTCGAGCGAATGCGGCTCGCCAACGAGATCGCCGCCGCCGCGATGGAGCACGTCGCGCGCGAGCTGCGGCCCGGGATGAAGGAAAGCGAGGCAGCCGCACTGTGGCAGGGCTTCGTGCACGGAGAGGGCACGGGCTGGAAGGGGCAAGTCGAGCTCGCGCTCGGCTTCTCGCTCGTCTGGTCCGGGCCCGGGATTCGCACCTTCACGGCGACCGGTCACCGACCGGTGCAGGAGCACGAGCCGACGCTGTTCGAGATCTGGGTCTGCGCGGACGGCTACTGGTGCGACCACACGAAGAACGTGTGTCCCGGGACGCTCGAGCCGCGGTACGACGAGCTGCTGGACGCGCTCCTCGGCGTCTACCAGCGCGCGCTGGACCACTGCCGTCCCGGAGCGAGCCTGCCGGAGCTCGACCGGCTGATTCGCGCCGGTATCGCAGAGGCGGGCTACCCCGACCAGCCGACCCATCCGATCGCGCACGGCGTCGGCGCCCGCGCGCACGAATACCCGTACGCGCACCAGGCCGGCGAGGGCACGATCGAGGAAGGGATGGTGCTGGCGATCGAGCCAGGCGCGTACTGGGAAGGCGGCGGCGGCCTGCGGGTCGAGGACAACTTCCTCGTCACCGCGGACGGCATCGAGAAGCTCTCCACCTACCCGGACGACTTCCGATGATCGAGATGCTCGAGATTGCGCCCGGGCTCCGCTACTGGACGGCGCCTCACCCCGCGTGGAACGGCGCGACGGGCTGGCCGGAGGATGTCGGGTGCGTGTACTACGAAGGCCCGGGGGAGCTGGTCCTCATCGACCCGTTGGTGCCGCGAGATGAGGCAGAGGCGTTCTGGCGGATGCTGGACGGGGCGGTCGAACGACTCGGCCTGCCCGTCGCCGTGTTGCTGACGGCGCCATGGCACTCGCGGAGCGCGGTCGAGGTCGCCGACCGATACCGAACGGTTGTATGGACGCATGACTCCGACGCCGGTCCGCTACCCACCGGCGTCGAGGAATTCGTCCCGGGCGGTGCGGCCGAGGGCCAGGTCGCTCTTTATCTGTGCGCGCCGCGCGCGCTGGTCGTAGCCGAAATCTTCATGAGCGTGGACGGCGCCTTGCGCATCTTTCCCTCACCTGCCTCGACACCTAAAGAGGCCGCAGGATTTCGGACCTCGCTGAACGCACTGCTCCAGCTATCCATCGATCACGTGCTCGTATCGCACGGCGAGCCCGTCCTCAACGAGGGCGGGCGCAGGATCGCAGAGGCTCTCGGCGTCAATGGCTGAGTTCTGGACCGGCAGCCTGAACGAGCCGTACGGCTTCACGGCGCAGGTCGGCTTCTACGACACGACGCTGCGCGACGGCGAGCAGACGGTCGGCGTCGTCCTCACGCCGGAGGACAAGCTGGAGCTCGCGCGCGGGCTCGACGGGCTCGGGATCGAGCGGATCGAGGCCGGGTTCCCGCGCGTGTCGGCCGACGACTGGCGCGCGGTCGAGCTCATCCGCGACGGGGGGCTGAACGCGGAGGTGTGGGGATTCTCGCGGGCCGTGGAAGCAGACGTGAAGGCGCTCGTCGAGCTCGGCGTCGGCGCGAGCGTGATCGAGTCGCCCATCTCCGACCTGAAGCTCGCGGCGCTCGGCGTCGACCGCGAGGCGATGCTCGAGCGGATCGTGTACGCAATTTCCTTCGCGGTCGAGCAGGGCATCACCGTCGCGTTCTTCGGCGTGGACGGCACGCGCGCGGATCCA
>WNGB01008773.1_pt1 | contig 20724 bp, 21 predicted proteins | sample 5400681 | NCBI WGS metagenome assembly WNGB01 (sample SAMN13153367, study PRJNA577476) | soil metagenome | isolation source: 115 cm soil or saprolite under grassland replicate 2 | place: USA:California | collected 2016-06-15
GAGGAAGTGCTCCCACCAGCGCCCGACGACGTACTCCGGGATGTAGACGGCCACCACGGCCCGCGGACTGGTGCGCCGGATCGCCGAGGCGTACTCGACGATCGGCTTGATGATCTCGCGGTAGGGCGAGTGCAGGATCTTGAGTGGGACGCCGGTATTGCGCTCGTCCCACTCCTCAAGCAGCCGTCCGGTCTCGACGGGGTCGACCGAGACGTACACGCCCTCGAGGGTGTTGGGCCGGCTCGCCTTGGCGAAAGCCAGCGCCCGCAGCGTCGGCTTGTGCAGCTTCGACACCAGCACGATCGCGTGCACCCGGGTCGGGAGGACTGTGTCTTCCTCCTCGGCGGCGAGCTCGAGCGCGACGTTGTCGTAGTGCCGGCGGATGATCGTCATGATGAGGAACAGCACTCCCATCGCGACGATCGAGATCCAGGCGCCGTGGGTGAACTTCGTGATCATCACCACCACTAACACGAGAGCGGTGACGGTGAGGCCGAAGCCGCTGATGATCCGACTGGTCTGCATCTTCGCCCGGGCCGCCGGGTCACGCTCGCTCTTGAGCAGTCGGGTCCAGTGCCGCACCATTCCAGTCTGGCTCAAGGTGAACGACACGAACACACCGATGATGTAGAGCTGGATGAGTCGGGTGACCTCCGCATCGAGCGCCACGATGAGCACCATCGCGGCTGCCGTGAGCAGGAAGATCCCGTTGCTGAAGGCCAGGCGGTCGCCTCGGCTGGCGAGTTGGCGTGGCAGGTAGCCGTCCGCGGCGAGCAGCGAGCCGAGCACCGGGAAGCCGTTGAACGCCGTGTTCGCTGCCAGCATCAGCAGGATCCCGGTGCTCGCCGTCATCAGATAGAAGCCGGGCGAGAAGTTATTGAAGACTGCATGCGCGAGTTGGGTGATGATCGGGTCCTGGTGGAACGACGCGCCCACCGGAGTGCCGTCCGGCCGGATCAGCTGGGTGGCGGGGTCGTCGGCGATGCGGACGTGGGTGAGGTTGGCCAGGGTGACCACACCCATCGCGAACGTCACCCCCATCAGGCCGAGGACCAGCAGCGTCGCTGCAGCGTTCTTGCCCTTGGGCTTGCGGAACGCCGGGACTCCGTTGCTGATCGCCTCGACGCCGGTCAGCGTCGCGCAGCCGGAGGAGAACGCGCGCAACAACAGGAAGCCGCCGGCAAGCCCCCCGATCCCGGCCTGCATGCCCTCGGCGGGGACCACGCCCAGATCGGCCGTCGCCGCCGGCGGGAGGTCCCCGAAGAAGTAGCGGATGAATCCGAGCACGAGCAGCCCGCCGAGCGAGACGATGAACAGGTAGGTCGGCAGCGCGAAGGCGGTCCCTGACTCGCGTACGCCGCGCAGGTTCATCGCCATCAGGAACAGGGTCGCGGCGACAGCCACCACCACTGTGTGGCCTTGCAAGGCGGGGATCGCGGTGGCGGCGTACTGTGCGGCCGAGGCGATCGACACCGCCACTGTCAGGATGTAGTCCACCTGGAGGGCACTGGCCACGACGAGACCCGGCGTCGCGCCGAGGTTGACTCGCGTCACTTCGTAGGAGCCGCCGCCACTGGTGTATGCCTGCGCGTTCTGGCGGTAGGACGTGACCACCGCCAGCATGACGATGCCGATGACGATGGCGATCTTCCACGAGAAGGTGTAGGCGGCAAGCCCCGAGAGCGACAGCGTCAGGAAGATCTCGTCCGGGGAGTAGGCCACGCTGGAGAGTGGGTCGCTCCCGAAGACGGGCAAGGCGATCCGCTTGGGTAGCAAGGTCTCGCCCAGTTGGGAGCTGCGCATCTTGCGCCCGACCAGAACCCGCTTGGAAATGTTGCCCACGCCCACGGTCAGACTCAACTTTCCGCGCCGGTCCTTGCCAAGCCGACGGAGGGGATCCTGACGGGATCCATGCGCCGACGAGGCCGAGCGTGCGGCCGGCTGCACGCACGAGTCCGCGACGGGTCTGGGCGGTCGACGACCACCACCTGCACGGTGATCCAGCTAACCACTGTTGGAGGGCTCACCGCTCTCATGGCATCCCATGCGCCCCTAGGTCGCCGCCAAGGTGGACTCCTTTGACGGAAGCCGGACCGCGCCCGGGCGAGACCTGGCGGTCGCCACATGGAGAGCCGAACGTGCCGTTGCCCCCACCAGCAGACCATCGCATCGCTTCGCCTCACCGGTGAGCTGCGCCGCCCGTCAAGAACGCGTCAGGGTTCTGTCAGGGTCGATGACAGCCGCCCAGTTGGCAATATGGCTCGGTCGTGTGGACAGGACGCCGGATATGCGTGCACACCTGACGTCGGACCCGTCGGGCAGGTTGTTCCTGATGCTCTGGGGAGGCATGTTGGTCATCGGCAGTGCTCGCTTTGCGGGTGCACCGGCGATGCTCAGATGGCCATGGCCGCCTGCTGCTGGTGGTTTGCAGCCTGAACCAGCCCTACTGGGCTGCCCTTGCGGTTGCCGGTGGCTGCTCGTCTCGCCCAGGACGAGCTGGGTGGCGTTGACGCCGCGGGCGAAGGAGAGCAACGCGTTGGAGATGTCATCGCCGACGACCTGGTGGAAGGTCCCGCCGATGCTCTCGATGAGCGTCCGGTGCCGGGCCAGGTTGGCCGGATGAGCACCGGTGAGACCGTCGCCGCGGACCACGTGCACCGCCATCAGATCCGCGCCCCGGCGCGCTCGGCGATCCGGGCGGCACGGCGAATCAGGGTGTCACCCTCGGGGCCGCCGGTCAGGGCGACATCAACGCGTTCCCGCGCTTCCCAGGTGCCTTCGATGCCGTGCTCGGCGCGATAGCGGTCGAACACGACGCCGCCACCCAAGCTGACCGACCTCGTTCCCAAGATCGCACCGCGTCCGAGCCTGCTCATCTGGGCGTCGACATTGAGCGACCCGGCTTATCGGCATTGCCGACCGCGACATGGTCCGTCGAGCGGATGAATCCGGCCTACCACCGCTTCGCCGGTCCGAACTCGTCGATCTGGGAGTTCGACGACGCGCGCTACGGCCGCGGACTCGCGACCCATCCGGAGCAGTACGAGGAGCGGGTCGTGAGCTTCTTCGACACCTCGCTGGCTCGACCACAACGATGAGGGGGCCGGCAAATCGTGCGGACAACCCCCTGGGGAGCGTCGGTAGCGCCCGGGATCATGGAGCCGTGCCCGAGGACGCGCGTGCCGAGATCGGGGTGCTGGTCGTCGACGACCAGGACCCGTTCCGGCGTGCGATGGCGGCCGTCGTGGAGGAGACGGACGGATTCACGGTGGTCGGAGCGGTGGGGTCCGGCGAGGACTCGGTCGTAGCGGTGACGGCGCTCGAGCCGGGCCTGGTGCTGATGGACGTCAACCTGCCGGGGATCGACGGCATCGAAGCGGCCCGGCAGATCAGCGCGGGCGAGTCGCCTCCGATGGTGATCCTGCTCTCGACGTACGACGAGGACGACTTCGACCGGTCCGGCTCCGGCGCGGCGGCGTACCTGTCGAAGGCCGCGCTGAGCCCTGCCCGGTTGCTGCAGGTCTGGTCGGCCGCGCAGTCAGCGCGTTGAGCTCGTCGACACCGCTGCAGCACCGGCGGGGAGCCTGAGCTGCAAGGGTCCCGAGTGGTCGGGCCCGCCGACCTCGAGCGAGCCCTCGCACGCCTCCGCTGAGGCCTAGGGTGATCAAGCCAGCGTCGTGCTCGAGCACCTCCACGCAACAGAAGTACGCCGTGTTCTCGACCCGGGCTGGGAACCTCGCAGCCGCGACGCGCACGTCGATCTGCACCGCATCGAATCGCTGCATCCGGGCCGCGAAGGAGGTCAGCGCCGGTCCGAGCCCGGAACGGCTCAGGATCGTCGGGTAGACCCCGCGAGTCAGGTCGCGCAGTGACTCGAGCGCCTGCGTCGCCCGGCCGACCAGGTCCTCGATGCGGTCTGTTTGGATGGGCTCCTTCGTGGACCCTTCGATGTCCACCCGGAGGCGTCGCATCGTCGGCAGCACGCGACGCCCGATCTCGTCCTCCAGTCGGCGCCGCTCGGCGTCGTCCGCACCGATGATCCGCCTGCGGGAAGCCTTGAGCGCGCTGGTGCGCTGGTCGAGCTGCCTGACCCGCGCGGCGAGCTCGATCTGGAGCCGCCCGTTGCGCAGGGCCAGGGCCGCCTGCTCGGCGATCTCGGACAGCAGGCGATGCTCTTGGGGCCGCACGTCACGTCCTGGGGGAAGGGTCAGGGTGATCGAGCCGAGCACCCCGGATCGGTCCCGGACCGGTACGACGGCCACGTCGCCGCCAGTGCCGACAGCACCCGCGTCTGACGGTCCCGCATCCGGCGGCCAGGTTGCTGTCAGCTCGAGTCCACCGTCGTCGTCACCGACGAGCTGCACGACCACCCGGACGGCGTGCACGGCCTCGCCGGCGGCCGCGGCGATCGTGGGCAGCAGCTGACCGGGCACCGGGCTGTGCCCGATCCGGCGGCTGAAGTCTGTCAGCGCCTCGTACGGCGCTGCCCGATCGCCGTACGCGAGTCGATCGGCGACGCGCACGACGGCGCGGCGTACCGGTTGGAAGGCGAGTGCCACGACGACCGTGGCCAGCAACGAGAGCCAGAAGCCGGTGTGGGTCCGGTGCTCCAGGGTGCGACCCAGTGCCACCACCACGCCGACATAGCTGGCCGCGACGAGCGCGGTGGCGATCGCGAGCACCAGGGCACGGCGGATGATCACCTCAACGCCGTAGAGCCGGTACCGGAGCACGGCCAGGGCGATGCAGAGGATCAGGAACGCGTACGACGCGTACAGCGGGATGCTGGACCACCACGTCTGCCGCCCGCCGTTAAACCCTTGTCCGACGAGGAGCGCGACCAGGGCGAGCCCGACCGATCCGGCACCGGTCGCGACGAGACGAAGCTGCTGGCGGGTCACGTCGTCAGACCGGCGGTGGCGCAGCAGCATGCAGCCGACGCTGGCGAGCAGCGTCAGGGTGATCACGGTGATGCCCACGCTGAGGAAGGTCTCGGCGACCGGGCCGGTCTCGATGGGGTCGCCGCTCCGGTTGATGCCGTGGGGACCGACCAGGACCAGGCCGGCCGCGTAGGCGGCGAACCCAGCCAGGGAGCCGCGGGCGACCCACCGCCATCGGGGCGACAAGAAGCTGCCGGCCGGCACCACCAGGAATGTGAGCGTGAGGCAGGTCAGCGCCAGTGGACCGCCGAGGATCGCGGCGACCCACCCGGCGAGATCGGCCTGCGTCGTGCTGCCGTTGCCGTCATGCTTCGACACCCAGAGGCTGTAGGTCTCGGTCAACAGCGAGATGCTGGTCGTCAGCCCGACGAGGTTCAACAGCCATCCGATCGGGTGGCGCGGCTGCGATCCCAGGACGAGGGCACCGAGGCCCGCACTCCCGAGAGCGGCGACGTTGACCAGCGGCCAGCCGTGGATCCCGATCGACTCCGTGGTCAGCAGCCCGGACGAGACCGCAACCAGCGCGGTGTCGAACACGGCCAGAAGAAGGCAGGCCCCGGCGATGGTCCAGGCGATCCGCGGCCCGCACATCTCAGCTCGCCTCCTGGGCAACGCCGGCGGGCACGGACACGACCACCTCGGTGCCCCCGGTTGCATTGACCCGCACCGCCAGGTCTCCCCCGACGGCGTCGACCCGGTCGCGCAGGTTCCCCAACCCTCCGGCTGCCAGTACGGTCGGGATGTCGAACCCACCGCCGTCGTCACGCACCAGCAGCGTGACGCGACCGTCGCGGGCTGCGAACTCAACCCCGATCCTGGTCGCGGACGCATGCTTTACGGCGTTCTGCACGGCCTCGATGCAGGAGAAGTACAGCGCGCTCTCCAACTCCTGGGAGTAGCGGCCGAGTCCACGGTCCACGACCTCGACCGGGATCGCGCTGGAGCTCACCACGTCGGCGACCGCAGCCGCCACGCCCTCCTTCGCGAGGATCTGCGGATAGATCCCACGCGACAGCTCGATCAGCGTGGTGATCGCGCTGTCGACCGCGTCAACCTGCTCCGCAAGCACCGCAGCGGCCCGCGCGGCTGACCGGTCGGCCAGTGTCTGGGCCAGTCGGAGATTGACCACGAGTGCCACGAGATGCTGCTGCGCGCCGTCGTGGATGTTGCGCTCCAGGCGGCGGCGTTCGGCGTCATGGGCGTCGACCACGCGGCGACGCGACAGGAGGAGCTCGTCGGCCAGCGTCGCAAGGTCGTCGGCGCGGCGCGCCAGCTCGGCGCGCAGTCGGGCGCCGTGAAGCACCAGACCGGCCTGGGCGGCGAGGCCGGTGAACAGGCGCTCCTCGACCGGTGTCAGTGGCTCGTCGGAGCGTTCCTGGAGGCGGAGCATCCCGAGACGTCTGTCGGCGAGGACGACGTCCAGCGACCGGAGACCCGGGCGATCGAGGTCGGGCCCGAGCGCCCGGTCGTCTGCAGCCGCAGGCCACGCGGCCGCGAGCTGCGGCTGGTCGGCGACGAACAGCCAGACCTGGGCCCAGGCGGCACCCGTGCCCTCCGCCAGCAACCGCGCCATCCAGCTCGGGAGATCTCGTGGAACCAGCGCCTCGCGTTCGCGTCCAACCGCTCCCGCACCGGCTCGAGCCCGAGCGCGACAATGGCAGTTGCGAGGACCGACAACCCGATGTGCGGGGACGCGGTGTGCCCGATCAACAGGCCGCCACCGAGCACCACGACGACGTACACGGCCGTCACCGCGACGAAGAGGCCTCCGAGCACGCACAGGGCCACCCGCCGATCGCGGAGCCAGCTCGGGAGAGGCGCCCTCATGTCAGCAGTCTGCTCCGGTCGCGCGTCGCCGGGTGAGGATACGAGCCGACCAAGGAGTGCGGTCAACCGCATTGCCTGCGTCAGCTCGCGGGTCAGCGGGTCGCTTCAACGAACGTGAGGACGGCCTTCACCCGCCGGTTGACCTCGCCCTCGTCGAGCAGCCCGAGCTTCTGGAAGACCGCGCTGATGTGCTTCTCGACCGATCGCTCGCTCATGTAGAGCGTCTTGGCGATCGTCGCGTTGGTGCGCCCGGTGGCCATCTGTTCCAGCACCGACCGCTCCTTGTCCGTGAGCCCGCGAAGCGGCGAGCTCGCTTCCGCCGACTTGCGCATCATCAGGCCCTCGACCACCTTCGAGTCGAGAGCGGAGCCGCCCCGGGCGACGTCCGTCAGGGCGCGCACCAGCTCCTCGACGTCCGAGACCCGCTCCTTGAGGAGGTATCCGAGGCCATCGACGCCATCGGCGAGCAGCGCCATGGCGTACTCCTCCTCAACGTACTGCGACAGCACCACCACGCCGGTCGACGGATGCTCGGCCCGGATCTGCTTGGCCGCGTCGATGCCCTCGGTCGTGTGCGTCGGTGGCATCCGGATGTCGGTGAGGACGGCGTCAGGCTGGTGCTCCCGGACCGACTTCAGGAGCGACTGCGGGTCCGCGACGCTGTCGACGAGCTCGAGCTCGTCCACCTCGGCCAGCAAGGCGGCGATGCCCGCTCGGACCAGGTAGTTGTCGTCGGCAAGGACGACGCGGAGCGCCATACGTTGAACACTAGACCTCCGAGGATCCGCACGACCCGAAACACCGTCCTCGCGGCAACAGCGCATGCAGACGCGACGTTGCGGCCGACCCCGAGGGGCCGGCCGCAACTTCCGGGATGATGCGTGCGATCAGACCAGCACCGGCTCCCGCTCCGGCTCGGCGATGACCGGCTCGGAGCCGGGCTCCTCGCCGTCACGGGTGCCACCGTCGATGTCGATCGTCGGCAGCCGGCGCTCGAGCCAGGCCGGCAGCCACCAGGCACGATGACCGAGGAGGCTCATCGCCGCCGGGACCAACACCATCCGGACCAGCGTGACGTCCAGGAAGACGGCGACCGACAGCCCGATGCCGAACATCTTGGTCGTGACGTCGACGTCCAGGATGAACGACGCGAACACGCTGATCATGATGAGCGCCGCGCTGCTGATCACCCGAGCCGTGGACCCGACGCCCTCGACCACGGCACGCCGCGGGTCGAAGTGCTTCTGGTACTGCTCACGCACCCTGCTCATCAGGAACACCTCGTAGTCCATCGAGAGCCCGAACAGGATCGCGAACATCAACATCGGTGCCAGCGGCATGATCGGCACGGTCTCGTGGACGCCGATCAGGCTTGCGCCCCAGCCCCACTGGAAGACCGCGACGATGACGCCGTACGCCGCTCCGACACCCAGCACGTTCAGGGCGGCAGCCTTCAACGGCACGAGCACCGACCGGAACACGATCATCAGCACCAGGAATGACAACCCGATCACGGCCCCGAGGAACCACGGCATCCGCTGCTGCAGCCGTGACGACACATCGACGGTCAGGGCGGTCGAGCCCGTGATCGACGCCTCGACGTCGGAGCCAGCCACCGCCGCGGGGACGGTGTCCTCGCGAAGATGCTCGAGCAGCTTGTCCGTGCGCGCGTCCTGAGGTGCAGTGGTCGGAGTGACGCCGATGATGGCGAGGTCCCCGGCCTCATTCGTCACCGCGTCGTCCACCGAGGCCACACCTGGCTGGGTCGCCAGCGAGGTCTCGAGCTTGTCGAGGGTCGCCTGCGGGATCTGACCGCCCTTGGTGTCGAGCACCACCTCGAGCGGACCGTTGACCCCGGGGCCGTAGCCGTCGGACATCAGGTCGTAGGCCTTGCGTGTGGTCGACGTCGGTGCGTCGTTGCCCGCGTCGGCGAAGCCCAGGTGCATCGAGAACACCGGGATCGCGAGGACCCCGAGGATCACGGCAGCCACGGCGCCGTACCGAAGCGGCTTGCCGACGACCCGAGCGGCCCAGCGTGCCGAGGCGGCCTTCGGGTTGTCCGCCGGCTTGGGCTTGACGAACGGGACCCGGGCGCTGTTGACGCGATGCTTGACGACGCCGAGCATCGCCGGCAGCAACGTGATCGAGGCCAGCATGACGACCGCGACCATGATCGCCGAGCCGTAGCCCATCATCTCCATCATCGGTACCCCGGACACCTTCAGGCCCATGATCGCGACGATGACGGTGAGGCCGGCGAAGAGCACCGACAGACCCGCGGTCGCGTTGGCACGACCGATCGCCACGGGCACGGACTGTCCGGCCGCCAGGTTCTGCCGGTGCCGGGTCAGGATGAACAGGGCGTAGTCGATCCCGACGCCGAGGCCCAACATCATCGCGACGATGCCGGTGATCTCCGGGACCGGCACGATGCCGGCCATGATGCCGATGGCACTGCTCCCAATGAGGATCGCGAGCAAGGCGGTCACGATCGGCAGGCTCATCGCGACCAGCGAGCCGAACGCGATGGCCAGGATGACGATCGCGAACAGGACGCCGATCATCTCGCTGTTTCCGCCGGCCGGGACATTGGCGTAACCGAGTCCGCCGTCGTACTCGACCTGGATGCCGGCGTCACGGACGCCCTGCACGGCCTTCTCGGCCGCGTCGAACTCCGTCGTGCCGACCTTCTCGATGTCGAAGGCCACGGTCGCGAATGCGGTGTCCTTGTCCGCGCTGATCGTCGGACCGCGGGGGTCGTACGGACTGTTCACGGCGATCGCGTGCGGGACGTCGGCGAGCTTCTCGACGGCCTGGTTGATCGCGGCCTTCGCTTCCGGACTGGTGAGTCCGTCCTCGGAGTGGAAGATGACGTTCGACGTGTACAGCGTCTCCTGCGGGAAGCGATCCTGGACTGCGTCGGCGGCGCGTTGGGACTGCGAGCCGGGCAGGGTGAAGGTTTCGTCGTAGTTGCCGCCGTGCGAGGCGTTGAACATGAAGATCGCAACGGCGATGAAGATCCAGGCGCTGATGACGCGCCAGGGATGGCGGCCGGCGAAGTTGCCGATCCGGTAGAGAACGTGAGACATGGTGAACCTCTCGGGCTTGGCTTGCGGGGTTGTGGCGTCGAATTGGGGCCACGTCTCGACGGTAGGAATTCGGCGCGTCCCGGCCCATCGCGCAGACCGCACGTCAGCAGCGGACGCCCGCACTGTTCGCCGTCACTCGCCGTGCGGGAAACCGCACGGTGTGGGTCGGGTGGGCACGACTGTCATCAAGAGCACTGAGGGTGCAACGGAGGACGCCTATCGCCTGCTGATCGACTCAGTCGGCTGACCGCCTAACGCGCTGGCCGCCGCGTCCGAGAGCGAGGCGGCGGCCCGAGTGGATGACCTCCCTGGGTCTTCGCCCCCGTTCAGTCGGTGCGCGGGGCGGTCGTGCCAGTCATCGATGACCGGTTCCGTACGGGCCCACCACGTCTCGTCGTCCTCACCCAGCTTGGGCGGCACGTGGATGCCGGAGTTGAGCGGGACGTGCCAGTCGCCAAAGTCAGACAGCAGCACGTGATCGCGGGGCAGCTGCACCGTCAGGAGCACGTCACCCGGAGCGTGTTTCGCCTGGTCGATCAGTCCACGGCGGGTGGTGGTTGCCCACAGCCACAACAGCCCGTTGCCCGTGGTGGTGAGGCGGCTGTCCGCCTGACGCTGCATCCACGGGTAGACGAAGCCCAGGTCGGGGTTGGCGCGTGTCGGGTCGCCCTGATGTACACCCGTCTCGGCCAACACCCGGTACGCCGCCTCCGACTGAAACGTCCACAGCAGCATGGGGTCTGCTTCCAGGGCACCCAAACGCCGCCGACCAACCGGCAGCACGATCCGCCACCACCGATAGGTCTGGAGATCCTCGTACACGGGCAGCATGAACGGGATCATGCATGACGCCACCGACAAGGCCCCAGCGCTCCTAGGTCCGGCCCGGTACGACGTTCTCCAACACCGCCGAGCGCTGCAGTTACGACAGCGACGGCGAGGCCGCGCTGACGCTGGAGGACTGCAGCGGTGGCTGGCCCTGGAGGTCGCCTGCTACCACGGTCGGGTCCACGACACCCTGGGCCGGACCCCGGCCGCGGTGTGGGCCGAGAAGGCCGCCGCTGACGGTGCGCCGGTCGCGGTGACGAACGAGACGGCGTTCTTGGTGGCGTGGGATCCTCCGGTCCAGGCGGTCCATCACCGAGCGCAACGCCGGTGCCAGGTCCGCCCGTCGCAGGTCACGCGCGACGAGCAGCCGCACGCCGCACGAGATGTCAAAGCCCACGCCGCCCGACGAGACGACACCGCCGTCGTCGACGTCGGTGGCCGCCACGCCACCGATCGGGAACCCGTAGCCCCAGTGCACGTCCGGCATCGCAAATGACGCACGCACGATGCCCGGAAGGCCGGCGACGTTGGCCACCTGCTCCAGGGCATTGTCGTTCGCCGCTGCGGGAAGGAGTTCCTGGGAGGCGTAGACGACTCCGGGCACGCGCATCACGCCGTGCCGCCCGATCCGGAAACGGTACGGCGCCTCGTGGACCAGTCGGCCGACTGCCGCGACCCGCGACGTGCCCGCCACGGGCCCGTTCTCCTCTGGGACCCGAACTCACGCGCCGCGGGTCAGACCTCGATGCTGGCAGGTTCGTGCGTGACCTCGGAGATCTCGGTCGCAGCCTTCTCGAGAAGCTGGTGAGTCAGGTCCGAGAGGGCACGTGCGGCCGCAATCTCCTCCCCGATGCGCGCCTGAGGTTGGTCCGCAGGGTTGCGCTTGGCGTGCCCGCGAGCACGCAACTCGGTCCCGTCGGGAAGCCGGAGCAGCAGCGCCGCCTTGGTGTACTTGTCGTCCTCGTCGAACTCGACTTCGATGTGCCAACCCACTGTCGGCATGGGACTCACCTCCTCCTCCCAGCATCCTCCTGTGCTCCGTCCCCGGGAATCCCGAGGGGGGCGCTTCGGTGGGCTCCGGGAAACTGGATGCCCCCCGGTCCGCATTGATTCGAACGGTCCGCGGTCAAGGCCCGCAGCCATCTCACGTCGGGATGTTCCGCGTGCTGGAATGGTCCTGAAAGGTACGGCGATGTGACATGGTCGCGGCATACATCTTGATCCAGACCCAGGCGGGCCAAGCGTCCGTGGTGACTGCAGCGCTCCTGGACATGGCGGGCGTCTCGGAGGCCGTGAGCGTGGCCGGTCCGTACGACGTGATCGCGAGAGCTGAGGCGCGGAACCTCGACCAATTGGGCAAGCTGGTGGTCTCGCGCGTGCAGGCCATCGTCGGCGTGGAACGAACACTGACCTGCACAGTCGTCCAGATCTAGCAGGCGAGTCTCCCAGAGCCGGGGCGCAGCGGCGCATGCGGGGCGACCCTGCGGCGAGCCAAAGCTGCTGTTCGGCCCGAGGTCGAACGCGAAGGTCGCGGCGGAAAGGCGCGGGCGCAGCGCGGCGCCCGAACCGGTCAGACATCCCTGCTCACGATCACCCCCTGACGGGGGCTGCTCATCGGACGAAGCGGAAGTCCGCATGGTGGGCTGTGCCGTCGGCGAGTGTGAGGACGAAGCTGCGGCAGCCGGTCCACCGCGTCGATGTCTTCCACGCGTAAATGTAGGTGTCGGTCGCCGCGTCATAGGTGAGACGTGGTCGCCTGCCGTCAGGGTCTCCTCGAGGGGTCGGGGACGCACCTGCGTCACACGCCAACGGCGTCGACGCGGGAGACCCCGCGGCGAGGATCGACAGGCCCTGATAGCCGTCGAGGCTGAACTTGACCGGCACCACGGTGCCCGCGCGGACGGCAAGATGACCAATAGAGAGACACGCTCTCACCCCGGCCGCACCTCTGTACGCCGGCGACTCGAGGACTCTGGAGACGACCGGCTGACCGCCGACGGCAAGGCTCGACGAAGTCGCTGCGCTCACGGGGTTGGATCATGGGCGGCATGGAGGTCCTCGGAAGCCGCATCCTGCTGCGTCCCACCGAGCTCGCCCGGAGTCACCGGTTCTATCGGGACACGTTGGGCCTGGCGATCTACCGGGAGTTCGGCGGCCAGGACGCACCCGGCCTGGTGTTCTTCCTCGGCAACGGCCTGCTCGAGGTCAGCGGCCGGGCCACCGAACCACCGGGGGACGCGATCGCGCTGTGGATCCAGGTCCGCGACATTCGGGCCGAGCACCGACGCCTGGTGGACGCCGGGGTGAGGGTTCTGAGGGAGCCGCGACGTGAGGTGTGGGGCTTGGAGGAGATGTGGATCGCAGACCCGGACGGAGTGCGCATCGTCTTGGTCGAGATCCCCGAGGATCACCCACTCCGCCGGAACCGGCGCCACTTCGCCGCTGGCGACGAATGACTGACTGGCCAACCGACTCCATTGGCCGGAACCTGCGTCCCGCTGGCGGAAAGACGTTGGTCCGCGATCACGGTCCCGTCCGCGGAGGTCAGAAGACGAGGATCTGGTACGCGCCGACCTCGACGAAACAGCTTTTCCTCCACTCTCTCCGACAGGTTGGACCCCGCGAGCTCCTCTGCCCGGCCGCCTCGCTCAACTCGGCTGGTGATCGAGCCCGATCTGGATCGACTCGACGACTCGATCAAATGGCACCTCGGACAGCCAGCTCTTGTCCTTGACGGACCGCTCAGTGGGGCCTGGGACAGGAAGAGCACCATTCCATCCGAGGGCATCAGGATGCAGCCGAGGAGCTGCGCACCTTCGGCAGTGGCGTCTTGTCGAGTGGCCGAAGCGATTCTGCCGAACGCCACCCCCTTGGTCGGCACGATCATTCGAGCAATCCGGATCGCTGCGAGGGTTCGAGAGCCACGCGTTGCGGCCCTCTCGAAGGCAGTCGTACGTCGAGAACACGTCGTGACCCATATACGGGACCTCCACGCATGGGGCATGGGGGGTCGTGCTGAGAGGTACGCACCGAGGCTGAGCGGGTCGTCGCATCGTGGCACTCCGGGACCTGTGGAGATCCCAGCACGATCGCTCCGACGCCGTCCGGATACCAGCGTGCATACTCGAGCTACACGCGCGAGGCGTCGCCCCACGAGATCACGTTCCAGCTGCGTATGCCGAGAGCCTGTTGAAGCTCCTCGAGGTCCTCGGCAGCCGGGACCGGCGTGTACGCCTTGGGATGCACCCCAGCGCCGGCGAGGCGAGCCCGGCACTTCGTGATGGCGGTCTGGAACGCCCTGCGGACCGCGTCCGAGGAGATCGGCTCCCCCACGAGGTCGTCCCCGACCTCGTCGACCTCAGGGCACTCGAGCGATGTTTCGGCATGTCCGGTCCCTCGCTGATCGAGCAAGACGAGCTCGCGCCGGGAGCTCTCGGCGACCCCGACGATGCTTCCGTAGTCCGGCGCCTGGGCGATCTCGAAACCGACCGCCGCGATGGGCTCCGGTTCGGTGGGTCCTTCTGGAGGCTGCACCCGGAGGAACAACAGCCTGATCGTTGGACCGTCCCGATGGGCCCGATCCTCCAGGACGGTCAGGTAGCCGCACGCATGCCGCCGTGACCTGAACTTCGATGTCGGCCGGGCACTCGACTGTGGCCACGCTCGGGTGGAAATTCGGCTTGGACGCTCCGCCGCCGGTGCACGCAGCCGTGAGGACCAATGCCGCGGCACCCAACGCTCCTGCCCGCACGTCAGCTCTCCGGCACCTCGAGGGCGAGGATTGCAGGTTCGCCGCCTACCTGGCCGACCCGCCGGCGGCCCGCCTGAGCCATCCTGACCACCACCGCTGGCGGCGCATGGAGAAGTACGTCGTACGACGCGCCTGCTACGAAGGGGTTATGGCAGGCGGCACCTCACCGGGATACGGCCTGACCAGCGACGTCGCCTGGAATCAGACGCGTGCGGCACGCCAACAACTGAGATGTTGGCTGGAAGCGTGTCACCAACCGCAAACGAGTTGGGCTGCTGCTGCCGAGGTACTGGAACGTCACTCGGTCAGCTGAAGTCGCGGCTAGGTCACGTACCACTGTCCACGAACCAACCATTGTCGGCGCGTGAGAGCCCCCGCCGAGACCACGGGGGAATGGGCCTCGAACGGGGGCTACTCGCCGAGCAGTGGGGGAGAAGGGCTTCGAGAGAAGCAGCGGTCGCTGTGGCTGAACAGGCTTGTCGTCGGGGAGCTCGTACGAGATCTCGATCGCGTCGTGGCCATCGCCCGGGACAACATCAGTCGCTGCCGTGTCGTTCACGCCACTCGGCCGACCATCCTGGCCTCGCTCGATCGGTGGAGTGAGATCCTCGACCAGGGGGTCGAGGCGATCGCGTCGACACTTACCGGGCAGAGCGAGGAGGCCGAGGACCTCCGGCAGAACTCCCCGTTCGTCGGCGTGCTCGACGAGCAGCAGCGCGAGCAGGCCCTCGCCTCGTTCCGGGCGGAGTGGGAGCGCAGGCATCAGCGCAGCCCCGCGACCGCCGGGTACGCGGCGGGACTTGGGCGGTGAACCGGGAGCAGCTCGCCGAGGTTTTGCGGGCGGGGCGGCCAGCTTGCTCGTCGACGACCGGCCGCTGGTCTTGGGGTCTCAAGCGATCCTGGGCAGTTTCGACGAGGACGCACCGCCGGAGGCAGCAACGATGTCGATGGAAGCCGATGTCGCGTTCCTAGACGACGTCGACCGGGCCAAGGCCGACCGCGTCACCGTCGCCATTGGGGAGGACTCGAACTTCCATCAGGTGCGCGGCTACTACGCCGAGGGGATCCACCTCGAGACCGCCACGCTCCCTGATGGCTGGCGCGACCGACTCCTCCCCTGGCCGATCCCGGCCGGCGCGAACGGTCCCGCCACTCTTGCCTCCTTCCTCGACCGCCATGACCTAGCCGTCGCAAAACTCGCCGCCTTCAGCGAGAAGGACATCCGCTTCGTGAGCGAGTTCATCCGCGCCGAACTCATCGACCCCGAAGTCGTCCGTGACCGGCTCAAGCACGCCGACCTTCACCCGGTCGCGCGGCAGCGCGCCGTGGGTCTGCTCGACGGCCTGCTAGGTGGCGGCGTCGCTCGACCGCAGCCGTAGCCGTCTCGGCCGGCTGGGCCAGCGAGTTGAGCTGTCCCGGCCGGGTAGCGTCGCTCGGGATCTGTCCATGTGAGGTGTCGGCGGGCTCCGGCATTCGGGCTGCCCACGGTCGGCACGGGCCAGCGCGCGGGACCTCGAACCGTAGGGACTCCTCAGCACGACACGCCAGGAATCACGAGCGACCAGTCCGCCTACTTTGCCCCCTGGGGACACCACTGGGAGTTCCGGGCCGCCTTGGGGCGTCGGTGACGAACGCGACACGAAAGAACCCCACCAGGTCGCCACGCGGGGGTGCTCATTGACCCACAGGCGTCGTGGGGCGTCGGCCGTGTTGCGGCGCTGGACGTGGCAGCGATTCCTCTTTGCGGCGACCGGGGTCTACCTGGTGGAAGGCCGCGGCCGCTGCTCGGCCAGGCCCGATCATGTACGCCAAGCAGAAAGTTGATTGCCATGAGCATCCCCGCCACCATGCGCGCCCTTCAGCAGAACTCTCTCAACGGTCCGGAGGACATGCGCCTGATCACCGACGCGCCGGTGCCGGTTCCTGGCCAGGGTGAGGTCCTGATACGAGTCGCCGCAGCTGGGGTGAACTTTGCCGACATCTCAAAGGCCCATGGCACGTTCCTGGGTGGGCCCCGGCCGCCCTACCTGGCCGGGTTCGAGGCCGCCGGCGAGATCGTCGCGGTGGGTGAGGCGGTGACCGGCCCGCAACCGGGGTCGCCCGTCATTGGCGTCGGAGACGGTGCTTTCGCTGAGTACATGGTGTTGCACGCAGCAGCGGCGATGCCAGTGCCCCCCGGCTGGACGGCGCAACAGGCACTGGGCATGGTCGTGAACTGGCCCACCGCGCTGGCCGCACTCAAGTCTCTGGGCGGCAGCGTCTCCGGGCAGACCGTCCTGATCCATGCCGCGGCCGGCGGGACTGGCCAAGCCGCGGTCAAGTTGGCCAAGCATTACGGCGCAACGGTGATCGCCACCGCCTCACCTGGCAAGCACGAGACGGTGTTGGCACTGGGCGCAGACCATGTCCTGGACTCCGTCAGCGGCGACCTCGCCGCTGAGGTGATGCGATTGACCAGCGGAGCCGGCGCTGATTTGGTGCTGGAGTCGGCAGGCGGCGCTACCTTCGAGGCCAGCCTGGCCGCGGCTAAGCGGGTCACCGGCCGGGTCATCGTCTACGGCGTGGCCGGTGGCGAGGCCGCGATCACCAACTGGGACCTGGTGTACAAGCACCAGATCCACGTCATCGGCTTCAACATCGGCGTGCTCGTCCAGGCCGCGCCGCAGATCTTCGGAGAGGTCATGGGTGAGCTGTCATCGCTCGTCGCCGCAGGTGTGCTCACCCCCGCCCAGCCCACCACATGCGACCTGGCCGGTGGCTCGAAAGCGCTCGCCGATCTGGAAACCAGGGCCACCATCGGCAAACTCGCCCTGGTGCCCTGAGACGGCCCATTGGTGCCGAACCGGTGACGCCGCACCACAGAGGTTCCACGACAGGAGTTGAAGAACGGATGACTGCAATCGTTGCGCGCGGTCGCCAGCAGATGGCGCGATTCGTCGTGATGTACGACACCCCGTCCAATATCGACGCGTTCGAACGTCACTACAACGATTTCCACATCCCGTTGGCGAAGCAGTATCCGGGTCTGCTCCGTTACACGCGCAGTCATGAGCCAGCGGCCGTGATCGGCGAGCCGTGCTACATGGTCGTGATGCTGGACTGGGCCAACATGGCTGCACTGGAAGCCGCGCACGGGTCCGAGATCGGCCAGCGCACCGCCGAGGATGCCGCGGCGAACCTGGCCCGCTACGCGACCTTCCGCGGCATGATCCTGGAGCTCGACGAGTGTTGATCACGGACGCCGTCTGCGCGAAAGGGTGGTGTTGCCGGGAGCCGCGCCACGTCGACCACACCCATACGTGTTGCTGTACTAGGTTCGCGGCGTGACATCGCATCCGCGGGAAGCACCGAATCAAGACCAGTTCACCGCGGAGACTGAGCGGTTTCGTCGGGAACTGCTAGCGCACTGCTACCGCATGGTCGGGTCGGCGCACGACGCCGAGGACCTTGTGCAGGAAACCTACCTGCGTGCGTGGCGGTCGTACGCCGGCTTCGAGCGCCGCGCGTCGATTCGGTCATGGCTCTACAAGATCGCCACCAACGTCTGTCTGACGGCGCTGGAACCGCGCCGGATCCGGGTGCTGCCCTCGGGGCTGACAGGCCCATACGACGGCCCGGACCGCACGCCGAGTCCCGTTGTGCCGGGCGAGGTCTCGTGGCTGGAGCCACTACCGGACGGATGGATCGCCCCTGCCGCAGACGATCCAGCAGCAGTGGTGGTCGCGCGCGAGTCCCTCCGGTTGGCGCTCATCGCAAGCTTGCAGCATCTGCCAGCCCGTCAGCGCGCGATCCTCATCCTGCGCGACGTGCTGGCCTTCTCCGCGGCCGAGAGCGCGGAGATCCTGGGCACCACGATTGCGGCGGTGAAGAGCGGTTTGCAGCGAGCCCGTGCCCGGTTGAACGAGTTGGAGCCGGAGCCCGCGGACCTGCTCGAACCAACCGATCAGCGAGCACGCGCCCTGCTGGACGGATACATCACCGCCTTCGAGCGGTCCGACACCGCCCTGCTGGAACAGGTGCTGCGCACGGACGCCGCGCTGGAGGCGACGCCCTTCCGCGACTGGAAGGCGGGCCGTGCCAAGTGCATCCACATGCTCGACGCTCACGTGTTGGGCAAGCCCGGCCAGTGGCGGATGATCGGAACCACCGCCAACTGCCAACCCGCGGCCGTTGTCTACTACCGGGACGCCGACGGCCCACTCCGGGCCTATGGCGCCGTGGTGCTGTCCCCCACCGCCACCGGTATCTCCCGTGTGGTCGCGTTTCACCACGACCCCGCTCTAGTCGCGATGTTCGGCTTCCCGGACGTGTACGCGGACGGAGCAGGCCCGGCCGCGGGATCTAAACCATGATGCTCACAGAACCCGCGTGAGCGTAGTTAGAGCCGACGCGCCGCGCGTGGAGATGCCGTCAAAGTCCGCTGCCTAAGCCTCCGTCAATCTTTCCTGCATCTCGACACCACGTGCCGCCGGCGGCGCGGATCTCCTGAGCGACCCGGTCGAGCGTCGCCGTGGTCCGGCCGGCGAGATGGACCTGCGCGCCCTCGCGGGCGTATGCGCGAGCCACCGCGGAGCCGATCGCTCCTGCCCCGCCGTAGACGATCGCGGTCTTGTCATCGAGAAGCATGCGGGTCCTCCGGATCTGGTCGGCGTACCAGCTGCAGGTCGGCTTCCTGCAGCGCGCGGATGGTGCGGCGGATCTGGTCGACGTACGTGTCACAGCCATCGCAGCCGGACAGGTGCGCCTGGAACTCCGCACGTAGCTCGGGCGAGAGCACGCCGTCGAGGTAGTCGGCCACCAGCTCGACCAGCTGCTTGCAGGCGAACGCCGTCGGCTCCGGCGGCCGCTGCCGGCGCAAGACCGAGGCGATCAGCAGCAGCCCGACGAGCAGCGCAGCTGCGGTCAGGAACCAGCCGGCCCGCTGCACGCCGTGGGTGCGGGCGAACCAGCCGAACACCAGCGAGAACGGCAGGAACAGCAGCCACGACAGCGTGCCGACACCGGACGAGACGCCGGCCCGGACATTCGACGCCACGCCGTCGTGCAGCAGCTTGCCGGCCCGGATGCTCATGATCGCGAGCAGTAGCGCCAGCACGGTCTGCGCGACGATCACCGCGGCCAGCGATCGGGTCTGGGTGAGCACGACCGCGGCGCCCGGAGCGGCGAGGGCAAGCAGGCCGACCAGCGGCCGGCGGTCGAGGTTCAGCTTGCCGGTCAGGAACCCGCCGACGCCGAGCGTCGAGACCAGCGCCGCCCAGTACGGGCCGAACAGCGCCGCCGGCGCGGCCAGCGCCACCAGCCACAGCGGGCCGAACTCGAACAGCGCCTGCGACAGCAGCCCGACAAGCGCGGCGAGCAGCATCGCCTGCCGCACGCCCGGCTCGCGGATCATCGTCTGGTACGTCAGCGCGACGTGCCGGCGCAGCGCGATCGGTTCGGCGGCCCGGTGCAGCTGCGGCTCGTCGAATCGCAGGAACGCCACGATCGCGACCGCGATGAACGGCAGCGTGACGAAGTAGGTGAGCCTCGCCGACGTCCAGCCAGCCAGCAGCCCGCCGGCCAGCGCGCTCGTGACGAACGCCGCACTCTCGACCATCCGGATCCGGCCGATCCACGCCTCGTACTGGTCGCTGCCGCCGGTCTCTTCGACCACGACGTCGTAGACGATGCTGTCGACGGTGCCGGAACTGAGCGCGAAGTAGACGCCGAGGATCATCGCCGCGGCGATGTACGTCGGCACGTCCCTGCTCAACCCGCCGAGCAGCGTGCTCGCGATCAGCGCGGCGGTCGCGCACACCATGATCCGGTTGCGGCTCCAGCGGTCCGCCACGATGCCCGACGGCACCTCAAGCAGCGGGACCACGGCCGCGTACGCAGCCGCCATGACCCCCACCGTGCGCGGGTCGAAGCCTATTTCGGCCATGAAGAGCTTCTCCACCGGCACCCACAGGATTAGGCCCTGCAGCCCGACCGCGACCTGCAACGGAACCAACCGGCGGGCCAGCGCACGCGGTGCGCGGTCCGCGACCTCGCTCACCGTTCGCCGTTCCGGTCGAGGCGCTGCGCCAACCGATCCCGCAACTCGGCCCTGGCCCGGTTGAGGATCGCCCGCTGCTGCCGCGGCGTCAGGTCAAACCGCCGTCCGACCTCGCCGGGGTCGCGGCCGGAGACATCACGGGCGACGAGCACCTCGCGCCAGGTCGGCGGCAGCTCGGCCAGCGCCGCCGCCAACACGTCACGTACCTCGGGGTCATCCGGTCCGACCGCCGGCCACGGCTCAGGAAACCGG
>WNGB01008508.1_pt1 | contig 20714 bp, 22 predicted proteins | sample 5400681 | NCBI WGS metagenome assembly WNGB01 (sample SAMN13153367, study PRJNA577476) | soil metagenome | isolation source: 115 cm soil or saprolite under grassland replicate 2 | place: USA:California | collected 2016-06-15
CCCGAGTCCCCGGCCGCCTGAGAGGGGACCTCGATGTGGTGGAGAGAGCCGTCATTCGGCGCGCCCCCGAATGCCTCGGTGCCTCTGGTGGCGACAACGGTGTCCAGGGGGGCGGATGCGTCGGTGTGGTTGCCGCACCCTCCGACTCGAGCGCGTGGGCAGGACGGGCCGGCTGAACCGGTGGGAGGATCTCCTGGTTGCTCACCAACGAGAGGCCGCTCAGCCACCCACAGAGGCGTCAGTAGATCCGATCTTCCGCGCGAGCAGCGGTGAACGCCGGGCGCCTGCGCAGTCTCAGCTGACGGTGACCTTCTGCAGCATCCCCTTGGTGAAGTGGGGCGGCCCACCGGCCTTGTCATTGATGAAACAGAGCATCACGTAGTCGCCGGCTTTCAGGTCGAGCGTGCCCTGGGTCCCGAAAAAGGCCTCGACGTCGTCGATGGTGGCGCCGTCGTTGATCGGGAAGAGCTGGGCGTGGTGCAGCTCCTTGCCTGTGTTCTCGAACCTGTAGGTGTGTTCGCCCGCCTTGAGCCCGCTCACGTCGAAGCTGTACTCCGTCGCCTTTATCGTGCCGTCGGCCTCGGGTAGGTCGCCCTTGCCCTTGTCGCCCTTCACGGTGACCGAGCCGAGCATGCCGTTCTTGTAGTGGACCCCCTCGCCCTCGCCGAACGTGCAGAAGTAGACATAGCTGCCGGCCGGGATCTTCTGGGTGGCCGTCGCCTTTTTGCCCGGCGCCGCAAAGCCGACGCCGGCGACGGAGAGGACGTAGTCCGGGATCGGGCCGCCTTCATTGCCGAGCAGGTCCTCGGTGACCTGCTCGGGTGTGGTGCCTTCCTTCACCTGAACCATCGCGATCTCGTGGGGCACCGTGCCGACGTTGTCGAGCGTGAGCGCGACCACCCCGCCGTCGATGGTGGCGGGAAGGTCGAAGGCGTACTTGCCCTCGGAAGGCTCCGAGGCCTTGACGGTGAGAGCCACGGCCTTCTTGTCATCGCCGCACCCCGCAAGGACGCCCGACGCCAGCGCGATTACCGCCGTCAAGCCGAGCAACACCCATCGCTTGTTCATCATGTCTCCGCCCTCCGTCGGTAGCGACTGATCTGCGTCCACGGTCGTGCGCCCGGTTCGCGATCGAGAGCCGATACCGGGACTGCGCTTCGGGGCCGCGACCTTACCCGACGCTTTCGAACGAATCCGGCCCTTCGCGTTGAGCACGGGCCGGGTGGATGGACTCTGGGCTCGTGTTCACCCGCGAGGACAGTTCACCGCTGGCCGGCTACACCGTCCCGCGGTCGTTTGAGTACGCGGTGAAAGAGGGCCGACGTGCCGCGCATCAGGTTCCACGATCTTCGTCACACGCACGCCACGCTCGCCCTTGCCGCTGGGGTATCGCCCCGGGATGCAGGCCGACGCCGCGGCTCGGGTCGACGCCCTCGTGCTGGGCTAGCCCCCCGCCTTTGCGCTGTCAAAGTCATGGCCCATCTCGTGGCAGACAGGGCTCGATGACGGTGGGCGCCTGACCTGCGCATCCGTTCGGTCGGGCTGGCCGGATTCGAACCGGCGGCCTTCGGACCCCCAGTCCGACGCGCTAACCAAACTGCGCCACAGCCCGTGGAGCGGTCCACTCTAGTCAAGGGTTCAGACGTGCTGGATCAGCCAATCAATGCCCTGCACCAGCCGCCAGCCGAGGTACACGACCGCGGCTGCGACCATCAGCTTGAAATGCCATGGAGCCCGTTGAGGGCGGTCCTGGGGTTCGGCGATCGCCTTGCCACAACTGAGGCACGTCCCGTCGCGTGGCATCGAGTTCGGGGCGTAGTACTTGCTGCACGCGTCGCACCAGGGCATCGCAGACCGGACACCTAGACCGGCGGGACGCCGTGGCGGCGGTCGCTGAAGTGGCGGTCCTTGCCTTCGGCGAGCGCCAGCCGCCGGGCGACCTCGCGTCGCAGGGCGGCGAACGGGACGACCGCGTCGACCACCAACTCCGACGCGAGCCGCAGCAGGTCGACGTCTTCCTCGTAGAGCGCGCGCTGCTCGGCGATGAACGCCGACCGTTCGTCGGGATCAGCGATCGCGGCGATCTTGTTCGCGAACACCGCGTTGATGGCCGCTTCCGGACCCATCACCGCGATCTGCGCGGTCGGCAGCGCCAGCGTCGCCTCGGGCGAGAACGCGGGTCCCGACATCGCGTAGAGCCCCGCGCCGTAGGCCTTGCGCACGATCACCGACACCTTTGGCACGGTCGCCTCAGACACCGCGGTCACCATCTTGGCGCCGTGGCGGATGATCCCCTGGCGTTCGACCTCGGTGCCGACCATGAACCCCGGTACGTCGGCGAGAAACACCAGCGGGATGTTGAACGCGTCGCAACACCAGATGAACCGCGCCGCCTTGTCGGCCGAGTCCACGAACAGCACGCCCCCCTTGACTGCGGGGTTGTTGGCCACGACGCCGACGGGTCGGCCCTCGAGGCGCGCCAACCCGACGATCAGCTCGGGCGCGTACAACGGCTTCAGCTCGAAGAAGCTCTCGGCGTCCACGAGGCCGTCGATGAGCGCATGCATGTCGTAGGCCAGCCGCTCCTCGGCCGGGACGACATCGTCGTCCAACTCCGCCGCCGGCGGCGCGGGCTCGTACTCCGGCGGTGTCGCGCGCCAGTTCAGGGGGAAGTACGAGAACCACGCCCTGGCCTGGTCGATGGCGTCGGCGTCGTCGACGGCGAGGTTGTCCCCGCAGCCCGAGACCGTGGCGTGCATCCGGGCTCCGCCCATCGCCTCGAGCGTGGTCACCTCGCCGATCACCATCTCGGCCATCCGCGGCGACCCGAGGTACATCGACGCGTTGCCCTCGACCATGATCACGATGTCGCAGAAACTCGGGATGTAGGCGCCTCCCGCCGCGGAGGGCCCGAACAAGCAACAGATCTGCGGCACCCGTCCCGACAGCCGCACCTGGTTGTAGAAGATGCGCCCCGCCCCGCGCCGGCCCGGGAACAGCTGGACCTGATCGGTGATGCGGGCGCCCGCGGAGTCCACGAGCCAGAACACCGGCAGCTCGTGCAGCAGCGCGTACTCGGTCAGGCGGACGATCTTCTCGACGGTGCGGGCCCCCCACGACCCGGCCTTCACGGTGGGGTCGTTGGCCATCACGCACACCGGCCGACCGTCGACGCGGCCGACCCCGGTGACGACGCCGTCGGCGGGAAGATCACCGGCTACCGCGTTGGCGAGCAGCGCATCCTCGACGAGGGAGTCGGGGTCGAGGAGCAACGCCAGCCGATCGCGTACGAAAAGCTTTCCCTGACGCGCCAGCTTGTCGCCGACCTGTTCGAGGTTGCCGGCGAGCGCCCGCTCGGTGGCCTTCTCGATCTTCTCGCGCTCGTCCATCCGGGCGTGAACGATCAGACCCGGCGGATGGCGAGGATGGCGATGTCGTCGGTGAGCGGAACGCTGGCGAAGTCGCGGGCGGCCTCGAGCAGCGACTTGCACAGGACGTCCGGGTCCACGCCCGGGTCGCGCCGCAGGAACTGGGCGATGCGCTCCTCGCCGAACAACAGCTCGCCGTCGCGGGCCTCGGCCAAGCCATCGGTGTACAGCAGCAGAAGGTCGCCCGCGTCGAGCGCGATCTCGCGGCTGATGTAGGTGCCGTTGGGGTCGAGCAACAACAGTGGACCGGTGGCCCGCAGCGGCTGCACCTCGCGCTCATGCCACAGCCACGCGGCCGGATGTCCCGCCGATGCGAACCGGACGGTCTGCGCCTCGGTGTCGAACACGACCACGAGGAGCGAGATGAACTCCTCCACCCGGCCGACCGAACCGACCTGAACGTTGAGCTCTTCGAGGGCCTGGGCCGGATCGCGGTACTGGCGCAGGAAGACACGCAACAGGTACTTCGCCTGAAAGGCGGTGATCGACGCCTCGATACCGTGGCCGGTGACGTCGCCGATGACCGCGACCAGTCGAGTCGGCGACACCGGGAACACGTCGTAGAAGTCACCAGCCATTAGGCCAGTCCCCGCCTGGTACACGCGGCCGACCTCGAAACCGACGAAGTCAGGGAGGTCATCGGGGGCGAGGCGGGCGGCCCAGCGTCGGGGCGCCAGATCTTCTTGGCTCAGCACCTCCTCGGCTCGCCGTTCGAGCATCGCCCGTTGCTCGGCGATCCGGGCTTCGCGCACAAAGTCGCGGCCGTACACGATCGAGATGAACACCGGGATGAGGACGAAGGCGAACAACAGGTCGGCCGAGCTCCGGTCGGTCAACGACACAGCCAGCGACGCAACCGCGAGGACCGTGTACAGCGCGGTGGCGTGGATCTCCTTGCGGAACGACGAGCGGGCGATCACCGTCGCGCCGTTCTCGGAGCCGAACTCGCCCTCGGCCCGCTCGTAGATCTTGTGGAGATGGTGGGCGGACCGACCCCACACGACGGCCGCGATCAGGCAGGCCAGCGCCACGACGGCGAGGAGCGGCTTGTCCATGTTCCCGACGATCGTAGTGCCGCCCGCTACGCGCTCCGCCGCCGCACTCTCAGCTTCACGGGAGTGGCCCCCAGGTCGAACGCCTCTCGAAGCTTGCGCTCGAGATAGCGGAGATAGGTGGCCGGTAGCTCCCGGTTCGCAAACAACGTGAATGTGGGCGGATCGGCCGCGCCCTGTAGCGCGTAGAGCACCCGGGCGCCGTGGGGAGCGGGCTGCGCAGCCTGCGCGGCCACGATCACCTCGTTCACCCGGCGAGTGGGAACGCGCCGGTGATAGGCCTCGATGGCATCGGCGAGCGCGGGAAGCAACTTGTGCACGCCCTTGCCGGTCTTGGCGCTGATCTTGAGGACGACGGCATCACCCACGAAGTGCAGCTTGTCGCCCACCTGTCGAGTCACTTCGGCCCGGTCCTCGGCGTCGAGGGTCTCCCACTTGTTGAGGAGGACGACGATCGGGCAGCCCGCGGCATCGATCCTCTCGGCCAGCCGTTGATCCTGCGCCGTGACGCTCTCGGTGGCGTCGATGAGGAGCAGCGCGACGTCGGCGCGATCGACGGCTTGCAGCGCTCGCACCAACGAGTAGTACTCGGTGCCCTCGTCGATGCGCGAGCGGCGGCGCATGCCGGCGGTGTCGATGAACCGCACCGGGCCGTCCTCGGTCTCGACGACGGTGTCGATCGCGTCGCGGGTCGTGCCTGGCAGGTCGTGCACCACAGCCCGCTCGTCGCCGATGAGGCGGTTGAAGAGCGTCGACTTGCCGACGTTCGGGCGGCCGACGATGGCGACGGAGAACATGCGGTCCGCCTCTGCCTCTGCCTCTGCCTCTGCCTCCGCGACCGCCTCGATGACGGACAGCGCCGGCGGCAGGGCGGCCACGAGGGCGTCGAGCAGGTCGCCCGCGCCGCGTCCATGGAGTGCGCTCACCGGGAGCGGCTCGCCCACCCCCAGCGACAGCAGCTCCCACGTCGCCGCTTCGTGGACCGAGTCGTCGACCTTGTTGGCGACGAGGAGCACGGGCCGGCCCGTGCGTTGGAGCCAGTCGGCGACCCGCGCGTCCTCGTCGGTGATGCCGACGGTCGTGTCCACCACGAACAGGACCGCGTCCGCACCGGCGACGGCGCGCTCGCTCTGCCGGCTCACCTTCTCGTCGAGATCGGTGCCGCCGGGCAGCCAGCCGCCCGTGTCGACGAGGCGGAACGACCGGCCCGCCCATTCGGCTTCCACCTCCTTGCGATCGCGGGTGACGCCCGGATGTACCTCGACGATCGCCTCGCGGCGGCCGAGGATCCGGTTCAGCAGGGTCGACTTGCCGACGTTCGGGCGGCCGACGATGGCGACAACGGGCAGGTCGCTCATCGGCCGACGCCCAACGCGGCGCGCAGCGCGACGCCGTCGGTCGCCACGATCTCGACCGGGCGCGGGAGGTCGGCCGGGGTGGTGCCGTCGAGGAACCGGCCGTGCGAGAGACAGACGTCGGGCAGCAAGTACCGATGCCCCGCCGGCTCGTCGCCGAGGACGCGGGCGATGTCCTCCCCCACCAGGAGCCCGGTGACCCCGATGTTCCCGCCGAAGAACGCGTTGTCCACCGGTACGACTCGCACGTCGTCGCGCCCCAAGCCCGCGACGAGCGGCTCGAGCACAACCGCGCCGTAGCTGCCGGTGAGGATCCCGACCGGCGCACCCGTGCGAGGGCGGATGGCGACCATCCCCGGCGCGAGGCGGGGCCCCCGGTAGGTCGGCGACCCGACCCGTGAACTCCAGCTCGAACGTGCGTGCCATGCCGATGCCGTCCTCGTGCATCGGGAACCCCTCGTACGTCTCAGGGGCCGGGAAGGGGCGGCCGGCCAGCAGGTAATACTCGTCGGCCGCGAACACGAGCCGGCGCCCGAGCGCGCCGAGGAACACGGCCTGCCAGTCGGCGACGCAGTCGACGACGGCGCCGGCCTCGGCCTCGGTGTGGGGCCGCATGCGCGCTTCGTGCGACCACCGGCTCACCCCCAATGGGACCACGCACAACGACGCCAGCTCGGGATACTCGTCGAGGACGCCCACGAGCGTGTCCTCCAGCACTCCGCCGTCGTTGATGCCGGGACACACGACCACCTGGCCGTGGACGGTCACGCCGTGGTCGAGCAATGCCCGCAGCCATCGCAAGCTCGTCGCCCCTCGCCGGTTGCGCAGCATCTCGGCCCGGACGTCCGGATCGGTGGCGTGGATGCTCACGTTCAGCGGCGAGAGGCCTTCGGTCACGACCCGTTCGAGGTCCGCTTCGGTGAAGCGAGTGAGCGTCGTGAAGTTCCCGTAGAGGAACGACAGCCGGTAGTCGTCGTCCTTCAAGTAAAGGCTCTGACGAAGGCCGGGGGGGAGTTGGTAGATGAAGCAGAACTCGCAGTGGTTGTCACACGTGCGCACTTGGTCGAACAGTGCCGAGTGGACCTCTACACCGAGCGGCTCACCGTCGCCCTTGTCGATCTCGACGGTGCATTGCAGCCCGCCCCGTTCGACCTCGAGCACGACGTCGGCCTCGTCGGTGAGCCAGCGGTACTCGATGATGTCCCGCGGCACCCGGCCGTTGATGCTGACCAGCTCGTCGCCGACGGCCACGCCGGCGCGCGCGGCCGGAGAACCGGGCGCGACAGCGACGACGCGAGGCGTGGACATGAGGGTCAGGATACGGCGACGGCCGCCAGTAGCCTGCCGAGAGTGCCTGTCGAGAAGGTCCTGCTCGCCGCGCCGCGGGGTTTCTGTGCCGGGGTCGAGATGGCGATCAAGGCACTGGCGTGGATGGTCCGGGCCTTCGAGCCCCCGGTGTACTGCTACCACGAGATCGTCCACAACCGGCTGGTGGTCGAACGTTTCGAGGCTCTCGGCGTGGTGTTCGTGGACGACGTCGCCGACGTCCCGCCCGGCCGCCCGATCATGCTGTCCGCGCATGGTTCGGCGCCGTCGGTCGTCGCCGAGGCCCGGGCCAACGGCGGCTTCGTCGTGGACGCGGTGTGCCCGCTCGTCACCAAGGTCCACCACGAGGTGAAGGTCCGCGCCGGCAAGGGCTACCGCATCGTCTACGTCGGCCACGAGGGCCACGAGGAGGCCGTGGGCACGATGGCGGTCGCACCGGATGCCATGCACCGGGTCGAGACCGCCGACGACGTCGCCCGCCTTCCGGCGTTCACCGAGCCGGTTGCCCTTCTCGCCCAGACGACGCTCAGCCACCGCGACTGGTCCGACGTGCTCGACGCCACGAAGACCCGCTTTCCGACGATGTGGATGCCGGGCCGGAGTGATCTGTGCTTCGCGACCACGAACCGCCAGTCCGCGCTCATGGCTATCGCCGAGCGCTGCACTGCCGTCGTCGTGATCGGTTCGGCCAACTCGTCGAACACGCGGGCCCTCGAGAAGCTCGCCCGCGAGTCAGGCTGCGCGCAGGTCTTCCGGATCAACGACCCCACGGAACTGCCCACCGACCTCAGCGGCACGGTCGGCGTCACCGCCGGCGCCTCGGCCCCGGAGGAGCTGGTCGACGCCGTCATCGCCCGGCTGGCGCCCGTACACGGGGTCGAGGAGGTGCGGATCACCGACGAGGACGAATACTTCCCGCCACCCCGCGAGCTGCGCGAGCTGCTGAGCGCGGTCGACACCGTGGCGACCGTGACGCTCGGCGGCTCGCTCGGCAACCGGCCAGTCGTCAGCGACCGCGACCTCGCCGCCAGCGAGGTATTGGCCGCGCTCCGCTAGCGGCTGCGAGACTGTTCGTCGTGAGCACCACGACCTCCACCTCATTCCGGCGCATGGACGAGTCGACGGCCGAACAGTGGGCGATCATCGGCAGCGAGACCTCCAAGAACCAGGGTCGCGTCGCCGACCGCGTGCTCGACATGCTCCGGTCGCTGGCCGACATCACCGACGGCTTCGCCACCGACCAGCTGACGCATTGCCTCCAGACCGCCACGATGGCCGAACGCGCCGGCGCCGACCCGGAGGTGGTGGTGGCCGCCCTCTGCCACGACATCGGCAAGGCGGTGTCCGTGCCGAACCACCCCGAGATCGGCGCGGCCATCCTGAAGCCGTACGTGCGTGACGAGGTCCACAAGATGATCCTCGTGCACCAGGACTTCCAGGGCCGGCACTACTACCACCACTTCGGCGGCGACCCCGACGCCCGCGAGACACACCGGGCCGAGCTGACCGAGGAGGAGTTCGCGCTGGCCGAGCGGTTCGCCGACGAGTGGGACCAGAAGGCGTTCGACCCTGACTACGACACCCTCCCGCTCGAGCACTTCGAACCGCTCGTCCGCGAGGTCTTCGGCGCCGCGAAGCTCATCTGACCGCGATTCTCGACGCAATAGCCCGGCGAAGCGACGGGCTATTGCGTCAAGAACGCGCGGTTGGGGTGACGCCGGCGAGGGTCTGGGCCTCGTCGAAGAGGCGCTGGATCTCCTTGCGGAGTTGCTGGCTCAGCTCGTGGACGACCCGGCGCGACACCCGCGCGCCCGGTGGCGCCGCGGGAGGCTCGATCGGCGGACCGATCGTGATCACGATCTTCACCGGGCGAATGAACTTCGCGCCCTTGGGCATGGCGCCCTCCGAGCCGCCGATCCCGACGGGGACGATCGGCGCGCCCGTCTGGCACGAGACGTAGGCAGGCCCGTCGAACAGCTCCTCCACCACCGGTCCCGACTGCCGGGTGCCCTCGGGGAACATCACCAGCGGCTCGCCCACGGCGATCACGGCCCGGCACATGCGCAGGGCGTCGCGGTCGGCCGTGCCTCGGTGCACGGGAAACCCGCCGGCGGCGGTGAAGAACCATGCCGACCACCGGTACTTCCACATGGCGTCCTTGCCCATGAACCGCATGCGCCGCCGGGTCACGCACGACGCCAGCGGCGTGTCCACATTGGAGCGGTGGACGGGAGCGAGGATGAACGGCCTCGTCGCGGGCACGTTCTCGCGACCGTGGACCTCGAGCCGCCAGAACAGCCGGGAGAACCCGGCGACGATGGCTCGGAAGAACCCGTAGAACAACCGGTCGAACCGCGTCGGCGGCCGGACGGCGGGACCCTTCCCTGGTCGGTCGCCGCCATGGAGCGGCTGGTTCTGTGCGCTCACGGCTTCAACCGCACGAGGACGTCGTCGACGACCTCGTCGATCGTGCGGTCGCTGGTGTCGATGTACACCGCATCGTCGGCTTCGGCCAGAGGGCTGTCGTCCCGCCCCTGATCGAGCGCGTCGCGCCGGGCGATGTCGGCCGCGACGGTCTCGTAGTCGAGGTCGGTGACCTCCTTCGACCGTCGCGACGCCCGCACCTCGGGCGCGGCGGTGAGATACACCTTCAGCTCCGCGTCGGGGAAGACGACCGTACCGATGTCGCGACCCTCGATCACTCCCCCGCCTCTCGCTTCGGCCCACTCGACCTGCAACCGCCGAAGCTCGGCCCGCACCCCCGGGTTCGCCGCGACGATGCTCACCGCTCGCGTCACCTCCGGTCCACGGATCTCGATCGTCGCGTCCTGCCCGTCGACTCGTACACCGTCGCCGTCGACCTCGATCTCGATGAGCCGCGCGACCCGGGCCACCGTCTCCGCGTCATCAGGGTCGAGGTCGCGCTGGAGTACCGCGAACGCGACGCTGCGATACATCGCGCCGGTGTCGAGATACTCGAGCCCCAACCGCTCAGCGAGCCGACGGGCAACGGTCGATTTTCCCGACCCCGCGGGCCCGTCGATGGCAATCACTCGCATCGAGGACGAGACCCTACCCGCGCCGCCCCCGCATGCCATCGAGCGCGTCCCAGTAGCCCGGGAACGTCTTCGCCGCGCACTCCGGATTCGCGATGCCGATGCCCGGTACGCGCAGCCCAAGCAACGCGAAGCTCATCGCCATCCGGTGATCGTCGTAGGTCTCGATCGTCGCGCCCGTGATGATCCGTCCCGGCTTGACCACGAACCCGTCCGGCTCCTCGGTCGCCTCGATGCCGCACCGCTTCAGCTCCCGCACGACGGCGGCGATGCGGTCGGTCTCGTGACCGCGGATGAATCCCACGCCTTTGACCGTCGTGGGCCCATCCGCGAACGCGGCGACGACCGCGAGGGTCTGCGCCATGTCGGGCATGTCGCGCAGATCGAATTCGCCACCGCGCAGTCCGCGGGTGCCGTGCACGCTCAACCCCGACGCGCGCTCCTCGACCGTCGCGCCCATCGCCCGCAAGATGTCGACGAAGTGGGCGTCGCCTTGCACCGAGTCGCGGTGCAGTCCGGGAACGGTGACGCGCCCTCCGCAGATCGCGGCCGCCGCGAAGAAGTACGACGCGGCCGACGCGTCGGGCTCGACGGTGAGAGTCGCGGGACGGTACGCCGCGGGCGGCACCCGCCATCCACTGCCGGTCGCCTCGACGACGACACCCAGGTCGGCCATCACCGCGATCGTCAGCTCGACGTACGGCCGCGAGACCAGCCCGCTCGTGACGTCGACGACCAGGCCCTTCTCGAAGCGCGGGCCACTCAAGAGGAGGGCGGACAGGTACTGGCTGGTGACGTCGCCCCGCACCCGCACCGTGCCGCCGGTCGAGCCGCCTCCGGTGACGGTGAGGGGCAGGTGCCCGGGTTCGCCGTCCTCGTCGACCCGCACCCCGAGCGTGCGCAGCGCGACCACGAGATCGTGCATGGGCCGGGCCCGCAACGGCGGGCGGCCATCGACGGTGTACCGGCCCTCCCCGAGGGACAGCGCGGGGAGAAGAAACCGCGCGGTGGTGCCCGACAGCCGGGCATCGAGGAGCATGGGCCCGGCCTGGAACGATCCGCCGCTGACGAACAGCGTGTCGCCGTCGGCGCGCACGTCGCGCCCGAGCCGGCGCAGACACTGGATCATCGCCTCGGTGTCATCGGCATCGAGGGCGCCGACGATGGTGGATTCCCCTTCCGCGAGGGCGGTACCGATGAGCGCCCGGTTGGTGATCGACTTCGACCCGGGCACCATCACGACGGCGTCGATCGGGCCCGTGAGAGGCTCGATGGCCCGCACGGTCGGGTCGCCGGCGGTGCTCACTCCAAGCGGCGCAACGACGGCCGGTAGCCCCGCGCCAGCAGGCCGCCGTGGAAGCGCTCCGCCAACGCCGCTTCCACGACCATGATGAGGACGCCGCGCTGACCCTCGCTCGAGTGGGCGATCTCGAGGTCGAGGATGTTGACGCTCAGCTCGGTCGCGAGCGTCGTCACGTCGGCCAGCACCCCTGGCCGGTCGGGCACGGGCACCCGCAGTTCGGACAGGTCCGACGGACGGCTGAACCGGGCGGGCAGGTTGACCCGCGCCGCCCTCGCCCGCTCGAGCACGGCCAGCAGCCCCGCGCGGTCGTCCTTGGCGACGACGTCGCGCATGTCGGCGAGCGCCTCGACCAACCGGTCGAGCATGTCGACGATCGCGACCCGGTTCTCGCCGCAGATGTCGGGCCAGATGCCGGGGTGGCCGGCCGCGACGCGGGTCATGTCCCGGAAGCCGCCGGCCGCCAGCCGCAGGAGCGCGGCGTGCTCCTCGGCCCGCTCGTCGGCCAGACGCATGAGCGTGGCCGCGGCCAGATGCGGGACGTGGGACACGACCGCCACGAGCGCGTCGTGCTGCGCGGGCGACAGCGCCACCACCTCCGCGCCGAACGACGACACGACGGTGCGCACCGCGGCGTAGGCCGCGTCGTCCGTCGCGGCGGTGGGCGTGAGCACCCACACCGCGCCTTCGAACAACTCGGCGTCCGCGCCCTCGACGCCCTCCTGCTCCGATCCCGCCATCGGATGGCCACCCACGAAACGTGCATCGTCGACCGCCTCGACGATCGACGCCTTCACGCTTCCCACGTCGGTGACCAGTCCCCTCGTGGTCCCGAGCGTCTCGACGACCACCCGTCCGACCGCGCCGACCGGTGTCGCGACGAACGTGATCTCGGCGGCCGCGTCGACACCGACGGCGTCGAGCGCACCCAGAGCCAGCGCCCGTTCGGCCCGGGTCGGGTCGGCGTCGTGCCCGGTGACATGCCAGCCCCGCTGGCGCAGGGCCAGACCGATCGAGCCCCCGATGAGCCCGGTGCCGACCACCCCGGCACGCCGCGACGTCATCCGTCTGCCTCCCGCGTCATGCCGTTCCCGTCACGCCGAGGCCGACGCCTGCGAGGGCCGGAGAGCTTTCAGTGCCCGCCGTGGGCGGGCGCCGCCCGCTCGCCGACGAACCTCTGGTTCGGCGGCGAATCATCAGTCCGGCAAGTCGTCGCGGAGGTTCTTGGCCCCCTCGAGGTACACGTGATGCAGGTCAGCTCGCGACCGTTCCGTGGTGAGGTGCATCAGCACGCGGATGCAGCGGGGCGTGCCACCCTCCACCGACAGCTCACGGGCGCAGAGCAGCGGCACGTCGCCGAGGCCGGCCTTCCGGGCCGCCTCTGCCGGGAACATCGACACGATGTCCTCGGTGGCCGTGAAGATCACGCTGATGACGTCGTCGTGGTGGACGTCGTTGCTCTCGAACATCTCCTGCAACAACGTCAGAACGCGCTCGATGACCTGCTCGCGGGTGTCGGCGTCGACCGTGGTCGCGCCGCGCAGGGCACGGACGGCGGGGGGCACAGCGGTCGATGCTACCGGGGCATCGGCTCCACGATCGGTGCGAACGCACGGGTCGGCGTCTGCCGGCCCCGGAGGGTGAGGTTGTCGGTGAACACCCACCACTGGCTCTCGTCGGCCGCGTGGGCGACGGTCCAACCGCTGGCGAGCACCCGGACGTGCGAGCGCTTGGCGGCCTCCGTGAGCCGGGCGGCCTCGTTCACCGCATCGCCGATCACCGTGTACTCGTAGCGCTCGCGCGCGCCGACGTTGCCGGCAACGACGGGACCGGTGGACACGCCGATGCCGGCGTCGAGGAGGAAGTGACGCTGCGCGAGGCGGTCGAGACCCGCACGCATACGGCGGGCGGCGCGCAGGGCGGCGGCGGCGTGCGCCTTGTCCTCGTTCGGCAGGCCGAACACGCAGAGGGCGGAGTCCCCCGCGAACTTGTTGACCCATCCCCCTTCGACGGTGGTCACGTCGACGACCATCTCGAAGAAGTCGTTGAGGATGGCGACGACCTCGTTGGCGGACCGGTGCTCGGCCAAGCTGGTCGACCCCACGATGTCGATGAACAGCATCGACGCCTCGCGCGTCTCGCTGGCCATGGCCACACCCCGGGCCATCGCCGCCCGTGCCACCTCGTGGCCCACGTGACGCCCGAAGAGGTCCTCGATGATCTGGCGCTCCTGGATCCCGCGCGCCATCCGGTTGAAGCCCACTTGGAGCAACCCGATCTCGCCGCTGTCGTCGACGGGGATCGACGCGTCGAGGTCGCCGTGCGCGAGACGCTCGAAGCCGCGCTGGAGCTTGGCCAGGGGGTCGGTGATCGATCGGGTCACGGCGACGGTGACGGCCAAGCCGACGGCCAGCGCCACCCCGGCGAGGAACAACGATGGCGCGACCAGGCGTTCCCGGTGCGCCTCGTCGAGGCCTACGGGCGCGATGGCAAGGATCACGAGCGGCACGCCCGAACCGAGGAGCCAGGCGAGGATGAGGCGGGTTCCGAGCCCCGGTTGGGTTCGCTTGGGCCGGTGCCCGGCCCGCAGCGTGAGCACGAAGATCGGTCGATTGAGGCGCTCCAGCATCAGGAACACGACGCCACACGTGGTGAGGCCGCCCAGGATGATCGACATCACGACCTGCACGACGTAGCTGCCGGGCGCGTGGAAGGCGAACCCGTTGAGCAGCCCGAAGACGACCGCACCGCCGAGCCACCACGCGAAAACCACGAACGCCAGCCGCACGGGGAAGCTCAAGGCGATCGCCCGCTCGCGGGGCGTCGGGTTCCGGTAGCTCTCGACCCACTCGACCGTCGCGGCCGACAGCCGCCGCGCCAGCCGCGCCGTCAGCGTCCCCGCGATCCCGGCATACAGGACGAGCGCCGCGGCCGACACGACCAGGTCATGAGCCCAACGGCCGCCGCCGACGCCGGCGGGCCGGGAGACCAAGCCCTGGTGAATCGCGACCAGCGCGGCACCGACCGCGTTCGCGGCGACGACCCGGATGTCGGCCATACGGGTCGTGTGGAGCCGGTACGCGGCCAGCCGCAGCTCATCGTCCACGATGATCTTTCGGCTCCGCCGCGGCCCGCTCAAGCGCTCGGACCTCGTCGAGCGTGAGCGGGCGCCATGCCCCCGGCCGCAGCCCCCGGTCGGCCAGCGGTCCGATGCGGATGCGCACGAGGCGGCGGACGGGGTGACCGACGGCTTCGAACATGCGGCGCACCTGGCGGTTGCGGCCCTCGTGGATCGTGATCCGCACGACCCCAGGGCTCACCGCCGAGACGCGCGCAGGGGCCGTCGGGCCGTCGTCGAGGTCGATGCCGTCGCGCAGACGGCGCAGCGTCCCCCGCGTCGGCGCGCCGTCGACCTCGGCCACGTACTCCTTCTCGATGCCGAAGGACGGATGGGTGAGGCGGTGGGCGAGATCGCCGTCGTTGGTGAGCAGGAGCAGGCCTTCGGAGTCGAAGTCGAGGCGACCCACGGGGAAGACACGGGGCTCCGAGGGCACGAGGTCGACCACCATGGCGCGGCCTTCGGGGTCCGACGCCGTGGTCACGACCCCCCGCGGCTTGTTCAGCAGGTAGTGGACGAGGCCGGGCCGGACGCCCGTCGGCACCCCGTCGACCTCGATGCGATCGTGCTCGGCGTCAACGCGTCGTCCGAGGCCCGCCGTCTCGCCGTTGACGGTGACGCGGCCATCCTCGATGAGCTCCTCGCAATGCCGGCGGCTGCCGAGCCCCGCCCGGGCCAGCACCTTCTGGAGCCGCTCGCCGCCCGAGCCTTCGGCCTCGCTCACATCTCCGGCCGCAGCCCCTGCTCCAGCGCTTCCACGACCTCGGGCGAGGGAACGAACTGGCCCAGCTCGGGAAGATCCTCCACCGAGTCGAGTCCGAGCTTCTCGAGGAACGTGCGGGTGGTGCCGTACAAGACGGCCTGACCAGGCCCCGGGTCGCGGGCGACCTCTTCGATGTAGCCCCGGTGCTGGAGCGTGCGCATGACGCCGTCGACGTTCACGCCCCGGATGGCCGCCACCTGAGCCCGCGACACGGGCTGCTTGTAGGCGACGATGGCGAGCGTCTCGAGGGCGGCGGCGGACAGGCGGGCCGACTGGCCCTCCAACACGAACCGTTCCACGTACGGCGCCAGGTCGGGATGGCTCTGGAACCGGTAGCCGCCCGCGACGCGGGCGAGGACGAACCCGTGCTCGGCCAGCTCGTACTCGGCGGCCAACTCGACGCACAACTCCGACACCCGGCCGGGCGACACCTCGAGGAGCTGCGCGAGCAGATGCGGGTCGACCGGATCCTCGGCGACGAGCAGGATGGCCTCGAGCGCCCGAACGGTCTCCGAACGGTCCATCAGCCTTCGTACGCGTCGACGCACACGGCGGTCGGGCGGGACGCGCCGAGCCAGATGATCTCGATCGCCCCGAAGGTCTCGGCTTGCGCCAGGTCGACGAGGCCTTCCTTGAACAGCTCGAGGACGGCCAGGAAGCGGACGATGACGTCGAGCCGGTGCACGAGCGACTCGGTGAGGGCGCGGAACGTGAGGCGTCCTTCCCGGGAGAGCTCGTCGACGATCTCCTCGACCGCGTCGGTGACGCTGGCGCGGATCGGCGCGACGTGGTCGAGATCGATGCGGGCCACGGGCTTCGGCGCGACCGCTCGCACGAACGCGGCGCGCAGGTCGGTGGCCGCGACCCCCTCGAGGATGTCCGGCGTGAGCGCGAGGAAGTGGTCTTCCGGCCCCGACGTGCGCGGATGCGACCGCCCGGCGACAACCGCGAGCCGGTACAGCGCCGCAGCCGCGTCCTTGAAGGTCTTGCACTCGAGCAGGCGGGCGAGGAGCACGTCGCGCTCCTCCCACCGGGCCAGCTCCTCGTCCAGGTCGAGGTCGTTCTCGCCGGGCAGGAGCCGGCGGGTCTTCAGCTCGACGAGCGTCGCGGCGATGAGCAGGAACTCGGTGGCGACGTCGAGGTCGAGGGTCTCGAGGCGCTCCAGTTCGAGCAGGTAGGCGTCGACGATCCCGGTGAGCCGGACCTCGTACAGGTCGACTTGCTCGCGCAGGATCAGGTGCAGGAGCAGGTCGAATGGCCCCTCGTACACGCTCGTCTGCACCTCGTACGGCATCCGCGGAATGGTAACTGCGCCGCCTCGCTGGGCCGCGCACCCCCATAAACGCCTACTCGACGCAATAGCCCGGCGAAGCGACGGGCTATTGCGTCGAGAATGAAGGCCGGGGGTGGGCCGGCGGGCATCTAGCCTGCTCGGGCATGGCCCGTGTGTTTTCCGGCATCCAACCGTCGGGTGATCTCCACATCGGGAACTACCTGGGCGCGATCCGCAACTTCGTGGTCGACCAGCACGAGAGCGACTCGTTGTTCTGCATCGTCGATCTCCACGCCCTCACCGTCCCGCAGGAGCCGGCCGCATTGCGGGCGAAGACGCTCGAGCTGGCCAACCTGTACCTCGCGTGTGGGCTCGATCCCGACGTCTGCACCCTGTTCGTGCAGAGCCACGTCCACGAGCACACCGAGCTCACGTGGCTGCTGGAGTGCACGGCGAGCTTCGGCGAGCTGCGGCGGATGACCCAGTTCAAGGAGAAGTCCGAGTCCAGTGAGTTCGTCTCGGCCGGCTTGTTCACGTACCCGGTGCTGATGGCGGCCGACATCCTTCTCTACGACGCTGACCGGGTCCCGGTGGGCGACGACCAGCGCCAACACCTCGAGCTGACCCGCGATGTGGCCGAGCGGTTCAACGCCCGCTACGGCCCGACGTTCGTCGTCCCTGAGGCGGCGATCCCGAACGTGGCGGCCCGGGTGATGGATCTGCAGAACCCCACGGCGAAGATGTCGAAGTCCACCGAATCGCCACAGGGCACGGTGCTGATGCTCGACGAGCCCGAGACCATCGAGCGCAAGATCAAGCGGGCGGTCACCGACGCCGAGACCGACGTCGTGTTCGACCCGCTGAAGCGGCCGGGAGTGGCCAACCTTCTCTCGATTCTCGGTGCGGCCACCGGCGAGGATCCCGCCGCGGTCGCGGCGCGCTACACCCAGTACGGCCCGCTCAAAGCCGACGCAGCCGCGGCTGTCGTCGAGGTGCTTCGGCCTGTGCAGGAGCGCTACCGGGACCTCGCCGCCGATCCGGGTGCCACCATGAAGGTCCTCCGCCTCGGCGCCGAGAAGGCGCAGGACCTCGCGGCCGGGACCCTGGTCCGAGCCCGCCAGGCGGTGGGTCTGCTCCCCCGCTGAGCACCCCGTGTGACGAAGATCGCAGCGGGAGTCCTTTACGTCCGATTCGGACGGGAGGACAATCAGCGGTGACTATGTGCCACGCCGCCCGTCACCATCACGTCGGTCACGTCCGCGCCCAGCAGGGCAATCGCGTCCACGCCGGCTACCACGCGCCGCTCAGCCGGGAGGAGCGCCAGCGGGAATTCGTTCAGCGGGCCTCCAAGTTCGGTGCCGTGTTCGTCCTCTGTGTCGGGATCTGGATCATCACCGGGTTCGGAGCCGTCTGGCCGCTGTGGGTGTTGTTGATCGGCGGCTTCGTCCTGGCCCGCGAGGCGCGCGACGCCTATGGGTCGTACGAGGACGAGGACGAGGACGAGGACGCGGACCTCGACGACGTCGACGACCGCGACTCCATCCTGAACTAGCCGCTAGTCGTCGTCGGCGTCCTTGAGCGCGGCGCCGACTGCCGCGGGCACGGTCCACTTCTCCTCGGGTGAGTGGTGCTCGCGTGCCCACGCCACGGTCAAGGGGTCGCTTCCGGCCATCGCCAGCAGGTCGGCGCCGAGTTCTGCGTGCTGGAGGTACAGCCCGACTTTGCGGGTGAAGCCCCGCGACCGGCTCCAGTCGGCGGCGGTGGCACGGCCGGCGATCGCCGCGGCAAGGGTCGCGACCACCCGGCCGTAGGTGCGCAGACCGGCCACGATCTTGCCTACGTCGTGCAGCAACGCGGCGGCGAGGACCGGTCGCTCGGCTTCGGCGCCGAGGGCTCGCTCGACCCGGCGAGCGACGCCGACGGCGTGGCGGCGGTCGGGGTTCCGCATCTGCACCCATAGCTCCACCTCGCCCGGGATGAGCTGGTCGCGGGCCCAGGCGTCGTCGGCCGCCCGCGGGCCGCCCGGACGGAGCGAGCCGAAGAAGCGGCGCGCCAGATGACCCGACCGCGTCATCCGACCAGCACGCCCCACACTCGCACGGCGGGCTCGAAGATCACGTCGCCGAGGTTGCGCACGAGCAGGACGACCAGCAGCAGGATGCCGAAGGAGTACTGCCGGAACTTCAACCAGGCCGGCCACCACTGCCGGGGCAGGACCCGCTCGATGAGGGCCGACCCGTCGAGGGGCGGGATCGGAAGCAGGTTGAACAAGGCGAGCACGACGTTCAGCAACCCGAAGTAGAACACGACCCTCAGCCCGGCCTGGTCCCGGGGGGCGAAGTAGTGGCCGTCCCGGTACGTCAAGTCGTAGAACGTGCGGATGACGAGGGCGGCGGCGGCGGCCAGCGTCAGGTTCGTGGCCGGACCGGCCAGCGCGACGTAGAGAGCGTGCTGCCGAGGATTGCGGAGGCGCCGGACGTTGACCGGGACCGGCTTGGCGTAGCCGAAGGCGCCGACGCCGCTCAGCGACATGAGCAGAGGCAGGAGCACGGTGCCGAAGGGGTCGATGTGGGCGACCGGGTTGAGCGTGAGGCGGCCCGCGCGCTTCGCGGTGTCGTCGCCGAAGGCGAGGGCGGCCCAGCCATGCGAGACCTCGTGCAGGATGATCGACGGGACCAGGACACCCACGAAGAGCGCCACCAGCCCCCAGTCGACGCTCATCGGCCGAGGATACGCAGCCAGGAACGTGGAGCGATGCCAGGCTCGACCGGCTACCCTTTTGCGCCGTGGCCGGTAAGACAATTCTTGCGACGCTGCGCGCCTCCCTTGACGAGGAACGCACGCAGCTGCGCCGTCAGCTGGCCGCGCTCGGCGCCGACGACGGCGGGATGGCGTTCGACGAGAACTTCGCCGACTCCGGCCAGGTCGCCGCCGAGCAGGGCGAGTCCCGAGTCATCGCCGCCTCGCTCCGCGACCAGCTCAGCGACGTCGAACGGGCGCTGCACAAAATCGACTACGGCACCTACGGCAAATGCGAGGTGTGCGGCGACGACATCGCCGAGGCCCGCCTCGAAGCCATGCCCGCCACCCGCTTCTGCATCAAACACGCGTAGCGTTTCGCCGTCGACCGGAGGTTCGACGGCGAGCTCGATGGCGCCGGCCTACCGCCGGCACTGAACCCCCTTGTCGCCGGTCGCCGGGCGAAGCCGGCTCGACCGCCAGTCGGCTCCGGCGGAGCCTCCGCCCCCCGAATCCCCTGGCCCGCGACTCAGCCGCGGCGTCGGGCGCGGGGGTGGGCCGCCTCGTAGACCTGGCGGAGGCGTTCGGTCGAGACCTTGGTGTACACCTGCGTCGTGGTGATCGACGCATGACCGAGTAGCTCCTGCACGGCTCGGATGTCGGCACCGTGATCGAGCATGTGCGTCGCGCAGGAGTGCCGCAGGACGTGAGGCGTGAGCCGGTGGCCGAGACCCACCTTGTCGCCGTACTTCCGCACGATGCCCCACGCCCCCTGGCGCGACAGCCGCCCGCCCCTGGCGTTGAGGAACACCGCCTCGGAGTCGCCCCGCCGGGCCCATCGCTCCGGGCTCAGGGCCCCTCGACCGCCCGGGTCCAGCCAGCGGGCCAGCGCCCGACTCGCGATCCGGCCCACGGGCACGACCCGTTCCTTGGCCCCTTTGCCGTAGGCCCGGAGAAGAGCGCCGTCGAGGTCGACATCGGACAGCGACAGGCCCACCAGCTCGGAGATGCGTAGGCCGGTGCCGTACAGCACCTCGAGGATCGCCCGATCCCGACGCGCGACGGCATCCTCCCCCACGACCGCGCCGAGCAGGCGCTCGACGTCGGCCTCGGAAAGGGCCTTCGGCAGACTCTGCGGCACCCGCGGCGCTTCGACGTCGGCGCCGGGGTCGCTGACCGTGACCCCCTCGAGCGCGAGGAACCGGTGCAGCGACCGCACCGACACCAGCGCCCGGGCCACCGATGCCGGCGCCCGGCCCCCATCGCGCTGCCACGCCACGTAGGCGGTGATGTCGGGCTCCGTG
>WNGB01005750.1_pt1 | contig 20705 bp, 17 predicted proteins | sample 5400681 | NCBI WGS metagenome assembly WNGB01 (sample SAMN13153367, study PRJNA577476) | soil metagenome | isolation source: 115 cm soil or saprolite under grassland replicate 2 | place: USA:California | collected 2016-06-15
CCGCGCCGCCCTGACGACCTCGCGGGAATCTTCTCGCTCGACTACATCGCGGCGATCAAACCGCACTGCGACGTGACGGTCCTGATGCCTGGGCAGAACCGACGCAGAGGCCTAGAGCGATCCCGCCGCGAGGGCGACGGCGTCGAGTACATCACGTGGACTCCCTCGCTCCGGGGCGGAGGAGACGTCCGGCAACGATTCGGACGACTGGAGTCCCTGTACCACCTAGGGAGACTGGAACAGCTCGTGCCGCCGGTGGATCTGATCCACGCCCACGGCCCGGTTTTCCACGGCGCCGCGGCTCACACCCTGGGCAGGAAGCTGGGTGTGCCGGTGGTTGTCACCGTCCACACCGGTCCGTTCAGCAAGGTGCGCCGCCGCGTCAGCGTGCGCTGGCTGACCCGGCGGACGCTCGAAGGGGTGGATTGCGTCTGTCCCGTCAGCCACGACCTGCGACGGCAAATCGAAGAGGCAGGCATCAGGCCGAAGCGCGTGGACGTGACCTACAACCCCGTCGATACGGAGCTCTTCCGGCCGCCGGTGTCTGGAGCCCGGCACCGCGGACGCATCGTCTTCGCAGGGCGCTTGGAGGAGTACAAGGGCGGGCTGCGCACCGTACGTGCCTTCGGCGAGATCGCCGACCGTTGGCCGGGTTGGACTCTGGCGATCGCGGGTGACGGTTCCGAGCGCCCGGCCATCGAGCAGTTCTTGCGAGGACGTCCGGCCCTGTCAGCGCAGGTTCAGCTCCTCGGCTCCTATACCAGGCCGCAGCTCGCGGACCTGTTCGCGGCCTCGGACTGCTTCGTCTACCCGAGCCGTCACGAGACGTTCGGGCTCGTCCTCGCGGAGGCGATGTCCGCGGGACTGCCGGTGATCGGCCCGAATTGCACGGCGCCGCCCGAGTTCGTAGACGATGGCTGTGGCTTGCTCGTGCCGCCCGACGACGTACCGGCCATCGCCGCTGCAATCGAGCAACTTTTGACGAAGCTCCCGTGGTACCGGCGCGACGATATTCGCAACAGGATCGTCGAGCGCTTCGGCTTCGCCGCGTTCGGTCGACATCTGCTGGCCCTGTACGACGATCTCTACCAGCGATCCCGAGCTTCAGTATGTGCGGCATCGCGGGTGTAATCAGCAGCACCGGCGCGTCGCTCGAGCTGCTGTCCGAGATGGCGACGACGCTGCGACACCGCGGTCCGGACGACGAGGGGTACGTGATCCAAGAGGTCGACGGCGCTTTCCGCTGCTTCCGCGGCGACGAGACGGTACCTGAGCTGGGAGATCTGGGCCACTGGAGATCCTCCGGGCAGCGTCGCTATACCGTCGCCCTGTCTCACAGGCGGTTGTCCATTCTCGACCTGAGTCCCGCGGGCCATCAGCCGATGCTCTCGCCGGACGGAAATCTGGCGCTCGTGTTCAATGGCGAGATCTATAACTACCTCGAGCTCGCGGACGAGCTGGAATCTTTGGGCTGGCGCCTTCGTCCGTGCGGCGACACCGCCGTGCTCCTGGCGGCATTTTCCGAGTGGGGTCCGGCGTGCGTGGACCGTCTCCGTGGAATGTGGGCCTACGCGGTCTATGACCTTCAGGCTCGGCGATTGACCCTGTCGCGTGATCGATTCGGCATCAAGCCCCTCTACTACGCGCGCCTGGGTGACTCGTTCGTCTTTTCCTCCGAGGTCAAGGGACTGCTGCCGGCCCTTCCGGGCGATCCGCGCGGATCCGCCGCGGAAGTCGTCCGCGTGCTCGCCTGGGGCGGTACAGACGACGATGAGGCGACATTGTTCGAGGACGTCCGTGCATTGCCGGCCGGAGCGAATTTGCACGTGAGCGCCCATGATCTAACTTGCAAGGTCGAGCGCTACTACGATGTGGCGGCGTCTGCCGACGGGGAATTCGAAGGGACCGTGGAGGACGCCGTTCACGAGTACCGTCGTCGCCTTACCGAGTCGGTGCGGCTGCACATGCGATCGGATGTTCAGGTCGGGTCCTGCCTTAGCGGCGGCCTCGACTCCAATCTCGCTGCGGCTATGGCAACCAGCAATCTCGCCGACGGTCGGCTCGTTACGTTCACTGCCGTCTACGACGATCCGGACTTCGACGAGAGACGGTACGTCGAGCTTCACGCCGCGCGCTCGGGTCGCTTCGAGACGAATTTCGTGTCGCCGACGGCCGAAACCCTTCTGGAGGAGCTCGACCAGCTCGTCTGGGCGCAGGACCAGCCGATGGCCTCGACCTCGCCGTTCGCCCAGTGGTCGGTCATGCAGCTGGCCGGGGAGCAGAAGATCAAGGTGTTGCTGGACGGGCAGGGAGCGGACGAGGCGATCGGGGGCTACTCCTACTTCGCTGGGGCGTACCTACTCGAGCTTGTGCGAGCGGGACGTGTTCTGCGCGGGCTTCGAGCTCTGCGACTGTTGCAGGAGCGGCGCGGCATCCGCCTCGGGCCCGAGGTCGGTCGGGCTGCCTACCACCAGCTTCCCGTGCCGTTGCGGAGGGCGGCGCGGCGTGGGACGCGGGTCGGATACCGGCTTGTCGCACCCCGATACCGCGAGCTTGCCGGCGACCCACCCGAGCGTGTGCTGCGCACCTTCAGAGATCACGCCGTCGAAGCTCTGCGTCACAGCCTGCCGGAGCTACTCCGCTACGAGGACCGCAGCTCGATGGCCTTCTCGATCGAGTCCCGTGTGCCGTTCCTTGACCATCCGCTGGTCGAACTCGTCCTGTCCCTCCCGGCCGACTTCAAGATCCACGATGGCTGGAGCAAGTTCGTTCAACGTAAAGCGGGCGAAGGCTTGCTCCCGGACGAGATCGTCTGGCGTCGTGACAAGCTGGGGTTCGCGACGCCACAAAGGGCGTGGAAGGATGCCCTGGCCGACCCGTTGCGGCACTTCCTCCGGCACGCCTCGGTGCCTCCGTTCATTGATCGCGCGCGCCTCGAACGCCTCGTTTCGAGCGACTTGAGCAGCGCTGTCGCGCTCTCCGAGTTCTGGAAGACGATCTTCCTGCTGAAATGGATCGAAGTGTTTGACGTCCGGTTCTCCGACTAGGTCGCATGCACGAGGAAGCTGCTACATCGGTGTTGTCGGACAAGCGCGTTGCGATCGTCTCCGCTCATTTCGCACCAGAGGTCGGGTACCAGGAGGTGGATCTGGCGTGCGCGTTCAGGCGACTCGGCGCGCGTGTTCGCGTCGTCACGAGCACGCGGCTATCGCCGAACGCTCGTACTGTCGTGCGGCGCGAGTATCAGAGCGGGCTGGCCCATACAGACGGCTACGAGGTCGTGCGTCTGTCGCCTCGTCTGACTCTTGGGCCAAACGTCCTCGGCTGCAACGTTGGGCCGTCGATTGACGAGTTCGCGCCCGACCACGTGATACTCATTGCTCCCGGAAAGCTGTTCGGCCTCGAGCTCTTCTCCTCCGAACCGAGCTCGTGGCGACGAATCGTGGTTTTGCAGGACAACAGCGAGGCTGGCCCCTCGAGGACCAGTTCTGCATGGGGGAGTCGCTCCAGGGCGGTCGCTCATCGGCTCATCAAACGACCGGCGTACAGGCGAGTCGTCCGAAACGCCGACCGGATCATCCTCAACGTGCCTGAGACGCGGGGGATAATCGAGCCGTGGCTCGGGTCGCGCGAGCGCGAGCTGCTGGCGCGCAAGGCTGTCGAACTCCGCCTCGGGTTCGATCCCGAGAAGTTCTTCTTCGATCATGGACAGCGCGGAGAATGGCGCGGTCGCCATGGTGTCGATGAGGACGCAATCGTGCTCGTGACCTGCACTCGTGCGACGCCTGCCAAGAGGCTGGAGGACGTGATCAGCTCGGTTTCCCAACTGAGGGCACAGGGTCTTTCCGTGCGCTACGTGCTTGCCGGACTGCTCGATGACACGTACGAACAAAGGCTTCGCAGGCATGCCGGAGCACAGCCGGACCCGACGGCCTTCCTCCTGCTGCCCGTGCTACGACACGACGAGATGCGCGAGCTCTTCTGCGCTTCGGATCTCGGCTTCTGGCCGCAGGCTGCCATCACGATCCAGCAGGCGATGGGAACGGGCTTATCCGTCGTGTTGAGGCGAAGACCGAGTGTCAGTCACCTTCTGACACCGGGACGAAACGGGTGGTACGTCGAATCAGGGAACACCCTGGAACAGGCGTTGGCCCAAGCAACAAGAGTCCTAAAGGGGCTCACGGTTCGAGAAAGGCTGTCCCGCCGCGCAGCTGTCGCGGATTTCAACCGCAGTTACCTATCGTATGACGTGATCGCGCGTGAGATGGTGGACGGTTTTTAAGCGAGCCATTCGTCCGAGACGAACCTTCGCTAGCGTCCACAGTTTCGACTTGGCCACACGTGCGTCAGGAGGTCAGGGTGAGAAGGGAAGTGGTCGGAGGTGAAGCAAGTCGCGCAGCGACCGCGTGATGGGCGGATCAGCGTGGTCGACGCGCCGCTGCCGTCGCTCAAACCCGGTTGGATTCTCGTCGCCAACCGTGCCTCGCTGATCAGTGCCGGCACCGAGCGCACGAAGGTCGAGCTCGGCGCCAAAAACCTGGCGCAGAAGGCGCGCGCGCGACCTGACCTGCTCAAGAAAGTCGTCGACCGCGCCCGCTCCGAAGGCATCGGCTCGGCGCTCTCGGCCGCGAGGGAGCGGCTCGACGCTCTGTCGCCGCTCGGCTACTCCTCGGCGGGCACCGTGATCCGTGTCGGCGCCGGGGTCGAGGGGATCGCACCCGGCGACCGCGTCGCTTGCGGTGGCGGCGGGTTCGCAACGCACGCCGAAGTCATCGCTGTACCGCGCAACCTCATCGCTGCAGTCCCCGATGGCGTCCCCTTTGAGAGCGCGGCTTACGCAACGGTGGGGGCGATCGCCCTGCACGGTGTTCGCCGCGCGGAAGCTCAGCTCGGGGAGCGCGTCGGCGTCATCGGGCTCGGCCTCGTCGGCCAGCTCGCCGTCCGCATCCTCGCCGCCGGCGGTTGCACCCTAATCGGCGTCGATCTCGATCCGAAGGCGGTCGAGCTCGCGGCTTCTGGTGGGGCACGCGCATTCGAGCGCGATCGAGATGGGCTCCAGAGCTCGGTGCTCGAAGCGACGGGAGGGCTAGGTCTCGACTCGGTCCTCGTCTGCGCGGCCGCAACATCTTCCGATCCCGTTCGGCTCGCCAGCGAGCTTGCGCGCGACCGCGGTCGCGTTGTCATCGTCGGGGACGTCCCGATCGAGGCGGATCGCGCGCTGTTCTACGAGAAGGAGCTCGAGCTGCGGCTCTCGCGCTCGTACGGGCCGGGGCGCTACGACCGTGACTACGAAGAGCGTGGACGCGATCTCCCGCCGGCATACGTTCGCTGGACAGAGCAGCGCAACATGCAGGCGTTCCTCGACCTCGTGGCCTCGGGTGCGGTCGATCCGTCGCCACTGACGACACACCGCTTTCCGGTCGAACAGGCCGAGCGCGCCTACGCGCTCCTCACCGACGACCGGGGCGAAGAGCGACCCTTCGGCATCCTGCTCGAATACGCGTACGAGGAGCGACCGGCTGCGCCAACGCCCCACTCGGCTCGCCGGAGCGGAGCCGGCACCGCTCGCATCGGCCTGATCGGGGCGGGCTCGTTCGCGCGCGCGACGCTCCTCCCCGCTCTGCGTGACGCAGGTGCCGAGCTCGCGGCCGTCGCAAGCGGCGGCGGGTTAACCGCCACCGATGTCGCGACTCGCTTCGGCTTCGAGCGAGCTGCCGACTCCGCGGACGAGATTCTCGCCGACGACTCGATCGATGCTGTCGTGATCGCGACCCGCCACGCAAGTCATGCACAGCTCACCGCGTCCGCCCTTCGAACCGGCAAGGCCGTGTTCGTCGAGAAACCGCTGGCGATCGACCGGGACGGCCTGGCAGAGGTCGAGGAGGCGCTGGCTCCCGACTCGTTGCTGATGGTCGGCTTCAACCGTCGCTTTGCGCCGCTCGCCGTGCAGTTGCGCAACGAGCTCGAGGCTGTTGCCTCGCCGACCCTGCTGGCACGGGTGAATGCGGGGCCGCTGCCGGCCGACCACTGGGCGCACGACCCCGAAGACGGCGGCGGCCGACTGATCGGTGAAGGCTGCCATTTCGTCGACCTGCTCTCGTATCTCTCAGGTGGGCCTACTGTGGTCGTGCACGCACTTGCCGTTCCGCATCCGCAGCGCCCGCTCGAGTGCAGCGATGAGGTCGTAGCGACGCTGCGCTTCGGCAACGGCGGCGTCGGCACCCTCGTCTACACCGGCGGTGGCGATCCCCGGCTGCCGAAGGAACGCATCGAGGCGTTCGGCGGCGGCCTCGCAGCTGTCCTCGACGACTTTCGTCGGCTCGAGCTCAGCCGCGGCGGCAAGCGCCGCGTCACGAAGCAACGGCAGGACAAGGGACACAAGGCGGAGTTGGCTCGCTTCCTCGCAGCAGTGCGAGGTGAGGCTGAAGCTCCTGCGGTCAGCACGTATCTCGACTCGACACGCGCGACGCTCGCACTCGTCGACTCGCTCCGCGACGGCTCGGCCGTCGAGGTTGCGTGATGGACCTCTTCTAGGGCCGTCAGCGAGTCGTCGTCGGCACTGCTCGAGAATGAAAGTTGGGCCAGGCCCACCCGATCGCATCTGATCTAGCCGATCGAGGATGTCGGACTTCGTCGCATTTCAGGCCTCCGCTGCGATTGTGATCGACTCCTGCGGGTACACGAGAGATGACATATCTGCGAGCGCCGTGCTTTACTCACCGAGAAAGCACGGGAAAAGGGATCATGTGCGGAATTTGCGGCACGGTGGGGCGCGCGAACCTGCCTGAGCTCGACGCGATGACTGACTCGATGATCCATCGCGGTCCTGATGGGCGTGGAGTCACTATTTTCGACGGCGAGCCGCCTGCGGGCCTCGGGCACCGCAGGCTCGCGATCATCGACCCCACCCCGGCGGGAGCACAGCCGATGGCTTTCCGTGATCGTTGGTGGATCACCTACAACGGCGAGCTCTACAATTTCCGCGAACTTCGGCGCGACCTCGAAGCGCGCGGCGAGCGCTTTCGCACCGATTGCGACACCGAGGTACTACTCCGGATGTTCGTCGTCCACGGGCCGTCCATGCTCGAGCGGCTGAACGGCATCTTCGCCTTCGCCGTTTGGGACGACCGCGACAAACTCCTCTTCCTCGCTCGTGACCGGCTCGGCGTCAAGCCGCTGTACTACACGCGCGCGCACGGGCGTTTCGCGTTTGCGTCCGAACTGAAGGCGCTGCTCCCTCTGATCAAAACGCCGAGCCTCGACCTGACGGCGCTCGAGGACTACCTGACGTTCCTATGGGTTCCGGACCCGAAGACAGCTTTCCGTGAGATCGCGAAGCTTCCGCCGGGCCACTATGCATGGGTCGACGCGAACGACGTCTCGATCAGGGAGTACTGGGATCTGCGCTTCACGCCGGAGGAGCTCTCCGAGGAGGACTGGCGCGAGCGCGTCGCCGAAACAGTGCAGCAATCGGTCGTGCGGCAGATGGTGTCGGACGTGCCGCTCGGCAGTTTCCTCAGCGGCGGGGTCGACTCCTCCGCGATCGCCGCGGCGATGACCTCCGATGCCGCGAAGGTCGACACGTACACGATCGGATTCGACCCGGAGGACCTCAGGCACGAGATCATTCCGGACGACATCGTGTACGCGCGCCGCGTCGCTTCCCTGCTCGGCACCGAGTATCACGAGTCCATCCTCCGGCCCGATGTGCTGGAGTTGCTACCCAAGACGGTCTGGCATCTGGAGGAACCGCTGGCAGACCCGGCGGCGATCTCCACGTACCTGATCTGCCGGGAGGCGGGTAAACAGATGCCGGTGATGCTAAGCGGCATGGGCGCCGACGAGCTCTTCGCCGGCTATCCGAGGCATCTCGCCTACCGGATTGCGCAGGCGCTCGACCGTGTCCCTCGGCCCGTGCAAAGAGGTCTCGAAGCGCTCGCCGGCACCCTGGCTCGCCCCGGGCGCCCCGGTCGCCTACGTGGCCCCCGCCGCAATCTGTGGAAGTTCATGCGCGCCACGGGACTGTCGCCGGCAGAGCGGTACCTTTCGTTTTCGAGCTACTACGCGACGGCTGAGCTTCGAAAGCTGCTTGTCCCGGAGCTGGCTGCCGAGCTCGGCATGTACGACCCGTTCGCCACGCACCGTCGCTACTTGGAGCGCGATACGGGAGGCGACGACCTCAGCCGGCTGCTGTACTTGGATGCGAAGACGTTCCTTCCCTGTCTCAACCTCACGTATACGGACAAAATGGGTATGGCCGCTTCGGTGGAGGTACGGGTTCCGCTGCTGGACGACGAGCTCGTCACGCTTGCGGCGCGCATCCCGTCGAGCTTGAAATTGAAGGGATGGCGGCGGAAGTACATCTTCAAGCGCAGCCAGGAAGACCGGCTGCCGCGCGACGTCATCTGGCGACGCAAGGCCGGCTTCGGCGCGCCGATCCGGTCGTGGCTCGTCGGTGATCTTGCACCCCTGCTCGATGACCTGCTATCGGAGGAAACGCTTCGCCGACGAGGCCTCGTCGATCCCGCCCATGTTGCTCGGATGCGCGCGGAGAATGCCGCCGGCCGCGCCGACTACATTCTGCAGCTCTACGCTCTGCTCTCGCTCGAGCTCTGGTCGCGAACGTTCCTCGACCGTTCCTGGTCATTCAGCGAGACGCCTCCGACGGCGGGGTCCTTGATCGCCTCGACGTAGAGGTGCCAGCCGATCCGCTCCTCGAGGCGTCGGGCGAGGCGCGTCTTGGCGATCCGGTCCCCGCTCATAGCGGAAACCCTTCGCCGACGAGGTCTGGTGGATCCCGGATATGTTGCGCGGATGCGCGCAGTCAATGCCGCGGGGCGCGCCGACTATGCGCTGCAGCTCTACGCTCTGCTCTCGCTCGAGCTCTGGTCCCGGACGTTTCTCGACCGTCGGTGGACCTTCGAAGACGCGCCCGTCGTTCTTGCAGCGCGTTGAACGAGAGCATCGCGCTCCGGGTAGTGGCGGGTGCCCGGGCGGCCGAGGCGTATCTGATACGTGAGGGTTACCGTGGCTACGATCCCTACGACGCGCTCCTATCTCCGCTCTTCCGGCTACCGGTTCTTCGCAGCACGGTCGCCCGGCGTTTAGCGCAACAAGCCCTTCGGCGCTTGCCGGTCAACGTCCGGCCGCTTCTGATGATTAAAAAGGGCTACAACCCCGTCACGCTCGCGCTCGCCCTTCAAGCGTACGCGTATCTGTCCGTGGCTGATCCGCCGCGAGCCCCCTTGTATCGTGAACGAGCCGCGTCGTGCATCGCGGAACTCGAGCTCCTGAGAGCACGCGGCTACTCCGGCTCCTGCTGGGGTTACGACTTCGATTGGGAGGCGCTCGGCGCAAGCATGCCGGCGGGGACACCCACGATTGTCGCCACGGGATTCGTGACGCACGCACTCTTCACCGCGCACCAGCTGTTGAGAACGGAGCGCGCGTTGTCGCTGCTTCTGAACGCTACGGAATTTGTGCGACGGGACATCCCCCGCCGCATCGAGCGGAGCGGTTGCTTCAGCTGGTCGTATTCGCCGGTCGATCGCACGACGGTTATCAACGCGACGGCGAAAGGAGCCCGTCTGTGCGCGGAGGGTTACGCGCTCACCGCGGATCCAGAGCTCCTGGAACTCGCGACCGGCGGGGTCACGTTCGTAACGCAGCAGCAGCGGGCAAACGGTTCGTGGCCGTATGCAGTCGGCGACCGCAGAACGTGGGCAGATAACTTCCACACAGGCTACGTCCTCGAGTGCGTCGCGGACTATGAACGTCACACTGGCGACTCGTCGTTCGCGGGCTCCCTGGAACGCGGCTGGCGATACTACCGCGACCACTTCTTCACCACAGACTCGATTCCGAAGTACCGCGACGATCGGGCATATCCCATCGATGCGACGGCGGTCGCACAATCGATCTTGACCATGTGCACGTTCGGCGATTACGCAACCGCCGAGCGCATTGCCCTGTTCGCGCTCGAGCGGATGCAACGCCGCGATGGCGCGTTCATCTACCAGCGTAACCGTCTCTATTCGAACCGGATCACGTACGTGCGTTGGTCCGTCGCCTGGATGTTCTGCGCCTTTGCCAGGCTTCTCTGCGCGGAAAGCGGGCAACATTGAGGCGATGCGAATCTGGTTCGACGTAGACAACCCGCCGCAGGCGCAGTACCTCCTACCACTCGGCCAGACATTCGAGGACGCGGGCGACGACCTGCTCGTCACAGCCCGGAATTACGGCATCACGTTCGATTTGCTGAAGCAGCGGGGTACCCCATTTGTTCCGGTTGGCCAGCGGTTCGGCAAGACCAAGCTCGCCAAGGCGTTTGGCCTTGTCAGCCGAGCCCTGGCGCTCGTAGGGGCGGTGCGTCGGGCTGGCGGCGTCGACGCACTCGTCTCCTCTTCTCGGCCTTCGGCGCTCGCGGCGCGGCTCCTGAGAATCCCGGCCTTCATCGTCTGCGACTACGAGTTCGTCGACCTTCAGACGTACCGGCGTCTCGATGTCCATCTTCTCTTTCCGGATGTGATCAGCCCCAGTGTCTTCCTCGGCCAGGGATTCGAAGGATCGCGCCTTATGCCTTTCCACGGCCTGAAGGAAGACCTTTCGTTTTCGGGAGTGCCGATCGAATCGCTCCCGCCGTACGCACCCGCTGCGATAGACGATCAGTTGGTCCGCGCCCTCTTCCGGCCTCCGGCAGACGAGAGCCACTACTACACGGAACGGTCGGGCTCAATCGCGTGGGACCTGCTCGCCTACCTCGCCGCCGCGGAGAACGTCGTCGTCCTCTTCGCGCCGCGTTATCCACGACAGCAGCGCGAGGTTGCGCGTTTCGCCTGGAGGAACCAGCCCGTTTTGCTCGACGACGCCATCCCGTTCGTTCCGCTCCTAAAGGCGGCAGACGTTGTCTTCTCGTCCGGCGGAACGATGCTCCGCGAAGCCGCCTACATGGGCATTCCCGCCTACAGCGCCTTCGGCGGCCGAAAGGGGGCCGTGGACACATATCTGGCGGCGATCGGGCGGTTGCAGTTCCTCGACTCGCCGGCCGACTTCCAGAGGATCGCGCTCGAGAAACGCGACGGCTACAGACCGCTCCGCGCGAATCCAGCGCTTCCTGGCCAGTTGCTTGAGATGATACGAGGGCGCGTGCAACACCTAACATCGAATCTTCGCCTGCACGCTGCGAATTGAGCCCGAGCTAATTTCCGTGTTGCACAAACCGCGCATTCCTGTCCGGGCGATCCTCACGGAGGGAATGCTGCCGTCGACGATCCAGCGGCGGCTCTACCGACGGCGTGGATACACCATCGCGCGCGACGTCGCATTCGCTCCCGGTGTCGTCATCGATGCCGACGAGGTCTCGATCGGCGCCGGCACCAGCATTGGCTTTGGGACCGTCATTCGCGGTCGCAGCGTCCGAATCGGTCGGCGCGTAGACATAGGGTCATTCTGCTTCTTCGAAGGACGCGATCTGGTCGTGGGCGACGATACGGTCGTACGTGAGCAAGTCTTCGTCGGCGGCCCGCTTTTCCCAGACTCGCTGCTCGAGATCGGTAAACGCGTGCGCATTTTCCAGACCTGCTTCCTTAATCCGTCGAAGCCGTTGCGAATCGGAGACGAGACGGGCGTCGGCGGCCGCTCATCGATCTTCACCCATGGCTCGTGGCAGTCGATCCTAGATGGATACCCGGTGGCTTTCGAGCCCGTCACGATCGGCAGAAACGTGTGGTTACCGTGGCACGTCTTCATCCTTCCGGGGGTAGAGATCGGCGATAACGCGACCATCGCCGCCGGGTCCGTAGTCAACCGCTCCGTTCCGGGGGGAACGCTCGCCGCGGGGGTTCCGGCGAAGGTTCTGCGTGGGCCGGAGGAGTGGCCACGGAGGCTCGATGAGCAAGAGAAGTGGGCGATGGCTCGCTCGATCTTTGAGCAGCTCTTCGACTACCTCACGGATCTTGGCGTGCACTTGGAGCGACACGACGAGGAATGGCGACTGGCAGCCTCGCTGACGCACCAGGACACACGCGCCCGTGTCGCGCTGGTCCGCGGCGGCGGCGAAGTGCACGCAGAAGACGATGTCGTCGTTGGGCTCTGCAGCTTGGCCGACCTCCGGAGTCGGCCCGCCGTCAGCTGCTTCGGTCTCATTGACAGACGCAAGAACGGGCCGCGAGGCGGCGTGGCCGAGGAGGTCGAGGATTTCCTCGCCCGCTTCGGCCTCCGTTTTGCCCCTGCAGACGAGGCGTGAACCTGCTCGAGCGTTCGCTCGAGCGCCTTCTCGCTCCGCTCGAAGCAGCATCCCTTCCGCTCGATGTCAGCGGCACTGCGGCAGAGCGGCCGACGTGGCTCTTGGCCAGTGGCTGGCGCGTCTTCGCGCGGCCGCGCACGCCGTCGAACTCTGGAGAAGAGATCGAGACGTTCGCGCTCGCAAGTGGGCGAAGACTGAGCGCGTTCTGGGACGTGGACGCCGGGCGCTTGTCGCTGCCGTTCGATCTGCAAGAAGCCCACGAGAATCTCGTCTCTGAGCGCTGGAGGAGCGACATGAAGACGAAGCAGCTCACGGCCGCCCAACTTGATCTCTTCTACCGGGTTAAGAGGTTCATTCCGAGGAACTGGCAGCTGCTCGGACGCCGTGCTCTGATCCGCTGGCAAGGACGGCCGAATTTTCCGCGGTGGCCGTACGAGGACAGCGGAGCTCATCTCCTTTGGTTCTATGCGCGCTGCCTACTCCTGACGCGCCAAGAAGATGAGGTGCGTTTCCGCTGGTTCTGGCCTGACGGTATGCAAGCCGCGGTCGTGCTCACACACGATGTCGAAAGTGCGGATGGCCTTCGGCTCGCTCTCCAGCTAGCCGATCTCGAGCAAGAGCGCGGTTTCCGTTCGTCGTTCAACATCGTCGCTCGCTCGTACCCGCGCGATCAGGGGATCCTCAACGAGCTTTCGAGCCGCGGGTTCGAGCTTGGAGTCCACGGGGTCTATCACGACCGCTCGATGTTCTCGTCGAGAGATGCTTTCGAGGAGCAACTTGCTGCAGTGCGCGTCGCGGCACAAGAGCTCGGCGCCTCCGGCTTCCGCTCACCAGCGACCCACCGCGTGTTCGGTTGGCTGGCGGAGCTCCCGCTCGAGTACGACTGTTCGGTTCCTCACTCCGATCCATTCGAGCCGCAGCCCGGCGGCTGCTGCACGTGCTGGCCTTTCTTCGTCGGCAGCGTTGTCGAGCTCCCGTACACGATGCCCCAAGACCACACCCTCTTCACTCTGCTCCGGAACACATCGATCGATCTCTGGCTGGAGCAGATGGAGCGGCTCATTCAACGCAGCGGGCTCATCCAGGCAGTGACCCACCCCGACCCGGGATACCTCGGCGACCGCGAGAAGCGAGCCCTCTACGCGGACTTCCTGGACGCTGTCAGCGAGCGCCAGGGACTCTGGCGAGCTCTTCCGCGCGACGTCGCCCACTGGTGGAAGCAGCGCGATGAGGGCCGCAACGGGCGTTGGGGGATCGTTGCTGGAAGTATCCGTGCGACGGGGGACGGCGAGGTCAGCCTGAGGCCGACCGATACGGAGGTCGCGGAAAGTTGAGCCTTAGCTCTGGGCGGCCGAAGCGAGGGGGCGGGCTGGGTTGCCTGCGACCGTCTCCCCCGGCGGCACATCCTTCGTGACAACAGCGCCCGCGCCGACCAAGCCGCCGGCGCCGATCCTGAGCCCACCGAGGATCACCGCGCCCGAACCGATTGATGCGCCGCGTTCGACGATGGTTGGAAGCCGCTCCCATTCGCCCGCGGGGCGCGGTCGATTGTCGTTGATGAACATCACGCCGTGGCCGACGAAGACGTCATCCTCGATCGTCACCCCGTCGCAGATGAAGGTGTGGCTCTGGATCTTGCAGTCGGCGCCGACGACCGCACCGCGCTGGATCTCGACGAATGGACCGATGCGCGTCCGGTCGCCGATCCGGCAGCCGTAGAGATTTGTGAACGAGAAGACGACAACGTCGTCGCCGAACTCGACGTCGTCGATCAGCCGGTGGCCGGCCTCGTTCGCGGGGCCGTCAGCCACCGTCGAAGTACTCGCGGATCGCACCGGCAACGCGCGCGAGCTCGTCCTGGGTGATGCCGGGGAAGAGCGGCAGTGAGAGGGCCTCGGCGGCGACTGCTTCGCTGATGGGGAACGCGCCGGCCTGGTAGCCGAGGCGTTCGTAGGCCGGTGCGAGATGCAACGGCTGCGGATAGTGACGTCCGGTGCCGATTCCGCGCTCGCGCAGGAAATGTGAGAGGCGCCCGGGATCGCCGGTGCGGACCACATACAGGTGCCACGCCGGCTCACTCTCCGCGGCGATCACGGGGAGCCGCAGGTCACCGACCTCCGCAAGCGCATCCGAGTACCACGCCGCGGCGACCGCCCGCGCGTCGTTCCACGCGTCGAGGTGGGCGAGCTTCAGCAGGAGCACGGTCGCCTGCAGCGTGTCGAGGCGCGCGGTGTATCCCTCGAGCTCGTGCTCGTACTTCCGGCGCTGGCCGTGCTCGCGCAGCGCCCGCAGCGTCGCGACCAGCGCGGCGTCGCCGGTGACGACGGCGCCGGCGTCGCCCATTGCGCCGAGATTCTTGCCGGGATAGAAGCTGAAGGCGCCGGCAGTGCCGATCGCGCCCGCACTGCGTCCGTCGCGCCGAGCGCCGTGAGCCTGGCACGCATCCTCGACGAGCAGGAGGTCTTCGCGGGCAGCGAGATCCTCGAACGACTGCATGTCCGCCACCTGCCCGTAGAGGTGCACGGGGATGATCGCGCGCGTCCTCGTCGTGATCGCCGCGGCGGCGGCTTGCGGGTCGAGCCCGTAGTCGTCCTCACGGACGTCGGCGAAGACCGGCGTCGCTCCCACCTGCGTCACGGCCTCGGCTGTCGCCGCAAAGGTGAGTGACGGAACGATCACCTCGTTGCCGGCGCCCACGCCCAGGCCCATTAGCGCCAACCGCAACCCGTCTAGTCCGCTGGCGACGCCGACGCAGTGCTCGGTGCCGCAGTAGCGGGCGAACTCGGCCTCGAACCGGCCCACATCCGGCCCGTTCGTGAACTGTCCGGAGTCGATCAGCCGGGCGAGGGCGTCGAGCAGCTCGTCCTTGAGCTCGGCGTGGACGCGGCCGAGATCGAGGAACGGGATACCGGGCGCGGCGGTGGCGGCTCTTCCCCCCACGCCCCTGAGGGTAGACGGTCGTCCCAGTCCGGGGGTAGCCAGAAGTTCGTCGTTGAAAAGGTTTCGGCGGGGCATGTTCCCGTGGACAATGCGATGGTGAGGATGGCCGTCTCCTCTAGTACCGGCCTGGCACGACCTCGATTCGTCCTGACTGCGATCGACTGGCGAGAGCCGGTTGTCGCAATCGGGGCATTCGCGCTCGTTGCGGGCGTCGGGGCCGCACAGGGCGGGTTCTTTCCGACCGCCTGGGGTTGGGTCGGCCTCGCGCTCGCGTGGGTGGTCGGGCTCGCGCTGCTCTTGCAAGACGAAATGCAGCTGAGCACTGCGGAGCGCGTCTCGGTCGCCGCGCTGACTGCGTTCCTCGGCTGGGTTGCGCTCTCGACAATCTGGTCGAACGACGTGCCGCAGTCCGTCTTCGAGGTCGAGCGCACGTTGCTCTACCCCCTGGCGGTCGTGGCCGCGCTGCTGCTCGTGCGCGAGCGGCGCATCGCGCCGCTCCTCGCCGGCGGCTTCGCCGCGATCACCGTCATCTCGACGTACGCGCTCGGCAGGCGGCTCTTTCCGCGCGCCGGCGAGGTGTTCGACGTGATCACGCGCGCACGTCTCTCGAATCCGATCGGCTACTGGAACGGGTTGGCGATCTTCAGCGTGGTCGGCATCTTGCTTGGCGTCGGGTTCGCCGCGCGAGCGAGGACGAGCCTCGGTCGCTCGCTCGCGGCGGGAGCACTGCCGATTCTGGCCACGACTCTCTACTTCACGTACAGCCGCGGCGGGTGGATCGCGCTCGCCATCGCACTCGTCGTTGCCCCAGTCGTCGATCCGAGGCGGCTGCAGCTGCTCGTGACGATGCTCCTCGTTGCCGGGCCCGCGGCGGTTTCGGTCTGGCTTGCGTCGCGATCAAAGGCGCTTACCCAGCTGCAGGCGCCACACGACCAACTCGTCCACGACGGCCACAGGCTCGCCCCGATCGTCCTCGCCCTTGCCGCAGCCTCCTTCCTCCTCGTGCTCGCGCAGAGCGCCGTGGAGCGCCGTGTCGTCGTTCCGCGCGCAGTCCGCGCCGGGGGCGCGCTCGTTGCCGCGAGCGCAGTAGTCGCTGCGCTGGTGGCGGTGTTCGTCGCGTACGGCTCGCCCGACATGCTCGCCAGGCGCGCCTACCACTCATTCATGCAGGACCGGGCACCTGCGAAGGTCACCCGTCCCACGAGCGGTCCGCGTAGCCTCAACGACCGACTCTTCACCTTGCGCAGCAACGGCCGCCGACAAACCTGGGCGGCCGCGTTGCACGAGTTCGAAGGTGACAGATGGACCGGGTCGGGAGCGGGCGACTTCGGCCGCTATTGGCTCCGGCACCGGACGATCACACTGAAGGTGAGCGACGCGCACAGCCTCTATCTGGAGACGCTCGGCGAACTCGGCCCGATGGGCCTCGCGCTCCTGGCGGTGGCGCTCGGCGTGCCTTTGGCAATAGGGCTCCGTGCACGTGGCCACCCGCTCGTCCCTTGCGCTCTTGCGGCGTACGTCGCCTACCTCGCGCACGCAGGCGTCGACTGGGACTGGGAGCTGCCCGCGGTGACCTTTGCCGGATTGCTCTGTGGCGCGGCGCTACTTGCCGCGGGCCGCGGTGACGCAGAGCGCACGAAACGTGGTCCGGTCCTGACGGGCGTCGTCATCGCCGCACTGCTGGCGGCGGCTGGATTCTCGGTCGTGACGCTCGTTGGCAACCGCGCGCTCGCGAAGAGCACGGCCGCCGTGGACGCCGCTGATTGGAAGCGCGGGCGCGCCGAGGCCCACTCGGCCACCCGCTGGCTCCCGTGGTCGGCGGAAGCCTGGCAGAACCTCGGCAATGCGCAGCTCGGCCTGGGACAGCGGGCGGACGCGCGCCGCAGCCTCGCGAAGGCGGCACGGATGAACCCGGGCGACTGGAAGATCTGGTTCGACCTCGGGACTGCGGAGCGCGGCTCCGCGCGACGGCGAGCCTACACACGCGCCGCCGCGCTCAATCCGCTGAACCTGAACATCGTCGAGTTGAAGCGGCGGCACATCGTTCCTTCTATGTCGACTGGCACACGCTGATGCGCGACCCGCTCGCCGACGCCGCCCCGCTCGTCCGGCGCGTGTATGCGTACGTGGCGTATCGGCTCGGTGACGGGCCCGACGCCGAGGACATCACGAGCGAGGTGTTCGAGCGCGCGCTCCGGTACCGCGAGAGCTATGACCCCGCGAAGGGCGATCCCGTGGGATGGTTGATCGGCATCGCGCGCCGTTGCATCGCGAGTGCCGCACCGAGCTCGCGGCCGCCTGAGCCGAGCATTCACGACGTTCGGCACGAGCCCGACCCTGCCGGGCCGGCCGTCGAGCGGCTGACCGTGCGTGCAGCCGTCGCGTCCCTGGAAGAGCGCGACCGCGAGCTGATCGCGCTGCGCTACGGCGCCGATCTTACGGCCCGCCAGATCGCGGAGACGCTCGAGCTGCGGACGAACGCCGTCGAGGTCGCGCTCCACCGCGCCCTCGGCCGGCTTCGCGACCTCCTCCGTGAAGGTGAGTTTGACGGCCCCGAATCGCCGCCGCTAGAGCAGAGGATGGGCTTGTAAGGATCTGAGGCCCTCCGCGGTACTAGGGATAGACAGTCTTTTAGCGACCGCGAAGAGGTGCGATCATGAGACGACCGTGGAAGCAGCACAACGAGTTCTCGGAGCTCGAGTCAGACCTACGTGCAGCTCGTCCGGAGCCGCGCCCTGACCTCATCTCCCAGGTCGTCGGACGACTCGAGGCGACCCGCGTACCCTTCCGACGCAGCCGCTTGCGGCTGGCGCTTGCCGGTGCACTGACCACCGGCGCGCTCGTTGCATTCGCGCTCGTAGGCGGATTCAGCTACACGGCGTCCGCAGCGAGCGCCGTCGCGCAGGCGACCGGCATCTCGAAGGCAAAGTCGAGCAACGCCGGCGGCAACGGGAACAACGCCAATGCCAACGCGAATGCGTCGGCCAAGCAGTACCAGGAGAAGGTTGTGATCTGCCACCGCCCGCCGGGCAACCCGTCGAACGCTCAGACGCTCACACTGTCACCCGCCGGCGCGCAGAACCATCTCGCACACCACCCGGACGACACGCTTGGGCCCTGCCCCTAAGCTTTAGTAATCGGGCTCAGTAGCGGCCCTCGAAGAGTCGAACACCAGCGCGGAAGCTCTGCTTCCGCGCTGGCCTTTGTTACGCGCTGTCTGCTCCGATTTCAATCGAATCGAGCCGGCGCACGAGCTCGGCATCGAGCGCCGGAGGTGGGTTCGAATCACTGCCCTCCGCGAGCGATCCGCGCGCGTGCGTGCCTTCTTGATCGCGATCTCGCATGCCTCTCGCGTCGACTCCCGGAGTTCCCGCGCGGCTCGCTGCGACGCAGCCAACGCCTGCCGGGCGAGCTCGTCCGGCTGCTTCCGTCGGCTTTCCCTTTCGAATCGCTCGAGCTGCCGTTCGAGCTCGCACGCGCGAACCTCGAGCTCGGCGAGCTGCCCCCGCAGCTGATGGTTGTCGTGGAGCAGCTGCCGGTAGTCCCAGGCGACACGCTTTAGGAGCTGTTTGACGGGACCGGACTTGTAGCCGCCGACGCTGGCGCGTGGGAGGACCTCGGGGTCGATCTCGTCCGGGTTCAGCGGCACCGTCTCATCACGACCTCGAGGAGTCTTCGGCCTCCTTCTCTTCCACCTCGTCCCTCGTGAGTGCTCGATCCGCGTCTCCGGGCTCCTGCAACCCACGCAGCGCCTGCGTGAGGAGCTCCGACAAATCTTGCCGGGTCGCCTCCTTCAGCGAACGGAGACGCTGCAGCTCCCGTTCGAAGGTTGACAGCTCGGATAGGGCCTCTTCCTTGGCAGCCGAACGCAGGGCCTCGACATCCGCCGCAGCAGCGGTTCGAATCGCATCCGCGTCTCTCTCCGCCTTCGAGCGAAGCTCGCTCGCGGCCTGCTGAGCGACGACGAGCGCCGCTGCCACTGCGTGCTCGCGTTCGCGGTACGCGCGGAGCTCGCGCTGGAGCGCTTCCGTCCCGGTGGCGTCATCGGCCGCGTCGAACGCCGCAGCCGACTGATCGGAGGCCGTTTCGAGCTCGAGCATCCGCCGTTCGGTCGTCGCCAGATCCTGGACGGTGATCTCGTATGCGGTCGCGACCTCGTCCAGGAACCCGTTGACTGCGTCGCGGTCGTAACCACGGCGGACGACCGGCGCCGTGAATGCGCGAATCGTGTGCGGGGTGATGGAACGAGTCGTCGCTCCCGCACGCCACTTCTCCTCGGACATGACCACCCTCCATTTTCCCTGTGGTGCCGCGGATGATGAAGCCTTCCCCGAAGCGGCTAACGCTCGGGCGGCCCATAGCCTAGGTCATTCGGGCACGAGCGGCAGCTCGGCTACGGTCCGCAAGTGATCGACCTGCATTCGCACGTCCTGCCGGGGCTGGACGACGGGGCGCGAACCCTCGAGGAGAGTGCCGAGATCCTTGCACTCTGGGCTAGTGAGGGCGTGACGGCGGTCGCGGCGACGCCTCACGTACGCCACGACTTCCCGACCCGACCGGAGCAGATGGAGGAAGCGGTCGCCATGGTCCAGGGCGAGCTCGCTGCACGCGGAATCGAGCTGAGGCTCCTTCCCGGCGGGGAGCTCGACTACGAGGAGCTCGCCGCCCGATCGCCCGAGGAGCTCAGGCGCTTCGCTCTCGCCGGCAATCCTCGGTACCTGCTGGTCGAGTCCCCATACGTCGGATGGCCGCTGCAACTGCCCGCGGATGTCGAGAAGTTGCTCGCGGCCGGGATCGTCCCGGTGCTTGCGCACCCGGAGCGGAACTCCGCCGTCGGCGAGCGGCCGACGCTGCTCGCTCCAATGGTCGAAGGCGGAGCCCTCGTGCAAGTGACGGCGTCGTCGGTCACCGGCGCGTTCGGGAAACGCGTCCGCCGCGTCGTCCAGGAGCTGCTCGATGCCGGTCTCGTGCATCTGATCGCCAGCGACGTCCACGCACCCGAACTCGGCCGGACCGGGCTCGCCGCGGCGGCAGCTTCGGTCTCGGACCCGTACCTGTCTCGCTGGCTCGTCAAGGACGTTCCTGCGGCGATCGTGAACGACACGCCGGTGCCTCCCCGGCCGTTCTCCCCGCCGGGAGTCCGTAGCGGCTTGCTGCGCCGTCGCAATCGCCGTTCTTGATCTCATCCCGATCAAGCCGGCCGAGATCCGGGATCGCCGGGTGGGCCGTCGTCGGATAGATGGTCGGCCATGGTGGTCATGGCGCCGCTTTGTCAGGGCTCCATCGATCGGCGCGAGGTTGCGTGGCGAAGGCGTCGGCATCTACGGGAATCCGGCACCTGATCCGAGCACGCACGTACGGCTGGCGAACTTCGCGATCTTCGGCGAGGTGCGAGACCGCGACGACAGCGCTCAGGTGAACGGCATCGGCGGCGCTTCCCGGCACCGCGCCGCCCCTAGCTCGGGCGAGAGGCGCGCTCCGCCGTCTGGTAGAAGGGGCGGGTGGCGACGTTTCTCGTCGT
>WNGB01004690.1_pt1 | contig 20697 bp, 16 predicted proteins | sample 5400681 | NCBI WGS metagenome assembly WNGB01 (sample SAMN13153367, study PRJNA577476) | soil metagenome | isolation source: 115 cm soil or saprolite under grassland replicate 2 | place: USA:California | collected 2016-06-15
GCGGCGCGAGGCGGGTCGCGGAGCCGGGCTTCGCCCGGCGCGAGCGACTCGCCGGTCAGGGAAGCGAGAGAGGCGCCGGCCCGCGGCGAAGTGTCCTCTCGGTTTCCTGACGCGGCGCGAGGCGGGTCGCGGAGCCGGGCTTCGCCCGGCGCGAGCGACTCGCCGGTCAGGGAAGCGAGAGAGGCGCCGAGCGGATTCGAACCGCTGTACGGGGCTTTGCAGGCCCCTGCCTAACCACTCGGCCACGGCGCCCGAGGGGCCGAATGGTATCCGCGGCTCCGGGGTATCCAAGGCCCGAATGGCCCAGCAAAGCCTGCTCGACGAGACGGCCGCCGGTCTCGTCCCGGCGCGGCCGAGCCGGAAGAAGCTGCGCGAGGCGGCGGCAGGCTGCCAGGCCTGCCCGCTCTGGAAGACGGGTACGCAGACGGTCTTCGGCGAGGGCGCCGTGAAGGCCGAGGTCATGTTCGTCGGCGAGCAGCCCGGCGACCAGGAGGACAAGGCCGGGAAGCCCTTCGTGGGCCCGGCCGGCAGGCTGCTCGACAGGGCGATGGAGGAAGCCGGCATCGACCGCTCGCTCGCCTACGTCACGAACGTCGTCAAGCACTTCAAGTGGCAGGCGCGGGGCAAGCGCCGGATCCACCAGAAGCCGAACTGGTCAGAGGTCGCGGCGTGCCGTCCCTGGCTCGACGCCGAGCTCGCGGTCGTCAAGCCACGCGTCCTCGTCTGCCTCGGCGCGACGGCGGCGCAGGCTCTGCTCGGGCGCCAGTTCCGGGTCAGCCGCCAGCGGGGCGAGCTGGTCGAGTCGGACCTGGCTCCGGTCGTTCTCGCCACCGTCCATCCGTCGGCGATCTTGCGCGCCGACGACGAGGACCGCGAGGCCGCGCTCGCGGCCTTCGTCAGCGATCTGAAGACGGTCGCTGCGTACCTCTAGTCGCGGCTGAACACCACGACGAGGGGTCAAGGCGCAGAACCCCCCGAAAAGGGGACGGTTGGTTCGCGAATCGCGCTGAAGGTGTGACTGTCAAGAGGCCTGGCTGGCGTCGAACGAATCGGTCCAGGCACTGAACTGCGGAGAGGATGCGTTAACCAATGCGATCGGGAAAGCTTCTTCTGACTGTGCTCGGCATGGCGTTGGTCTTCACGAGCATGGCGCTCGGCGGCTCGGCGCCGGCGAGCAAGAGCAACATCATCAAGGGTTGCGTGAACAAGAGGACTAAGGTCGTCCGGATTGCGTCGAAGTGCAGGAAGAGCGAGCGCAGGGTCAGCTGGAATGCTCGTGGTGAGAAGGGTGCCCCCGGCGCGCCGGGCGAGCAAGGAGCCGCAGGCCCGAAGGGCGACCGCGGGCAGGACGGCCTGAACGGAGCCCAGGGCCCGAGTGGCCCCGAGGGCCCGCAGGGCGCGACCGGCGAGCAGGGTGCCCAGGGTGAGCAGGGTGCCCAGGGCGATCAGGGTGCCCAGGGCGATCCCGGTGCCCAGGGCGAGCAGGGTCCGGCGGGCCCCGCCGGCCCGGCCGGTCAGGATGGAGCACAGGGGCCCGCAGGCCCCGCCGGTGAGACTGGCGCACAGGGACCCGCCGGTCCAATCGGTGAAACTGGGCCGCAGGGCCCGGCCGGAAACGACGGCTTCATGCTCCTGCGCGACGACACGGCCAACAGGAACATGCCGAGCAATAAGTCCAGCGTGTGGGTCGGGAACTCCGACTGGGGGGACGGTGCCGCGAGCTCGTCCCAGCACGTCTTCTACATGCCGAGAACGCTCACGTTCACAACGTTCTACTGCGCAGTCGGGACCGCGAACAGCGCAGGCACGACGATCACATTCCAGGTCTTCGACGCCAACGGTGATCCTGTGGGTGGCGGGGATGCGGCGACCTGCGTGATCGGGACCGACTCGGCGTGGACGGCCAACACGAGCGCGTCGATCACGCTCACGGGCGGCCAGCTCTACGCAGTCAAGGCGACAAAGTCGACCGGGAATCTCCAGGCAGCGCCGGCCTGGTGGGCTCTCGGCTAACACAGCCAAGCCAGAAGCTCGACAAGCAAGCGCGCCAGGGAGGCCCCGCCAAGGGGCCTCCCTGCATTAACCCTGAGGCCATCGACGGCGACGCCGCTCTTGAAGCGGGTGGGCTACCTCGTAAGAATGGGTGCTCGGCACCCGGGTGGAAGAGACAATGACCGCATTGAGACCCTCGTTCTTCGAGGGCGTTCCGACCGAAGAGCTGGAAGCGATCCTCCGCCGCCTCGAGCGCAGGCGATATCCCGCACACTCGATCGTGATCGCGGAGGGCGACCGGCCGCGCGACATCTTCATCGCGCAGTCCGGCAGTGCTGACGTCTTCGTGACCGACCGCCGGGGCGTCGAGCACCCGGTCGGGCAGATCGTGCCAGGCGCGACGGTCGGCGAGATGTCTCTCTTCACCGGTCAGCCGGCGGCCGGAACCGTGCGCGCGAACGAGGACCTCGAGGTGCTGATCATGACCGAGAGCGATTTCGAGCGTACGTGCATGAGCTTCCCCCAGGTCTATCGAAACCTCGGCGCGATCCTCTCCGACCGGCTCGCCCGCACGAACCGCCTGACGATGCGGGAGGAGCCGGGCCGACTGACGATCCTCGAAGACCGCGGAGCGCCGCCGCTTCTCGGCTTTGCACTTGCCTCCAGCCTCGCCTGGCACTCCCAGGCTTCCACGATCCTGATCGTGCTCGACGGGTCGCCCTCCGACGAGCTGCGGACCCTCGCCGAACGGTCTGACCTGAGGACGGAGGCGGCGACGGGAGACGGGAAGCCACGGCCGGGCGCGCAACTCCGTCTCGCCGCAGCCGACGGTTCTTTCGCGCCGGACGCCATTGGCTCGACGCTCGCGCAGCTCTGCGAACGCTACGAGCACGTCCTCATCCAGACCCGGGACGGCTTCCGCCCCGATCTGGACGGCGCCCGCCTCCTGCAGCTCTCGGGAAACAACGGTGCCGGCCCAGCTCCGGAGTCGCGGCCGATCGTGCGAGCCTGGGAAACCGGAGACGGCTCGTCTCCCGACCGTTCGGGAATCGCCTCCATCCCGCCGCTGGAGGCCGCAGACGAAGACGGTCTCCGCGCGGGCCTGCTTTCGCTCTCGACCCCGGCAGGCCACAGCATCGGCTGGCTGGCGCGCGATCTGGCCGGACTGAAAGTCGGAATCGCGCTCGGCGCCGGCAGCATCCGGGGCTTCGCCCACCTCGGCGTGCTTCGAGTGCTCGAACGCGAGCGAATCCCCATCGACTACGTCGCGGGCACAAGCATCGGCTCGGCGGTCGGGGGGCTGTACGCGCTCGGGTTGACGATCGACGAGCAGACGGAGAAGCTGATGGAGGCCGCGAAGAGGCTCTTCCGCCCAGCGATCCCGATCAGAGGGCTCCTCTCCAGCCGCGCCCTGCACAGGTATCTGATGAGCGTCAGCCCCGGTGTCCGGATCGAGGACCTGGACGTGCCCTTCGCGGCGGTCGCAGTCGACCTGAAGACGCGGCGCGAGATCGTCTTCCGGCGGGGCCTCCTCCACGACGCCGTCCTCGCCAGCCTCTCGATCCCCGGCGTGTACCCGGCGGTCCGCATCGGTCCCTACATCTGCACAGACGGGGGCATCATGAACCCGGTACCGACAAGCGCCGCAGAGGAGATGGGGGCCGGGACCGTGATCGCCGTGCGGCTGATTCACCGTGCAGGCAAGGCCGATGTCGACGCCGAGGCCGAGCGCACGAGCGGCCGCGTCCCGACCGCAGTCAGCGCGATCATCCGCTCGATCGACATCATGCAGACCGGTTTCACCCCTCCGCCGAGCGAAGCGGCCACGGTGATCATCACGCCGGAGATGTCCGAGATCCGGTCGGCGAGGCTCCGCAGCTTCACCCAGGGCCTCAGCTTCGTCGACGACGGCGAGGCGGCGGCGGAAGCGGCGCTGCCGAGGATCGCGGCCGCCCTCCCCTGGCTCCGCGACAGAAACGGCGCTTGAGGCAATTCGCCGGGCCTGTTAGCGTCGATTCGTGACCGAGGCTCAGGGCACGGCGAGCACAGAGCAGCCGCTCGCCGGCGGCCTACCTCCACACGACGAGTTCTACGCGGAGTTCACGAAGCGCAACCTCGGTCTCGTCACACCCGAGGAGCAGGAGCGCCTGCGCGGGGCCACGATTCTCATCGCCGGCTGCGGATCGATCGGCGGCGCCGCGGTGGAGCCGCTCATCCGGCTTGGCAACGAGCATCTCGTCCTCGTCGAGCCGGACGGCTACGACATCGCGAACATGAATCGCCAGAGCGTCCGGATCCAGGACGTGGGCCGCAACAAGGCCGAGGTGTTCCAGGAGCGGATGCGCGAGGTGAATCCGTACGCGAAAGTCGACGTCGACACCAACGGGATCACCGAGGAGAATGTCCAGCGACTCGTCGAGGCCGCCGATGTCGTGCTCGACGGCGTCGACGTCACGACCCAGGCGCCGATCAAGCACAAGTACAACCTCCACCGGGAGGCGAAGCGACTCGCAAAGCCCGTCGTCTCCGGCTACGACATCGCCGGGCTCCAGCTGCTCTTCATCTACGACTACCGCAAGAGCGGCACCGAGATCATGAGCGGGAAGATCAAGGAGGCCGAGGTCGAGCAGCTCGCGCCCTTCGAGTTCCTCGCCCGGATCATCCCGATACCCGCGATCCCGATCGAGATGATCCCCGAGCTCCGGAAGCAGCTCTCCGGAGAGCGTGAGGGCTTCCCGCAGATCGTGTACACGGCGCACCTCTTCGGCGTGCTCGCCGTGCGCGCGGTGCTCGACATCCTCTCGGGCCGTCCGATCCGGAAACGAGTGATCGTCGACGTGAACAAGCTCATGCGACCCACCGGGCCCGCCATGCGGCTGGAGGCCAAGCGCTGGCGAGAGCTGGTTCGACTGAACGGCGAGGCCCGCAGGTTCCGACGCAGCGCCTCTGCGAAGGAGGACTAACGGCGCATGGCGACGACCGAGAAGACTGCTGCGCTGACCGAGAGCGAAGAGCGCAACCTGCGCGCGGTGAGCGACGTGCTCGAGTTCTGGAACGTGCACGACATCGACGGCGTCCTGACGTTCTACGACGATGCGATCGAGTGGAGAAACATCGCCATGGAGGAGACGTACAAGGGCAAGGAAGAGGTGGGCCGCTTCCTCGGTCGCCTGTTCACCGCCATCCCGGATCTCCGCTTCGAGGTCTCGTACAAGATCGCCCGCGGGGACAACGTCTCCGAGCAGTGGACGATCGCCGGGACTCACACGGGCACGCTTTTCGGAGTTCCGGGGACCGGCCGCACGGTCTTGCTGCCCGGCATGAGCATGGTCACCATGCGCGACGGCAAGTTCCTGCGCGACGACTTCTACTTCGACTCGGGCATCTTCCTCCGCCAGGTCGGTCTCATGCCGAGCGTGAAGGCGATCGAGAAGCCGCTCGCGCGCGGGCTCCTGAAGGCCGTGGTCGGGACGAAGCGCACAACGCGCAGGCTTCTCCGCCGTTAGTCGACATGATGCGTAGGAGAAGAGCACGATGACAGATCCGTTTGCCAGGTTCGGCGAATTCGTCTACCGCCGCCGCTGGGTCATCCTGGCGGCCTGGCTCGTGGCGATCGGCGTCTGCGGCGCGTTTGCCCCGAAGGCCGCCGACGTGCTCAAGGCAGGCGGCATCGAGGTGCCCGATTCCGATTCGGCCGTGGCCTCGAAGGTCCTGGCCGACGAGTTCAACATCTCGGCTCTGAACAACGTCGCCGTCGTCTTCCACTCCGACTCGCTGAAGGTCGGCGACAAGGCCTTCCGGTCCCAGGTCGAAGCTGCGGATCCGCGCGTGTCCCGCGCCGACGGCGTCACGCGTGTCGTCTCCTTTTACGACACCGGGCTCCCGACGCTCGTCAGCAAGGACCGGCACACGACGATCATGTTCGCCTCGCTGAAAGGCGACGAGGGCGAAGCACAGACGCATGTCGAGGGGGTCCGCGACGCCCTCGACGGCGTGAAGATCGAGCACTACGTGACAGGCCCGGCGGCCGTCAACCACGACTTCCAGACGACAAGCGAGGACGACCTGAAGCGCGCGGAGGTGTTCACCTTCGCCCTCGTCCTGCTGCTGCTGCTGCTGACGTTCCGCACGGTCGTCTCCGCCGTCGTGCCGCTGATTCTCGGTATCGCGGCGGTCGTGACCGCGACGGCGGTGATCTACGTGATCGGGAGAGAGACCGACACCTCGCTCTTCGCCCTCAACGTCGCGTCGATGATCGGCCTCGGCCTGGCCATCGACTTCTCGTTGATCGTCGTCAGCCGCTTCCGCGAGGAGCTCGCGGCACGTGGTGACCCGCGTCAGGCGACGGCGGCCACGATGGCGACCGCCGGTCGCTCGATCGTCTATTCCGGCGTCACCGTGCTGCTCGGCATGCTCGTCCTCACGCTGCTTGTCGACCTAATGGTCATCCGCTCGATCAGCCTCGGCGTCATGCTGGTCGCTGCGACAGCGCTGCTCGCCGGCGTGACGCTGTTGCCGGCCGTGCTCGGCGTCCTCGCGCATCGTGTCGAGCGGCTGAGGGTCATCCCGAAGGGGCGGCCGAAGCCCGAGAGCGAGGGGTTCTGGTACCGCTTCAGCCGCGCCGTCATGCGCCGGCCGTGGGCGTGGCTCGCCGGGTCGCTCGCGATCCTCCTCGTCCTGGCGCTGCCGGTGCGCGAGCTGAAGATGCTCGGCGCGACCTCCAAGCTGCTGCCCGCGAAGGCCGAGTCGGTCAAGGGAACCGACATCCTCGATGCCGAGTTCGGCGAGAACCTCCTCTCGCCGATCCAGATCGTCCTGAAGACGCCCGAGAAGGACGGCGTCTTCACGCCGAGGTTCCTGACCGGCCTCGACCGGCTGACGAACACCCTGGCCGCCGACCCGCGCGCCAAGCAGGTGACGTCACTGGCGACGTACATGGCCGCAGAGCCCCGGTACGACGGCCGCTGGAAGCACATCACGGCCGAGCACGACTTCACGCCGAGGCCGGCCATGAACGATCTGGCGCCGAACGAGATCGCCCCCGGTGTCTTCCTCAAGGAGTACATCAACGCCTGGGTCGACAACGTCCCGTACAGCCCCGCGTACTTCGGCTTCGGGCAATTCCAGTTCTCGAGCGGGGCCACGCACGAGCTTCAGGTGACGCCCACGCTGCAGGTCTACCGCGTCAACAGGGGCAACCTGACCGTCCAGGCGGGCCGCCCCGTCACCCTCTGGCGGAAGGCCGACTTCGGCAAGCGCCACAAGGGCAAGACCATCGCCGCCGGCTCGACGATCACGCTCGTCACCGGCGATCAGCTCGTCGTGCGCCCTGAGACACCCGTCACCCTGCGTGTCGGGGGCGAGCCGGTCGAGATGATCGCCGCCGTGGGCTTCCACGTGCGGCCCGGCATCACTGAGCAGGACAGCTGGCTCGGGGGTGAGCCGACCTCTGATCCGTTCGAAGGCATTCCGCGAACGGTCATCGGCGGCGGGCTCGGCATGACCTTCCCCAACGGCGAGACGAACATCAAGCTCGACCTGGCCCGGACGAGGCCCCATGCCTGGTTCCCGCGCCACCTCCATCCCGGCCCCGAGCTGATCGTCGTCAAGTCCGGCACGCTGACGATCTTCTCGTCGCCCGAGATGGTCGTGACCGACTCCGACGGGCGGGTCAAGGAAGGGCCGTTCGACGCGCCGCTCAAAGTCGGTGCGCGCGGCAAGGCGGTCGTTCAGGGCTACGGCATCCACCGGGCGACCAACATGGGCTCGAAGGATGCGGAGATCTGGTCGTTGCGCTTCCTCGACGCAAACCAGCCCGCCTTCACGCTGATCGGCATCCGCGAGCTCGCCAAGGTGTTCGTCAACCTCGACGGCGGCAACGACGAGACCGTGCTCAACGTCGTCCCGCGCTACGGGCCCTACGACGACCGGCAGGAGGATTTCGTCACCGACATTCGGAAGCTGATCGTTCCGAGCATTCCCGGCCTGAGCGAGGATCGGGCGTACGTCGGCGGCACGACGGCCAACTTCATGGACTTCCGGCACGAGCTGTACGGCCGCTTCCCCTACCTCGTCGGCGCCGTGCTGCTGCTCACGTTCTTGATCCTGATGATGTTCTTCCAGTCGGTCTTCCTGCCGCTGAAGGCGATCCTGATGAACATCGGCTCGATCCTCGCGACCTTCGGCGCGCTCGTCCTGATCTTCCAGCACGGTTGGGGCTCGGGCCTCGCCGGCTTCGAATCGGTGGGCGCGATCGCGGTGATCACCCCCGCGATCCTGTTCGTGATCCTGTTCAGCCTCTCGACCGACTACGAAGTGTTCATGCTCTCGCGGATCAAGGAGTACTACCACCAGACTCACGACAACGAGGAGTCGGTGGCCGCGGGCCTGCAGCACACCGGAGGCATCATCACGGCGGCGGGCCTGATCCTGATCGGAGTCTTCGGCTCGTTCGCCACCGCCGGCATCGTCACGATCAAGGAGATCGGCCTGGGCCTGGCGATCGGCGTCCTGATCGACACGGTCATCGTGCGCACGATCATGGTCCCCGCGACGATGCGCCTGGCCGGCGACATCAACTGGTCGATGCCCGCCTGGCTCAAGCGGATCGTGCCCGAGCTGCGCGAGGGGCCGACCGGCGAGATCGGGCGCTCGGCGGCCGGCGGGGCCGTCGAAGGCAAGCCCGTCACCGTCGAGAAGCAGATGCCCGAGTAGCCGGCCGCGCCGGCCGAGGCATTAACCCCTGGCCGGGAGAGCTTCTCCCTCGTCGATCTCGGGCACGAACCGGTCGAGTGAGCGCGGGAACCACCAGGATCGCTCGCCGAGGATCTTCATCGCCGCGGGCACGAGGACGACCCGGACGAGCGTCGCGTCCACCGCAACGGCGACGGCGAGCCCGAACCCGATCTCCTTGATCACGAGGACTCCCGTGAACGCGAAGGAGCCGAAGACGACGACCATGATCAGGGCCGCGGCCGTGATGATCCCCGCTGTCTGCTCGAGGCCGCGCGCGACGGCCTTCTCGTGGCTCGCGCCGCGGAGCAGGTGCTCGCGCACACGCGTGAGCAGGAAAACCTGGTAGTCGGTGCTGAGCCCGAAGAGCACCGAGAAGAGCATCACCGGCGTGTAGCCCTGCACCTTGCCGAGCGAGTCGAAGCCGAGCACGAAGTCTCCCACTCCCCACTGGAAGACGATCACGAGCGCGCCGTACGCCGCGAGCAGCGAGACGAAGTTCAGCAGGATCGCGAGCACCGGCAGGACGACCGAGTGGAAGAAGAGCATGAGCACGACGAACGTCACGAGCAGGCTGAGCAGGAGCAGGATCGGGAACTGGTCGTAGACGACCGCGAGGAAGTCGTGGTGCTGCGCCTCGGCACCGCCGACGACGATCTCGACCGAGTCGAGGTCCGGAGCCCAGTCGTGGGCGTGCCGGCGGATATCGAGCAGCAGCTGTTGCGCGGCCGAGCTCGTCTCATCGGTGCGAGGGAACGCGAGGACGACGGTCGTGGCCCCGTCGCCCTTCAGGGCGGAGAGCCGCTTCGCGATGCGCGTCCGGTCGGGGCTGGTCTCGATCGTGGCGGGAGACAGCGACTGCGCCCAGCCGGGAGACGGGTTGGGGATGATGCTCATCAGCGACCTGACGCGGGCAACCCGGGGATCGGCCTTCAGCTTCTCGTGCAGCTGGAGGACGCCGGTCAGCACCTTCGGATCCCAGAGCCCGTCCTTCTTCGGGGAGTGGATCACGATCATCAGCGGCGCGGGTTCGCCCGGACCGAAGTCGTCGCGTACGGTCTGCACAGCTTCACGGGACTCGGTCGACTTCGGCAGGACGTCGACGGTCGTCCCCGTCGTCTTCATCCACGCCGCCGGTAGCGCGAGCAGCCCGAGCACGACCAGGGCGATGCCGGCCGCCGCAACCGGCCGTTGCATGACGGCGCCGATCGTACGATGCCAGCCCTGGCCCTGCGGCCTGTTCAGCCACGGGATGCGCGCGCGGAGATTCCAGCGGTCGAGATGGCGGTGGAGGAAGACGAAGACCGTCGGGAGCAGGAACAGCGCCGTCACGACGGCAACCGCCGCGACGATCGCGATCGCGACCGCAACCGAGCGGATGATCATCACCGGGAAGAGGCTCAGCACCGCCATCGTCAGCGCGAGCGTGACCCCGGAGTAGGTGATCGACCGGCCCGCGGTTTGCATGGTCCGCTCGAGGGCCTCTTCGACCGGAGCTGCGGTCAGCTCCTCGCGAAAACGGCTGACCAGGATCAGCGAGAAGTCGATCGCCAAGCCGAGCCCGATCATCGTCCCGATGTTGAGCGCGAAGATCGACACGTCCGTGAGCTGCGCGAGCAGCCAGATGAGGCCGAGCGCGACGATCACCGTCGCGGCGCCGAGCACGAGCGGTACTGCGGCCGCGACCAGGGAGCCGAACACGAGGACGAGCAGCAGGGCGACGATCGGGAGCGTGAACCGCTCGACGTGCGCGAGGTCCTCAGCGCTCGTCCGCTCGACGTCGTAGTTGACGGCCGCATTTCCGACCAGGTGCGTCTCGATCGTCGGGCTTGCGACGAGCTTGCGGAAGTCCGGAGTCGCGTGTTCCAGATGGTTGTCCGACCCTTGGAGCGTCACAAGTGCGTACGTCGTGTGGTTGTCCTTCGAGACGAGGTCGGGGAGGCCCTCGGTGTAGAAGGTCTCGACCTTCGTCACCTCGCTCCGCTTCTTGAGCTTCGCTTCCGCCCCGTTGACGGCGTCTGCGAACTCCTTGTCCGTGACGCGGAACCGGTCGGAGTGGAAGACGACGAGCGCCGCCTTGTCCGAGGAGATGTTGAGGTCGTTCGCGAGGAGATTCGACGCGCGGTTGAACTCGGTCCCCGGAAGGTTGAAGCCGCCGACCTTGAGCGCATCCTGGGTTCCGGACGCGGCGACGGCCGCGGCGATGACGACGACCAGCCAGACCCCGGCCATCAGGCGGCGGCGGCGCAGCGCGAGCGACGCGAGCCAGGAGTAGAACGCGCTCATTCGCCGCTGCCGGTCGGTCCCGCGACCGGCGGGGGCGGCTCCGCTTCGGGCTTCTTCCTCGCCAGCCAGGCCAGGCCGAAGACACCGGCGATGATCGTTCCGATCACGAGCACCACGGCCACGATGCTGAGCGACGGCGCGGATACGCCGCCACCTCCCCCGCTCGACTGCCCGCCGCCGGCTGCGGCCGAGCCCTTGACGATGATCGTCCCCTTCATCCAGGGATGGGGCTGGCAGAAGTACGCGAACGTGCCCGGCTTCGCCATCGTGACGACGGCCGTCTCGTTGTGGTGGATGAGCCCGGTGTCGAAAGCGCCGTTGGACGCGGTCGCCGTGTGCGCGATCTTGCCCTCGTTGAAGAAGGCCACCTTGTCGCCCACCTGGACCGTCAGTGTGCTCGGCGTGTAGCCCCACTTCTGGACGTCTCCCGGCTCCACGATCGTGATCCTCTTCGCCGTCTTCGAGGCGCCCTTGACGATCCGGTTGTTCTGCGGGATGTCGTAGGAGCCCTTGACGGTGGGCGGCGGCACGTGAGGAGCGGCCACGGCGGTGGCGCCGGGCACAACGCGGAGGATCTGTCCCTCGCCGTGGTTGGCCTCGTTGCCGTAGTGCGAGACGTACAGGGCGCCGTCGCGCCCGGCGATGACCGAGGTCGGGAACGTCATGTCGCGGACGATCGTGTGCTTGCTGCCGTCCTTGCCGATCCGCAGCAGCTGTCCCGTGTACTCGATGTAGCGGAGCTTCTTCGCCGAGAAGCGCTGCGCGTACTCGAGCACGTACATCGTCCCGTCGCGGCCGAACGCGACGTCGATCGCAGTCTGGAGACCCTTGACGACGCCCCTGTGCACCTTGCCGTCACTGGTGATCTTGTCGATGCGTGCGGTTCCCGGTAGGTATGGCGCCGGCCCGTACTGGGCGATGTAGATCCCGTCGGGGCCGACGGTCATGCCGACCGTGACCGGATCGTCCTCCCGGTAGACGAGGTCGATCTTGCCCGTCGCGGGATCGACCTTCAGGACCTCGTTGTAGTTGCCGTCCGAGATCCAGAGCTTGCCCTGCCAGGCGACCATGTCGAACGGGTTCCCCTTCGGAACCGCGTCGCCGTTGCCGGGGGGCGGAGGATGGTCGTCGTTCCACTTCCCGATGTCGGCGATCTTCGTCAGCTCGCCGCTCGGCGAGACGCGGTTCAGCGCGGGCGAGACCGAGATGTGCCCAGCCGCCACCTCGTACAGCTGCCCGTCGAGCATGGTCACGCTGGCCGCGCCGAGCATCTCCACGCCGCCGTAGAGGCCGATGCTCGGCAGGTTCGTGACGAAGTCCTCGCGCCTGCCCCCGCCGGAGGGAATCCGCGAGACGCGGGCCGTGCGGCCGACGGGCCCGCTGCCTCCGAAGTTCACCGGCAACGGCACCGTCACGTTTCCGGGCGGGCCCGACTCCGCGACGAAGAGCGCGCCGTCCGCGCCGAAGACGGCGCCCTTGGGGTTGAAGAGGCCCGTCGCGTACACCGAGACGCGCGTCCCCACCGGCTTGGCCGCGGCCGACGCGGCGAGGAAGGTCGCGAGCAGCGCCAGGACCAACGCGAGGGCCGTTCGCCGGAGGGTCACCGGAGGATCGTAGGAGCCTGACCGCGAAAAGACAACGCCCGTCGTTTGCGACTGTTCGCGCCTCCGCGAACGTTGTAACCTCGCCGCAGGACGGGAAGGAGGATTCGTGAACGGTGCAAGGCGGGCTGGATGAAGGCGGGGCGGGATGCGGGCCTCGCCGATCCGTACTGGAAGCAGTACTTCACTCCCGAGGAAGTGGACGAGATCGAGAGCGCGGTGCGGACGACGGGCCTCGTCTTCGACGACACACCCCTGCACGTCCGCGTCTACTGGAACGGGCCCGAGGCGCCCACTCTCCTCTCACCACACGGCCTCATCGTCTACGGCTTCCTCTGCGCCCGCCTGCACCTGAATTTTCACCGACTCGGCTACAACGTCGTCAGCTGGGATTTCCCCGGCTTCGGCCAGAGCGGCGGCCCGCGCAACGGGCCGACGATCGCGTCGATGATCGAGGTGTGGCGCAAGATGATCCCGTGGGCCTCGGAGCAGGTGGGCGGCAAGCGCGTCTCCGTCGTCGGGCTCGCCGAGGACGGCGTCACGGCCTACTACGCCTCGGCGAACCATCCGCTCGTGAGCGCGATCTCGGTGCATCACCTCCTCGAGTTCGGCGACCTGGAGAACGTCGCGTGGGTGAATCCGCGCTGGATGCGCCGCCTCCACGGGTGGGGCATCGCGGCGATCGAGAAGATCGCCCCCTGGGCGCAGTTCGACGCCGAGAAGGCGGTGCCGTGGGAGACGATCTTCGCCTCGGACGAGGACGCGCAGGCGTACGAGCTCTACCGCCGGGATCCGCTGCGAATCCAGCGCTACAACGTCCACCTCGCGCGCCAGCTCTTCAAGCGGCGCAAGCCTCCGGTGCGGTTCGAGGACTGCCGGACGCCGGTGCAGCTGATCACGTCCGAGAACAACAAGCTCTGGCCGCCGCACATCAATGCGGGGACGCATGCACGCCTGGGCGGGCCGAAAGAGCTCGTCGTGCTCGAGAACCAGGACCAGTGGTCTGTCTCTCAGGCCTTCAACGAGCTCTACGCCGGGCACGTGGCCCGCTGGTTCGCCCGGCACGAGCGGCAGCCGATCGCCGAGGAGCAGGAGGTCGGCGCGCTGGACGCCACGTAGAGCGTCCTCGTCTCCTCAGGAGGGCTGGGCGGCGCGCTCGGGGCTCGCCGCGCCGGTGCCCGCGAAGCGGCGCCCGCGCGAGCGCACGTCTGCGTAGACCATGCCGGCGGTGTTGTAGCCGGAGACCATCACCCAGGGAACCCCGGCGGTCGGCATCGTCCAGTGGCCGGCCATGTAGAGGCCGGGCACCGGCGTGCGCTGCCGTGGCCGAGCCCGCGTCAGGAGCTCCGGGATGAAGGCCCAGCCTGCGAACGCGCCCTCCGAGTTGCCCGTGTCGCGCTGCAGGTCGAGCGGCGTGCGGATCTCCCGCACGACGACGTGCTTGGCGAGGCCGGGGATGATCGCCTCGGTGCGGCTGACGAACGTGTCCGCGATCGACTCCTTGTCGCGCTCCCAGTCGATGCCCTTCGAATCGAGCCGGGTCGGACACTCCAGCTTGAGCGAGTGCATGCCGGGCGGGGCCATCTCCGGCTGGTGGAACGTCGCCACGTAGAGGTAGTACGCCGCCTCTTCCACGATCCCGTTCGTGAAGTTCGCCATCGCGCGGTCGATGTCGGGATACGGGTAGACGAAGTTCAGCCGCTTGATGTCCTTCCGGAACGGCTCGAGGTCCATGTCCACACCGAGCTGCACCTGGAAGAAGGCGGGTGTGGTCTTCATCCCCGGCAGCCGCTTGCGCAAGCGGCTCGGCACGACGTCCGGCGGGAGCAGCTCGAGGAAGAGGCGCTTGGCATCGCTCGCGCAGACCACTGCGTCGGCCGTGAAGCGCCGCCCGTCTGCGGTCTCGACGCCCACCGCCCGCCCGTTCTCGACGACGACCTGCGTCACCTCGGCGTCCGTCTCGATCGTCCCGTCGAGCTCCTGGAACATGTCGGCGAGCGTCTCGGCCAGCTTCCCGAAGCCGCCTCGGGGCATCCACATCGTCCGCAGCGCGTGGACGAAGAAGACCCCGGCGATGACCGCGGAAAGCTCGGCGGGAGGCGTCGCGATGCCGACGCACAGCATCGAGCAGTACGCCTTCAGAAGCGGATCCTGGAGATGGTCGTCGAGGAGATCCGCGAACGTCCGGTTCTGGTACCTGAGGAGCACGCGCCCGGGCATGCGCGTGAGACGCGAGAAAGGCGCCGCCGCCTGACCGAGCCGCGGGCGCTGGAACTGCTCGAGCAGCGGATCGACCAGCTTGCGCTCGCCGGGGCGGGCCGCGACGCGAAATGCCGGGACGAGGAGGTCGACCTCGTCGATCATCTTCTCCATCGTCAGGAAAAGGCGGGCGATGCCGTCCCGCTCCTCCGGGAACCGCTCGGCGATGATGTCGGCCGCGGCGGAGATCTCGGCGGGCAGCTCCATCGACTGGTCCGGAAACACGCAGCGGTAGTCGTGCTGGTCGGGGACCATCTCGATTCGCTCGTGGAGCTTCAGCCGCTGGAAGACCTCCCGAGCCTGCTTGCCCAGGCGGTAGGCCAGGAAGATGTGGCCGCCGTGGTCCCAGTAGAAGCCGTCCTTGCCGAAACCGTGGGCGTAGCCGCCGTACCACGGATTCTTCTCGAGCAGCACCGTGCGAAGCCCGTGGTGCGCCAGGGTGGTCGCACAGGTCAGGCCGCCCGCACCGGACCCGAAGACGATCGCGTCGTAGTCTCGCGCTCCGCTCGAGGGCATCGCTACTCCTCCGACGACCGGTCCGTCAGAAGCTGGCGCGCGGTGTCGCTCGCGCGGCCGGCTGCGGTCCGGCTCAGCTCCTGCTGCACCTCGTCGAGCTGCGACAGGTAGCGCGCGTAGTCGTCCGCCGCCAGGCGCAGGAGAGAGAGCGGCTCGAGCGCGACAACGTCCGCCAGGCGCTCCGCCCCGGTCAGGATCCCGATCTCGCCGAAGTAGTCGCCGGGGCCGAGCTCGGCGACGACGAGGGTCTTGCCCCCCGGCCCCGTGGCTCGAACCTCGACGCGCCCTGACTCGATGAAGTAGGCGGCGTCGCTCGCATCGCCCTGCCGCACGATCACCTCGCCGGTGTCGCTCTCCACCCGCTCCAGGAACGTGGCCAGCACGGTCGCCTCCGCGTCCGAGAGGTCTTCGAAGAGCTGCGACTCCTGCAGGCGCTTACCGGCTTCGCGCTGCTCACGCCGGTCGGCCATCGGCACACCCTTCTGCTGGAGCTGCTCGTCGGCGAGCGCCGCCACGCCCGCGCCGGGCTCGAGCATGCTCCTCGTCGTCGGCTTGTCACCGCGTAGGCGCATGAGAGCAAGGAGCCCGAGCTTGCCGGGCTTCTCCAGCGCGCCCTCGATCGCACCGAGGCGCCCCAGCGCCAGGGAGGCGTCACTCGAGAGGCAGGCGAACGGGAAGACCGTTCGGTACTGGTAGCGGGGATAGAGCAGGCCCACCTCGCTCTCGAGCGGCATCGTCCCGTGCAGGACGACCATCGGCACGTGGAAGAACTCCATGTTCTGCTTGGCAATCGCCTCCTCGAAATCGCCCACGATTCCCTCGAGCTCGAGGGAGAGCGTCTCGGCCACGAGCCGGAAGATCGTGACGCAGACCTCGATCGGACCTCGTACTCCCAGGTCCTCCATGCCCTTGTAGCGCTGGTTCTTGACGAAGCGTCCGAGCTCGCGGATCTTGGCGAGCGGCAGGTCGGGGAGGATCGGCAGCCTGTTGAAGATGCCCCAGCCGTGGATCTCCTCCGCTGGCAGGAGCGGTCGGTCCTTGTCGCGCAGAGTCACGCCCGGGGCGGTCTCCAGCGGCGCCTCGATGACGGCGTAGCAGAGAATCTCGCCGGTCGACGGAGAGCCGGCCATGACATGGATGTCGTCGGGCTTGACCGCGTCGAGCGGCTCGTGCTCCAGCCGCCGGTCGTAGACCACCTGAGCGTTGACGAAGTTGACGTCGAGGTACTGTGCGAGACGGAACCTCATCAGGGCCAGGAGCTGCTCCTGAGTGAGGCTGGTCGTCTTGAGCGCGACGACGCTGACTCCGTGCCGGTCGGCCACGTGGAAGAGCGCATCCGCGTGCGCCCGGCCGAAGATGTCAGGCAGCCGGATCTCCGCCGCGCCGGCGACCAGCTTCGCGATGTACGCGTCGGCCTGCGCGTCCGCGAGCCGGATCCGGGCTCGTTTCTTCTTTCTCCATCTGATCAGCCTCACGGCTCCGGCGCCCCCAAGGTGGAACGATTCTAGGGCGTTCCCGGCGCCGTGCCTACAGGGGATTGTTTTCTGGCGTCGTTGGTGGGAACATGGGTGCGCACGGTAGCGTCCTGTTAGGGAGGTCGCGAAAAGCGCGGCCCAGAGGAAAGGAAGGACTGAATGGGCGAAGAGCACAAGGAGGGCGAGGAGAAGGAGGCGACCACGACCGAGACCACCGAGGTCGAGGGCTACACCACCACCACGACGCCCACCACCACGCCTGAAACCGGACACACGACGGAGTCGGACGAAGACGTCGAGGGCTACACGACGACGACCACGACGACGTAGTCCCGTCTAACGTTTCGGGACGACAACCGATCGATGATCGGATGACCGGGGCGGCACCGCGCTGCCCCGGTCCCATCTTCTGAGATCTATCTCATCTGGCGATGCCCCCGACCAACCCGCACGACAGCCGAATGGACGACGAAGGGCTCGCAGCCCGGCTACGGGAAGCGCTCGCGAAGGCGGCCACGGCACGGACGATCGCGGCACCGGCCAGCCATTCGAACCTCCTGCAGAGAATCGTGGAGACGGCAGCCGGGGTCATCTCGTCCCGCGCCGCGGCTCTCTTCCTCGTCGACGAGGCGACGCAGGACCTTCGTTTCGAGGTCGCGCTCGGCGAGCGCGCCGAGGAGCTGAAGGACGTACGCGTGCCGCTGGGGCACGGGATCGCGGGCGGCGTCGCCCTCAGCGGTCAGCCGATGGCCGTGTCGGACGTGCAGAAAGACGAGCGCTGGGCGGCCGAAATCGGCGAGCAAGTGGGCTATGCGCCCGAGAGCATCCTCTGCGTCCCCCTCTTCTACGAGGACGCCGTGATCGGCGTGCTCGAGCTGCTCGACAAGGAGGGCGCAGCCTCGTTCGACGAGGACGACATCAGGACGCTGAGCCTGTTTGCTAACCAGGCCGCGGTCGCCATCGAGCAGTCGCGCGTGCAGGAGAGCGCGGGGGCGCTCGTCGCCTCCGTCCTGCGGTCGGTCGTCACCAACGGCGAGGGGGTCGACGAGAGCCTGGAGAACGACATCCGCGAGCTCAGCGCCTCCCTCGAGGAGGACGAGCTCTTCCTGCGCTCGCTCCGGCTTGCGGAGCTCGTCCACGAGATCGGACGCGAAGGGGAGCGGGAGCTCGATGCCTGCCAGCACATCCTCGAGAGCTTCGCCGCGTACCTCCGCGCCCGCCGCTCGGCGCTCTGACAGGGCCCAATGAGCACGCAGCCCGCCTGGTCTGCAGCGTTCACGGGTGACCAGCTCGCCAGCGTCGAGCGAATCGCACCGCTCGAGCAGCTCACGCGGGAGTGGGCGTGGGCCGGGAGCACGGGAGCGGGGGTCAAGGTCGCGGTGATCGACAGCGGCATCGACGCCGACCACCCTGCGGTTGGAGGACGCGTCGAGTTCGTTTCGGTCCAGGAACGCGGCGGTGAGATCGTCTTCGACCAGGAGCCGCACGGCGACGAATTCGGCCATGGAACCGCCTGCGCGGGCATCATCCGCAGCCTCGCGCCGGACTGTGCGCTCTACAGCGTCAAGGCGCTCGGCCCTCGGCTCAGGGGCCGCGGCGCCGTGTTCACCGCAAGCCTTCGCTGGGCTCTCGACAATGGAATGGACGTCTGCAACCTCAGCCTCGGGACCACGAAGCGCGACTTCTTCGCAACGCTGCACGAGCTCGTCGACGAGGCGTACTTTCAGAATGTCGTGCTCGTCGCAGCCGCCAACAACATGCCGATGCCGAGCTACCCCTCGCTCTACTCCTCGCTCATCTCGGTCGCGTCGCACAGCCTCGACTCGCCCGAGACCTACTACTACAACCCGAGCCCGCCCGTCGAGTTCGGTGCGCTGGGCATCGACGTGCGAGTCGCGTGGCAGAACCACGGCTGGATCAAGGCGACGGGCAACAGCTTCGCCGCGCCGCACATCACCGGCTTCGTCGCGAGGCTGCTGGGCAAGCACCCGGGCCTGAGCGTCGTCCATGTGAAGGCTGTGCTCCGCGCTCTCGCCGACAATGTCGTCGACCCCGAAGTCGAGCCGTCAGAATGAGCATCGCTCTCGCGAGCTCGCTGGCCGGGCAGGCCTAACGGATTTCTACGATGCGAATCGGCGTCATCTCCGACATCCACGGGAACCTCTTCGCCCTCGACGCCGTCCTCGCCGAGCTCGAGCGCGACGGAATCGACCGGCTCGTCTGCCTCGGCGACGTCGCAGTCGGGCCGCAGCCCGCGGAGGCTCTGCAGCGCGTCCGGGAGCTGGGCTGCCCGGTCGTGATGGGGAACTGGGACGCCGCCTTCCTGTCCGGCATGCCCGAGCCGAAGGACAAGGTCGCCGAGATGCTGGTCGAGATCGGCGACTGGTGGGCGGCCTTCCTCTCGCCGGCCGACCGAGAGTTCATGGAGAGCTTCGCCCCTACGCTGCCGCTCCATCTGGGATCGCGAGCCGTTCTCTGCTTTCACGGCTCGCCGAAGTCCTATGACGACTGGATCTTCGCGACCACCCCCGATGAGCAGCTGCGCCCGATGCTCGACGAGGTCGAGCACCCCGTCCTGCTTGGGGGACACACGCACCTACAGATGATCCGGCGCTACGAAGAGCAGGTGATCGTCAACCCGGGCAGCGTCGGGCTTCCCTTCCGCGAGTGGTGGCCCCGGCCGGTGCGGATCTCCCCGTGGGCCGAATACGGCGTGGTCGGCGGAGAGGACGGGCAGCTGAGCATGGAGCTGCGGCGGACGCCGTTCGACGTCGAAGCCTTCCTGGCGATGAGCCTCGAGTCCGGGATGCCGTACGCGGACTGGTGGGCGAACTGCTGGGTCCGCGACTGATCAGCTCGTGACCGTGGTCACGAGCCCGCGGGTGCGATTTGCCCGTCTCGGCTCCCGTCACCGGCGAACAGCCCTCGATCACCGGTGTTGCCGCCGCCGGCATTCGTGGGGACGTCGCCTACCTGGCATCGACCAGACGGAAGAGCCCGGCTTTGACCACGAAGGTCCCGACCAGGCCGAACACGATCGCGCGTGAAGATGCCCCAGCACGCCTACGCGGCCGCCCCAAGTTCGCGCGGCCTTGCTCATCTTGCCGGTTTGCCACCTTTCCTCGAACTTCTTCGTGAGGAAAGGGGCCGAGAGGGTGCCCCTCGTGCCTCCCCCGGGGAGGGGAATTAGGGGAAGTACCTATGCCGCAGGGGTGGCGCCGCAGGCTCCCGGCCCCGCCACGAATTGTACGGGAGCCGGTATGGCTGGGCGGGAGTGTCCGCAATCTTGGGCGCCTAGCGGCGCGGGGGCTCGGAGTCGCGCTCGTAGTCGGCGCCGCCTCCTAGGCGCTTGCTGCGCATGGCCACGTCGACCTTGCGGAGCTCGAAGTCTTCCTCGGCGGTATCGCGCTCGCCCTCGGTCATGCGCGTCTCCTCCTCGGCGCGCTCGAGCGCATCCTTGTTCCACGACGCGCGAAACCTGCGAAGGAGGCTCATCCCGCAGTTACGCTATCCGAACCTCGGCTTGTTTCGGCTGAGAAGGAAAATCCCTCGCCGGTGCAGGGCTTTCCTGAAAGCGGATGATGGGACTCGAACCCACGACCTTCTGCATGGCAAGCAGACGCTCTAGCCAACTGAGCTACATCCGCGAGTGCACCGAGTATAGCCGCGGTCTCTAGGGGCGATCTGCGTCGAGGGCCTCGTTCACGAGCCGGTCGGCGAGCTCGTTGTGCTCTCGGCGCACGGCCGTGTAGTTGACCTTCTCGAAGCCGTCCGCGAGCTCCGTGGCCTCCTCGTACAACCTCCGTAGAGCCTCGTTCTTGACCTTGTACTCCCCG
>WNGB01004691.1_pt1 | contig 20693 bp, 22 predicted proteins | sample 5400681 | NCBI WGS metagenome assembly WNGB01 (sample SAMN13153367, study PRJNA577476) | soil metagenome | isolation source: 115 cm soil or saprolite under grassland replicate 2 | place: USA:California | collected 2016-06-15
TTTCACATCCGAAGCATTTGTGTCTTGTACCCCGCCTGTCGAGCTCTTTCCCGTCGTCAATCCATAAACAAACTGCGACAGAAGACCAGCTAACAATTTATTTATTCCCTTTTGGCATTTCTAAGCATCTTATTTTTAAGATGATGATAATTGTTTTTATTTAATAGGCACCCTCAGAAGATTCATTTCCATACCATTTCAAATAAGCTCACTCAGAATTCGTGCAGGTTTATTCCTTATCTATTAAGCCGCTCGTCACAGTGGTCGTCGCCATTTTTAGGCAAAACAATCACTGGTACTTCACTCTTCGGAGAAGCCATAATCTTGTTGGGCTTGTGGCTTGTGAACGAGGATTGAAAGATGAATCAAAAAGGTTTCTCATCCCGTCAAACAAAAGGCGCATCCGTTGTAAAAATGGATAACGGCTACCGGCTCACGATTCCAGCCTCCGATAACGATGCCAAATCTGATCTGCAGCGCTATCGACTTGCTCAACTCGACGACTATTCCGGTCTCACGCGACGAAGATTTCCCCATCATTCCCTGACCCTCAGCCTGCGTGCCCGCGCCTCAAGTGATTCCATCCCTGGGACATGGGGTTTCGGACTCTGGAATGATCCGTTTGGAATATCACCCGGTTTCGGTGGAAATCCGTTTCGATTGCCCGCGCTGCCCAACGCTGCCTGGTTCTTTCATGCTTCAGAACAAAATTATTTATCGTTTTATGATGACAAACCTGCACAAGGCTTCCTTGCCCAGACGTTTCGTTCACCAGCGTTCCATCCATTACTTGTCCCTTCAGCCTTGGCTTTTCCCATCTCCCGAAAAACGACGCGACGATTGCTCAGACGTCTGATCGCGGAGGATGGAGTTCGCCTGGATGTGGATGTCACTCAATGGCATGAATACAGATTCGAGTGGAGTCCGGAGCGTGTGATCTTTGAAGTGGATAATGTCAAAGTATTGGAAACATCCGTGAGTCCGCGTCCTCCTCTTGGATTAGTCATCTGGATCGATAATCAACACGCAGCGTTCACGCCTGATGGGAAGATTTCATTTGGTGTTTTACAGGGCAATGAAGAGTGGATGGAGGTCATAGACATCCATTCGTCCTGAGCGGAGCGAGAAGCGCATCTCCGGTCTTGGCCGGACGGGACAGGGCAGGACGGTATGTAGCGAGTGCAGTCGAAGGACATTCTCGATTGAAAGAGGAGTCCAAAGTCTACCGACTTTGGACTTCAAGTCATCGCCAAAATGTAGGCAAGAAAATTCTCAACACTACGTCGATCAATAACCCAAGCATGAAGAGTGAACCAAATTTGCGGTTGTTTACGAATGCATATCCCACAAAGTACAACGGCCATCCAAGCTGCCCTTCAGGACGAATCTCCGGCTTGGGTTTCAGGAATTTAGGATAGATATTTAGGAAAGTGGGAAGCGCTAGGAATACAATCGCCATCACGGGTGTGAAGAATTTGATGGCAATTAGATAAACGGTGAAAAGATAAGGAGCAATCATCATTGCCAGGACTGCATAGCGCGCGGCTTTCTCACCGATCAAAACCGGCAGAGTATGGATTCCCTTGATCTTATCCTGATCGAGCTTGTCGATATGTTTCCCAAATATGACAGTTGTGACTCCCAAAACATAAGGGAGACTAGCAATCACGACGTTCCAATTCCATTGGTGCGTTAGCACGTAATATCCACCACCGATCATCAAGGGTCCCCATACGATCAGTACAGCGACTTCGCCCATGGCCATGCCTTTCAGTGGCCAGGTATAGAACAATAAAAAAAACGCCCCAAGACCAAGGAGAATCCAACTAGTAGCAGTAAAGCCTGAATACCAAGCCAGGTAAAGGCCAAATAACAGCGCAATCAGTCCAGTCACTGCAAAATAGGTGAGATGCTGGCGTTGAGTCATCAGCCCGCTTGCGATGGGTTGTGCGCCGTATATATTACGGTAGTAATTGTCCTTGTCTACGCCACGGACAAAGTCAGTGAAATCGTTGAAAATGTTATTCGCGGCGTGGGCCATGATCAGGCCAAGGGCAAGAGCTAACCAGGGCAGGAAGCTGAAGGAGCCGTCGCGCCAGGCAAAAAGTCCCGCAAGAGCCGCAGAAATGAAGGTCATGATTAAGACAGCTGCGCGGGTCGAGATCAGCCATTTTGAGATCACGTCAAGCTGATCCCATTCCATTTTCGATACTTCGGGAATCACATTCAGCGCTTTTTTCCACATTGTAAAGTTCATAGTTCTATACTCCTATAATTGGGGTTCGGGGGATTATACCAATACATTTGTATGATTCAACACAAATGCAGTCGCATCGTTTCGGCCCCTGAAACTGGTCCTGTATCGAGTCAAAATTTCCTTTAAGTGAAAGACTTTGGTATTTTTTCCAAAATACCAAAGTCTTTAGACTTTGGACGGCATATATATATTATTTCGAACGTCCGCCCCATAGCGGTAGGACGCGAAGATTCTGGACTCCAGGCTTACAGCTCGCTGGTCATAATGAACAGCGGTTTCATCTCGAAGTTTTCGTAGATTGGCCGATAACGGTCGGTATTGTAGAAATGCTCAACATCAACAACCTTCTTCGTCGAAGTGACCACGTCGAGAGGCATGTTGTCGTAGCGGCCGTTCTTGAGCACCACCAAACGACCATGAATACCCTTTAATAATAGATCGAGCGCGAGGTTACCGAAAGCCATAGGAGCAATGGAGTCAATCGCATCTGGGTCGCCGCCGCGCACCATGTAACCCAATTTCTGGTTGACAACATCCACCGCCTTACCGGTATTGAATTTAGGGGAAAGTTCTTTGATGCGTGCAGATACCAGATCGCCAATACCACCCAATTTGGCATGACCATACGCATCTGTGGTGCGATCTTCAAACATCATCTCCCCACCTTCGTACATAGCTCCTTCTGAAATAAGCAGAACAGAGTAGTGGCTGGGATTAGACTCGCGATCCTTGACCAACAACTCAGTTAAATGCTCAATGTTAAATTTATATTCAGGGATCACACAACGATGTGCGGCACCTGCCATCGTGGGCAACATAGCCGTAAACCCAGCATAACGGCCAAACACCTCCAGGACAAGGATCCGTTCATGTGAACCCGCAATCGTGCGCAGGCTGTTGGTAAGTGATATGGTACGCGTCACACACGTGCTGAACCCAATGCAGTAATCTGTGCCAGGCACATCGTTATCCATGGTTTTAGGAATGGCGATTACTTTCATACCCTCTTTATATAAACGCACGCCATAACTTAGCGTGTCATCACCTCCAATTGGGATCAAAGAATCCACTCCTAGAAAATCCAAGTTCCTAAGCACTTCGGGCGTCAGATCATTTTTTTCTTCGCAATATTGATCTTTCAAATGCTCTGGCACCGCGGATTTCTTGACCGAACTGGGCTTTGTACGTGAGGTATGCAGAAACGTGCCTCCTGTCCGCCCGGCGCGGTTTACAATTTCTTCAGTCAGGAACTGATAATTAGCGCTATTATCTGCGTCCTTATCACGAATGATGTCCACAAGCCCTGCCCAACCACGTCGAAGCCCCACCACCTGGTAGCCTTCCCGCAAAGCTCGGATTGTCACAGCACGAATGGCAGGATTTAATCCCGGCACATCGCCGCCCCCAGTAAGAATTCCAATGACGCCTTTCTTGTTCTTTGACATAGAGACCTCAATGTTTTTGAGGAGCAATCAAATATTGAATACTCCCGTTTTTTGGCAATTATACTCCGCTGCCAAATAAAAGTCCCCACCACCCGCAGGCTATAGGGACTCATCCTTCATTTCCGTCATCGGCAGCAAGAGTTCATTATGGCATTGCCTTCTCGTATGCTGAGATGATTTTGTCCCACATGATATTCATCTCATCGTCTATTGTTTGGCGGGAAGGGTCTTCTTCAAACCACTTGAGGGATCGGTGAAGACCCTCTGGCCATTTGACATCACAGGTAAAATCCGGAACAAAACTTTTGATTTTGCTGTTATCGAACACCACACTGTTGGCTTTGTCGCCAATCAATGTTCCCAACTTTTCGGGATCGTGTGCGATGATCAAATCTGAAGGAATATGAACGATTTTTGATTCAAGGCCAAGAGCAGCATATATTTCAAGATGAATTTGATTCCACGTCAGCACTTCATCAGATGTGATCTGAAACGCTTCTCCAATCGCCTTTTCATTACCCAACAAACCGACTAACCCTTTGGCAAAATCATCATTCCAGGTGAGAACCCAAAGTGAAGTCCCATCGCCGGGAACAATAACTTTACCCCCGCGCTTCATGCGATCGATGACTGTCCATGGGTGTCGCCAGCTTCCTACACATAATGGAATCTGTGAAGGGCCATAGGTATGTGAGGGGCGAATGATCGTGACCGGAAAGCTTTCCTCATCGAAGGCTTTCATCAATCGTTCTTCGCAGGCAATTTTGTTGCGTGAATATAGCCAGAATGGATTCTCCAGCGGTGTCTTTTCGGTGATGAAGTAATGTTTTGGTGGTTTCTGATAAGCAGAAGCGGAACTGATAAACACAAACCGTTCTGTTTTGCCGCGAAAGAGGCGGATATCTCGTTCGATGTCTTCAACGGTAAATGCAATGAAGTCTACGACCGCGTCGAAACCCCACCGAAGTGTGCCGGGGAAACGGTGACCAGCTAAAAGGTCAGTGAGATGCGTTTCATCAACGTGGATATCTGCCTGCAAAACGGTTGCCTCTTTAGGTGGGAGATACTTCGTCGAGGTAGAGCGATTCAAAAGATAAAGATCGTGGCCACGCGCAACCGCAAGCTCTGAACATGCTGAGCTGATGAGACCCGTTCCACCAATGAAGAGCAGTTTCATTTACCCTCGCTCCTAGCCTTCTCCCAACTCCGGGAGAGGAGCTGTTGAAAGGCCGCGATGAGCGAGATAATTTTCAACCCAAAAGACGATCAGTGCGATCCAAACAATGCCAAAACCGATGAAGCGCGTTTGATCAAAGGATTCTTTGTAAAGGAATACACCAATCAGGAATTGAATGGTCGGCGCGATGTATTGTAGAATGCCGACAAACGAAAGCGGGATTTCCTTTGCTGCAGAGGCAAACATAAGAAGCGGTATGGTAGTGACAAGTCCTGCACCAATCATGAGCAAATCCGATGTGAGACCAGTGTGGCTGAAGGCCCCGGTACCATTCGTTTCGGTAAAAATGAGATAGGCTATCGCGGGCAACAGAAGAACGCCCGTTTCAAGTGTCAGACCATAAAGGGACGATAATGGTGCGATCTTTTTGACCAGTCCATAAAAGCCAAATGAAAATGCGAGTGTAAGCGCGATCCAAGGGAGTGAGCCATACACGACCGTAAGATAGATCACGCCAAGCGCGGCGAGGGCAATAGGAATCCATTGTGTAGGTCGGAGCCGCTCACGTAAGACAACTACCCCGAGTAAGACACTCAGGAGCGGGTTGATAAAGTAACCAAGACTCGTCTCGATGATAAAGCCCGCGTTGACTGCCCAAACATAGGTCAGCCAGTTGACTCCCAGTAGAACGCCTGCAATTGTATAAATGCGCAAAGTACGCGGTGTGATAGCGCTGGTACGGAAATCCTGCCATTGCTTGTTTAGGATAAGAATAACTACAAGCAAAACCAATGACCATACGATCCGATGACCAATCAACTGCAACGCAGGCACATGGTGCAAAAGTTTCCAGTAGATTGGAAAGAATCCCCACAGCGCGTACGCGCCAATACCATACAGAATACCTTTTTTCATTTGTCTCCTTTGGAATGTAGATTAGTATACGCCAAGGCGGTCTATGACCTGCCGGTATTATAAAAGAAGGGGCACATTTTATCGCACAAACAATTTGCGAATAACACCCTAATCAGTTATTTTATTTTCCGTATGGGTGCAACGAAGTCAAACCTATCAATATTGAAAGTAATCAATGATAAAACCGTATAAATTGTTTTGAATATGACATTTATGCTCCAGATTTAGTGCAATTTAGTACTGGCTAGTAAGACTTGGATACATTAAATTATGACAAGCTGTGATCAATCTTAACACAGGCTTTAGAGATGTCCTTTTCAAAGACCCATTCGAAGTAGCGTGGCTACGCTTAAGAATTCAAAAGAGAAGATGCCAAAAGGAGATAGTATGCTGTACATCGTAATCTATATGGTTGTTTCTTTTGTAATGACTGTACTTTTGTGGACGGCGCTTGCCATAGCAAAACAGACCGATGACGAAAAGGAAAAAAACCTAATAGGTATTATTTTTAAGTTGGCCTCGACCCGCGTAACTAATGGAAATCAATAGACTTCTCTCCTCCATATAATGTTTCCTCTGTTTGTAAGATATTGCCCGTCGGCTAAACCTGACGGGCAATTGTTTTACAATGCTTTTCATTAACAGAAACGGTAGATGATACGGAATTTATCAAAACTTCTCTATCGATTGCCGGCCTGCGAACCCTGCCTCAATTTCATGCCAGTATTCAATCTTCTCCTCACCCACTTTCCAACACAAATATACTTCCTGTCCATTTCTAATCGCTGGGAAATCTAAAAGACCTGAAGACATATCTTTGACTAATGCGCCCGTCGCCTGAACCTGGTGGAGCAGGTTATCGAGCTTCTCAAAATCCCAAACCAATTTACTTAAGGTTGCATTACCGCCATTTCCTACGGACTTTTCAATTGCAGGCCAAATTTCAGGCTGGTTTGCGATGATTTTTCTGCTGATCATCACGATTTCTTCCATCAAGGGACGGATGACTTCTAAAGTTTTAGAAGCTTCCTCTAAAGTAAAAATTTGCGGCATAGCATCTTGTTCCTTTCATGAGTATACACCAAACAAAACAAGAGCGACGATATCGTCGCTCCTTTAGATTTGTATCATTTCCCCACCAATAGCTGGCGGTGTTGCGAGGGTGAAGCCCGCCTGTCCTGAGCTGCCCCGTCAGGGCCAGGGATCTCCCCGATTATCAAAAAGCACTTGAATAACAAAACCTTTAGATCACTTCTGCGTGATAGCCTTTCTTCATGACTGCAGTAAGGATTTGAGTTTCACTGACCTGCGCTTCATCGAATTCGACCATCATTTGCTGTTTATGATAACTGGCATTGATTTCCCTGATACCAGGCAAATCATCTTCGATACTTTCGAGTTTCATCGCACAGTTTGAGCAATGCATGTCTGGTATTTTGTATGTTTTTTTAATCATAAGTTCCTCATTTAGGCTAGGTGACAGTCACTTGACATTAAAAGCTTCACTCCGGTGAGACGATCTATCAGGAAGTGACTGTCACCTTGTGATTATTCAAACACAATCTGTCCTGTATACATTCCCATTGAGCAAGTGAAGAATAGCCTCGTCCCTGCCGCCTGCGCCGGGATATTTACCTGAACATTTCCTGACTCAGGCAATAACTGGTAGAAGCTCAATGCAGGTATGACAAAATCACGCGCACAGGAATACGTCTCATTTGTAGAAAGGTTAAGCACAACAGGTGTATCCGCAGCTGCACGTAAAGTCTGTGGGAAGTAGCCTCCGTTTCGAACACTCAATAAAAGAGTACTTTCGGTAGAAATGGAGGAACCGTCAGCGACAGATTCGTTTGTAGACGGGAATAATCCGCGAGTCAAATTATTGAACGAGAGTGGAGAGCCAATCAAATTAAGCCCACTGTTCACTGTAAAAAAGCCTAATATCAATACGACGACGGCGACAAAGCGCATAAAGAATTTTTCGAGCCGCGCACCGAGCTCGGTGGTCAGATATGCAACGATGAAGAACACTGGACTTGTACCCAGTATGAACGCGAACAATAGCGCCGCGCCCATGACCGCGCTGCCTGTCCCAAGTGCGGCAGCCATAATTGCCTGGGTCACACCACACGGAATGAACACAGTCAATGCGCCGAGGAAGAGGGGTGTGAAAGTATCGGTCCCTTTTGCAGTGCGACGGATATATCGTGTGATGAATTTGGGCGGCTCAATTGAGAAATAGCGAAAGATAGGATGAACATTGAACATCCGCAATGCATTGCCCAGCATAAATATCCCAATCGCGATCATTAAGATTGCACGCGTCATCGGGCTGAGGGCCAGGAACGAACCGAGCCAACCAAGTAGTGCGCCGAGCAAGGTATATGCGACCAGCTTTGCGATCAAAAAGAGAGAGATAGGAAGAGCCGAGTTCGAACGTGGTTTGGGCAGTTGTTTAGATCCGCGTTTTCTTTTATGCGCAGCATTTTCAAGATAATCTTGCTCGATTTGATGGGCAAGCGAACTTGCCAGCAAACCACCTTGAATCGCAAGACAACTTAGACCACCAGTGGTGATTCCTGTGACGAACGCAACGACAATCTGACTCCACAGACCTGTGCCTGAGGCAAATGACACTCCTTGACCGCCTTTTGGTTGAAGAAGAACCAAAATAAAAGCAATTCCCACTAGTATCACACCGAGTGTAATGATTACAACAGGATCAACTGAAGTTTTTTGTTCCTTAGATGACATTGCACCTCATTAATTTCAAAAAGTTTGCCATTATTCTGCGTATCCGCATTTACATGATCAATCTTTAAAACCATGAAATAGCGAAATAGACCCAAAGAAATAACGATTAGTTTCCGTGTAATTCTTGAAACCTGCTCGACGGAACATAACGGGCAGGAAACCATCAAGATTTTCAGCGACCCTCTCAAAGTGACGTGTAAGTGGACGAATCGCTTTGCCAAAAGGACTCCGTGGTTCAACAAAATCCGCGCCAAACAATCGTCCGCCTGGGCGAAGAACACGGTATATTTCCATAGCTGTCTTTTGTTTGTCGTCCCGATTTAGATGATGCAACATCACAGTGGTGAGAACAATATCGAATGATTCGTCCGGATATGGAAGCTCGAAGGACATCCCCTGATCGAACCGAATCTCAATTCCACGATTACTAGCTTTTGATCGCGCAATCTCCAAAATTTGTGGATCACCATCCAGCCCGACGACATCAGCCGCAGGATATGCTTGTTTGATCATAGTAGCCAGCGTTCCCGTGCCACAACCTACATCTAGGACTCTTTTATCGGTCAAATCACCCATCTGGGCCAACAGATCTTTGCGCAAGCGCATGATAGACATTGGTCCGTCTATCAGTGAATCATAAAGTGGTGTCAGCCATCGAAAACTCAAGGCAGGAATGTATTTTCGGTTTGCCATGTTTAGCTTCCTGTATCGGTTTTCTAAACACAAAGGACACGAAGGTAAAGGGACCAGAATAGCATGGATTCCTCCCTTCGTGTTTAGATCCTTGAACGGCGAAGGCGTAAGCTGTTGCTCACTACAAAAATACTACTAAACGCCATTGCGCCTGCTGCAAGCATCGGGTTCAAATAGCCCAGCGCAGCCGCAGGGATCAGTATCACGTTGTAGAAGAACGCCCAGAACAGGTTTTGTTTAATGGTCCGCAGCGTTTTGCGTGAGAGAGAAACCGCGCGCGCCACGCCGCGCAAATCACCGCTCATTAACGTTACTGGCGCGGCAGCCATCGCAACATCTGTTCCCGTTCCAATCGCAATACCAACATCCGCTTGAGCGAGCGCGGGCGCGTCATTTACGCCGTCGCCGACCATCGCAACGACTTGCGATTTACCCGCACTCTGAAGTTTCTTGACTTCGGAAGATTTTCCTTCAGGTAAGACTTCGGCCAGCACCTGGTCAATACCAACCAGCTTTGCAATCGCTTCTGCAGTCTTTTGGTTATCGCCTGTAATCATCGCAACTTTCAAACCCATTTTATGCAGTTCAGCAATCGCTTCCTGCGACCCATCCTTCAGCGTATCCGCAACGGCAATCACACCTTCCACTTTTTCATCCACTGCAACCAGCATCGCGGTCTTTGCTTCATTTTGAAGTCGCGCTACTTCGGACGCGAGCCCATTTAATGAGAATTTACGTGTTTCCATCATTCTCACGTTACCGACAGCGACGCTTCTTCCCTCGACCTCAGCTTGTACACCGCTGCCAGGCTCCGCCTTAAACCCGGCCACTTCGGCTAATCTCAGCCCGCGCGTCGTCGCTTCCGCCCAAATCGCCTCGCCAAGCGGATGTTCACTCCCCTTTTCGACAGATGCCGCGAGTCTCAGCAACTCATCACTTTTCACTGATGACTGATTACTGACAACTACATCGGTTACCGCTGGCTGGCCTTTTGTGATCGTTCCTGTCTTATCCAAGACAACCACTGAAACCTTTCCAGCGCGTTCCAATGCCTCACTATTGCGGAAGAGCACGCCCATCTCGGCACCCTTGCCAGAACCGACCATCACAGCAGTTGGGGTCGCGAGTCCCATTGCGCATGGACAGGCAATCACCAGTACTGCAACCATATTGATCAGCGCGCGGGTAAAGCTATCAATATCAGCATTGACCGGAAGTGATGGACCGAAGAAATACCAACCCGCGAAAGTAAGCAATGCAATCCCAATGACTATAGGAACGAAAATCGCAGAGACCTGGTCTGCCAGTTTTTGAATCGGCGCTTTGCTTCCCTGCGCTTCTTCCACCAGCTTGATAATCTGTGCAAGCGCGGTCTCTTTTCCAACTTTTGTCGCTTCAAATTTAAGCAGACCCAGTTTATTGAGCGTTGCACCGATCACCGCTTCGCCAGGTTTCTTTTCAACAGGCAAGGACTCACCCGTCAGCATGGATTCGTCCACCGCGCTCCGGCCATCGATAATCACACCATCCACAGGGATGGTCTCGCCGGGTATAACGAGAATGATATCGCCCACGCGAACTTCATCCACAGGCACTTCAGCTTCTTGTCCAGAGCGAATGACTCGAGCGGTCTTGGCGCGCAGTCCCATCAGTTTCTTAATCGCTTCAGAGGTTCGTCCCTTGGCCCGTGCTTCCAAAAATTTTCCGAGCCGGATCAACGTAATGATTACCGCCGCCGTCTCATAATAAACGTGTCCTGCGAGTAATCCAAATGTAATGGGCAACGAATAAAGAAATGCAACCGATGATCCCATTGCAATCAGCACGTCCATGTTCGCGGAACCATTGCGTAATGATTTATAAGCGCCAACGTAATATTGCCAGCCCACATAGAATTGAACAGGCGTGGCAAGCGCGAGCATTAACCAGTTTGTCCACGGCGCGGGTGTGGCACGCATACCTTCCATTGCCGCTATTTCATAAAACGCCGCAGGCAGAAGTCCAAAATCACGCGCCATCGCGAAGAGAAATAACGGTACAGTAAAGATCAAGCCAACGATAAGCAGCCGACGCTGTGTGTCAATCTCCTGCTGCCGCGCTTTGGCTTCTGCATCTTCTGCAGAGCCGCCCAATTCAAGCGCTTCAAACCCAGCCTTTGAAACAGCCTGTCTGATTTCAGCCTGGCTCACAACCGTAGGCACGTAACGCACGCGCGCTTTTTCCGTCGTGTAAGTCACTTGCGCTTCTGTAACACCTTCGAGTTTAAGTAATGCCTTTTCGAGCCTGCGTGCATCATTATCGTCTGCTAACCGCTTGATGATCAAATCTGCTTCGCCTGTAGCCACACCGTATCCTGCCCGTTGGACACGCGCGATCATGTCGCTGAGGGCAAGTTTGGCAGAATCAAATTCAACGGTCGCGCGTTCAGACGACAAGTTTACAACAGCGGTATTCACACCATCGAGTTTTTTTAGATTGCGTTCAACCGTTGCAACACAGTTCGCGCAGGTCATACCGGTGATAGGCAATGTAAGTTGTTTTGTATCGGACATTTAAACTCCAGAGTTATTTCATCCTGAGCGGAGGGTTGAGTAGACCGAGCGTTCTTTCCTGACACCGTACGTCAGGACGATGCGAGGTCATATCGCCCGTCCTGGTGTTCGGGCCAGGGAAACCCGTAGTCGAAGGACGTGCTTTATATAAGTCGAGATTTCATGCGTCCCACGCTTCGACTGCGTTCGCAAAGTACGCTCACTCCGCTCAGCGCGAAGAGGTCAGTTTGTTGAAAGGTCAAGCCGTCGCAACAGTTGGGCGTTGATTGCTACGATGACCGTGCTCAACGACATTAGAATCGCGCCCATAGCGGGCGAGAGCAAAATCCCAGCTGAGGCAAGGATGCCTGCTGCCAGCGGCAAGGCAATGATGTTGTAGCCCGAGGCCCACACAAGATTTTCGATCATCTTACGGTAACTAGCACGGCTCAATTTGAAAATATTAACTACATCCAGTGGATTGCTTTTGACCAGGATGATGCCTGCCGATTCGACTGCTACATCTGTTCCACTGCCGATGGCAATTCCGACATCCGCGCGTGCTAGCGCTGGGGCGTCATTCACACCATCGCCAACCATCGCCACGCGTTTTCCCTGCTTCTGAAGCTCAATCACTTTTTGATCTTTGTGTTCAGGCAAAACTTCAGCAAAATACAAGTCAATGCCTAGCTCTTCGGCCACAGCCTTGGCGACAGCTTTACTATCACCTGTCAACATAGCAACTTGTATATTCATTTCTCGCAAGCGCTTAATTGCCTCATAGCTTTCAGGCCGGATGACATCCGCAAGGGCAAAGGCTGCTAAGACTTTCTCCTCTTGTACTAAATACACAACTGTCTGACCCTTTGCACCAGACGCAGCAGCAAATTCAGAAATCTCTACATCAGGTTTAATATTCAGAGACTCCAGCAGACGTGGTCCCCCAACCCACGATTCCTTTTCCTGGACTTTAGCTCGGACACCGCGCCCTTTGATTGCTTCAAACTCCGATGCAGTCGGCATATTTAATTTCTTTGCTTTTGCGGCTTCTACGATTGCACGCGCAATGATGTGTTCAGAATCACCTTCTAGGGCCGCAGCCAAAGCAAGGGCACTATTCTCATCTACCCCTTTAGCGGTCCTCATCGCGACTAAACCTTGCTCACCTTTTGTCAACGTGCCTGTTTTGTCGAATATCACTACGTCGATTTGACGCGCAGCTTCCAAAGCCAACCGGTTACGGACAAGGATTCCATTTTGCGCCGCGGACGTGGTGCTGATCGCCACTACAAGCGGCACGGCCAATCCCAACGCATGAGGGCAGGCAATCACCAGCACCGCAACGACGCGCTGTAAGGTGAACAAGTCAAAGCCGATTGAGAGAGTCCATATAATGGCGGTCAGGGCAGCAATGCCTACAGCTAAATAGAATAACCAGCCTGCCGCTTTATCTGCCAGGATTTGCGTACGGGATTTGCTTTGTTGAGCTTCACGCACCAGCCGCATGATTCCTGCCAGCGCGGTCTGCTCGCCTGTCGCTGATACACGCACACGCAAACTGCCGCTCCCATTGATCGTGCCACCGATGACTTTGGAGCGAACCGTCTTTTTGACAGGTAACGATTCACCTGTAATCATGGCCTCATTAACGTCCGATTCACCTTCCACCACCTCGCCGTCCGCAGGCACGCTCGCACCAGGGCGGACGAGAACCATGTCACCTGCTTTCAGGGCTGAAACAGGCATCGTGTGAGTACTACCGTCTGGGCCAATATGTTCGGCTGTATCGGGCATCAGTTTGGCCAGCACATCCAGCGCGCCCGAAGCCTGTCGCACACTGCGCATCTCCAGCCAGTGACCGAGGAGCATGACGTCAATCAACGTGACCAGTTCCCAGAAGAAACCTTCACCTAAATTCACAAATTGCGCAGCAAGGCTGTAAATGAAAGATACAGTAATCGCAAGTGAAACGAGCACCATCATGCCAGGCTGACGGTTTCGTACCTCGGGCACGGCCATCTGGATAAATGGCACACCACCATATGCAAACACAATCACAGCAAATAAGGGTGCAACCCACTGGCTGCCAGGGAATGCAGGCATCGCGAATCCGAACCACATTTGCAACATGGGTGTGTAAAGCAGGACTGGAATGCTTAAAAGCAAAGATATCCAGAAACGCCGACGGAACAACTCCTCATGCCCAGTATGATCTACATGATCAGCATGTTCGTGCGATGTCGCCTGAGCTGCGCTAGGCATCGCATGCATCGCATGTTCCATGTGGTCTTTGTGCTCAGTATGGCCGTCATGTTGTTTTTTAGCCATAGACATGTGATCCCCATGTTCGTCCATACCTGCATTTTTATGTTGCGCATGCTCCATAGAAGCATGGTCATGACGCGTATGTTTGTTCTCTGATTTAGTCATCGGACTCTTATTAAGGTTGAACCGCTAAAAGAAAACGAGGCGACACATTGTTGACGTTACAGAGCGATCAAACCCTCGACCGGATAATCGATCTCATTCAGCAACGCCTTGATTTTCTCTTCGCTGGCGGGCGCATCGAAAGTAATTTCAACTTTCTTTGTGGTGATGTCCGCTTTCACAGACTGCACACCTTGCAAATCACCCACTTCCATTTCAATCGTGTGGGTGCAATGTCCGCAAGAAATCGCGGGGACAGAATAAGTCACTTTGGTCATGTGAAACTCCTTGAATGATGTTTTTATTCAACAACGCCTTTATCTTGCTGGGCGCGTCTTACAATGGAATTGATGTTACCGAGACAACACCTACCTTGCGGGTTGCGAATGTCACAGGCACACTGCTTATGCTTGATTGCCTGATTGATTTCTGTGACAACTTGCTCGCCGCCTAAAGTATCTGCAACGATGTCTCCAACGGTATGTTGAAAACAGTAACAAACATAGATATCTCTTTCTTGAGGATGCTTTTGATAAACTCGTTCGCGCAGATCGGACTCAACAAATGTTTGCAGGCCATCCACGCTGTAGTAGACAGTTGGGCAATCTGCATCTGGGCAAAAACGATATTCCACGGGTCGCAGTTCTGTCAGAGGTTTGGCAAGCATAGCCTTAAGTGTGAGGGTGTTAATAAGTTTGCCTATCTTCCCATTGGTGGGACAGGCGCGACTCGCGGCCACAACGGCCAACTCACACGTGGACGATCCAGCTTCGGGAACAGAACAGCATTGGTCAGGCACGCTAACCTCGTCACACCTTCGTGGACATCTCAAACACTTCGGTGATCTCTTTCAACACGCGTTCACGTTCTTTAGGGTTATTCCCTTTAATCGCCGTTGTGACACATGAATTCAAGTGCCCTTCCAAAATCTGCGAGCTGACCTTATTGAGGGCAGATTCCACTGCCTGAATCTGGCGGATAACATCGATACAATACGCGTCTTCTTCCACCATACGAACAATGCCGCGCAGGTGGCCCTCGATTGTTTTCAAACGTCGGAGTGTGTTGGTGTCGTTTTCCATCTTTTTCTCTATCCTCTGGTTACATACTACTGATAATTACCACCCCCCCCAGGGGGGTAGGGTACCTTTATAATATCCTTATGCAGGTACACTTGTCAAGCCCACAGGCACTAGAAGTTGTCACATTTATCACGGAAATTTGTCATATTGGCTTGGAATTGTCGTAATAGAGTAGAATCGACCTATGCCTATTGAACCTATGAACCTGCGACGAGTCAGTGTGTTTCAGAACGCTACGGATGAAGACCTGCGGTTATTTGTCCAGAATGGAGTCGAACGTTCGCTGGAAGAGGGAGAGTTTTTCTTCTTTCAGGGTGATCCAGCCGCTTATGCCTATATCTTGGTTTCAGGTCGCGCGAAACTGCTACAAACGAATCCAGCGGGCCAGCAGGTCAACTTGCGGACAATTAGCGAATGGCAGGTATTCGGCGCATTGGGTGCAGTCCGTGAGAATGCGACGTACCCTGCCAGCGCCCAAGCGCTCGAACAAAGCACTGCCCTCGCCATCAAAAGCGATTATCTGCATGAGATGATGCAAACCCGACCTTATCTTTCGTTTGACTTGATGAAATTGATGACAGGCTACATTCAAGAAATGCAGGAGCGCTACCGAGAACTAGCCACTGAAAAAGTGGAGCGACGCATCGCCCGTGCCCTCTTACGTCTCACCGAAAAGATGGGAGTCAAAACTGAAGACGGCTATATCGAATTGTCCTTTACACGGCAGGACTTGGCCGAAATGTCTGGTACCACACTTTATACCGTCAGCCGGGTACTGTCAGAGTGGGAAAGGCATGGTTTAGTGGAAGCAGGCCGCGAGCGCGTCACGATCCGGAATCCACATGGTATTGTGCAAATCGCCGAAGAATTAGAAAAATAAAGGGGTTTCTAAGTAATTTGCGCTAGCGCAAAGAAAGAAATGGGCTGAGGGGGTAAAGTAGGCTCATGGATCAACTACAACCTCAACTTTATCAAAGCGTGCAAGAGGTCCTAAACCAATGGCCTCAAACTGCCAGCGTTTTCCAAGCGTTCAAAACGGCTTGTACAGGCTGCTATCTTGCGCGCTTCTGCACGCTGAAAGAGGTTGCGGGGAGTTACGATCTTCAATTTGACAGTTTTTTAGAAAAACTCATCGAAGCCACCCAAAATCCAAACAACCAAAGGAGTGACATATGAAACTCATTAAAATTGGTGTCTTTTTTCTTTTGCTTGCGATTGTCCTGGCAGCCTGTGGCAGCCAAATGACGCAAATTATTAGCAAGGAATATGTTCTGACCACCGAATTGAAAGACGGTAATCTCTTCTTTCTTGGCGTCAGTGACGAAATCAATGGCCAAGCAAATCCAACCTTGAGCACCGAGCCCGGTGAGACAATTACTGTCACGCTGATCAATGGCGGCCAGGGTCAACACGATCTCACTTTCCCGTTGATCAAAGCCAGCACAGGTTTAGTAACGGAAAAAGGTGAAGAAGTCTCCGTCACCTTCAAAGTTCCAAATCAAGACGGTGAACTCAGTTACTATGATAGCGTAGGAAATCATGCCGAATTGGGCATGAGAGGTGTTTTAAAAGTGAGAGCAGGGCAAACGGCTGACCAGCCGGTTAGCGGGTCCATGCAAAATTCCGCTGAAGTAGTTACTGCATTCCAAAAAGGCACATGCGGATCATGTCACACTATCGCGGGGATTCCAAATGCAAAAGGTATGGTTGGACCAGACCTCACGAATGTTAAGTTAGATGCAGAGAAATACCTGACCAGTGGTGGCTATCACGGTTCAGCCAAAAGCGTAGAGGATTACGTTCGAGAGTCCATCTTAAAGCCTGACGTCTTTGTATCACCATCCTGCCCCATGGGTGCTTGCCCAATGGGAGTGATGCCACCGACCATGTCACAAACTTTAAGTCAGGATGAAATCAACGCCATAGTTGGTTATCTCAGTAGTTTGCCCGAAGCTGCTTATAGTGACCAATCCACTACACAGGCGGAATCAGTCGCACCTGTCGAAGCGCCGGCACCCGCTGTCGGCGAAGATATCGCGCGCGACCCAACCGACATTCCCGTATCTATTGGTATTCGTGCAGCAACCACAGTTCGCCTTGACCTCGAAGCAATGGAAGTCGTAGGCCAGTTAGCAGATGGCACAACCTTCCCATATTGGACCTTCAATGGAAAAGTTCCTGGACCGTTCTTCCGCGTTCGTGTGGGCGATACTGTTGAAGTGCACTTGAAGAATAATCCAAACAGTACGATGAACCATTCTGTAGATTTCCACGCGGTGACAGGTCCCGGTGGTGGTGCAGTGTTCACCAGCTCAGCACCTGGCGTTGAAACAATGTTCACCTTCAAGGCGCTGAATCCCGGATTGTATGTTTATCACTGCGCTACGCCTATGGTTGCCGAACACATCTCTAACGGCATGTATGGAATGATCCTGGTTGAGCCGGAGGGTGGGCTGCCAAAAGTTGACCGCGAATTCTATGTGATGCAAGGCGAGATCTACACTACTGGTAAGTTTGGCGAACAGGGAATGCAAATGCCGGATACGGAGAAATTACTGAACGAGACTCCTGACTACTACGTGCTGAATGGTGAGGTAGGCGCCTTGACTGCCAATCACCCCCTGAAAGCCAATGTGGGAGAGACCGTCCGCATTTTCTTTGGCGTCGGTGGTCCAAACAAAACTTCCGCATTTCACGTAATCGGCGAAATATTCGATCGAGTTTACAACCTGGCTTCGGTAACAACTCCTCCAATGACTGACGTTCAAACTACTTTAGTTCCGCCTGGCGGCGCAACCATGGTCGAGTTTCAAGTTCAAGTGCCCGGACGCTACATCCTCGTAGACCATGCTCTCTCACGCTTACAACGCGGCCTGGCAGGCTACCTAGTTGTCGAAGGTCCTGAAGCACCGGAAATCTTGAACGGGACTCCCATGCCCGGCAGTGGACATTAATCCATTCGAATGATGACAGCCCCGTCCATTGTTGCAAGGACGGGGCTTTTCTTTTCCAGTATAATCCTCATCATCTATGAAAAGAATGCTCTTTTCCTGGAGCTTCTCGACATGCACTTCGATACGCTTGCGGGCACACGCAAGCTCAACGCGTCGGTTTAGGCTTGGCCTGCTCTTACTCACCTTTTTATTGGCAGCCTGCAATCTAAATCTAAAACCGACTCCTGATCCCAATCTGCAAATTCAGCAGGCAGTCGCGGCGACCCTTGCGGCGATTCCACAGAATACGCCTGTACCCGTTTCAACGCCTTATCCCACTCCAACACCGATTACCCTTCAGGGACTCTTCTGCGAATATGAGTTTTGCATTGGACATCCCCCTGGCATGGCATTTTATGATCATCTCGCCGCGCAAAACCCCGTTACGCCCAGTGAATATAAAAGCGGCTGGCTGGTAGCCTACCAAATCCCTGGTGTAGTGATTAATGTAATCTGGTTACAGGCTGCAGGTACAAGCGATCCGCAGTTTCTCTTGGATACCATATTGGATGACCAGGCCGACACCAAGACAGGCAATGTGGATGTACAGTTAATCCACAATATGAATACAATCTACACACCGATCACTACAACCATCAGTCCCAATGTTCCCTTTGGTGGGGCTGGTGCCTGGGTCTGTGGTGACCGTGTCTTTGCTTGGAAAGTATATTCCCCAACGGCGGAAACAGCACGACCTTTGTTTGACGAAGCATTGAACAGATTCACTTGTAATCAAAACCAATAATGACGACAACTTCAGTAGATGGAGTCACGATTCGCCCAGCCACACTGGCCGATGTGAAATCCTTTCGCGAGCTACGATTGGAAGCTCTTCAAAATCATCCAACTGCTTTTGGACAGGATTATACCGAGGTCTTGTCACGTCAACAGAAATACTGGGAGGAAACGCTGACAATAAACAATGAAGAAGAAGCGATTTTCCTCGCAGAGGCTGAACATGAGGGACAACTGATTGGGATGACAGGTATCCTCCGCCGCCTATCAAAGAAAAGTATGCACAGCGCAACTATCTGGGGAGTTTACGTCAAACCTGGATGGCGCGGGAACCATATAGCAGAAGCCTTGATCCGTGCTTGTCTCGCCTGGGCAAAAGAACATGGCATTGTCATTGTCAAGCTGGCTGTCGTCACGAATAATCAATCGGCGATTCGCTCTTATGAACGATGCGGGTTTAGCACGTATGGCGTTGAACCAAAAGTTATCTTCCATGAGAATCAATACTATGATGAATATCTAATGTCTATTGAACTTTAGGCTTTCAGGAGAGAAAAAATGACCACTGAACAAGAGCTAGTCACACTGCGTGGTCGCGTTTCCGATTTGGAAAACCGCATTCAGTTTTTATACAAGAAATTGAATTTTGAATATGTGGAAGAACCGAGCCTCGGTAATCCTCAAATTGCCGAAATTCTCAGGATGGGCAATAAGATAGAAGCCATAAAAGTTTATCGTGAAACGAACAATGTAAGCCTTATAGAGGCAAAGCAAGCCATGGAAGAGATGGAAGCACGGCTGGGGCTTTAGCAGCCTCAGTAGGCAATCTTGTTGCGGGAACACTTAAGACAACTCCATCGTTTTTCTAAAAAAGGAGCATGACGATGAAGTCATTTAAGCTATTAGTTGTAATATTCGTCTTCACATTGACCGCTTGCCAATCTAAATCTCAATTAGCGGGAACATCCTGGCGGCTGGTTTCTTATGGCGATGTAAACAATCCTGTCCTGGCTACGACAGATCAAGTTCCTACATTAGAATTTCTCCCGGATGGCAAATTAAATGCAAACACCGGTTGCAATAGCGCTGGCGGAGAATATAAGATAGAGGGAAACAGGCTTACAATAACCAACCTGGTATCCACATTAATTGCCTGTGCTGAACCAGAGCGTGCCAACCAGGAGGCAAGCTTTGTAGCCGGGTTAAACAAGGCCGAAACGTTTAAGCTGGAAAATGATACGCTGGTTATTTATTATGAAAACCATACCAAAGCGCTGACTTTCTTACGAAACCCGTAAATCAAAACCCAATCCTTATTCGACATGGCATTGGATGGGCAAAGTCAAAAGATGTTAATATCATCAAACTTAGTGTGGTTGCAGCAAGCACATCAGCTGTGCATTTTTATCAGCGCTGTGGTTTCACCATCTATGGGACTGAGCCGCGGGGGATTTTTTATGATGGTCAATATTATGATGGATATTTGATGTATCGTTCTCTGGACAATTCATAATCGCCAAAGGAGAAAATATGGTTACCGAAGCTGACATCCTGTTACTCAAATCACGAATCAATGAATTGGAAGACCGCTTGGAGTTCTTGTATCGCAGACTGAACATTGAATATGCTGATCTGAATTCAGATCCTGTCCTCTCGCCTCAAGTTCAGGATGCGTTGAGGCGCA
>WNGB01006093.1_pt1 | contig 20690 bp, 17 predicted proteins | sample 5400681 | NCBI WGS metagenome assembly WNGB01 (sample SAMN13153367, study PRJNA577476) | soil metagenome | isolation source: 115 cm soil or saprolite under grassland replicate 2 | place: USA:California | collected 2016-06-15
CTACGGTTCGGGCTCGGAGGGATTGGGTGCGGCGTCCCGGCTCTACTGCGGGCTCTTGGACCCAGTCCCTGTCGGACTGCCGCACCCCGGCCACCACCGAATCGCTTCGGCTGCAACACATCTCCAAACATACAAGTCCCCCGACGTGTGGGCTTTCGAGTCAAAGTCGTTGACACGAACGACCACCGGATGGTTTCCATCGGGATTGTCGAGATCTCCGAGAAGGGGGACCAGAGCCGGTGGCCGAGGATTTGAGGATGGCGCTTCAAGAGTTGTTGCGCAAGGCCGAGCTGGATGGTGACGTGGACTTCCTGCGCGAAGGCGTGCGCGTGCTAGCTCAGGAGCTGATGGAGATCGAGGTGGCCCAGCACGTGGGCGCCGAGAAGTACGAGCGTGGCACAGAGCGCACTGGCGAGCGCAACGGCTATCGCGATCGCGCCTGGGACACGCGCGTTGGCAGCCTCGAGCTGCGCGTACCGCGGGTGCGTGATGGTGGTTACTACCCGGCGCTGCTCGAACCGCGGCGACGTGGCGAGCGGGCACTCGTGGCGGTGGTCCAGGAAGCCTACGTGCAGGGCGTGAGCACCAGGCGGGTCGACGACCTGGTCAAAGCACTCGGCATGAGTGGCATCTCCAAGAGCCAGGTGAGCCGGCTGTGCCAGGCGCTCGACACCGAAGTGGAGCGCTTTCGCACGCGCAAGCTGGATGGACCATACCCATTCTGTTGGCTGGATGCGACGTTCATCAAAGTGAGGCACGACCATCGAGTGGTCAGCATGGCCGTGGTTATCGCCGTGGGCGTCAACAGCGATGGCCAGCGCGAAGTACTCGGTGTGGACGTAGGCCCGAGTGAGGACGGCGCGTTCTGGCTGGCGTTCCTGCGTGGCCTGGTGGCACGCGGTCTGAACGGAGTGAAGCTGGTCACCAGCGACAGCCACCAGGGTCTCAAGAGCGCGATCGCGGCCGTGCTGCAGGGTGCCAGCTGGCAGCGCTGCCGCACGCACTTCATGAGGAACGCCTTGGCGCTCGTGCCGAAGGGTGCGCAGCAGATGGTCGCGGCGACGATCCGGACCGTGTTCTTTCAGCCCGATGCCGAGAGCGCTCGAGCGACCTGGCGTAAGGTCGCCGACGGCTTCCGCCCACGCTGGCCGCGGCTGGCTCAGCTCCTCGATGCGGCGGAGGACGAAGTGCTGACGTATCTGGCGTTTCCCCAGGAGCACTGGCGACAGGTATGGAGTAATAACCCGCAGGAAATGGCGTCATCACAACGCACCATTGCTGCCTGAGCCGCTCGGCGCGTATCTCATTCCGACCGTATCGACGCCGAGGTGAGGTATGAAACCGGCTCACGGCCCGGTTTCTGCAGCACGTTCCGGTAAAGATGCCCAAGCGGCGCACCGAGCTAGCGCTGCGTGCCCACCGCAGGTGGGTGTGGACCAACGATGCCGAGTGGCGGTGGCAACGCGCTCTGCGGCTGCTGCTGAGTATGCGGCGCGACGGGCAAGAGGAGGTGCCGAATGACAACGGTCGTGGCCTACGCGCGGGTCTCGACCGACCGCCAAGCCGAGAAGCAGACGATCGATCAGCAGATCGACCGGCTCCACGCGTTCGCGCGCCACCAGGGCTGGCATCTCGACGCTGAACAGCTCTACGCCGACGATGGCTACAGTGGCGCACGTCTTGATCGCCCGGCGCTCGATCGGTTGCGCGATGCCGTTGCGGGCGGCGCGATTGACGCCGTGTTGATCACCAGCCCCGACCGGCTGGCGCGACGCTATGCCTACCAGGTCTGGCTCCTGGAGGAATTCGAGCGCGCTGGTGTGCAGGTGATCTTTCTCGAGCGGCCGCCGACCGGCGATCCGCAAGACGTGCTGGTCATCCAGATCCGCGGCGTGGTCGCCGAGTATGAGCGCACCGTCATCGCCGATCGCATGCGTCGCGGACGGCTGACGGCGCTACGCGCGGGCAAGCTCGTGCCCTGGACGGTGCCTCCGTTTGGCTATTGCCACGATCCGCTCCGGCCGCGCGATCCGGCTGGACTCCAGGTCGATGACGATGCTGCTCGCGTCGTGCGGCAGATCTTCACGTGGTACATCGAGGAGGGGTTGACGCTCTACGGGATCGCTCAACGGTTGATCGCCCGCGGCATACCCACACCAACTGGACGCCAGTATTGGAATCCGTCCAGCGTGCGGAAGATCCTGACCAATTCCACATACCAGGGAACGGCGTATGCCAATCAGAAGCAGGCGGTGCCAGCGAAGCGACGTCACCCATTGATCGGCCGCGAGCCGCGCGGCGAAGGCGGCGAGTCGTATCGACTCCGACCGGCGGACGAGTGGATTGGCGTACCGGTGCCGGCGGTGATTGATGCTCAGCGCTTTGCACAGGCACAGCAACGGCTCCAGCGCAACCAGCACTGGTCTATGCGCAACACACACGGCGAGTACCTGCTGCGACGCTTGCTCAGTTGCCGTTGGTGTGGCCTGGCCATGAACGTGTGGAACAACGGCCGCTATGCGTACTACCGTTGCCGCGGCATGGATGTGCTGGCCAACCGCGGTCGGCGGGAGCCATGCCACGCTCGCCAGATACCCACGGCTCGCATCGACGCACTGGTTTGGGAGGACGTGTGCCAGGTCCTTAGCGAACCCGCCGTGCTGCAGGATGCCGTGCAACGGTTCCGCGATGGCTGGCTCAGCGGGAGCGAGTGGGAGGCGCACCAACGGGACCTTCGACGTCGGCAAGCGCAGATCGAACGGCGCATTGAGCGGTTGGTCGATGCGTACCAAAGCGGAGGCTCTCACACTCGAAGAACTTCAAACGCGCCGTCGCCAGCTTGAGAGCCGCCTCGCCGAGATCATGCTGCAGACGGTGGCGGCCGGCGTCGAGAACTTCAGGGCGGCCATCGCCGACGGCATCGAGCACGCGTCCTTTGCCCAGCGCCGCACCCTTGTCGAGCTCCTCATCGACCGGGTGGTCGTCGACGGCGAGGATGTGGAGATTCGCTACGTGATCCCGCTCAGCGGCGCCGCGCGCCGAAAAGGTGTATTGCGACCACGCTATCGAACGTCTCAACAAGGAGGTCAAGCGGCGCACTGACGTGGTGGGCATCTTTCCCAATGAGCGCGCCATCATCCGTCTCGTGGGCAGCATCCTCGCCGAGCAACATGACGAGTGGGCTGTTGCCCGACGCTACTTCTCTGCTGAGTCGCTGGCCAAGCTCACCGTCAACGACTCACACGACCCGCTGCCAGCACCAGCCCTGCTGGAGGACGCAGCCTAGCCGATCATGCCGGCGGAAGCCATCTCCTCAAAAGCCCCCACTTCCCGGGTCACGACCACTTGCGGCGCAGCCGGTAGGTCAGAAACGGCCAATTTTGAGTTCAGCGGGCTCCGCGACCAGGATTCGAACCTGGAACCTACCGGTTAACAGTCTGGTGCAGAGCAGAACCATCCAACCATGCCCTTTTGCACACCTTTTAGAGATTGCGGTGGGCGACGTACCTCGGTCGCCACTCGGAGAGGTTGGATGGTTCCACTCTGTTGGTCTAGAGCCATCAGGTTGTGTGCTGAGCCAACGCGAACATGGAGCCGGCTTTAGCCATTCGTGTAATTGCCCGACGCGACCGGTTGCTTCTCACCCGAATGGGCCAGGCACGTCACGTCCATGGGCGTCGCTGCTGGCCCGCGCAGGTATGGCTCAGGGAGTGCCGTCGATTGGGTCGAGCCCAAATGCCACGCGGCCGCTGAAGCGGTGCTGGCGTTTGGCCTGCAGCGGGTGGAACTGAGCGCCATGAATATCGCGCAGCAAGCGCTCCAGCGCGATGGTACGCAGGAAGCTCGAGCCGCCGACCGCCTCGGCTGCCTTTTCAACCGCGGCGATGAGCGACTGGGTGGCAATCGTCTTACGGACGAAGGCGGCGTTGGCCGTGGCGACGTCTGGCGTAAAGGCGTAGTTGGCGCACAGATCGATCATCCCCTGCACGGCCATCTGGCCTGTGACGAGGGCATTCTCCATCTCGCCGACCGTGTACCAGATATCTGGGTCCCCGCGCCTGCGCTGCAAGTGCTGGAGCGCGAGGTCGCGCGCAGCCTCAGCCACGCCAACGTACGCCGACATGACGATCGACTGGGCGACTACGGCGACCACGCTGTAGAACGGGTGCCACTGGCCACGCGGCCTGCGTAGCGTCACGGCGCTGTCGGGGACGAACACATCTTCGAACACGACATCGTTCGAACCGCTCCCGCGCATACCCATCGCACGCCAGTTGTCGGCGACAGTCACACCGGCGCCGTTCATCGCCACCGGGAAGTGCAGGACCGTTGCACCGTCAACCGGGTCGTCAAACACCGCGGTCGTGATCACGAGATCACCGGCAGGGGAGCCACTGCCGAAGGTCTTGCGCGCGCTCACGCGATAGCCGCCGTCGACTCGCTCGGCACGGCCGGACGAGTTGAGCCAGTCGGATGCACCGGTGCTTACCAGAACCAGTTGCTCGGTGGCGATCCGCCGCAGCAAGCCATCGACCGCCTGCCCCTGGCGGCGGCGCCAGACCGTAGCCGCAACCTGGTGCGTGTGCATCGCCAGCGCCAGCGCCGTGGCGCCGCACGAGTACGCCAGCTCGCGAATCAGCGCGCACAACTCGGCGTGGGTGGCGCCGCCGCCGCCAAGATCAAGCGGAACCCCGACCGAAAAGGCCCCATATGCCTTGAGCTCGACGTAGTTCTCCGCGACGAAGGCGTCACTGGTGTCATGTGCGCTGGCACGGGCCGCGAACCGCGGTCCAAGCTCGCGCGCAATTGCGTGCCAGTCGCGGGCGCTGACTTGATCGGTAGCGAATTCAAGCATCTCGTCGAGCATGCACCGAAGGGTAGACAGAATGCGTCGCGCGCGATATCCCAGGCGTCCGTGATCCCTGGCAGTCGGACGCGTGAGGGAAGTCCCTCACGTGAGGCCGTGCGCCAGGGCAAACGCTGCCGCCGCGACGCGGCCGCGGCGGCCGATCTTTCGGTAGATGTGGGTGATGTGGCGGTCGACGGTGGACACCGCGACAACCAATTCAGTGGCGATCTGCGCAGTCGTCAGGCCACTGGCCAGCCGCCGCAACACTTCAACTTCGGTCGCGGTCAGGCTGGCTGGGAACTCGCCGCCAGGTGCGACCTCGACCGACCAGGCCGCGGCGATGGCCGCATCGAGTTGCATGGACCGGCCCCGCGCCCAGGCGGCCGCGAAGGCAGCGTCGCCGAGTTTGCGACGCGCTACCTGCATCCCCCGGGCGAACAGTGCTTCGGTCAGCGGAATGTTCAGCGTACGCGCCGACTCGCTCATGACCGTAACTGCGCCGCCAAGCCGCGCGGCGAGCTCCGGTTGCCATTCCGGCGCCACGCTGGCAAAGAGCGACAAGACTGTCCGCACCAGCCACGCTGCGTTGAGCTCAGTGGCAACGTCGAGTGCTTCGCGGTAGAGGGGCAGCGCAGCACGAAGGTCACCCGCCCGGTGGTACAGCATGCCCTCGAGGTGCAGCACGATCACGATGCCCTCGAGGTGGCCAAGCTGCTTCCGAATCGCCAGGCTCTGCTCGTAGTACGCATGCGCGGAAGCGTCGTCGCCGGCGACATGCGCTGCGAGCCCAAGGAGGTGCACCGCCCAGCCAGTCAGCCAGCGATCGCCAAGCGCCTCTGCGATGCGCAAGCTGGACTCGCCAAACTGGCGGGCACCCGTCGAGTCGCCGCCGAGATAGGCGACTCGGCCAAGGACGTGCAGCACCCAGGCGCGCGCCCAGTCGTCATGCACATCCTCGGCGATGGCGAAGCTTTCCTCGAGCAACGTCCGAGCGGACGCCAGCTCGTGCTGCATGTGCGCCAACCAACCCGCGCCATACAGGGCCTTTAACCGCACGCGTGTACCCGTCCGCGACGTTGCCAGCGCGCGGTCGAGCCAGCGGCTGCCTTCGCGGAAGTGGCCGCCAATCCACCAGAAGCGCGCCAGTGCGCCGGCCAGCCGCAACGCGATCTCGCCGTGCTGGGATTGCTGGGCCAAGCTCCAGTCGAGCGCTGCGCGAATGTTGTCGTGTTCGAGCTCCAAACGATCCAGCCACGCGCGGGTGGCTGGCCCGCCGAGCTCCGGCTCCGCCTGCTCGACGAGCGCCAGGAAGTACTCTGCGTGCCGACGTCGCATCGGCTCGAGCTCGCCCGTCCAGGCGAGTTGTTCGAGTCCAAATTCGCGAATGGTCTCGAGCTGTCCGACGCGTAGTTCGCCGTTGAGCCCGCGCTGCGCGCGCAACAGATTTTTCGCCACCAACGAGTCGATCCGATCGAGGATCTGGTCCTCGCCCCCGATGGCCTGAGCCGCCTCCTGGCTACAGCCACCCACGAAGACGCTGACGTGGCGGAACAGCGCCTGTTCATCGGCATCGAGCAGCTCATAGCTCCAGGCAATTGTGTTGCGGAGCGTCTGTTGCCGCGCAGGCGCGTCGCGAGGACCCCCAGTCAGCAACTGCAGCCGGCGTTCGAGTGGCGCAAGCATCGCCCGCGGCTCGAGCAGGCGGGTGCGCGCGGCGGCCAATTCGAGCGCCAGCGGCAGCCCGTCCAGCCGCCGGCAGATGTCAGCCACTGCTGCCGCGTTTTCGTGGGTCAGCGCAAAGTCGCCCCGTACGGCGCGGACACGTTCGATAAACAGCTGCACCGACTCGGTCTGCTCGAGCGCCAGGGGATCGTCAGATCTGGCGTCGGGTAAGCCCAGTGGCGGGACGGTCAGCTCCACCTCCCCGAGTAGGCGCAATGGGGAGCGGCTAGTGACCAGCACGTAAAGTTGTGAGCAGGCTGACAGGAGCTCGCCGACCTCGAAGGCAGCGCCAAGCACCTGCTCGAAGTTGTCGAGGATGAGCAACAGGTGTCGGTCGCGCAGATAGTTTTGCAGTACTTTCAATGGCGGCTGACGCCCGTCAGTCGAGATGCCCAGCGCTTGCGCCACGGTGGGCGCAACCAGGCCTGGATCTGAGATCGGTCCTAATCCGACGAAGTACACGCCGTCCGGGTAGTCGTCGAGCATCCCGCGGGCGGCTTCCAGGGCGACGCGTGTTTTGCCTGTTCCGCCAGGACCGGTGAGGGTTAGAAGCCGCGACCCAGCAGCCGCGGCAGCACTCAGTCGTCGCACATCGGCCAACACCCGCTGGCGCCCGATGAAGGTGGTGCGCGCTAACGGCAGGCTGTGGCGCGTCGTGCGGACCGCGGAGCTGGCGGAGGATTGGCGTCGCACTTGCCGCGCCGCTTCCAGATCATCCAGCCGTTCGGGCGCGAGTCGGAGTGCCTCGCCAAGCATGCGCAAGGTTCTCCGATGAGGAATCTTGAGGCCCCGCTCCATGTCGCTGATCGCGCGCTCGCTCAACTGGGCCCGCTCGGCAAGCTCAGCCTGAGTCAGTCCCAGGGCGCGACGCTCGTGTCGAAGCAACTCGGCAAATTCGGGCAGGCGTGTGGCCATGGTGTGGCTGAAAGTGTGGCTAGTGTGTGGCGCAAGACCCAGGGTCAGTCAAGACTTGCCACTGCAGCAACTTCGAGGGAGGAAGTCCATGCCCAGACTGAAGCGGTGGTTCTCCGCTTTCGCAGTCCTTACTGTCGTCGCAAGTCTCGCGTCCAGCCCGACGCTCACGTCGGCCGCCAGCGACGATCATTCTCAGTCTCAAGTGCCGACCTGGAGCACATGGCTACTGTCATCGCCAGGCGAGCTCCGCCTGGGTCCGCCGCCAGACGCGGCCGAAACCCGCGCCGAGCTGGCCGAGGTCCAAGCGCTGACCGATCAACGCGACGCAGCGACCCTCGAGCGCATCGGCTTCTGGGATGCGGGCGCCCCTCCGTACCGTTGGACGCAGCGCGCGATCAAGTACGCCCAGATCCACGGTATCGGCGGCAATCGCGCAATTCGTGTGCTGGCGCTCATGAATGTTGCGATCTACGACGCGACGGTCGCGGCTGCCGACAGCCAACAGACCTACAACCGAGCGCGGCCCGCGATATCGCGCACGGCCATCGCGATGCCGGCTACGCCTGGCTACCCGGATGAGCGGGCGGCCGCGGCGGGGGCCGCGGAGACCGTGCTCGCCTATGCGTTCCCAGCCGACGCAGGCCTATTCGCCACCTGGGCCGCCGAGGCGAGCCAGTCTCGCGTGGAAGCAGGGGTGGCCTATCCCAGCGACAGTGCGGCCGGGCGTGCCCAGGGTCGCCAGGTGGGAGAGCGGGCTGTCGCCTGGGGCAAGACTGATGGCTCAGACGCGAAGTGGACTGGCAGTGTCCCGACGGAGCCTGGGAAGTGGGCAGGCACGAACCCGATCGAGCCGCTAGTTGGATCGTGGAAGCCGTGGGCGCTCACGAGCGGCAGTCAGTTCCGGCCGGGTCCGCCGCCTGAGGTCGACTCTGACCAGATGGCGCGTGAAATGGCCGAAGTCAAGGACTACCCGCGCACCAACCTGACCAATTTGACGGCAAGTTTCTGGGAGTACTACGGCGGCCGTGCCGTGTTCGAATACTGGAACGACATGGCAAGCCGATTGATCTTCGAGCACCGCATGCAGGACGACGCAGTGCAGGCGTCGCGTGTGTACGCGCTGGTCAACATTGCCCTGAACGACTCGGGTATCGCCTGTTGGGACGCCAAGTACACGTACTGGGCACCGCGGCCAGGCATGCTCGATCCGACGATCGCCACACTGTTCGTCACACCCAACCACCCGAGCTACCCTTCGGCGCACTCCTGTTTCTCCGGCGCAGTAGCGTCCGTGCTGGCGCGACAGTTTCCATCCGAGGCGGCGGCGCTGGATGCGCTCGCCGACCAGTCAGGAGAGGCGCGCATCATGGCTGGCATCCATTTCCGCACCGATGTCGATGCGGGCAAGACGCTCGGACAACGCGTCGGTGAGGTGGTGTGGACCCGCGGCAACTAACCGGCCGCTGAACCACGACTCGGCGGCGGCGCCATGCTGGCGTCGCCGACTCGCTTTCTGGGACCGTCGCGCCTCCGACACCGTGCGCGTGTCGCACCCGAGCGACTGACATGGCGTTAGGCCAGCCGTCAAGCCAGGCCAACCGTCCCAAGTTGGCCGATCTGGCCATCAGCTCAGCGCTGAACGGCGCTGGACGGCTACCTAGGGAGGGTTATCGTCCTACTTTCTGTCGAGTGAGTCGCTGCGCAGCTAACCTCACTGTTGGATCGAGAGCGAACGGCAACGCTCGGCCAACCATGCTGTCGTTGCGGTACACATTCGGGCAGAGTTTCTCACGGCAATCCCTCACGCCGACTCACAGCGATCGCTGAGTCACGGCCCAGAAGTGCCAGGCACGCATCCAGCGTTGCTAACGTAGCCTCAGCCTGCGCTATCGGGTAGTGTCCCCAGGGCTGTGTAAATCTCAAAGAGGCTGTTGACGCGGACGGCCATCGGGTGGTTCTCATCGCGATTGTCTAGATCAGATGAGAGGAACCAAGGCCGATGGCCGACGACCTGAGAATGGCACTCGCCGAGGTGCTACGCAAGGCTGGTGTAGAAGAGGCCGATTTTCTGTGTGGGCGTGCGGGTGCTGGCGCAAGAGTTGATGGAGCTCGAGCTCGCCGAGCACGTGGGTGCCGAGCGCCACGAACGCACCCCCGAGCGGAGCGGCTATCGGAACGGGTACCGCGAGCGGCCGTGGGATACGCGCGTCGGCTCCATCACCGCCAACGGCGAACGCGAGGTGCTGGGGCTCGATGTGGGACCGAGCGAGAGTGGTGCATTCTGGCTGGCGTTCCTGCGCGATCTGGCGGCGCGCGGCCTCAATGGTGTGAAGCTGGTGATCAGCGACACGCATGCGGGACTGAAGGCAGCGATCGGCGCGGTTCTGCAGGGCGCCAGCTGGCAGCGCTGCCGCGTGCACTTCATGCGTGATGCGTTGGGTCTGGTGCCGAAGAGCGCGCAGCAGATGGTCGCAGCCACGATCAGAACCGTGTTCGCGCAGCCCGATCCAGCCGCGGCGCGTGAGCAGTGGCGTCGCGTGGCCGACACGTTCCGACCACGCTTCGGCCGATTGGCCGAGCTGCTAGATGCCGCCGAGGCCGACGTGCTGGCGCATCTGGCCTTTCCAGCCGGGCATTGGCGTCAAGTGTGGTCCAACAACCCGCTCGCAGGTCCGGGCGCGGCTCTCGGGCGCGGGCATACGCGTGCGGTGTCCTGTCCGTGATGCTGCCTAGAAGAGCCGAACCACAACGACCGTCGTGGCCAAATCGATCGCGACGGCGGTCGAGGAGCTCGTCGGGATCAGTGTGTCCGTCGAGCGCCAGCGCTGTGCGATGTAGGCCGGCGATCCAGCGTTCGGCGATGCGCTCGAGGTCTGCCGAACACGCTCGGTCAACTCCAGTCGCACGGTCGTGGTGCGAAGGCGCCACGGCCTCATCAGACAGGAACCGCAGGGTCGTCGGCACGCACTCGACGAACTGGCCGCGGGCCCGCAGGCGCGCCGACGCAAGCGGGGTCACAGCGACTCCGCATCACCATGTGGGCGCGCGGGGTCGGTTAGGTTCGCTGTCGATGCCTGTGGGGCGCTCGCTGCCGACGTACGACGCGGGCCAATCCGTATAGAAGCCCGCCCGGATTGCCATGCGGCACGCACGTAGCCGCGGCCACAGGCGCCGGTAGAGGCCGAGAGTGTCCTCAACACCCGAGCGGCGTCCGGACGCCGCGGCGTCTGTTGACCAGCCATGGCGACACTGAAAACAGAAGTAGGTGGGGCCCCACTGAAGCACTCGCCGCTGGCCGCAACGTGGACACGGCAAACGCTCTTCAACGCATTTATTGGTACTCGCCTCTACTTTGAGATAGGCAGACCCGACCGCAACGATCCCGACGCCGTGCGTGTCGGGATCATGCGGCGAGATCAAACCTCGACTCGGCTGCGGATATCAGCGGTCGCTGTCTGTGCGAGGCTGCGGCGCACCGTTAGCGGCATCCGGCCGAGGGTCGAGGTACCAACGGTCCCTCAGCGGTTCCGGAGCGATCGAGGTCGTCCGCGGCGTCTCACCCGAGGCGTCGGGTCGAGGGTCCAGGTACCAACGGTCCCTCAGTGGTTCCGGCGCCACCGATGTCACGGTCGGCTCTGCTGCCGCCTCATCGAACCAACGGTCCTTTACCAAACTGCCGGACCGTGTCAGGTGCGCCGTGCCAGGTGCTGATCCGGAAGCGGACTGATCGTCTAGGTACCACGCGTCCCGCCACGGTGTGAGCCGTTCGCTTCGCGCGCTTCGCGTCGCGGGAGCAGACGCGTAGCGGTCTTCCACGTACCAGGCCTCGCGTGACGGCAAGAGCTCTACGGGCGGCGCACTCGGTGCCGCCGATACTGACGCCGCTTCGGGAATGGCGGGCTGACGTGTGACCTCCTGTACCCGCGAGACCACGGCGATGCCGGCGGCGCCAATCGTGGCGAGGACGATGGCGCTGAGGCCAACGACAGTGAACCGGTGTCTCGTTGTGCGAAAGGAAATGGGCTGAGCTTCGGGCTGGAACTTCGTGAACTGCGTCGATGTCGACATGTGGAACGCCTCCGCGATGGGATGCCACCACGATGCGGCCGACCGACCCGTGTCGCATGCGCACAAAGGCTCAGAAGCGATACCTAAAGTTGCCGAGCGTTACGGGTGCTGCGAACTAGGTACGTCGGGCAGCCGCACGTCTGCCAACAGGCCCTGCTCAGACGCCCATACCGCGACCTGGGCACGCGTGGAGAACCCGAGCTTGCCCAGGATGTTCGCGACGTGGTTGTCCGCGGTCCGCTCCGAGATCACCAAACGCTCGGCGATGTGACGGTTGGTCAATCCCCGTGCAATCAAAGCCGATACCTCTCGCTCCCGTCGCGTGAGGCGATTGCCATATGTGCGAGTTGCCGGCCCTGCAGATGTGGTACCGACTTGTCCTGCGGGCTGGTCCAGTACGAGCGCGTACGCGATCGCCTGGTCCAGGCCCATGGTCCGCCCCTCGGCGAAGTGGTGGTTGAAGACGTCCTCGCCAAGCGTGTCGCGCGTCGACGACGTCGTACGCGTGTAGTCAGCGCGATCGACGGGGTCCACCACCGCGCCGATCACATCGCGCAGCGCCCGTGCGGTCCCCAGCAGCCGCGCCGCTGCCTGTACCCGCCCGAGTTGCGCCGCGAGGCAAGCGAACCCTTCCAGACACATCGCGATTCGCCGCCGGTCGCCGTTCTCGCGGTTCAGGTGAAGGCCCTCCTGCAGAAGCCTTGCAGCGGCGTTAGTCTGGCCGCGGTGCAGGGCCACCATGCCCGAGTCATAGAGAACGGCGGCAAGCAGCCAGCGGTCTCCCAGGTCTCGTACCGCAGCCAAACTCTGCCCGAACAGCGCGGCAGCGCGATCGTAGTTTTCACGTAGCCGTGCAATCTCGCCCAGCTGCTCGAGGCACTGGCCAATCAGCCACTCGTCTTCGAGCTCTTGGCTCAGGGCGAGCGCGTCGATCACGCGACGTTCCGCTCGTTCGGCATCGCCTCGGTGCTCGGCCACTCGGCCAAGCTCTGCGAGCGCGCGGGCCGTGCCCCATCCGTCCCCGAGCTCACGGCTCAACGCGAGCATCCTTGTTGAGAGAACCTCGAGACGTGCGGTATCGCCCTGGAAGTCGGCGAGAGCGGTTGCGGCCGACAACGCCTTGATGTGCGTGCGCGAAGCGACGGCCTCGCCGGCGACCAACGCCCGCTCCATCCACCGCCATCCCTCTTCGAAATGGCTATGCAGCATCCAGAACCGGCCGAGAGACCCGGCTAATCGCAACGACAACTCGGCACGACTTGGATCGGCGAGGCTCCATGCCATCGCCGCGCGCACGTTGGCGTGTTCACGTTCCAGGCGCGCCAACCAGGCGTTCGACGCCGCGCCCCACAACTCCGGCTCTGCGCGTTCCGCGAGCGCCAGGTAATGCAAAGCATGGCGCTCGCGGAGCTCTTCGGTCTCACCACTTTGTTCCAATCGCTCCAGAGCAAATTCGTGAATAGTTTCCAGCATCCCAAAGCGTGGCTCGTCGTCGACTGTTGCGAGTTGTTGCACCAGGCTCTGAGCAACGAGTGAGTCGATCTTGTCCAGCGTGGGCGGCCCAAGAATGGCGTCGCCATTGCAGACCACCTCGACGGCCTCCAGCGTGGCGCCACCTACGAAGATGCCTAGTCGACGGAACAGGATCTGCTCGTCGGCGCCGAGGAGGGCGTCGCTCCAGGCCAAGGTTGCTCGGAGTGTCCGCTGACGGGCTGAAACGTCGCGCGGGCCGCCCGTCAGCACGGCGAGCCGGTGCTCCAGCCGAGCGAGAAGCGCTGAGGGAGACAAGAGTCGCACGCGGGCGGCGGCCAGCTCGATCGCGAGCGGTAGACCATCCAGCCGAGCGCATATCTCGGCGATGGACGCGGCTGTTTCCTGCGTGACGCTGAAGTCTGCCTTGATTGCCCGCGCGCGGGCGACAAACAGCCGCGCTGCATCGTAGTCCATGAGTGCCTGGGCCGACTCTCCGAGTGCTGGGTCAGGAAACGCGAGCGGCGGAACCGCAAACTCATGCTCGCCAGAAAGGCGCAGCGCGGCGCGACTGGTCACCAGCACCTTCAGCCTGGGGCATGCCGCCAGCAGATCGGCCACGACGGGCGCCGCGGGCAAAAGGTGCTCGAAATTGTCCAGGACCAGGAGCAAAGCGCCGTCACCCACCGCGGTCGATATGGCTGTAAGCGGGTCACGGCCACCGGTTTCACCGGGGTCGAAGGTGTGCGCGACGGTCGACGCAAAGAGGCTGGGTTCGCTGACCGGCGCCAACGGCACGAATACCACGCCGTCCGGAAAAGCATCTAACAATTGGGCCGCGTCCTCCAGCGCCAGGCGGGTCTTGCCCACGCCGCCCGGACCAGTGAGCGTGAGCAAGCGCACATCCGGGCTCAGCAGCCGCTGCCGTACCGCTGCCGCCTCTTGATCCCGACCGATAAGCGGTGTGGGCGGGAACGGTAGGGAAGACAAACGCTTGCCGTGCATGTGGCGTGAGCAGCCAGCGCGACAATAGGCTGGCTGCCGGGTCGCGTCAAGCGGCCTGGACGACACTCGTTGACCACGGTGCTCGGACATTCGTCATGTTCGCGTCATGTTCGCGCCTCGGCACGTACTCCGCACCACACACGCGGTTAGCTGTGAGTTCGGACCTGTTGCGCCCACTTGGCCCAGAACCGAATCTCCCGGTACGTGACCTATAACAGCGTGAGACCTACCACCACTTCGGGTCACGCGCGCCGTCCTAGCAGGCGCCCGGATCTCGTGCCGCCGCGACTGGAGGAGGCGCGCCCGATCGAAGCGGCGACCCACTCGCCGCTGGAACCATGACGCGGTGCCGAACTGGGCGCGCGTGCCCGCTGTGATAGTGTGCGAGCTCGCGCGGGCCCCCCAGGCTCGGGGGCAAGTGGGCCGATACTGTTCTGAGCCGCAGTTGGCGGGTTCGGTCAAGCATGGCTGCCGCGCGCACCACGGAGTATCCGAGGCACGCGAACGAGGGCACACTGAGGATGTGGCCGGCACGCTCACGGAATGCCTGACTCTCGATGGATTGCCGGTGTGTTGTCGGTCGCCCGCCCCTCTTTTGTGAGCGCCGGGACGCGACTGGCGGAGGGCCCGAACGGACCCATCCCGCGGACACGCAGCGAGCGGGCCACGGCGCCGCTGTGTCCCACCCCTGCCCTCGCCCCCACGTGCGATCGCCGGGTCGCAGGTGTCGGCCAACGTCCTGCAGCCGACAATCGCGTACGGCCAGGGCGCCAACGCGGAACCGCGAACGCGGACCGTCACTTCCGCTACGGCCAGTCAGACGATCAACCCGCCGCATCAATCCAGCGCTTCGACAAAGCTGCCGGTCGCTGGCTCACGGCGTGTTCGGACACCAGCGTGTGCTCCAGGAGAGACTTCGCCCGTCGAGTTGCACCCGTGCGTCGGTCGCTAGCGGCCCGGGCCAGCAACGCACATACGCGCGTACATCGGCTCCCGCAAGTGGGCAACGATCCAACATCGCCCGTCGGACAGCGCGGCCGAGTCGGCACCCCAGTCGTCGGCGTGCAGCGATTCCTGATCGAGCGTATTTCCGACCGCTACGCGGCTCAGCCGCGAGAGCCGACTGTATGGGCGCGTATGGTTCGCCGGCATAATCGGGATGCTGTCAGTGGTTGGGGTAGAACGGCAGGCTGCCAAAAGTCTGATGGTGCTACGCCGAGTGTCAATGGCCAGTTGAAAGTCGGCTCATCGGCAAATGTGGTAAGGTCTTCCGGTAAAGTTAGATCGCGAGTAGGCTAGCGGCGGAAAAAGCCGCGGTGAACGCCAACGATCTGCTGGTGCGAAGTGAGCGCTGGCGACTGGCCACCTTTGGCGGTCGAGTCAGATGGCTCGGTGATGATGAGCGTCGTCGTTCTGAGAGCAGTCAGCGCGATCTGCCCGTGTGTGGGCGCTCGATCACGTCAAGCTGATCTGAACGTTCACCGTCAAGCGGCCTGGCGAAATCGACCTCAACATCGCCTGGGGTGGCTGCTACAACGGCGTCCGCATTTCCGACGTTGTGACGACTTCCTTACCTCGGCTTTGCGTCGGCTTACGGCAGCTGTCATACAGTCGCGCACTCGCGCATAGCCGTTTGTCTGAGGTTACGTCCAGGGGACGTGCTGCCGCAGGCGTTCGGCTGGCACCGCTGGAGGTCAGTTACGTGTTTCGTCAAATCGCCGCTTTTTTGCTTTCTGTCTTGGTGCTGACGGTGGTGCCCGTCGGATCCGTAATGGCCGACACGAGCACGGGCGTTGAGGCTCCGCCCGATCCGAGCTTGCCTATCGCCGAGTTGATGTCGTTCCAACACGAACCAACCGGGCTCGTCGCCGTCCGCCCCACGAACTGGCAACTCGACTCGGGTCCAGACGGATTCACGGCATCCTCGAGCCTGGGTGCGCCAGATGACTTCGTCGGCGTCTTTATCTCACGAGAGCGGGCGGAGACGATCGCCGAGACCTACAACGCTCCCGCGGTCTGCGCGTGTCGCGTCGTCAGCGTGGTTCTGCTCGAAAGCCTCAAACGCAATGAGGTTGATGGCCCGCAACCAGAAACGATTGATCAGGTCATAGCCGACGATGGCAGCGGAACCCTCGTCGTCGCGACGACAACCGTCACCCCAACCAGCCGCGTGCCGGTCCGAGTCATGACCTATGCGCGGACTACCGTAAGGCCCGACGGGCTGATTTTCGCGTACGCAAGTGTCCCCGCCGACCAGTTTGGTGCCGAGGAGGACTTCCTCCGCAAGATGGTCGACTCTGTCGCCTTGCCGCCTGGCGAAACGGCGCGTTGACACGCACTTTGACACCCGTGACTGCCATTCACGAAACCCACAGGCACGTGATCACCGTTCCCGACAGCCCGGAGCTAGCCCGCGAAGTTGCGAAGCAATGTGCTCTTCACGCGTACGGTTGGCGCTATTACGCACTGATCTCGGTCTTGGCTGTCCAGACCCTGTTCTTCCTGATAATGGGCACGCGCGACTGGATCGTCGGAGCGCTCGGCGCAGCACTCCTGGGGTGCGTCATCACGCCCATCGCGAGCTATGTGACGATCACGCGGCACGTGAACAAGGTGTTGAAGAGTCGATCGGCTGGGTCCGCCAATCACAGGCTCGAGTCTACGGAGTACGTCGTGTCGGAGGACGGAGTCCGGGTCACGGCACCTCTCGGCACCGCGTGCCTTCCTTGGACCCGAATTAGTAGGCTTAGGCGGTTCCGCCGCGTCTGGCTTCTATACACGGGAGCCCACTGCGTGGCAGCCTGGCCTATCGATAGTCTCAGAACCGAGTTGCAGGACTTCGTGGTGGAGCGTGTGCGATCGCATGGCGGGCGTTTGAAATAAAAACCGGACGGCGATGGTTCACCTAGCACGAATTCGGGTCGCACTGCCTGCCGCTGCCAGCACTCGTCGCGGCAAAGTGGGAGCGGCGGTAAGGCGTAGCCCCCGGCCGAGGCCGCGTGGAAGCAGGTTGCGGCCAGCGTCGTGAGTGTCAACGGTCATTCGGAACGGGGAACTGGGCTGATCGGCGGATTTGGCAAGGGGTCTTCCGGTAAAGCTAGATCGCGAGTAGGCTGGCGGCGGGAGGGCCGCGGTGAACGTCGACGATCTGCTGGTGGGGAGTAACCGCTGGCGAATGACAAGCCTGGCCGTGGAGCCGGACGGTTCGGTGATGATGAGCGTCATCCCGAGCGCGCTCAGTGCAACGTGTCCCGTGTGTGGGAAGGCGAGTGGTCGGCGGCATACGTGGTATCGACGCGTCCGCAATCAAGGTCCGTCGTGCTAGCTGCGCGGTCTGGGTGTACTCACCAGCGCCCGTGACTGGTTGCAGCGCAGCCACGTACTGATTCGAGAGCTCCTGACATCGCGCGAGCCGGTGCGCCTGGGCACCCATTGCGAAGCCGCCTGCCGCCGTGAGCAGCACGACACCGACCGCGACGAAGGCCAGAACTAGAGCGCGCACGGCAACCGTCTCATGTTGAGGACCCGCAACTATGGCACACGCACCCTGAGAAACCGGCGGCGCCACGGTTGCGTCGGGGCACAACTCTGCTCAATCAGCCGCTTCACCGAGCGCCTTTAGCAGAGCCTGACGCAGCTCTGGATCGGCGCCCAGCTGCGAGAGGATGTCGTGGACCCGCTGATCGGCTGGACGCGCCGGCTCACGCCTGCGAGCTCGAGGTGGTCGACGCTCCTGGTGCACAGGAGCCGACCCGCGTGCTGTCGAACTGAGAGGCGGTGCCGAGCCGCGTAGCAGAGTTTCCGCCAGCGATGCTCGTCCAGCTCGCTCAGCGATCGTCGCCTGCGCCAGGTGGACGTAGTCGGCCAGCACGTCTCGGGCGTCGTGTCCGATGATGCGCCGGAGGCCGAGCTCATCGCCCGGGTACTGCGTGAGGTAGTGCGTCGCCATCGAATGGCGCAGCCGATGTGGGTAGGCGTTCACGACACCAGCGAGCTCGGCGATGCGCCGCACGATGGCGTAGCCGCCAGCCGGCGTCAGGCGGCGCCGCTCGCGCGACAGGAAGACGTACGCGTCGTCAGCACCCCGGCCAATCGGCCGGGCCTGCAGATAGCGGCGCAGAGCCCGCGTCACGCGGCCGCCGTCACCCTTCTGCCCGTCGCCGAAGGGCACCGTGCGCTCGCGCCGCCCCTTGCCCATCACCGTGAGCTCGTGCTGCTCCAGGTCGAGCTTCTCAAGCCGAAGCGAGCAGAGCTCGCCGATGCGCATGCCCGTGTCGATCAGCAGCAGGAAGACGGCCTCATCGCGCACAGGGTCCAGCGTCCGAAAGCACACACCCCACATCGCGTTGATCTCCTGCTGGCTGAAGGGTTGGCGCACGTACTTCGCCTTCGCGGGCAGCTTCAACTTTCGAAGCGGGTTGTCGGCCACGTAGTCGTTGTCCTCGAGCACATTCCCGAGTCGCTTCAGCATTTGCGGCGGTGCGAACTGCCACGTCGCCTCCGCGGTACGACGACATCGGACTTACCAGTTGATGCCGCGAAAGGTGAGGTGTACCGTGGCGAGCCCTCGTGACAGCTGACCTCGGGCGCCCGCCCAGCAGTAATGGATCGCGCACCGTCGGAACGCATGACTGCCGGCTAGCGCCTTGACGACCGCAGGTCAACGTATAGCCTTTTGTGATGTCGTGTTTAGCAGTGGACGACGGCACACTTACCTAAGAGAGGGGCCGAGAGATGCCAACGTACATCTTCCTTTGCAAATTCACGGCGGAAGGCATCAAGGGGGTAAAGGAAGGGCCCCAGCGGCGGCAGCGCGCACGTGAGGTGATCGAACAGTTAGGTGGTCGCGCAATAGGGAACTGGCTCACCCAGGGCCGGTACGACGTTGTCTGGGTCGCCGAGTTCCCCGACGAGGCATCCGCTTTGGCATTTGCGCTCAGTACCGGTATGGCAGGCCGGCTGACTACTGAAACGTTGCGGGCCTACACGCCTGAGGAAACAGAGACGATCTTCGCGAAGCTGCCGGCTTGAGTTGCGAATACGAGGTCTGGCCACTGCTGACCGTGTCAGAGGCCGCTGATCGCTTGCGGCTCAAGCCTGAAACGGCCCATAGATGGCTCCGATCTGACAAGTTGCGAGGCATCAGCCTCGCTAGCGATAGCGCCGGCTGGCGCGTGCGCGAGTCTGAAGTGCGGCGTTTGCTGGCGGGCGACAACCGTGGGGACGCGAGCGGGCCTATCGCGTGACCGTCAACCGCAACGCGACTGCCGCGACCTGACGCAGCGGATGGATTTCGTCCAGTGGTGCGGTCGTGTACTGGCGGGCATGGACCAGGTAGCGAGCAAGTCCTCGAGCGCCACGCGGCGCTGGAATGCAGGATCTGCAAATCGCCGCGGCCATCTTCGGCGCCGAGGCAGTTTTCCCGACAGGCTTCTCTGGCGCGGAACGGCACGACGCCCTCAACCAGGCCCTCGCTGATCTCCAGGCCGTTGGCCTGGTTGAGTCTTCCAGCTACGGGTGGCGTCTGCTGGATGCCGGCGAGCGCGCACTCAAGGACGAGGTCGCCCATTGGTCGTCGGTTGGCCACTTCAGCCTCACTGACGCACGCATGGCGATTCTCGAGCTTATCGGCCGACAAAGCCAACATGAGGCAGCCGACTACGCACAAGTCGATTGGGTTGACATCGGCAGCGTTCTCCAACAGCTGCGCTGGCCAGAGGCCGAACTGCGCGGCGAGTCACGGGTGCTGCTAGACAACGGCCTCATAGCTGTGCGCCCCGCCAGTGGCCACTTCCGCGTTACCTACCTCGGTCTGGTCACCGTCACTCGCGGTGAAGCTATTGCTGCCCGCGCGCGGACGTTGCGCTGGCCGGCTCTGACCAATCGGCAGCGACAGGTGCTGTTCACACTGGTCGACTGGGAGCGCGCCACCCCAGGGACCGGCGACTTCATACTTCGCTTGTCGATCGCGGGCGCGTACTTCGTCGGCCACCAAGATGCTCGGATCGAGCGGTCAGATCTCGAGCAACTCGGGGCCAAAGGTTACCTGCACGTTCGCCAACCACCGAAGCGAGGCGGCCTCATGGTGTCGCTCACAGCCGAAGGGCACGCTTTCTACGAGGATCACCAGCGCGAGCACCAGCCGGCCGAGCAACTCGCCGCGCGCGTCCGTCAGTACGTCGATACCGCCGCCGCCGCGGTCTACCCCGATGCGGTGGCTCGGCTCGGCGAGGCAGCCGACGCGCTGTGGTCGGCACGCCATGACCCAGATGTGACGTCGGTTGGCTTCACGTGCCGGGAAGCGCTGCAGAGCTTCGCGCTCGCCTACTATGCCCGCTTCTACCCACGCGCCCAGGACGAGCCGATCGCGAAGGAAAACACGCGCCGACTTGGTTAGCCGAGTTATCCGCCACCTCCAGTCGACCCGCGGCGACACCGACACCAATTTCGACGACGCACTCTTCCAGTTCTGGCGACAACTGCTCGAAGTCATCCAGAAGCTCGTTCACGATTCCACGACGCCGGAGCGTCCGCTCACCTGGGAGGACGGTTGGAGGGCGGTGCTGTATTCGTATCTCGTCATCGGCGAGCTGCACCTGCTGGCGACGGGCGAGCGTACGCCCAGTGCATGAGGCCCTTTGAATCTCGGCGACTGCGCAAC
>WNGB01005164.1_pt1 | contig 20689 bp, 13 predicted proteins | sample 5400681 | NCBI WGS metagenome assembly WNGB01 (sample SAMN13153367, study PRJNA577476) | soil metagenome | isolation source: 115 cm soil or saprolite under grassland replicate 2 | place: USA:California | collected 2016-06-15
CGGTCAGACTGATATGCGCGGGTTGGGTACCGCAGGACCGGGTTTCGTCGTGAGAGCCCGCTTTCTAACATCGAGCGTCGCCGCGGTGGCGGCTGCTCATAGTTCGACCGCGGGTGCTCTCGCGCGTGGGGGCCGGGCGGGTTCTGCCGCCTCCTCAGCCGAGCAGTGGCATGGGTGTGGTCGGTCAAGTCTCCGGAGTGGTGGTGGTGATCGCCCAGCAGAAGCCGGCGAGGTGGCGGGCGACGGCGACCGCGACGATCGTTTTGCGTTTGCCGCGCTCGCTGTCGAGGCGGCGCCAGAGGTGGTGGAGGCGCTGCTGGGCCTTCCAGGAGATCGCGAGCACCTGCGCGGGCTGGCCTTCGTGGCGGCGCTGGAGCGTCGTGCCTCTGCGCGGCGGCCGGCGGTAATGCCAGGCTGCCTCGACGAGCAGTCGGCGTGCGTGGCGGGAGCCCGACTTGGTAATCGCGCCTTGGCGGCGTGTCTGGCCTGAGCTGCGCTCGGAGGGGACGAGCCCGAGGTAGCTCGCGAGCTTTCCGGGGCGATCGAAGCGAGAGAAGTCGCCGATCTCGGCGCACAGCCCGACCGCCGACAGCGTGTCGATCCCGCGCAAGCAGCGCAGCCTGGCGACCTGCTCCGCCCACGGCGAGTGCGGCACGAGCTCGGCGATCATCCGCTCGATCGTGTCTCGACGGATGACGAGGGCGTCGATCGCGCCCAGATAGTCGAGCAGCGTCGCCTGGGCGGCGCGCTCACCGAGGTCGACCCTCGACAGCCACGCACGGTGAGCCGTCGTCCAGGCGCTGGCGGTGTCGTCGTAGCGGACGTCGTGGCGCAGCAGCAGCTTGCCCAGCCGGTGACGCGAACGCATCAGATCGCCGCGGATGTCCTCGCGCGCGCGGACGAGGTCACGCAGCGCTTCCTCCTCGCCGCTTGGGACTCTCACCGGATGCAGCCCACCGATCATCAGCAGCCGCACGAGCCGCTCAGCGTCTCTGCGGTCGGTCTTCACCCGGTCCTGGGCGGGACGCTCGATCTTCCCCGGCGCCGCGACCACGCACGCCACCCCGGCCGCGGCCAGCGCGCGCGCCAGCTCGAACCCGGTCGGCCCCGCCTCGTAGGCGACCCGGACCGGCGCCGGCAGCCGCGCGCAGAACGCCGTCACCTCGCTCGTTCGCCCCGCCAGCCGCTGCACGCTCATCTCGCCCGACGGAACGTCCACCACGCACGCCACCGTCGCCGCGGCGTGCACATCCAGACCCGCCCAGGTGCGAACCTTGGTCATGGTCGGTTCCTCCTACTCGGTTGTGGGCGCCGCGCGACTTGCACTCGCGCGGCAACAACTTCCCCGATCGCGTCGGGGGACCGACCATGCTTACCAGCAGCGCCGGATATCAACCTCCATAGGGTCTAACGGAGGTAGGTGAGAACCGCCAGGACGCGCCGGTGATCTTCCGCTGTGGCGGGCAGCCGGAGCTTGGAGAAGATGCTCGTCACGTGCTTCTCGACCGCGCGCAGCGTGATCACCATCCGCTCCGCGATCGCCTGGTTCGAGCGGCCCTCGGCCATCAGCTCCAGCACCTCCCGCTCACGCGGCGTCAGCTCCTCGAGCGGATCGTCCCGCCGGCGCCGGCCCACGAGCTGTGAGACCACCGCCGGATCGAGCGCCGAGCCGCCCTCGCCGACCCGCCGCACGGCCGCCGCGAACTCGTCGACATCGGAGACGCGGTCCTTCAGCAGATATCCGACGCCCTCGGCGTTCTCCCCGAGCAGCTCCATGGCATAAGCCGGCTCGACGTACTGCGAGAGTACGAGGACGCCCGTGTCGGGCCAGCGCTCCCGGATCTCCTGGGCGGCCCGCAGGCCCTCGTCCGTCTGCGTCGGGGGCATCCGGATGTCGACGAGGGCGACGTCGGGTTTGTGCATGCCGACGTGCCGAAGGAGATCCTCGGCCGTGCCGCTCTGCGCGACGACCTCGAAGCCGGCATCCTCGAGCAGCCGCGCAATGCCCTCCCGGAGCAAAACGGAGTCGTCCGAGAGGACTATGCGCATGCCGCGAAAGCCCTTGCGCGCGCTGCTGAGCGGCGGGAACGCCGACGGTAGACCGGGCACGTTGAGCTGAAAGAGCCGCTCCGGCTGCTCCAGGCCCTGGAGATCGTGCTCTCCGAGATCTTCGAGCTCGTGCTCCGAGTCGAGCGCGTCACGCGTCCGCTGCGAGACCAGGATCTGCCCTCCGCTGCCGGCCTGGCAGATCCGTGCGGCGCGGTGGACGTCCAGGCCGAAGTACGAGCTCTCCCGGACGGTCGGCTCTCCGGTGTGCATACCCATGCGGACGCGGAACTCCACTCCGTCAGGCCATTCATGCTCCGCGAACGCACGCTGCGCCTGGCAAAGCGCCTCTGCCGCTCGGGTTGCGTCCTCGAAGACGAGGAAGAACTCGTCGCCGCGGTGGTCGACGACGCGCCCGCCCGCAGCGTCGACCGCGGTGCGCAGGAGCCGGCGGTGCTCGTCCAGGAGCTCCGCATAGCTGTCGCCCAGCCGACGCACGAGCTGCGTCGAGCCTTCGACATCGGTGAAGACGAGCGTGACGGTTCCATGAGGAAGATCCGGCATGTCAGCCTACTCCAGTGGGATCTCGGCGCGAACGCGGGTTCCCCCGCCCGGCGGGCTGTCGATGTCGAGCTTGCCGCTCAGGGAGGCGACGCGATCCGCCAGGCCGCGCAGGCCGGAACCGACGCCCGGATCGGCGCCGCCCACGCCGTCGTCCGCGACCTCGACCAGCGCGTATCCGTTCTTGCGGTCGACCGTCACCTCGACCGAGGAAGCCTGGGCGTACTTCGTCACGTTTGCAAGCGCCTCCGACACGACGTAATAGGCCGCCGCTTCCACCGACGGCGGCAGGTCGCCGTCGGGTCCGTCGATCTTGATGGGGAGAGGAGAACGCGCGGCGAGCATCTCCAGCGCGGCCTCCAGCCCACGGTCGGTCAGCACGGCGGGATGAATCCCGCGAGCGAGCTCACGAAGCTCCTCCAACGCCTGCGCGAGCTCCGTGCGGGAGGCCTCGAGCAGCTTCTGCGCCCCGTCAGGGTCCTTTCGCAGCTGAGCCTGGATCAGGCGGAGGGAAAGGGAAATCGAGACGAGCCGCTGCTGCGCACCGTCGTGGAGGTTTCGCTCCAGCTTGCGGCGAGCCTCGTCGCCCGCGGCAACGATGCGTGCGCGCGACGCCTCGAGCTCCTGTTGCTGGTGCTTTCGCTCTGTGATCTCCCGGACGATCATCAGGAACTCGTCCTCGCCGCTGGCAGCGAACCGGCCCTCATAGTGGCGCGTGCCGCCGGGGAAGTCGAGCGCGTACTCGATCACCGACACCTCCGTCCCATCGAGCGCGGCGCGGCCGGCCTCCATCACCCTGTCGGCAAGCTCCGCGGGGAGCCGGTCCCAGACAGTGAGCCCCTCCACCTGCTTGACGAGCAGGTCGCGATCGCTGGGTGCGCTGTAGCCCAGGTACCGGCCCTCGCGCGAGATCCGGAACATCAGATCGGGCATTGCGCGCAGCAGAGCCCGATAACGCTCCGCTCGAGCTCTGACCTCGACGAGCAGCTTGTCCCGCTCGAGCGCGATCCGCGCTGCGGTCGCGATCGACTCGAGCAGCTCGGGCTCGCCGCGGAGAGACGCGTCGTGGACGAGCGCCGCCACGGGCGTGTCCGCGTACCCGAGATGGGTGACGGCTCGACTGGCAGTCTCCTCCGGAAGATCGAAGCGGTTGCCTTCGATGTCGACGAAGTGACCGCCCTCCTCGTACCAGTAGGCGACCTGGAGACTGGGATCCTGAAGCGCCGTGCGCAGACCTGCTTGCACCTCGCCTGGACTCGCGCGCTCGGGAATGTCGTGAAAGACCGTGTCGAAGATCGGCTTGAGCTGCTCTCGCCGGCGGGGGCCGAAGGAGAGCCAGGGGCGGCGGCCCCGCGTCACGCCTCGAGGAGCGCCGTGATCGCGGCGCCGGACAGATCTGCCTTCGGCACGAAGCCGCGGGCGCCGCAGTATTCGATGCAGCGTCCGTAGTCAGCGCCGTCGCGGCTCGACGTGAGGACGACCGCAGGAGGATCCTCCAGCTTCCCCAGCAGCTCGGCGACCTCGAAGCCGTCGAGATCGGGAAGCTGGACGTCGAGCAGAACGAGGTCAGGGTGCAGCGCTTCGGCGGCGCTCACCGCGGCGGCCCCGTTTGCGGCCTCGCCGACGATCTCGTAGCCCTCTGCCTCGAGGAGTGTCCGGGCGCTGGCCCGGAAGCTCGGGTGATCGTCGACGATCAGGACCGTCATGCCCATAGTCTCGTCTCCGGGAATCCCCTCCCGAATACGGTTAGCCACACTCTTTTCAGGCGCTTGCTCTAGCCGTTTCGCGCGGTTTGCCCCCGGTTTCGGCTCCGGATGCGGCCGGGATCTCGACGTAGAACACGGAGCCGCGGCCGTTGTTGGGCTCGACCCAGATCCGGCCGCTCACCCGGCGGACGAGCTCCCGGGCGATGTACAGGCCGAGCCCGGTCCCGCCGATTCCGCGCGCCATGTGCGGATCGAGCCGGTAGAACTTCTCGAAGATTCGGGCTTCTTCGGGACGCGGTATGCCGAGTCCCTCGTCGGAGACGGCGAAGCGAACGTACTCGTCGGCAGGTTCCACCCGGATGCGCACCTCGCCGCCGTCGGGTGAGTACTTGAAGGCGTTGTCGATCAGGTTGTCGAGCACCTGCCGCAGCTGCCCTTCGTCGGCGACCACCGGCGGAAGGTCGTCTCCGACCGGTTCGAGCCGCAAGGTCACCCCGTCCGGGAGATGAGTGGCGGCGGCGTCCACGACGCCTTTGGTCAGCACGCTCGCGTCGCAGCGCTCGACGCGCACCTCCATCCTGCCGGCATCCAGCTGGCTGGCGATGAGGAGGTCGTTCACGATGTCGGCGAGCCGGGCCGACTCCTCGATGATCACCTCCAGGAGCTTTGCGCCAATCGCCTCTTCAAGCTCGAGATCGTCACGGGCGAGCGTCAGCGCGGAGCCGTAGATCGCGGCGAGCGGCGTGCGCAGCTCGTGGGAGACCGTTGCGACCAGATCCTGCCGGATCCGCTCGAGCGCGCGCTCTTCCGTGATGTCGCGGAAGGCGTAAACCGTTCCCTCTTCGAAGCCGACACCGGAGATCGAGAGCCAGCGCTCGCGGCCGGCGAGCTCGAGCGGCAGCGTCTCGGCTGCCGCCGGACCGGGAGCTCCGGCCACGGGGACGCGCGCGCGCAGGTCGTCCCAACCGGGCAGCACGTCTCCCGCGCGCCGGCCGAGCACATCGTCGCGGGGCAGGCCGGCGATCGCCTCGGCAGCCTTGTTCCAGAGGCGCACGATTCCCTCCCGGTCGACGAGGAAGACGCCGTCGCCCACGGTTTCGAGCACCCGCGCGGCCTGTGCCCGTTCCTCGACCTCGCGGTAGAGCTGCGCGTTCTCGACGGCTGTGGACGTGCGGCGGGCGAGCTCTTCCGCGAGGGCGAGGTCGTCCGGCCCAAAGCGCCGGCCGGACTCGGCGGAGACGAACGAGATTACGCCGATCACGCTGCCGCGCGCAACGAGCGGGACGCACATGTAGCTCTGGAAACCGAGCTCCCGCACGAGGCCGAGGTGGAGGTCGTCCACGGCGAGCTCGGCGAGTCGCTCCTCCGCTATCTCGGTGACGAGCTGGCTCTCTCCGGTGCGGATGACGAAGGGAGGACCATGACCCGCCTGGGGGTCCTCGGGATAGCGACGGCCGAGCTCGAGGGCGAGCTCGACCTTGCGTGGGTCGACGTGCTCGACGGCGATCGTCCGCAGCTTTCCTCCTTCGAGAATGTCGACGCGCGCCCAGTCGGCGATGCGTGGCACGGCGAGCTTCGCGACAGCCGCGAGCGTGCTCCGGTAGTCGAGGGAGCCGCCGAGCGCCGCTCCCGCGTCGACGAGGAACCGCTGCGCCTCCTCCGCGCGCTTCTGGTCGTCGATGTCGGTGTTCGAGCCGAACCACTTCACCACTTCGCGGCGGCGGTTCGTCATCGGCACCGCGCGCGTCAGGTGCCAACGATACGAACTGTCGGCCCGGCGAAGGCGAAGCTCGTTCTCGTACGGCTTGCCCGTGTCAAGTGCCTGCTGCCAGCGCTCGAGCATGCGTGGAAGGTCTTCGGGATGCACGACCTGCGTCCAGCCAGTCTCGACCAGCTCGGAGAAGGGGCCGGCGAAGTAGTCGAGCGCGCGCTGATTCACATAGTCCAGCTCGCCGTTCGGGAGCGCGGTCCAGATCTGGTCGGGCTGCGCCTCGGCGAGAAAGCGATACCGCTCCTCGCTCTCGCGTCGCAGCTCGGCGAGCTCCTGCTCCTTGAGCAGCTCGGCCTGGCGGCGAAGCTGCGCGTTCTTCTCGTGCAGCTCGATGAAGACGGAGACCTTGGAGCGCAGGACCTCCGGGCTGAACGGCTTGAAGACGTAGTCGACCGCGCCGGCCGAATAGCCCCGGAAGACCTGCTCCTCGTCCTTCGAGATGGCCGTGACGAAGATGATCGGAATGTGCTTCGTCCGTTCGCGCTGCTTGATCAGCGAAGCGGTCTCGAAGCCGTCGAGCTCCGGCATCTGGACGTCGAGCAGGATGACCGCGACGTCGTGCTGCAGGAGCTGGCGGAGGGCGTCCACACCGGAGTAGGCATAAAGAAGGTTCTGGTGGAGCGGCTCGAGGATCCCCTCGAGGGCGAGGAGGTTCTCGGGGCGATCGTCGACGAGGAGGACGTTCGCCATCAGGCTCCGGTTGTCTCCCGTACCTGCGCGGGCTCGACGCAGAGCCCGTAGACGAATTTCCCGATCTCCTCCAGCGGCAGGATCGCATCGGCCGCCGTTGCCGCGATCGCCGCGTCGGGCATGGTACGCCGCGCGGCATCCCCCGGATCCTGGATCACCGCGACGCCGCCGCGCCGCTTGATCAGCGCGAGCCCGGCGGCGCCGTCCTCGTTCGCACCGGTGAGGACGATGCCGATCACGCTCCGTCCATACGCGTAGGCAGCCGATTCGAACAGAACGTCGATCGAAGGCCGCGCGTATTGGACGCGCTCGTCCACCGACAGTGCGAACGAGCCCCGCTGGACGAGCAGGTGGTAGTCCGGCGGCGCCAGATAGACGTGGCGGGGCTCGATCGGCATCTTGTCCGCCGCGTCCACGACGGGGCGGTTGATCCGCAGCTGCAACAACTCGGCGAGCGTCCGTTCAGGAGTGTGGGGATGCCGGTGCTGGGCGAACACGATCGGCGGATCGATCTCGTCCGGAAGATCCGAGAGCAGCCGGCCGATCGCCTGAAGCCCGCCCCACGACGCGCCGATGCAGATCAGCTCGTACACCTAGCCGACCTTTCGGTAGAGCCGCTCGCTTGGATCCAGCTCCTCGAAGCAGTCTTCGTGCGGGCTGAACTGGATCGACTCCTTGTGACCGAGGCCGAGGACGCCGAAGGTGACCAGGCTCTCGTAGAAGAGGCGGTGCACCCGGTCCTGGAGCGCGCGGTCGAAATAGATCATCACGTTGCGGCAGACGATCACCTGGAATTCGTTGAAGGAGCGGTCCGAGACGAGGTTGTGCTGCGCGAAGACGACGTTCTCGATCAGCGATCGCTGGAACTGCGCTCCGTCGTACTTCGCGAGGTAGTACTCGGAGAAGGCGCGCGTCCCGCCGGCCTTGATGTAGTTCTGCGTGTACTCGCGCATCTTGTCGAGGGGAAACACGCCCGACCGGGCACGGTCGAGCACGGACTCGTTGATGTCCGTCGCGTAGATCCGCGTGCGGTCGTAGAGCTCTTCTTCCCGGAGCAGAATCGCGAGCGAGTACACCTCCTCGCCGGTCGAGCACCCGGCGACCCAGATGCGCGTGAAGGGATACGTCCGCAGGAGCGGAACGACCTTCTCGCGGAAGGCGACGTAGAACGTCGGGTCGCGGAACATCGCGGTGACGTTGATCGAGAGGTCGAGCAGGAGCCGTTCCATGCAGGCCGGGTCGTGCAGGAGCCTGTCCTGGAGCCCCGAGATGGTCGACAGCCCCTCCGCATAGACCCGTCGCCAGACGCGGCGCCGGAGCGAGGCCGGCGCGTATTCGCGGAAGTCGAAGCCGTAGTTCCGGAAGACTCCCTCGAGGAGCAGGGAGAGCTCGATCTCCTCGAGATCGTCGTGCGGGTGCTCGGTCGAGCCGGCCGGCTCACGGGAGGATTCGACCGAGGAGGCCACCTTCTACTTGTACAGCCAGACTCGCATCAGGGAAAGCAGCTGGTCCGTGTCGACCGGCTTCGTGATGTAGTCCGAGGCTCCGGCGGAGATCGACTTCTCCCGGTCTCCCTTCATCGCCTTCGCCGTGAGGGAGATGATCGGAAGCTGCTTGAACGCCTCGTCCTCGCGGATCGCGGCGATGGTCTGGTAGCCATCCAGCTCCGGCATCATGATGTCCATCAGGACGAGATCGACGTCCGGATTGCGCCGGAGGAGCTCGATGCCGTCCTTGCCGTTCTCGGCGTAGACCACCTCCGTCCCGTGCGCCTCGAGGACGCTCGTGAGCGCGAAGACGTTCCGGACGTCGTCGTCGACGATCAGGATCTTCTTCTCCTTGAAGATCTCCTCCGCGGAGTGGAGCTGCTCGAGCATGCGGCGCTTCTCCCGCGGAAGCTTTCGCTCCACGCGGTGGAGGAACAGCGACGTCTCGTCGAGCAGCCGTTCCGGTGAGCTCGCGTCCTTGACGACGATCGTGTCCGCGAACTTCTTGAGCTTCGTCTCCTCGCGGCGCGTCAGCTCCTTGCCGGTGTAGACGATCACCGGAATCGAGGAGAACCTCTCGTCGTTCTTGATCTTCTCGAGCAGGTCGAACCCACCCATCTCCGGGAGCTTCAGGTCGACCACCATGCAGTCGTAGCGCTGCGCCTCCAATGCTTCGAGCGCTTCCTCGCTGGAGCCGACCGCCGTCACCTCGACGTCCTCGCCGCCGCCGATCAGCTCGACGACCGACTGCCGCTGCCTCTCGTCGTCCTCGACGACGAGCAGGCGCCTCACGCTCCGGTCGATGAAGCTGCGGATCTCGCCGAACGTCTCCTCGAGTCCCTCCTTCGAGATGGGCTTCTCGACGAACGCGACCGCGCCCGCCTTGAGCGCGTTCTGCTTTCCGTTTCCGCCCGAGACGATGTGCACCGGAATGTGCCGCGTCTCCGGATGGTGCTTCAGGTGGTCGAGCACGCTCCATCCGTCCATCACCGGCAGCTTCACGTCGAGGATGATCGCGTCGGGCTTGTACTCGTGCGCGAGCGCAAGCCCCGCGTCGCCGCGCAGCGCGACAATGCCCTTGAACCCGCGTTCGCGTGCCACATCCAGCTCGGTCGTCGCCAGATTCGCGTCGTCCTCGATGATGAGAACCACGCGGTCGCCCGCCTGGATGTCGTCGCGGTCGTCGCGGACGTCGCTCGGGAGCAGCATCGCCGGATCGAGCTCCGGCTGGTCCTGGTCCGGCACGGCCGGCGGCGTCGGGGCGGCGCCGTTGCCGTCGGTGGTTTCCTGCGGAAGCACGACCGGGGCCTCGAGCCCGCCGGCCCCGGGATGCTCGACGGGCGGCTGGAACGTGGCCGGCAGGAAGAGGCTGAACACGCTTCCCTCGCCGACCCTGCTCTCGACGTGGATCTCTCCGCCGAGGATTCGCGCGATCTCGCGGCTGATGGACAGCCCGAGCCCCGTCCCGCCGTAACGCCGGCTCGTCGTCCCGTCCGCCTGCTGGAAGGCCTCGAAGATCAGGCGCTGCTTGTCGTGGGCGATCCCGACGCCGGTGTCTTCGACGGCGAACTCGATCACCGCGTCCGCGTGCGAGAGCGACTCGCTTGCGAACTGACGGCCTTCGGCGAGGCCGATCCGCAGCTTCACCCCGCCCACCTCCGTGAACTTGAAGGCGTTCGAGAGCAGGTTCTTGAGCACCTGCTGGAGTCGCTGCTCGTCGGTCTCGATCGTCGGCGGGACGTTCGCGCCCCGCACCGCGATCTCGAAGTCGAGGCCCTTGTCCTCCGCAACAGGCTGGAAGGACCGCTCGACGAAGTCCCGCAGATCCGAGAGCTTGACGTCGCCGACGTGTACGTCCATCCGGCCTGCCTCGACCTTCGACAGGTCGAGGATGTCGTTGATCAGATCGAGCAGATCGGAGCCCGCGCTGTAGATCGTGTTCGCGAACTCGATCTGCTTCTCGTTCAGGTTCTGGTCCGGATTCTCTCCGAGCAGCTTCGCCAGGATCAGGAGCGAGTTGAGCGGCGTGCGCAGCTCGTGCGACATGTTCGCGAGGAACTCGGACTTGTAGCGTGACGAGAGCGCGAGCTGTTCCGCCTTCTCCTCGAGCGCCGCGCGGGCGAGCTCGATCTCATGGTTCTTGATCTCGATGCGGCGGTTCTGCTCCTCGAGGAGTTGCGCCTTCTCCTCCAGCTCCTCGTTCGTCTGCTGGAGCTCTTCCTGCTGAGTCTGCAGCAGCTCTTCCGAGGCCTTCAGCGACGCGGCCTGCTCCTCGAGCTCCTTGTTCGTCTGCTGGAGTTCTTCCTGCTGGGCCTGCAGCTCCTCGGACTGGCTTTGCAGCTCTTGTGTCAGCTGCTGGGACTGCTGGAGCAGCTCCTCCGTCCGCATGTTGGCCTCGATCGTGTTGAGAACGACCCCGATCGACTCGGAGAGCTGCTCGAGGAACGCCTGCTGCACGGGAGCGAAGCGCTGGAACGACGCCAGCTCGACGACCGCCATCACCTGGTCCTCGAAGAGGACGGGGAGGACGATCACGTTCACGGGCAGCCCCTCGCCGAGGCCGGACGAGATGCGGACGTAGTCCTCCGGCGCCTGCGTGATCAGGATCGGCTTCTGCTCGAGCGCCGCCTGGCCGACGAGCGCCTCGCCGATCTTGAACTTGCTGGGGACGTTCTTGCGCTGCTTGTACCCGTACGTGGCGATCAGGCGGAGCTCGAAGTCGTCACCTTCGCCGCCGGGCGACTCCATCATGAAGAACGCCCCGTGCTGCGCGCCGACGAGCGGAGTCAGCTCCGACATGATCAGCCGCGACACGGTCTCCAGGTCGCGCTCGCCTTGGAGCATCCCGGTGAAACGCGCCATGTTGGAGTTCAGCCAGTCCTGCTCCGCGTTGATGCGCGTGGTCTGCGCGAGGTTGGTGATCATCTGGTTGATCGTGTCCTTCAGCTCGGCGACCTCGCCTTCCGCCTCGACGGCGATCGACCGCGTCAGGTCGCCCTGGGTCACGGCCGTCGAGACCTCGGAGATCGCCCTGAGCTGCGTGGTCAGCGTGCCGGCGAGCTGGTTCACGTTGTCCGTGAGGCCCTTCCACACGCCGGAGACGCCCTCGACCTGAGCCTGGACGCCGAGCTTCCCCTCGGTGCCCACCTCCTTCGCGACTCGCGTCACCTCGGCCGCGAACGTCGAGAGCTGGTCGACCATCGTGTTGATCGTGTTCTTGAGCTCGAGGATCTCGCCGCGTGCGTCGACGGTGATCTTCTTGGAGAGCTCGCCCTTCGCGACCGCAGTCGTGACCTCTGCGATGTTGCGAACCTGATTCGTGAGGTTGTCGGCGAGCGTGTTGACGTTGTCGGTCAGGTCCTTCCACGTGCCGGAGACGCCCTTCACCTTTGCCTGGCCGCCGAGCTTGCCCTCGGTGCCGACCTCGCGCGCCACGCGGGTGACCTCGTCGGCGAAGGAGGAGAGCTGGTCGACCATGGTGTTGATCGTGTTCTTCAGCTGGAGGATCTCGCCCTTGACGTCGACCGTGATCTTCTTCGAGAGGTCGCCGGTTGCGACCGCCGTCGTCACCTCGGCGATGTTGCGCACCTGAGTCGTGAGGTTGTCGGCGAGCGTGTTGACGTTGTCGGTGAGGTCCTTCCACGTTCCGCTGACGCCCTCGACGTTGGCCTGGCCGCCCAGGCGACCCTCGGTTCCCACTTCCTTCGCCACGCGCGTCACCTCCGCCGCGAACGAGCGCAGCTGGTCGACCATCGTGTTGATGGTCTCCTTCAGCTCGAGCACCTCGCCGCGGGCGTCCACGGTGATCTTCTTGGAGAGGTCGCCCGTGGCGACCGCCGTCGTGACCTCGGCGATGTTTCGCACCTGGTCGGTGAGGTTGTCGGCCATCGCGTTCACGTTGTCGGTCAGGTGCTTCCACGTGCCGGACACACCCTTGACGTTCGCCTGGCCGCCGAGGCGGCCCTCGGTGCCGACCTCGCGGGCGACGCGGGTGACCTCGTCGGCGAAGGAGGAGAGCTGGTCGACCATCGTGTTGATCGTGTTCTTCAGCTGGAGGATCTCGCCCTTGACGTCGACGGTGATCTTCTTGGAGAGGTCACCGGTGGCGACCGCAGTCGTCACGTCCGCGATGTTGCGTACCTGGCTGGTCAGGTTGCCCGCGAGCGTGTTGACGTTGTCGGTCAGGTCCTTCCACGTGCCGGAGACGCCCTTGACCTGCGCCTGCCCGCCCAGCTTGCCCTCGGTGCCGACCTCGCGGGCCACGCGCGTGACCTCGTCGGCGAAGGAGGAGAGCTGCTCGACCATCGTGTTGATCGTGTTCTTGAGCTCGAGGATCTCGCCGCGCGCCTCGACCGTGATCTTCTTGGAGAGGTCGCCTGTCGCCACTGCCGTGGTGACCTCGGCGATGTTTCGCACCTGGTCGGTCAGGTTGGATGCCATGCCGTTGACGCTCTGCGTCAGCTGACGCCACGTCCCGGAGACGTCCTCCACCTCCGCCTGGCCGCCGAGCCGGCCCTCGGTGCCCACCTCCGTGGCGACGCGGGTGACCTCGTCCGCGAAGCCCGAGAGCTGGTCGACCATTGTGTTGATGGTGTTCTTCAGCTCGAGCACCTCGCCCTTGACGTCGACGGTGATCTTCTTGCCGAGGTCGCCGTTCGCGACCGCGGTCGTGACCTCGGCGATGTTCCGCACCTGCGTGGTGAGGTTGTTCGCCATGAAGTTGACGTTGTCGGTGAGCGCCTTCCACGTCCCCGACACGCCCGGCACGTCGGCTTGGCCGCCGAGGATTCCCTCCGTTCCCACCTCCCGGGCGACGCGGGTGACCTCGTCGGCGAAGGAGGAGAGCTGGTCGACCATCGTGTTGATCGTGTTCTTGAGCTCGAGGATCTCGCCGCGCGCGTCGACCGTGATCTTGCGCGAGAGATCTCCCTTCGCGACCGCCGTCGTGACGTCCGCGATGTTGCGCACCTGATTCGTGAGGTTGTCGGCGAGCTGGTTCACGTTGTCCGTGAGCTGGCGCCACGTGCCGCTCACGCCCTTGACCTCGGCCTGGCCGCCGAGCCGGCCTTCGGTACCCACCTCGCGCGCGACGCGGGTGACCTCGTCCGCGAAAGCGGACAGCTGGTCGACCATCGTGTTGATCGTGTTCTTGAGGCGAAGGACCTCGCCCTTCACCTCCACCGTGATCTTGCGCGAGAGGTCGCCCTTCGCGACCGCGGTCGTGACGTCGGCGATGTTGCGCACCTGGTCGGTGAGGTTGGCGGCCATGCCGTTCACGCTGTCGGTGAGCGCCTTCCAGGTTCCGGCGACGCCGGGCACCTCGGCCTGTCCGCCGAGCTTCCCTTCCGTCCCCACCTGCCGAGCCACCGTCGTCACCTGCTCCGCGAAGACGCGCAGGGTGTCGATCATGGAGTTGATCGTGTCGGCGAGCGCGGCGACCTCGCCCTTCGCCTCGATCGTGAACTTCTGGTTCAGGTCGCCCGTCGCGACGGCACTGACGACGCGCGCGATCCCCCGCACCTGGGTGGTGAGGTTCGTCGCCATGAAGTTGACGTTGTCCGTCAGGTCCTTCCAGGTCCCGGACACGCCCTTGACCTGGGCCTGCCCGCCGAGGATCCCTTCCGTGCCGACCTCTCGCGCGACGCGTGTGACCTCGTCGGCGAAGGAACGCAGCTGGTCGACCATCGTGTTGATCGTGTTCTTGAGCTCGAGCACCTCGCCCTTGACGTCGACGGTGATCTTCTTCGAGAGGTCGCCGTTCGCGACCGCGGTCGTTACGTCGGCGATGTTGCGCACCTGTGACGTCAGGTTCGACGCCATGAAGTTCACGTTGTCCGTGAGGTCGCGCCAGATCCCGGACACGTCCTTGACGCGCGCCTGGCCGCCGAGGATGCCCTCGGTGCCGACCTCGCGGGCGACACGCGTGACCTCCGCGGCGAACGAGCTCAGCTGGTCGAGCATCGTGTTCACCGTCGTGCCGATGCGGCGGAACTCGCCGCGCACCGGCCGCCCCTCGATCTTGAGGGACATCTTCTGCGACAGATCGCCCTCGGCGACCGCATCGAGCACTCGAGAGACCTCGATCGTCGGCCGCACCAGGTCGTCGATCATGGAATTGACCGAGTCGATGGACTCGGCCCAGGATCCCTTCGCGCCCTTGATATGCGCGCGCTCGGTCATCCGGCCCTCGCGCCCGATGACCTTGCTCACACGGCTCAGCTCGTCCTGAAGTCCCTCGCGTCGATCGGCCAGCTGGTTGAACGCCCTCGCCACGTCGCCCATGACACCGCTCTTCTGTGCCGGAAGCCGCACGCCCGTCTCTCCGTCCCTCGCCGAGCGGAGAGCGTCGAGCAGCTCCTGCAGTTCCCGCTTCTTGATCTCGACCGTGCCGTTGCCTCGGCCTCGGTCGCTCTTCGCGGGCGCGCGCTCTGCGCCCGTCCTCCTTCGGGTTTTGTCTGGTGCGGCAGCCAAAGCTGACTCCTTTGTGCGAGGGACTGGTCCGCCGGTGGACCGTTGGGCGACGCTGTCTCCCGGCTATGAACAGGGGTTTTCGCCCCCGGAGGCGGAAATCTTACTCGGGCGCGCGAGAGATCAAGCTTTTTTCCAGGGCCTGGTCCAGATCCGCCCAGAGCTCCTCCACCGGCTCGAGGCCCACGCTGAGCCGCAGGAGGCCCGGCGGGACGCGGTCGCCTTCCCAGCGAGAGCGCGCCTCGAGGACGGAATCGACCCCGCCCAGGCTCGTCGCGTTCGTGATCAGGCGGAGCGAGATCTCGACCAGCCTGGCCTCTTCCGCTCCTGCGACGTCGAAGGAGAGGAGGCCGCCGAAGCCCGCGTAGCGGACCTGCTCGACCTGCGGATGCTCGCCGAGCCGCCGGGCGATCTCGATGGCGGAATCCGTCTGTCGGCGCACGCGCAGCTCCAGCGTCTTCAGCCCGCGCAGGAGCAGGAAGCAGGCGTCCGGTCCGGCGACGATCCCGGAACGCGTGCGGAAATCCCTGAGCAGCTCGGCGTCCTCTTCATGCCTGCAGACCACGGCGCCGAGCAGGGCGTCATCGTGACCGGCGAGGTACTTCGTCGCGCTGTGCAAGACGAAATCGGCGCCGTGCTCGAGCGGGCGGAGGTGGATCGGCGTTGCGGCGGTGGCATCGACGACGACCTGGGCCGGGTGTGAGGCCGCGGCTTCGAGGTCGGGCATCGTGAGGAACGGGTTCGAAGGCGCCTCGAGCCAGACGAGCTGGACGCCGTCCGGTGGCGGCCCCGTCTGGTCGAACTCGACGTGACGCAGACCCCAGCGCTCGAGCTCCTCGAACAGCACGCCGGTGCCGAAGTAGGCGCCCTCGGCGAGCGCGATCGTGTCGCCGGGGGAGAGCACGGTCAGGACGAGCGCAGTCGTCGCACCCGCGCCCGAGGAGAAGAGCAGCGCGTGACCACCGTCGAGCTCGCCGAGCCTTCGCTCCGCCTCGACCCCGGTCGGATGCGCGTACCGCTGGTAGTAGAACTGCCCCGGCTCGCCGTCGCGGTAGGGCCAGATCGTCGAGCGGTCGACTTGGGCCACCGTGCGACCTTAACTCGTCCTTTACCGCCTCTTTTGCCTGCGCTTTGCCGCCGCTTAGCCACGTGGGCCGATGGTGGGAGCACAACGACCGGGAGGATCCCGATGAAGCTCCGCCGAAACAGCCTCGCACTCGCCTTCGTCTTCCTACTCACGCCTGCCGGCGCCACGGCGGCACCGCAGGCCGGAACCTGGGCGCGCCTGCCCGCCGCGCCGATCAGCCCCGAGTTCAACGCCCGTACGAGCGTCTGGACCGGCAAGGAGATGCTCGTCTTCGGCCGCGACCAGCTCACGGCCCTCGACGCGCACGGGAGGCCGTATTCGACGGGCGCCGCAAACGTCGCGGCCGCGTACGACCCCCGCGCCAAGGCGTGGCGCCGGCTGACGCCACCACGGCAGACCAGTGGGTTCATGGGTCTGAGCTCCGTTTGGACGGGCAAGGAGATGCTCGTCTGGGGACAAGGCACCCGTCTGGCCTACAACCCGACGAGCGATCGGTGGCGCCGGCTTCCGGGCTCGCGCCTCCTGGCTATTCACGACGGCTTCGGCGCCGTCGCCTGGACCGGCCGGGAGCTGATCGGTTGGGGAGGCGGCTGCTGCGGGGACGCCTTCAAGGACGGCGTCGCCTTCAACCCTGCGACGAACACGTGGCGGGCGCTGCGGCAGGCACCTCTCCCAGGTAGCCAGCAGCCGCTCGGGGTGTGGACGGGCAAGGAGTTCATCGTCGTCCTCGCGACGCGCGCCGCCGCCTACAACCCGGCGCGCAACACGTGGAGGACCATCGCCACTCCCCGGCCGCACTCCGTGAATGCGGCCGCCGTCTGGGATGGACACCGGGAGGTGTTGATCGCCGGCGGCTCGCGCGCCGCGTCCGCCTACGACCCGAGCACGAATCGCTGGCGCAGGTTGCCTGCGCTGCCGCGCGGTCGCGTCGGGAAGGTGGTCGCGTGGGACGGGACGCGACTGCTCGTCTGGGGCGACAAGCGCGGCGGCGCGGCACTCATTCCCGGCGCGAAACAATGGACGGTCTTTACGCACGGCCCGCTGCCCAGCAGCGTGGAGCCGACGGCCGTGTGGACGGGCAGCTCGCTGATCGTCTGGGGCGGTCTACCCACCAAGACGTGGGGCAAATATGACGAGGCCGGCGCCATCTTCACGCCGCCGGTCCTCGGCTGCGGTGACGCGTGGATGGCCGAGAACCTCCCCGCGACGCAGGCCGTCAAGGCCCGGTTGCGCAGCGCGTACGTCACGGCGCACCCCGGTGTCGAAGTCCGTGGCCCCGTCGCGGGACGCACCTACTACGGGCGCTATTCGGGCACGAGCTACGCCGTCGCGACGTTCGGCGCGCTACCGACGATCTTCCGCACCGATGCACGAGGGCGCTGGCACGTCCGGAAGGACACGCGTGGCTCGGTGTGCAGCACCGTCGTCCCCGTCGAGTTGCTCAAGGCGTGGTCGCTGCGCCCTGTCACGCGCGCTTGCTACACGTTGCCCTCCTAGAACTGATCCGCGCGCCAGATCCGCCGGCCGAACTTCCTCGCCAGCGGGTTGAACGCACGAACGAACTGCCGCTTGAGGGCCGTCGCGCGCACATCCGCGTCGCGTGCGGCTGCCGGTAGGTTCGATCCACGCGGGCAGCCGGTGCGGTCGCGCAGCCAGTCGCGGTAGATCTCGTCCGCGGCCATCGACGAGCGCGTCGCCCGCTGAAAGAGGTCGGATGCGGATAGAGCGCCCTCGCCTTCGGGGACGTGGAGCGCCGCCACCTGCTGGAGCAGGCTCTGCCGGTTCTGCTGGACGCCGTCGAGCTGCGCCGCGGCCACCTGCGGCGAGAGGCTGCAGTCGAGGGCGCCCGCGAGGGCGCGCCCGACCGCGACGCGGCCTTCATGCGACTGCTCGAGGAAGTTCTCAAGCTTGAAGACGAAGACCCGCAGCTCCGGGTTCGCCCGCTGTGTCGTCGTCTTGGCGGTCGTGCCGCCGCCGTCGCGGACCAGGAGCGCTGCGCTCACCCCGGCAATGGCGAGGGCCGCCGCGGCAGGGACCAGGAGCCACGCGCGGCTGCGCTTTCGCTCCGGCGCGTCGGGGGGCGGCGTTCGTGCGCGGAGCTGCAACGCAGGCTCCTGTCGCAGCATCGCGCCTTCGAGCTCGCGCAGCGCCGCGCTCGGCTCGATTCCCAAGTCGTTGACGAACAACTCGCGTGTGCGGCGGAACAGCTCGAGCGCGTCGGCCTGCCGGCCCGAGCGGTAGAGCGCGAGCATAAGCAGCTCGCGCGGCCGCTCGCGCAACGGCTGCGAGGCGACGAGCTCTTCGAGCTCCGGGATCACCCCCGCGGCCTCGCCCGACTCGAGCGCGGCGTGGAGCCAGTCCTCGCGTGCCGACAGCCGCAAGTCTTCGAGTCGGGCGGCCGGGCCTTCTGGCGGACCGTGCCAGAGGTCGAGAGCCTCACGCAATTCGTCGCGGGCACCGGTCGCGTCACCGTTTGCAAGCCGCTTGCGTGCGTCGGCCGCGAGTTGCTCGAAGCGCTCGAGGTCGAGCTCACCGGGCTCTACCCGCAGCAGATATCCGGGTGGGCGCGTGACGAGGCGGTCCGGGCCGAGCGCCTTGCGCAGCTGCGAGATGTAGACCTGGAGGGTCTTCGTCGCGCGTGCCGGCGGCTCGTCCGCCCAGAGCTCGTCGATCAGGCGCTCCGTCGATACGACCTGGTTCCGGTGCAGCAGCAGCAGCGCGAGGAGCGCGCGCGGCTTCGCGGCTCCGATGTCGACCGGCTTGCCGCCGATCACTACCTCGAGCGGCCCGAGGAGCCTGAACTCGTCCACGCGATAGCCATACTAGGCTCCGTCCATGGCGACAACCGACGAGCCGAGGGCAGAATCGACGGAGTCGAAGCTCGACCGCCTGCAGCAGCTCCGTGACGAGGCGGAGCATGCCGGCACGGACAAGGCGATCGAGCGGCAGCGCCAGCAGGGGAAGCTGCTCGCCCGCGAGCGCCTGGTCGAGCTGCTCGATCCGGGCTCGTTCGTCGAGCTCGACCGCTACGTCCGCCATCGCGAGTCGAACTTCGGGATGCTCGAGCGCCGGCCGTACGGCGATGCAGTCGTCACGGGCTACGGGACGATCTTCGGCCGCAAAGTCTTCGTCTTCTCGCAGGACTTCACGGTCTTCGGCGGCTCGCTGAGCGAGGTCTTCGCCGAGAAGATCTGCAAGGTCATGGATCTCGCGCTCAAGTTCGGCTGCCCTCTGATCGGGATCAACGACTCCGGTGGGGCCCGGATCCAGGAGGGTGTCGTGTCGCTGGCCGGCTACGCGGAGATCTTCTGGCGCAACGTGCAGTGCTCGGGAGTGATCCCGCAGATCTCCCTCGTGATGGGGCCGTGCGCGGGCGGCGCCGTGTACTCGCCCGCGATCACGGACTTCGTGTTCATGGTGGAGGGATCCTCGTACATGTTCATCACGGGCCCCGACGTCGTGAAGACCGTGACGGGCGAGGAGGTGACCTTCGAGGAGCTCGGCGGCGCGTCGACCCATGCGTCGAAGTCCGGCGTCGCGCACTTCAGCGCGCCGGACGAGAAGGCCTGTCTCGAAGACGCCCGCTATCTGCTCTCGTTCCTCCCCCAGAACAACATGGATCCGCCGCCCTTCGCGGAGCCGTCCGATTCGCGTCAACGCGAGGAGCCCGAGCTCGACACGCTGATCCCGGACAGCCCGAACAAGCCGTACGACATGCACGACGTGATCCGGCCGGTCATCGACGACGGGGAGTTTCTGGAGGTCCACGAGCTGTGGGCGGAGAACGTCGTGTGCGGCTTTGCACGCCTCGGCGGCCATCCCGTCGGCATCGTCGGCAACCAGCCGCGTTCCCTCGCAGGCGTGCTGGACATCGACTCCTCGGTGAAAGCCGCCCGCTTCGTCCGGCTCTGCGACTCCTTCAACATCCCGCTCGTCACGTTCGTGGACGTGCCGGGCTTCCTGCCCGGAACGCAGCAGGAGTGGGGCGGGATCATCCGGCACGGCGCCAAGCTGCTCTACGCCTTCGCCGAGGCGACGGTGCCGAAGCTGACGGTGATCACGCGCAAGGCCTACGGCGGCGCGTACGACGTCATGAGCTCCAAGCACATCCGTGCCGACTTCAACTTCGCGTGGCCGACGGCCGAGGTGGCGGTGATGGGCCCGGAGAGCGCGGTCAACATCATCTTCCGGAAGGAGCTCGAGGAGGCCGACGACCCGGAGACGCGCCGGGCCGAGCTGATCGAGGACTACCGCGAGCGGTTCGCGAACCCGTACACCGCGGCCGAGCGGGGCTATGTCGACGAGGTGATCGAGCCCCGACGAACGCGTCCGATTCTCATCGACGCGCTGGAGACTGCGCTGACGAAGCAGGAACCAAGGCCGCGCCGTAAGCACGGGAATATCCCGCTCTAATCCGGTGCCCGTGAAGGCCGGACGCTAAGGCACGCGAAGCGGCCTTAGCGGGAGGCGAGCTGACGCGGGCGGGGATGCTTCAGCACCGCCGCGTCACGACGAAGTCGCCGAGATCCTTCTTGGGCGAGTGAACCTTCGCGCGCGGAGGCGAGACCGTGTCTCGCCGGGAGCGCTAACCACCATCAGCGTTGCCGAGCCCACAGGAAGGGGCGCGTGGGGGAACCATGGGTTCCCCCACGGTTTACTGGTTCCACTTGTCGGCCGTCGATTTCTTGTGGCGGTGCGACTTGGCCCGCGCGCTCGCTTCGTCGTCTGGTGAGCTCTTGTCGAGAAGCTCCTTCACCTGCGGCGGCCTGGGCGGCGATTCCTTGTCCGGATGGCGTCGCTGTTCGCGGTTCATACCGGACTCGTACCTCTAAAGCGCGCGACCCTAAACCAGCAAAGCGGCCGGAGGTTAAGG
>WNGB01006057.1_pt1 | contig 20685 bp, 19 predicted proteins | sample 5400681 | NCBI WGS metagenome assembly WNGB01 (sample SAMN13153367, study PRJNA577476) | soil metagenome | isolation source: 115 cm soil or saprolite under grassland replicate 2 | place: USA:California | collected 2016-06-15
CTCAGCGAGGCTCGCCGCGCCAGCCCGTCCGACCACGAGATTAGCGGCGCTGTAAACTTCCTCCATCCGATGATGGAAGGCGGCGACGTAAGCAGGAATATTTTCCCGGCGATAATTATCTGCCACCAGACGCTCATCCCGCGCCCCGGAAAGATGAATCACCTGCAGTGGAACCCCCTGGAAAAAGGGCAACGCTTTGATCATGGCCTGGTTAATTCCGCTGGCGCCCTGGCTTCCTCCCATCACCAGTAATGTCTTCAGATCCTCCCGCAGGCCCAGCTTCTGGCGCGCAAGCTGCCGATCCAAAGGTTTCAGTTCGGTTCGGATGGGCGTGCCGGTAATTTCAGTATGCGCTTTTGGAAAAAACGGCGCGCATTCCTTGAATCCAAGCATGACCGCGCGAACGATCCGAGCTGTCAGCCGGTTCGCCTTGCCGGGAACAGCATTTGATTCGTGAATAAAGGTCGAAATGCCGCGCATTTTTCCGGCCAATACCGGTGCGGTGGAAGTGAACCCGCCCATGCCGAGAACCACCTGGGGTTTGAATTTGCGGTAGATGGAACGACAACGCGACAGGCTCTCGTAAAACCGACGAATGAAACCGAGAATTGTCGGCGAAAATGGCGAAGGCAGTCCGATGGTTGGCAGTTTCTCGAATTGGAAATTTCCGTGGGCGGAAAGGGCGAGCGCGTCAATTTCTTTTTCAGAAACGAGCAACATAACTTCGTGACCGCGATCGCGCAGCACTTCTGCGACAGCGATTCCGGGAAAAAGATGTCCACCGGTCCCTCCACACGCGATCACTGTATTCATAAGAGTTGGCTTCCCATTTTCGGGTAACGTGCAGGCATCAGTCGCATCTAAATTCGCGCTGTCATCCGAGCATGCATGGCGACATGTTTCTTATGTGGTGGTTCAAGAATGCCCTGCCTATAAATATTCAGCAGCAACCCAATCCCGAACATACAAGCGGCGAGATTCGAACCTCCATAACTGATAAAGGGCAGTGGCAAACCTTTGTTTGGAAGAAGTGAGGTGGTAACGCCGATGTTTACAGCCGCCTGCAAAGCCAGGAGGGAAACAACGCCACAGCCGAGAAGCAGACCGAACCGGTCTTTCGCATGCAGCGCGATCATGATCCCGCAAACAATGATGACCACAAATAAAAAGACCACCAGCAGGCTGAACCGCAGACCGAGCTCTTCGCCGATGATGGGAAAAATGAAATCGGTGTGTGCGTAAGGGAGGTAAAGCATCTTCTGGCGACCATTGCCCAGGCCGAGGCCTTCCATCCCGCCGCTGCCCCAGGCAATCAAGGCTTGCATCTGCTGCAAGCCCGCATCCTCCTTGAAATTTTGCGGATGAAGAAAAGCAGAGAGTCGCCCCATTCGCTCTGAGATTTGCGTAGCGACGATGAGAAGAGCACCAAGGCCGGTGAACGATACGATGCCAAGCAATAGCGGATTTGTCCCAGCAATGAACATTACGACAAACGCAGCTAGTCCAAGCAAAGCCGTGGTCCCAAGATCGACTTCGCCCAGAACAAGTCCAGCCAGCACACCGACTATTGCGAGCGGAAGCACGAATCCGATGAGCAGATTACCGCCCGATTTTTCGTGCCGTGTAAACCAGGCGGCGAGAAAAAAGATCGCGGCCACCTTTGCCAGCTCGGAAGGCTGAAAAGTAACCGGCCCCACTCCGATCCAGCGGCGCGAACCGTTGATTCGCATCCCGATAGGCGGAACGTAACAGAGCGCCAGGACGATTACTGCGAGCACAAACCAAAGCCACCATGTCCGCTGCCAAAAGTGATAGTCGATGAGCGCAGCCAAAGTGCAGACGAAAAGTCCAATCCCAAACCAAACCGCCTGTCGCCTGATGAAGAAATAGACGTCTCCATGGCTGTTGCGCGCAAACGCACTGGTGCTAAAAAGCATCACGATGCCGATGCCGAGCAGTCCCAGCACAGCCAGAAAAAGGATGTAAGCGCTTTTACGATGCATGGTGGGATGGAATTACCCCCGTCGGTCTGGGTAGCACACGCGTCTCGTCCGGCACCGGCCGGAGCGAAGGCGTCCCGCCATCGCGAACTTTTCTGAAGACCGATGCGAGGTGCCTGGCGCGGCAGAAGGAAAGATCGTTGCGGCGAGACGCCGCAACCAACACGCGAGACGCGTGCGCTACCCAGAGGAAAATTGCCTCGTCGATTTTCATTTTTTGTTCTTTTTGGGCTTCGTAGTTTTCGGGATCAAAAGCTTTTGGCCGATTTGCAACTTGCGCGGGTCCTCGATGTGGTTGAGCGCGAGTAGATCGCCGTAGGAGACTTTAAGTTTTTTGGCGATTGTCACCGGGTTATCGCCTTTCACTACCGTATAAATTTTCCCCGACGACACGGGCGCCTTTTCATCTTCGCTTGATTTCGAGTGCTCGTCTTTCGCAATCGGTTTTGAAAGCGAGCGCAACGGTTTCGCCTCAGTACGCGGCACGACCGGCACCGCCGGTTTCGAAGCGTCAGTGTTAATTGCCGATCCCACGCTCCCGGGAGGCGGATTATTTTCCGTATTCGCCAGGGCTGCTGGGGCAAACGAGCCCTGTCGCGTCTTAATGGCGTTGAATGCGATAATTCCGGACACAGCCACCACATGGAGAAGCAACACAATCAGCAACGCTCGAGACAGCTTCATGTTCGGCTCCGACATTTCTCCATAGTCCATCCCGGCTGAGCCGCTGGCGGATCGGCGCGCCGTCGCGGCCCGAAGTTTCTTGCGCCTGAGAGTGAGGCTGGGGATTTTCACTTTCATTTGGGGAGAGCTTGCACCAGTGCGCGAAATTGATCGCCGCGATCGGAATAGCTTTTGAACATGTCGAAGGATGATGTGCCCGGAGAAAAAAGGACGACTTCGCCTGCTTTGGCGATCGTGTGTGCCCGCTCGACTGCGTCCGCGAGCGAGTTGGCGATTTCGGATATGGCGGCGCCGTTCCAAGAGTGCCTGATGTTCTCAGCCATTTCGCCGATCAAAATTGTCGATCTCACCTTTTCTTTCACGAGCGATCGGAGCGGATCGAATGTAAAACCTTTGTCCTTGCCTCCGGCGATCAGAATGACCGGTTTGGTCTGAGCGCGAAGGGCCTTTTCCATTGCATCGATGTTTGTCGCCTTTGAATCGTTGATGTAGGCGACGCCGCCAACTTCGCGCACAAATTCGCAGCGATGCGGCTGCGGCTCATATTTGCAAAGCGGCGGCACCATTTCCGGGAATGACAATCCGCGAGCCATCCCGGCGGCAAGCGTGGCCATCAAGTTCTCGATGTTATGTAAGCCGCGCAGTTTCACCTCCGACAACCGGAGCACAGCCTGGCCATCGTACACGATCATGCCTTCAGATAGGCGAAAGTCCGCTTGATCGGTGTAAGCGCTAAAGGTGATCGTGCGCGCGCGAATCCCGGGGATTTTCTCAATCGCATTAACGACCGCGATATCGTCGGCGGTTTGATTTTCAAAAATCCGCAGCTTGGCCGCTCGATAATCGGCAACGGAACGATACCGGTCGAGATGGTCGGGCGCGAAATTGAGCCAGAGGCTGATTGAGGGCCGAAAGGTTTGGATGGTTTCCAGTTGGAACGAGCTCACTTCGACCGTGAGCACGTCGAATGGTTCCTTCTCACGCGCCACTTCCGAAAGCGGTTTGCCGATATTGCCGCAGGCGATTGTTTTCTGCCCGCAGACATTCAACATCTGGGCGAGCAATTCGGTCGTCGTCGTTTTGCCATTCGTGCCAGTAACAGCGATGACCGGAATGTCGCAAGATCGCCACCCGAGCTCGAGTTCGCCGATCACGTCAATCTTGCGGGAGGAAAAATTGCGAGCAAGCCGCGAGTCCGGATCAATGCCCGGACTTAAGACAGCCATCTGGTAAGGAGATGAATCCTCATCGGCCGCCGTTCCGTAGATCACCTCTACACCTTGTTTTCGCAGATTCTCGAGCGTCGATTTGAGTAGATTCTTCTCCTCAGCGCTATCAAGCACCTTGACGCGTGCACCCTCGGACTGGAGCAATAGCGCCGCGGCAGTCCCGCTCAAACCCGCACCAAGAACAGCAATATTCTGATCTCTGTAGCGCAACTTGTTACCTCAATTTCAGTGTCGCCAAACCAAGCAGGGCAAAGATGATCGAAAGAATCCAAAACCGGACGATCACGATGTTTTCCTTCCAACCAGTCAGCTCGAAATGGTGATGGAGCGGGGACATGACGAAAATCCGCCGGCCCGTCATTTTGAAACTGATCACCTGCAAAATCACCGAGACCGCTTCGATGACGAAAACGCCGCCGACAACAACCAAGAGAAATTCCTGCTTGGAACAGATTGCGACGACGCCAATCATGCCACCGATGGCGAGCGATCCGGTGTCCCCCATGAAAACTTTGGCAGGGTGACAGTTGAACCAGAGAAAGCCTAGACCGGCGCCGACCAGCGCGGAACAGACAACGGTCAGCTCTCCCGCAAACGGATAAAACGGGACCTGTAGATATTCAGCGATCCGAAAATTTCCTGCCGCATATGAGAGCAGCGCATATGCGAACGCGACCGTGATGGTGCAGCCGATCGCCAGACCATCCAGGCCATCGGTGAGGTTGACCGCATTCGAGGAGCCCACAATGACGAGCGCAAAAAATACGAACGTAAACCAGCCCATGTTGGTGACGACTGGCGCTTTGAAAAAGGGGACGTAGAGTGAACGCGCCTGCACTTCGAGCAACGGGCTGCTGAGGAAAACGGTCGTGACAATCGCTGCCAGAGCGAGTTGGAAAACGAGTTTGAGCCGGGCGCTAATGCCCTCGGACTTTTTCTTTGTGACCTTGAGGTAATCGTCAACGAATCCGAGCGCGCCGAGATAAATCATGCTGAATAAGGCCAGCCAGACGAAGCGATTGTCCGGGCGAGCCCAGAGGACGCTCGATACAAAGACGGCTCCAATGACGAGCGCGCCTCCCATGGTCGGCGTGCCTTGTTTGACGCCATGCAATTCGGCAAGGCGATGCACTTCTGCCGCTTCGCGAATGGGCTGACCCAGCTTGAGCGCGGTCAGTTTTCGAATGATAAAATTTCCAAAAATCAATGTGACCAGGAAAGCCGTCACGGCCGCGGCAATAGCGCGGAATGTGACATACAAGAAAACATGGAAGCCAATGAACTGTTCGCTGAGGCGATGGAGGTAGTACATCATACTGAGACGTCCACTGTCGAATGACGAAGCCGGAATTGCTCGATGACTTCCTCTGTCCGCGCAGCCCGGCTCCCTTTGATCAGCACGAGATCTCCGGGCGCCGCTATTTTACTCAGAAGGTCGGCGGCTTCTGATGTCGATCGCACCGCCACGCTTTTTTCCAAACCGGCGTGTTCCGCAGCCTGGGCGATTGTCGCGGCTACATTCCCAATTGTAATCAAATGATCGACTTTTAACGCGGCCGCGGTTTCGCCCACTTCGCGATGGCTGTGCTCCGATTCGGAACCTAGTTCCCTCATTTCCCCCAGGACAGCGACACGTTTTCCATCGGCATCCAGTTCCACCAGCGTGCGCAACGCCGCTTTCATGGAATCGGGATTTGCGTTGTAGCTATCGTCGAGAAAACGCACGCCCTGAATCTCTTTGATTTGCAAACGCGCCTTGGTAAGTGGCGCAGCAACGAGGCCGGCAGCGCAATCCTCGAGGGAAAGACCAAAGACTCGACCGGCGGCAACTGCGAGCAGCGCATTTTGCACCATGTGCAAACCAGGTACCGGCAATTGGGCCCGGCAACGGTGCGCTCCCTCCATGATTGTAAAATCTGTCCCGCTCTCGCTCTGAGTGATTTCGCTGGCGCGGATCGTCCCTGCAGTTGTGCCAGCCAGGAGCACTTTACCCCGCGTGCGCTTCGCCATGCTCTCCGTAAATGGATCATCCGCATTTAGAATGACCGTTCCCTTAGCGCCGACAGCTTCGGCTAATGCGCCTTTCTCCGCAGCAATCGCCTCGCGCGATTCCATAAACTCGATGTGCGCGACGCCGATGTTTGTAATGATGGCAACGTCAGGCATGGCAAGCCGCGCCAATGCCGCCACCTCGCCAGGATGATTCATCCCGATTTCCCAGACAGCGACTTCATCGCGCGAAGTCGCCTCCAGGATTGTTCGGGGCAGACCAACGTGATTGTTAAAGTTCCCTTCCGTTTTTGTGACTTGAAAACGGCGGGCAAGGACCGCTGCGGCAAAATCTTTCGTGCTCGTCTTGCCATTGCTTCCAGTGATCGCGACGACTTTGAGCGAGAGCGACCTCCTATAGTTGGCGGCCAGCTCCTGGTAGGCCTGCAAAGCATCTTCTGTTCGAATAAGAGCGAAGGTTTCCGGAAGTGTCCCCTTCCAATTGGACTCCACGATCGCCCCGGCCGCCCCCGCTTTTGCGGCGGCTTGAACGAAATCATGCGCGTCGAAATTTTCACCCCGCAGCGCAACGAATAATTCGCCGTGTTTGAGCGTGCGCGAATCAGTGCTGATCTTCCTGATCAGAACAGTTCCGTCTCCAGAGGAAAAGGAAGCTCTGGCAAACTCGGCGATTTGAGAAAGCGTCAGCGAATTCATCGGATTGGGGATCGCACGTGCCTCGCATGCTCTGCGCGGCGCCCTCGCCGCGCAGAGCCAGGCGTGGAAATGTCCAGGGATACTGTGAACGCCCGTGAGCGATTCGCATACCGAGAGTTGCCGGCGAGGGCGCCGGTAACTGCATGCGAGGCGCGTGCGTTCCCCGGAAGCGTGCGGGCATCGCAAGCCAGAAAATTCGGAAACAAAAATCTCATGGTCAGAACTGCACTGGGTGGTCCTCGATTGCGCGCCGCGCGACTTGAATGTCGTCGAACGGAATGGTGTGATCGGCAAACTCCTGATAATTTTCGTGTCCCTTGCCCGCGATCAACACAATGTCGCGCGGTTGTGCAAGGCTGATGGCGCGGCCAATTGCTTCTGTCCGATCGATCACTTTTTCATAGCGACCTGAGCGAAAGCCTTTTTCGATCTCGTCAATGATCGCGCTCGGATCTTCTTTGCGCGGATTATCGGACGTGATGATCGCATAATCGGCACTTCGGTCCACGATCTCGCCCATCAACGGACGCTTTTGCCGGTCGCGATTGCCGCCGCAGCCAAAAACGACAATCAAGCGACCCGGTTCCAGTTCGCGCAGAGTCTTGAGAACATTCTGCAGCGCATCCGGTGTGTGCGCGTAATCGACGAAGACTTGAAATTGTCGCTTCGCCGGAACCATTTCCAGGCGTCCTGGCACTTGCGGACACTTACTTAGACTGAGGACCGCGTTACGCAGACTAATTCCCAAAGCGTTGGCTGCTGCCATTGCCGCGATTGAGTTTGCCACATTAAACCGGCCGATCAGCGGAACGCGGACCAGATAACTCTTGCCGCGGGCGTCGAGCTGATAGGAGGTGCCACTAAACTCCACGCGATAATTCGAAGCGCGAAAATCCGCGCGCGCGCTCATCCCGTAAGTGACTACCCCGAGGCGTTTGTCGATTTTGTTAAGCATTTGTTCGCCATAACGGTCATCAATATTCACAATTGCTAGGGGCTTCAGCTTTTTTTCCTGGCTCCCGAGTTGTGCGAAAAGTTTCGTCTTCGAATCGAAGTAGCTCTCCATCGTCCCATGAAAATCAAGGTGGTCCTGCGTGAGGTTGGTAAAAACGGCGACATCCCATTCGAGGCCGCGCGTGCGGTCCTGCGCGAGCGCGTGCGACGAAACTTCCATCGTCGCCGCCCGGCAACCGGCGTTGGCGATCTGGGCGAGCAATTCCTGCAAATCAAGCGATTCGGGTGTTGTGCGAATGGCGGGCAAAACACGTTCGCCGATTTCGTAGCGCACCGTTCCAATCAATCCGCACCGCAAACCGGCTTTTTCGCAGATGTGTTTGATGAGAAATGTGGTGGTGGTTTTTCCGTTTGTGCCGGTCACCGCTGCCAGTTTTAATCTCCGCGCGGGATGCCCGTAGAAAATCGCGGAGAGATCAGCGAGCGCAGCGCGCGTATTTTCGACGACAAGACAGGTGGCGCGCGGAGTTTTCTCCTCGCGTTCCGTGACGATCACTGAGGCGCCTTTTTCGATGGCCTGGCCGATGAATTCGTGTCCATCGGTTTTTTCACCCCGCAATGCCACGAACATGCCATTCCTTTGCATTCGCCGCGAGTCATACGCGATGCTTTCCACCGGGCGATCAAGTGTCCCGATGACCTGGCGAATTGGAATCGCGGCGACAAGAGTTTTGAGCTGCATGGGGTTTCAACACCTCCGCCCGCCGTATGGCGGGATGGATTCGCTGCGGCGAAGCGGGGCAAGGCGTTCAAGGACGTGAGGCATTGGTTAAGGCGACTCGGTCGACCGGCACCGTCTTGCGGGCTCGCTCCGCCGGCACAGCTTTTTGAACTCGCTCCAAGGGAATCGCTTTGCGAATCTGCTCCTGGGGCCGAAGATCGAGATATTGGGCAGCTTTTTCGGCGACGCGGGAAAAGATCGGTCCCGCAATGAGCCCGCCGTAATTCAACTCTGGCTTGCTGGTATGCGCATCGTCGAGCACCACCAGACCGACAAACTCGGGATGCTCGGCTGGCAGATAGCCTGCGAAAGAAACAACGTACTTGCCATGTTCATATCCGCCCTTGGGATCGACCTTCTGCGCGGTCCCGGTCTTGCCGGCAATCGTAAAACCAGGAACGGCCGCGGCGGCGGCAGTGCCGCGGTCGCTTACGACGCCTCGGAGCGCCTCACCAATTTCTCGGGCCGTTTCAGGAGAAATTACCTGGCGCAACATCATCGGGGAAAGTGAGCTAACGGTTTTGCCATCGGAAGTAATTGATTTCACGATGCGTGGAGTCATTAATTTGCCCCCATTGGCAATCGTTGCCATTGCCACTGTCATTTGTAATGGGGTGACCCCGATTTCATGGCCCATAGGAATCCGCGTGATCGAAATTTTGCTCCAGGATTGCGGAGGACGAATCAGCCCGTTGATCTCACCCGGAAGTTCAATTCCCGTCCGCTCCCCAAATCCAAATCGGCGGACGTATTCGTAAAACTTTTGCTCCCCGACGCTGAGTGCGAGCTTGGCGGCGCCAATGTTGCTCGATCTGATGAGAATATCGCGCACGCTCAGATACGAAAATGCGCGATGATCGTGCAGGGCGGTCCCGTTGAAATTCCAGAGGCCATTTTCACAAAAGATGGTCGAATCAGGCCGAAGCTTGCGTTCGTTGAGCGCCGCGGACGCGGCCACGATCTTGAACGTGGAACCCGGTTCCATCATGTCGATGATGGCGCGGTTTTTCATCTCTTCGGGCTTCGCTTCGGATCGAAGGTTTAAATCGAAATTCGGGCGATTGGCCATCGCAAGGATTTCACCGGTCTGCGGCCGCATTAGAATAATCGTGGCTTTCTGGGGGGAGTACTCCTTCATCGCGGCATCGATCTCGTTCTCAACTATGTTCTGTAAGCCAAGATCGACAGTAAGATGGACCTGGCAGCCATCGCGCGGCGCGCGTTCCTGGCCTCTGTACGGCACGATCTCCTCGCCGGCGCGATTGTGCTCGATGAAGCGATAACCGTCCTGTCCATGAAGGTATTCCTCCATCGACGCTTCCACGCCTTGAATGCCATGATGTTCGAAATCGGTAAATCCGATTACGTGGCAGAGCATGGACCCATTGGGGTAGATGCGGCTGGAGTCGTGTTCGAAATAAATTCCGCGCAAATTTTTTGCGCTAAGTTTTTCGCGAAGAGAGCGGCTGGCCGGTTCCGGCACTTCACGTTTGATCACGATGTACCGGCGCTCGCTGCTTAACTTTTCTGCAAGCTCCCCGGCCGGGACGCCCAGCTCCGCGCTGACAAGATCCACGACCGCTGCCCGATCGTTGAGATGGGTGGCATCAGCCACCACCGTTTCGACAGGAATGTTGTGCGCAAGCACTTCATTGTTCGCGTCCAGAATCGAGCCGCGTTCCGCGTAAATGATTTGTCTGTAAACGTGCTTCTCAGCCGCCAGAGCGGAGTACTCGTCGTGCTTGATGACTTGCAGATAAATCAGACGAAATGAAAAGACGGTGAAGAGCGCAATAAAGGCCGAGCAAACCAGCACACAGCGGCGATGGCTCTTCGGGTTCATCTGGCGCCAGCCTGGTTTGCCACCGGCTGAATTGTCTCTTCCTCGGGCTGTTGCGCAGGAATGGTAAGCCGCACGATGTTGGCCTCGGCAATCGGGACCATTTTCAAATAACCTTCCTTTATTCGGCGCTGCAAAGCAGAGCGCGATGTCAGAGCCGCGATTTGCGCGCTGGCAACGTCGTTTTGTGTGCGGAGACTAGCCAGCTCGTTCTCGATCGCTTTCTTGCGATCACCCAGATGATAGAGTTGCAGCGTCAAATAGACGTAGCCCAAGCCGGCCAGCGCGAGAAACGCGGTCATAACAATCCAGCGGGCGAGTGAGGCCGCGTTTATCGCATTGCAATTTTTCCGGCGAGAACGGTTCATTAGATTTTCTCGGCTACGCGCAATTTTGCGCTCCGTGAACGGGGATTGGCGCGTTGTTCCTCTTCGCTCGGCTCCACCGGTTTCGGGGTCACCACTTTGAGGTCGTAATCGGGGTTACGCCGTGGCTCGGGCCACTCCGGCCGGTCGAGCCATTCCCGGCTGCGATCGCGAAAAAAGTTTTTCACGATTCGGTCCTCCAAGGAATGAAAAGCGATGACACCGATGCGCGCGCCAGACTCGAGTCGCGCAGTCAAAACGCGCAGCCCTTCTTCGAGGGCGCCAAGTTCATCATTCACTTCCATCCGCAGCGCTTGAAAAACTTGCGTGGCCGGATGACGCCGGCCGTGCCGGCCAACGGCTTTTTCGATCGCACGCGCCAGGGGGAGAGTCTCGCGGAACGGGGTTAACTTCCGCATCTTTACGATCAGATTTGCGATGCGACGCGCAGCCGGTTCCTCCCCCAGCTCGCGGAACAACTGGGTCAATTGCTCTGCGCTGTAATTATTTACAATATCGGCGGCAGTCAGCCGGTTCCGTGGGTCCATGCGCATGTCCAGCGGGCCATTGCGCACGAGACTAAAACCGCGCTTCGCATTTTCGAGTTGCCGCGAGGAGACACCAAGATCGAGAAGCACGCCGCCCCCTATGGTGTTAATTTCCAGCTCGTCGAGAACTTTGTCCGCGTGGCGAAAGTTCGCCTGCTGCACCCTGACGCGCCGGCCAAATCGTGCCAGTTGCTCGCTCACATGCTGGACGGCATCAGGATCCTGATCCAAGGCGAGGACATCCGCGCCGGCCCTCAAAAGCGCTTCTGTGTGGCCACCCCCGCCGCAGGTTCCATCGACAATGAGCGAACCAGCTTTAGGCGCAAGCTGTGTGACGACCTCCTTTTCAAGCACCGGACGGTGATAAACAAAATCCTCCACTTCGTCCGCCTTCTCTTCGTTAACCATCGGATCTGCGGCGAGCCAGACAGGCCCCTTAGACAGCAATGTGTTCATAACCTTAAATCGAATGATCCGCTTACAAGCCAATTACATTCGCGACGTGCTGATAAGTGGGTGTTTCCTCCTCGTGCGCCCGCTTCCAACGTTGCAAATTCCAAATCTCAAAACGTCCGCGGCCGCCGACAAGGGCGACCTCGCCTTTCAATCCAACCTTTCTGCAAAGCTCGTCCGGCAAAACGAGACGCCCTTGTCGATCCGTAGCCGCGTGCTGGGCGCGAGAATGCAACTGGCGCAGGAAAACGCGGCGATCTCGCGCGGGAACACTCTCGTTCGATTCGGCCGCCGAGCTCATCCGGGCAAACTCCACCGGCGACATAACGAGCAAAAATTGTTGACTCGCCTCGGGCAAAAGGATGAAGTCCTCGGCCTTGTCCCGCCGCCAACGGGACGGAATGGTGATGCGGTTCTTATCGTCGATTGAATGGCGGAATTCTCCGGCGTAGAAGCGTTCAGGTAGAGGAGGCGAGGAGTCCATATTACGGTGGAGAATTCATCCATTTTACCCCACTTGCCACCACTGTTAACCATTTCCCAACTCCGCGGTCAATAAAAATTTTATCGCATTTGCAGCTCCTTCCCCCAACCGTAAGCTCCTCAAATCATGAAGCTTTTCCAGATCGGATGTGCGATCGTTCTCACAGCTCTCATCTGTGGCGATAAAATCGCGTTTAGCCAGTCTCCGGAGAAAACCGACATCAATGCCGCCCGGGTGACTGTCTCGATGAACGCCGATGGCTCACGCACCGTTTACCAATTCGATGATGCGCAGCACAAGGCTATCGCCACAACTACTGGCCAGGATGGTAAACTCCGCCAGACAATTCGTTACGAGTTGGATGATGTCGACCGTTTTTCCAGCGGCCGAATCTTCGGACCCGATGGCCGCCTTCGGTTCAAGAGCCGGTACACTTATGACAGCGCGGGTCGTCTTCAGGAAGAGACTCAAAGCGCGGCGAACGATACTCTCCTTCACAAGATCGTTTACAGTTACGATCAAAACGGCAAACAAACCGGCTATTCCATTTTCGACGCGTCCGGCAAGTTGCTGGGTCGCACCACTCCGTCAGTCACCTCCCCGGCGTCTTCACCCAAAGCGCGAGAAAAAAGTCCGCGATGAGGTGAGGTTCATGAGCAGGCCCGCCGCTTCTTGTAAGGTCCGGGCTTGCCACGGCTACCAAAAAAGACTAAAAAACCGGCGTGATTGATTACATCCAAAAAGGCGGATTATTAATGTGGCCTATTCTGGCCTGTAGCATCATTTCGATCGCCATTTTTGCCGAGCGCCTGTTCTACCTGCATCGAGCAACCATCCACGTCGGCGAATTCTTGAAAGGGCTTTCCAATCTGATCCGGCGCCGCAATTTCGCCGAGGCATTACATGAATCGGCCGGGACACCGGGCCCTGTGGCGCGGGTGATTCATTCCGCTATTATCCAGCACGACGCGCCCCGCGCAGAATTGCGCGACATAGTACAGGAAGCCGCCCAGCTTGAGGTGCCCAAGCTGGAACGGTTTCTGGGAGTGCTGGCCACGATCGCTTTCCTTGCGCCATTGCTCGGCTTGCTTGGCACAGTTGCCGGAATGATCGACGCGTTTGGCACGATCGCGTCCAGTGGCGGTTATGCAACGGTGACGGAGCTTTCCAGCGGCGTTTACAAGAGTTTGCTGACGACCGCGGCCGGGCTGGTCGTGGCCACGCCAACCTTTGTCGCATATAGCTATCTCTCTTCGCGCGTGAGCACCATGATGCACGACATGGAGCGCGCCGGGATTGAGATCGTCCACATGTTGACGGAGAGCCGGCCGGTCAGCGGCATCATCAGCTTCCAGCCGCCCGGGGAATCGCCAGCGCACGAACGGGAAGCGCGTCAGGATCTTTAATCAGGAAATGGACTCTCCTTCGCAAAGCTACGGCGCAGCAGGCACGAATGAACACAAATTCCACAACACAAATTCGTGTCGGGGAAGCTGACAGCCTCCCTACAGGATTCGCGTTCATTCGCGTTCATTCGTGGTTAATCTAGCGGGCACATGAAGCTTAGCCGGACAAAGGAATATAATTTCGGCTGGCTTGTCCTGTTGGCGTTGGTCGATGTTGCTTTTCTTCTGATTTTTTTCCTGTTGCTCAGCTCGAATTTTATTTTGCAGCCTGGCATTTCCGTTTCGATGCCGTTCTCGCGTTTTGCGCTTGGCCCGCAGATTAACCAGCAAATCATCAGCATTACCGGTGGCGCAGCTCCGGCCATCTATTTCCGGGATCAAAAAATCACGCTCGCGCAGCTTGGGCCATTGCTGGACGCGACCAGACGCGAAGGCAAATCCATTATCATCAAAGCCGACCGGCTGACCCCCTACGAAACAGTTATCGAGGTGACAAACGCTGTGCTGGAACACGGAATCACGTCCGTCGCGTTGGCGGCGGCTCCGCCGCGATGAATATCCCTGCCTCTGAGACCGCGGCTGAAGCACTTCTTTTCAGTTGGGAGCCGCCTCGGCGCCGCCAACTTGCGCTCGCTGCGTTTATGGCGCTCTCGTTGACCGCGCATGCTCTCTGTTTCTATGTTTTTCAAATTGTCTATCCGCCAACAGTCTCGTTGCTCCCGCCGCCGGCACGCGTCGGTGTGATTACTTCCAGTTCCGAAGAAGGCCGAACTCTGCTCCGCTGGCTCGACGCGGAAGATCCCGCGCTGGCCTTCACGACTCAGCGCCCGCCCGAGGAACGGCTGCGCGCCTTCCCGAAAGTTGAGCACGTGCCGTCTTATCTCGCGGTGGAGCCGGCATTGAAAGAGATTCCGCCGCAGGTTACCAATCTGGGTATCCCCGATTCTCAGCCGCCAGGGGCTGCACCGTTCGGCCATCGGCAACCCCAGCCCGCGATCGGTCCGACAACAACATCTGTCTTATTTTCAAAAGAGCTCGAGGCCTTCGGCGATCCTACGTTGGCGACTCTAAATTTTGCCGCATCTAACGACGAGCCTCCTCAGGCAACCCGTTTCCGGGTCGCCGTGAACGGGAACGGGGAAATACGCTATTGCTTTCCTCTCAATTCGTCAGGCGATCGGGCCTTAGATCGGCAGGCGCGCCGGTATCTCGCGCTATGCCGGTTTTCTAACAGTTCGGCCAGCGCGGAGAAACACGGCTCATTCCTGACCTGGGGGGTTGCGACAATCCAGTGGGGCAGCGACGTCGCGCAATCCCGGCGAAAACCGGCAGCAGGTGTTACTCCGTGATTCGCGTTAGCCTCGCAGCGCTGGTCACGATTTATTTGCTGCTTTTTCTTGCGGCGGTTTTTCTCCTTTGGATAGTGGGAGAGTGGAATCGCCAGCGTCGAGAGCGCCGGGCTCTGGAGCATCGGTTGCGCTGCGTGATTTGCGCGTTTGAATTTGAAGATCGAACGGACGCATTGCTTCCCCGGTGCCCGCGGTGTGGAAGTTTAAACGAACGATTTAGGATGGAGCAGATTTAAGATGGGAATGTGGATAGGCCGAAATCGCAAAGCACGGGTGACCTACGGGTTCGATGAAATCGCGCTCGTCCCAGGCCGGGTAACAATTAATCCAAACGAAGTGGATATCACTTTCCCTTTGTCGCGGAATGCGGCAGAGCCGCTCGCATTAAAGATCCCCATCCTCGCCAGCGCGATGGATGGAGTGGTCGATGTCCATTTTGCCATCGCCATGAGCAAACTGGGCGGGCTGGCCGTTCTGAATCTCGAAGGAGTACAAACGCGTTACAAAAATCCACAGGAAGTGCTGCAAAAAATCGTCGAAGCAGATAGAGCCGACGTTACAGCGCTGCTGCAAAGAATTTACCAGGAACCGGTCCAGGAAGATTTGATCGCCGCGCGTGTGCGCCAGATTAAAGACGGAGGCGCATTGGCTGCAGTCAGCTCCATCCCCCAGCGGGCGGCTGAATTCGGCGGAATCGCACAGGAAACAGGAGCGGACGTCTTCGTCGTGCAAAGCACGGTCTCCACCGTCCGGCATATTTCGTCAGAGTATAACTCGCTCGATCTGGAAAAATTTTGCCGCGAGATGCGAATCCCCGTCATCGTTGGAAACACGGTCGGCTACGATGTGACCTTCGAGATCATGGAATGCGGACCGGCTGCGGTTCTGGTCGGCGTGGGACCGGGAGCAGCGTGCACCTCACGCGGCGTGCTGGGGCTCGGTGTCCCGCAAGTAACGGCGACTGTCGATTGCGCGGCGGCGCGCGATGCTTACTTCAAAAAAACGTCGCGTTACGTGCCGATCATCACGGATGGTGGGATGAGTAGAGGCGGTGACGTTTGCAAGGCGCTGGCATGCGGCGCGGACGCGGTGATGGTGGGCAGCGCCTTTGCCAAAGCGCAGGAAGCGCCTGGTTGTGGATACCATTGGGGAATGGCCACTCCCCACGCAAATCTCCCACGGGGAACGCGAATCAAAGTGAGCACCACCGGGTCGCTGAAACAAATCCTCTTCGGACCGGCGGAAGTTGATGACGGCAGCCAAAATCTGGTCGGCGCAATCACCACCTGCATGGGGAATGTTGGCGCTCGCAATATTGCCGAGTTTCAGCAAACCGAGATTATCATCGCGCCCTCGATCAAAACCGAAGGAAAACTTTTCCAGACCGTGCAAAGCGTCGGGATGGGAACAGGCTAAGATTATTTAGCGATTCCGTGACTTAGAGATTTAACGATTGTGCTTTGATGTCACGCTAAATCGTCGAACCGCTAAACTGTTGAATCAACAAATCACTAATCGTTAAATCACTAAATGAACAACGATCGCAGAGTCGTCATCACTGGACTGGGCGCCATCACGCCGCTTGGCAACGACGTGGAGACCTTCTGGCGGAATCTAAAGAACGGCGTCAGCGGTATTCACAAGATAGAAGCATTCGATACCGCCGCTTACGACTGCAAAATCGGTGGCGAAGTGCGCGGTTTCGATCCGAAAGCATTCTTTAAAAATCCGAAGGACATCCGGCGCACGGATCGATTTGCTCAACTTGGGTTGGCCGCGGCGAAAATGGCGCTCGAAGACAGCGGAATCGATCTGGAGAAGCTAAGGCGGCGCGATCGCTTCGGTGTGATCGTAAGCAGCGGCATCGGCGGGCTGAAAACGTTGCAGGACCAGTTGACGATCCTCTTGACGAAAGGGCCATCACGAACATCGCCATTTACAATTCCGATGTTGATCAGCAACATGGCCAGCGGACTCATCTCAATGGAATACGACCTCCGAGGACCCAACATGTGTATCGTTACCGCCTGCGCGACTTCAAACAATGCAATCGGTGAATCCTGGCGGACGATTAAATTTGGCGATGCCGACATTTTCCTGGCGGGTGGTTCGGAGGCTGGGATTGTGGCAATTGGCCTTGCGGGATTTTCGGCTATGAAAGCCCTCAGCCTGCGTAACGATGAACCTGAACGCGCTTCGCGGCCGTTCGATCGCGACCGCGACGGTTTTGTCATGGGCGAAGGGGCAGGGATCGTGGTGGTAGAGGAGCTGGAACACGCCAGGGCGCGTGGCGCGAAGATTTATTGCGAGCTCACAGGCTACGGACTATCTGCGGACGCCTACCACATGACGGCACCGCCCCCGAACGGCGAAGGCGCCGTGCGCGCCATGCAACTGGCGCTCGAGCATGCCCGCGTTTCTCCCGACCAGGTTGATTACATTAATGCGCACGCGACCTCCACTGATATTGGCGATCTTTGCGAGACGCGCGCGATCAAACAAGTATTCGGCGAACAGGCCTACAAAGTTTCCATCAGCTCTACCAAATCGATGACCGGCCATTTGTTAGGTGGGGCTGGTGGAATAGAAATGGCGGCCTGCGCGCTCGCCATCCGCGATTCTGTGATTCCGCCAACGATCAATCTGGAAAATCCGGGAGAGGGATGCGACCTCGATTACACGCCAAACGTCGCTCGCGAAAAGAAAGTGCGGGTCGTGTTAAATAACTCTTTCGGTTTTGGCGGCCACAACGCCACGCTCGTCGCGACGGCCTTCCAGAAATAGGGGGAATGCAGCCGCTGGGTCGCCGTTTTCTGTGCCGCGGAAGAATCCTGCGCGACATTGCCTCGATTGGTAGGGCGCGACCGTCGGGCGCGCCGCAACGGCGTTAATCGCTTTGACTATTCACTTGTCACCAGTCACTGTTCACTGAAGCGCACGCGGGCATAGCTTAATGGTAAAGTTCCAGCCTTCCAAGCTGGCCATGCGGGTTCGATTCCCGTTGCCCGCTATTGGTCCGGGGCAATCAGTTCGCGATTCCGCCACGCCAGGCCCAGGCCGGAGTAAACCGTTAACGCTACCGTAATCCATACCAGAACTGGACCCGCTTCGTCACGTGCCCGTCCATACCAGAACTGGACCCGCTTCGTCACGTGCCCGCAACCACCACGTCGCTGTTTCACTCGCATGATGCAACTCGGCTATGGAAAGAAGTGCGAGAAAGAAAATAACAGTGATGATTTGCCAGGACGTTTTCTGCTTACCCAACCGCTCCGCTGGAAGGACCTGGCCCCTGGCGCTGGCCATCATGCGCAAACCGGTGATCAAAAAATCGCGTGCCACGACGACCGTCGCCGCCCAGGCCGGGACGGCTTTCAAGGGCACCAGCGAAATAAACGCCGCCGCCATCATGATCTTGTCCACCAGCGGATCCATTAATTTGCCAAAATTTGTGATGACTCCGTAGCGACGCGCGATTTCTCCATCGATAAAGTCTGTCAGACCGGCGATGAGAAAAATCAGAAGGGCGCACGTGCGCGCATATTGCCAGGAGGAATTTAGCGCCAGAACAAAAAGCACCGTCAACACCAGCCGGCTTAAAGTAATTCGGTTCGCCCAATTCATTTCGCTGTAGCCGCCTCGCTCTGCGAAGCGCGGCGCAGATTCCCGACTTTGAACCGTGGTCGTTTCCAAATCGGAACCTTCTTCTTCAATTCATCCACCACCCATTGACTCGCCCGGAAGGCCTCCGCGCGATGCTGGCTCGCCACCCGCACGAAAAGCGAGGACTGCCCGACATCAATAAATCCGAGTCGATGGTGAATGATAATGAGTTTGAGCGGGAATTTTGCTATCGCCTGCTCCGCAATTCGCCTCAGCTGTTGTTCGGCCATTTCTCGATGCGCTTGGTATTCTATTCCCTCGATCTCTCGCCCAGCTTCAAGCCCGCGAACGACGCCCCAAAAATCAACGACCGCGCCCGCGGCAGGATCGGCGTCATTCTCTGGCGTCTTAAGCAGCGCCTCCGTCAATAAAACTTCGCAAACGAGATTTGCCATACACTCAACGTGCTCGCTACATTGACTCACCTCTGTTTCCAGCCGTCAGGCAAGAAGATATTAAAATGACTCCGAATCAATGCGATATTGGCCTCATTGGTCTGGCTGTGATGGGCGAAAACCTCGCTCTAAACATGGAATCGAAAGCCTTTTCTGTCGCCGTTTTCAATCGGACTGTTGAAGTCACTGAGAAATTCGCCAGCGGCCGGGCCAAAGGAAAGAACATTCAGCCGACGCGCACGATGGAGGAATTCGTCGCCGCGCTCAAAAAACCGCGCAAAGCCATGATCATGGTCAAAGCGGGCGCGCCGGTTGACGCCGTTATTAATCAACTCGCCCCACTCTTGGAAAAAGGGGACGTCATCATCGATGGAGGAAATTCTCTCTTCACCGACACGCAACGGCGCGGCAAAGAATTAGAGAATAAAGGAATTCATTTTGTCGGCATGGGCGTTTCCGGAGGTGAAGAAGGCGCGCTCAAAGGTCCGTCGCTCATGCCAGGTGGCTCGCGAGAATCCTGGGAGATCATCGCGCCCATTTTTCGCAAGATCGCCGCGCAGGTGGATGGCGAACCGTGTTGTCGATACATGGGACCGGATGGCGCCGGTCATTATGTCAAGATGGTGCACAACGGCATCGAGTACGGCGACATTCAACTGATCTGCGAGGCCTACGCCATTCTCAAAGACATCGTGGAGATGGACGCTGCACAACTTGCCGAGACTTTCGCAGAATGGAACAGAGGTGAACTCGACAGCTATCTCATTGAAATTACCTCTCAGATTTTTCGAAAGATCGATCCCCAGACCGGAACGCCGCTGGTCGATGTCATCCTCGACAAAGCCGGCCAGAAAGGAACAGGCATCTGGACGCTTCAAGCCGCCATTAGACAATCTGTCGTAATTTCGACAATCAACGCCGCCGTCGAAGCGCGCGTTGTGTCATCCCGGAAAGAGGACCGTGTCGCCGCGTCGAAAATTCTTCCGCAACCGAGGGGCCGAAAGTTTAGAGGCAATCGGGCCCGCTTTGTCAACGCAGTGCGCGACGCCCTTTACGCATCCAAGATCGTTTCTTACGCGCAGGGAATGGAGCTTCTCCGGGCCGCGAGCACGGAATACAAGTGGAATCTCAACCTCAGCGACATCGCCACCATCTGGCGCGGCGGCTGCATCATCCGCGCGAAGTTTTTGAACCGGATCGTGGAGGCCTACCAGCGCGATCCAGCCCTGCACAATCTTCTGCTCGACCGTTATTTTACGAAGATCATCCGGAAGACGCAGCGCAATTGGCGCGTCGCGGTATCGACAGCCATCAAACACGGCGTAGCTGTCCCTGCGTTTTCCGCCTCACTTGCCTATTTCGACAGTTATCGTCAGGCGCGTTTGCCTGCGAATCTGTTGCAAGCGCAACGCGATTTCTTTGGCGCACATACCTACGAGCGCGTGGACAAGCCCGGCGTTTTTCACACCGAGTGGGCTGAATCAGATCAAGAGCCCTCCGAAAAGCCGACTGAAGCAAAAACGCCAGCGCCGCATCACGCGGGGGAATAATGGCTGGTGGGGCGAGACTCTGTCGAGCCGACGAAAGATTTTAATGAAAATCGTGCGACTCGCTGCCGACGAGCGCTTCGTGCATGAGCGGTCGAATGTCGCGTGTCTTAATCAAAGCCACGCCATCCGAGTTTTGCATTTCGCCTTCGATCAGCAGAAATGCTTCCTCGGTAATCGCGAGCCGGAACCGTTCGAACAAGTCAGGATCGACAATCGCATTTGAGACGCCGGTTTCGTCTTCCAAACTGATAAAAACAAACCCTTTTGCTGTGCCGGGA
>WNGB01005865.1_pt1 | contig 20676 bp, 29 predicted proteins | sample 5400681 | NCBI WGS metagenome assembly WNGB01 (sample SAMN13153367, study PRJNA577476) | soil metagenome | isolation source: 115 cm soil or saprolite under grassland replicate 2 | place: USA:California | collected 2016-06-15
TCAGTTCATTGGATGAGCCGGCGAATGACCGAACTACGCGGCGCAGCAAGAGATACAAGAGAGCCAAGATCACGACCGAACCTCCTCGAGAAGGAGGCCAGATCCTACGAACGCCCTGCTCGAGGCAATCGATCAGTGGTTTGTGTGCCCTTCAGGCGGCCGCGGGAAGGGCCCGATCTGGAGACGCCGGACCGCTTCCACCACACCAGTGTTTCGGTGTTCGCTCAAGCCCCTCACCGGACAAGTGTTCCGACCGCCCCGCCGGAGAACCGGAGAAGCTTTCGGCCGCCGTCCTCTCGAAGGAGAAGAGGGGACGTGGACGGCTCCCACCCGACCCACACCTTTGCCCGAGGCTTCGCCGCGGCGCTGGCCTCGCTCGTTCACCACGCGATGAAGAGCTCGGGGTCCCTCCTCCTCCGCCAGGTTGGCCTCGCTGTAGTAGCCGGAGTCGGGCGGGGCCACAGCGATCGTCTTCGAGGTCTGGGCAAAAGCGAGGTTGGCCCGGGCCTCGTGGAGCATGCGATGCTAGCTGGTGCAGGTCAACCGACTCGTGGGAGATCCTCGCCGCGAGGATGATGTGCTCCTCGCTCACTGCCGCCTGGGCGTTGTAGCCCTGCAGCGCTGGACAGCTCGATCGGCTACTTCGGATCTGTTCGAAAGGGGCTCCGCAAGAGCAGTGGAAACTACCGTTGCGTAGGCAGAGCGGTGTCCACGATTTGGTCGTGACCAGGGAGGTTCGAGTAATCATGCTCGCCGGCGCGGCTTTCGCGGTCGCAAGCGTTCTCCTCCCCGAACTACTCGGCGTCCACCCGCCTTCTTTTATGCCTCTCCCACACTCGTCGTAATGGCGTGGGGGATGCTCGACGCTGCCATGCATCGCAACTCGGTCTGGCACGCTGCCGACCAGAACAAGGTGGTGTGGGTCTTCGTGCAGTTGCTGCCCGTCGTGGGCACCATGGCCTACCTCATCCTCGTCCACCGGACGCTGCTGGACGCAGAAGACCGCACACGCACCTAGGGGGTGGGCGCCTCGCCCAGCAACGCCCGAGCCGCTGACGCTCTGGGCGGGGGGCGGTGAACCGGACATGACGGCTTCGGCCGCGCACCTCACCCGGGCTTCGGCGTCACAAGCTTCGGCGTCACAAACGTGCCGCCGCTCGGCGGCTGCCCACCTTGCCCGCTGCTCTTGGTGATGGAGGAAACGAAGACGCGGCAGTCCTTATCGGTGTACATGGACACGTCCCATCCCCCCGTGGAGCCCGTCCCCGCACTGCCCCGACAGCCGTTACCTACCTTCTTCAGTCGCCCGATGTACTCGCCGACGTAGATAGGGCTGACCGTGTGGTGGTCCACCCACGCCGAGGTCCCTGGAACCGGAGAGCCTCGCGGAGCGGTGACGTTGCCGGATGAACATGCCGCAGCGATCACGAAGCAAACGCCCGTCAATCCGAGACGGGTCAGGTGTCTCATGTCGAGAACGTTAGCGCGGCGCATCTGGTCATGTCTTGCCGTGCGTGATCGGACGTGAGCACGCCAGAGCAGGTCGTGCTCAGCAGGAACAGGCGGTTGCATGTCGTTTCCGATGAGAAACGACATCTTGCGCCACGGACAGTCCAGCAACCCCAAGAGACATCCTGACGATACGTTTGATGTGAGCGTTCAGGACGTCCTTCGGCGAGAACGGCACCTTCCACGGTGACTCCGTCGAACCCTCGTCGTTGTGGGCATCGGCCTGGTCGCGCTGCTGGTCCTGGACTGGATCGTATGGCTCATCATGGTCTCCCGACTGCGATCGGAAGCAAACGAGGCGTTCGCACCGGTTCCTCCGCCGCGCCAGGCGACCATGTGCGACTCAGGACCCACCTCGGCGTGCGCGGCCAAGGCCGCACGGACGGCGCAGTCGACCGTGGCGTGGATGCCCGCGCCGACTGGGTACCAGTTGCGTTGGCTCGTCGCGGTCGGGGGCGAGGGTCGGCGGAGTCTGGCCTTCGAGTACCTGGTCTCCGATAGCTTCAGGCTGGAGCTTGAGTCCGATCCCGATGACACCCACCCGCTCGACTACAACGCCCACATCGGAGCGACCTTCGACATCGAGGGGACGCAGGTGTCCGCGTACGTGCCCAACGACGCCACCTTCCCCAGGCTGACACTCGCGTGGACCCATGAGGACATGGAGTACAGACTGTACGTAATGCCCGTGACGCCTTTCGATCCGCCGATTATCGTCCCCGCCGAGTTCGCGCCGCTCGTCGCCAACATTCGGTACGCGAGTTCGCCGAGCCAGCGGCTCGTCAAACGCGCCTAAGTATCGCTTTCGGCGGGAGCGACACTCTCCGGTCCCGACAGTGCTTAGGGCGACTGGAAGCAGCCCGCCAAGCGGCTCCTGGTATGCGTCATACGCAGCGGTCTTTTCGACCGCGTGTCGCAGGTTCAACGAGGGCCCCAAACAGATCGGACATGGCCCGAGGCGCCATCGACGACGACCCGGATGTTTCCGCCCTTATGGTCGGCATGTGTCACGACCGACCAGTTTCCGAAGCGCCGATGGACCGCGACGGGTTCGAGCCACGGCAGATTGCGACGGTCGCACTCAGCTCGAGCGATCGAGATTGCCGGCTCCCGACTCACTGCGTTCCGTTCCAGGAATAGCCAACGGCAAACGACTCACTTGGCCACCTGGTCCCCGGAACTCATCCTCGACAGCCTACTTCTGTGGGCTCCTGGTCCTCGAAATCTGTTCCGTCACGAACTGACATCCGCAGGGAGGCTGCTGCAGCAAGCTCGTGGGCCCCTAGTGGATGATGCCCCCATGGGCTCTGCGCTCGATCGGTTCCGAACGATGATCCGGGAGCATGTGGCCCCTGAGCTTCGGCGCATGGGATTCAGGGGCTCAGGCCAGTCGTTCATGCTGCCATCCGAGGATCACTGGGTCCTCCTTGGGTTCCAGAAGTCCAGATCCAGCAGCGCCGAAGCGGTGCGCTTCACCGTAAACATCACGGTGGTGTCCAAGCAGGAGTGGGCGCAAGCCCGCGAACATGCTTCGTATCTCCCAGAGCGACCCACCCCGAACACGTCCTACGGCACGTTCACTCGATGGAAGCGCATCGGAAGGCTTCTCCCCGATGGATGGGATCGCTGGTGGACCCTCAGCAGTGGCTCTTCGACAGCATCAATCGCGGCGGAAGTCCTTGACACAATCCGCATCTACGCATTGCCTGCTATCCACCAACAACTGGAGGCATCTCGGTCCGATCAGGCGCAGGGGTGACGACAGTGTCGCTGTCGTCACGGATCGACACCCAAGTACGGATGCCTTGGCTCCGACAGAGACCTATGCTCACTGCGTGGCGGTCATGGGGCTGGGAGCGCAAGTCTCCTTCACGCGTGTGGTAGTGCTCATGCTCGCACTGGCAGCGACATCATGCGCAGGCCCAAACGACTCGCCGTCGCCCCGACCAGGGTCCGCTACGTCCTCGCCTAGAACCCTGACTCCGTCGCAGCGCGCAAAGTTGGAAGTCCGGCAAGTGATAAAGATTATCGCTTCGTCCTCGTCGGACTGGAAGAAGACTCCGGTTACATGCGAGCTGCAAGACGGCGCTTTGAGGGAATGCCTCGTCTCGACGCTGGACCTGAGCCGGGTGGTCCTCGTGGTAGGGCCGCCTCTCAGTGGCGCGAAGTACGTTCTCGGTCCGCTGATAGTGGACGCTGCCGACGTGGCTCGGGCGCAAGCTGCATTTGGGTCCCAGTTCGGCGTCGGTTGGTCAGTGGACGTGCATCTGACGCCGGAGGGGGCGAAGCTTTGTACCGAGCTACGGTCGCGGCTGTTGGCGCGACTTCCCCGCAGGACCAGATCGCCGTCATAGTCGATGGCGAGATCGTGTCCTCCCCGCACGTCGCGGAACCGATCAGGAGCGGCAGCTTCGTCATCACAGGAGGGCTCTCCGAGGAGGAGGCGAAAGCCTTGGCCTCAACTGTGCCTCCGTTTAATTGATACACGAACCAACCGCCGCACGCCACACCCGGCCATACAGCACGGGCACCAGAGTTGTCCTCGCATAGACAGTCGCTTTCGATGGAAGCCGACATCCCCTTGAGAACCGACGTCAGTCGCGGTCGTGCTGCCAGATCAACAGGAGTGGGGAGAGCCACACGACAGCCAGCACCATCAAGTAACCGACCCGACTCGGCCAAGCTGAACCCGCAACCGCGAACGGGGAGAGAGCCGCTACTGTCCCGGCGACGATTGGCCCAAGGAGGATGAGCCAGAGCCAGCCGGCGGTTCTTCCAACGTGCCCGCCGCACGTCCACGAACGCGAGCTTACCGGCCGTCTGTATCCGGCGCACCGGCTCCGCTGAACAGTCGTTTCCGTCACGAAGCGCCACAGCCGATTGTCACGGCACTATGCGAACGTGGACAGGGGGTGGCGTTGGAACGACGCGGGGACTCTGGAAGAGCATCGCTCGATAGCCACCCGGTGGGAGCGGCGGAGGGTACCGCTCTACGCAGGGAACGAGCCCCCCACCACACGCCGAGTAGCGTGCCGCCACGGTCACCGGCCAACTCGACTCTCCGGCCGGGATCGTGAACCGTTGAAGGCAGTCCAACCAGGTGACGCTGGGCACGATCTTGTCGTTGGCGAGGGCAACCTGGAAGGGCGAGCCGCAGCCCTCGCCGTGCAGTGCACCCCCGGTGTTGTTGACGACGATGACGCGCGCCGGGATCATCGATCCCGCGGGGATCGTCTTCGACGGGAGCACGATCCGCGCCCACAGCGGCGACTTCGGATGTGCGGGGGCGACAGGCTGAGACACGGGCTGTGGCGTCCCGGTGGCGCGCACTGTCGGGGACGACGGGCTGTTGCTCGGGCTCGTGCATGCCGCCAGAAGTAGCGCGGCAGCTAGCACAAGGGACTTCAAGTCTTCGTCTCCTCCGACCCAGGATGGCATGTTAGACGCGAATGCGCCGCTGGCAGGTTCCTCCGCCAGGTACGTGGATGTCAATTTCGATGGAAAGAGACGCTCTGTTGGGGACCTACTCCCGACTCGCGTCACCGCCCTTTCGGTGCGCGGCCCTCCCGGCGATGGACCTGAAACCATGCGGCCGCGAGGATCGCTATGGAGACGATCCACGCAGCGAATCCGGCCGTGGCAATCGTCCACATCGCTTGCATGTCGTATCCGCCGTTCGGGAAACGGACGGCTGCCGCCGTGACGCTGACGACAACAAGCCCGAGAATGAAACAGCTGATGAGGGCGACCCCCCAACGATCGCGGCGTTCCATGCAGGAAGATCCCAGCCGACGAGGTAGCGGAAGACAGTGTCGTTTTCGTCACGAAACGACTGCCACGCTGCTCCGCGGGTGCGAGAGGATCGACGTAGTAACGTACGCTAGTGAGTCAGGCTGGGGCTGGGAAGCCGGATGCGTCGTTCGAGCCTTGGAAGATCGATCTTGTGTCCATTTCGCCGGACGGCTCAACTGTGAACCTCTACATCGTCGCTGAACAACCCTTGACGGGTTCGGATGGTCAACTGAGGTCGCTCCAGGAGAAGATTCACAACTACGTGGGCTATGTACTGGACGGCCAGATGTCCCGGGAGATCCCACTCGGGGTGCCGAAGCAGCGGACGGTACTAGCGAGCCTCCTTCTCCATCCGAACAACGTCGTGCCCGCCGAGGACCTGATCGACCAGGTATGGAGAGACGACCCTCCGAACACCGCCCGCAAGACCCTCCAGGGCTACGTGACGCACCTTCGCCGGGTGCTCGGCCCCGACCGGCTCGAATGGCGGGCGCCCGGATACGTGTTGCGCGTCGGACCGCGTGAGCTGGATGCCGACCGCTTCGAGTCTCTCGTTCACGAAGCGAAGGCCGCCAACGCGCGCCCCGACCAGGCGGCGGCCCTGTACCGGCGAGCCCTGGAGCAGTGGCGAGGGCCGGCGTTGGCGGACCTCGCCGGCGAGGGAGCGCTCGCTACTGAGGCTCACCGCTTGGAGGAACTTCATCTGGAAGCCCTGGAAGGGCGGATCGCGGCCGACCTCGACGCGGGTCGACACGGCGAGCTCATCGCCGAGCTCGCTGCTCTAACCGCCGAGCAGCCGCTGCGCGAGCGGCTGTGGGGGTCAGCTCATGCTCGCGCTGTACCGCTCGGGCCGGCAGGCCGAGGCGAGCGCGGCGTACCACCGGGCTCGCGAGGTGCTCGCAGAAGAGCTCGGCCTAGATCCGTCCGGAGAGCTCCGGGCCCTTCACGACCGAATGGACCCACCGAAGGCATCTCGACAGTGCCAAGAGTCGATTCATCGCCGTCGAATCCTCGGCGGACTCATCAACGAGTATGCGGTCGCCGCTTGAGAATCGGGCTTTCGTACCCGAAGGCGTGTCGCTCCAGGTTCCGGCGATCGGGCTGTCTTGTCTTCGTGCCTATGGGACCGAGGATCTCCCGATCAGCCGATTAGGCCGGTCAGGCGCCAGAAGTCTCCGGCCAGCCCGAGGCGCGCGAATACGGCCTCGGCCTCCTCGGCCGTCCGCCGTCGCCAGTCGGGTGACATCCGGTCCGCATACCAGATGCGGGCGAGTTCCCACTGCTGCTCCAGGGTGAGGGTTGCCCCCGTCAGGATTCCCCGTTCCCCGTACCGTGCCGCCACATGCTCTTCCGACCGGAAGAGGAGCATGTTCGCTCAGTTGAAGCCGATGTCGTCCCACCAGTGGGCAGCGGGAACAGCGAAGTGGACGATTCCTTCTCCCGACGAGAGCCGGTTGTCATCGACCGAGACCGCGAGGCCTTCGCGGCAATCGGGGCACCACGTCCTGACCCTCCCAGTGCCGCCCAGCATCGCGACGACCCCAAGCGCGTCCCAGATGCAGTTGCCGAACCAGGTCCTCCCCCCCGCCTCCACAGAGAATGGGGTGGGGATGGCAGACAGGGGGTTCGCCATCCAGATGTACGAAGTGCCAGGCGCCAGCACCAGGACGTGCCCATCGGCCAGCCGTCGGAGCGAGTCCTCGACGGAGGCCTGGTCCATGTTGACGGCCTCGGCGATCTCAGCCGGCACGGGGGGTCGGCCCTGATCCACGAAGAACCGGTACACCTCAAGGCGCACCGCGGTGTCGACGGTCTGGTCAGAGCCCACCTGCCCCCCTTGGCCTCGTCGTGAAGCCTAACCGGTTGTCTCCCTCTGGTAGCCAGCACCCCGCAGCACCGTTGCCCAATGTACGGTCCGGGTTTCGCGCTCGCCGTTGTCTTCCCTGGTCAGACGATGTCGGAGGGCCGACGGCGAATTGTCTTGGCCTGCGGTCCTCTGGCGGTCCCATGTTGAAAGAGATCATCCACTCGCAGATCCGGGTACTCGAAGTCAAATCCCGATTCGAGAAGCCTTGCTGGAACGCACCTCCTCCCGCTAAGCGCGATCTGCGGATCCGACCCCATTAGCCAAGCACCGACTCGAACCAGGGGAGCGGGCAAAGAAGGTGACCAAGGCCGGTTGAGATGACTTCTCAGTTCCCTCATGAGGGTTTCGTTCGGAACGGGATTCGGACTCGTCACGTTCAGTACTCCCTCGATTTCGTTCTCCACCACGAAACGTAGAGCGCGGAGCATGTCCTTGACGTGAATCCAACTAACCCATTGCCGGCCGGTAGAGATCCGATCTCCCAGCCCGAGCTTGACGATCATCGAAAGCCGATTGAGGACAGGCGTCTTCCTGTCGAGCACCAGGCTCATCCGGAAATGACCTGTCTCTCTCTGGACGACGGGGGGATCTAACGCCTCCGTGTAATGCTATGTGTGCCGATGAGCGGCGTTAGCGTGATCCCGTTCCTGGTCTCGGAGGTGCGATTGCCCCCCGACGAGCAGGCGCTGCTCGGCCGCGAGTGGTGGCCGAGCTACGCCCACGCCGTCGTCCACCCGGATGGCGTATTCCTCTTCGACAACGGCGCTGGGATCGGCAACGCCGAGATCGAGGCGACGTTCTCGCCTAGGGTGCGACCGATCGAGGACGCCCTCGGCGAGCACGGGATCTCGCTTGCGGACGTGACCGCCGCCGCCAACTGCCACCTGCACTTCGACCACAGCGGCCAGAACGTCCGCCTGAAGGGCATCCCCATCTTCGTCCACCGGCGCGAGTGGGCGATGGTGCATGAGCCCGACTACACGATTGCCGAGTGGATCGACGCCCCGGGCCTCACCTACGAGGTCCTCGACGCCGAGACCGAGGTCGCCCCGGGCCTCCGGCTTGTCCCTACCCCCGGCCACTCGCCCGGTCACCAATCGCTGATCATCGACGCGCTCGACGGCAGGATCGTCCTGGCCGGCCAAGCGCTCCAGTCGAAGGCCGAGTGGGAGGGCGGGACGGACCCCTCGGTCTCGGGCGCAGCCACCGCTCGTCTGCCGGAGGAGTACGTCTCCTCGGTCCAACGCTTGCGTTCCCTCGACCCGGTGCGCATTCACTTCGCCCATGACCCGAGCATTTGGGAGCGCGCCTAGCCGGCACGCATGAAGGACGGGCGTGCATGGCACCGATCTCGCGAAGACCTGAACACCGTTGGCCGCAAGAGCCTGAGGAACCCGTTCGATGGTGTGGGCGCAGCAACTCCGATTCGGGCCTGACCTAGCGATTCCGAGGCATCGTGGCCTGGGATGGCCGTCAGTACTCGCTGACCCTATCGGGCCCTTGGCCGCGCCCAGATCCGCCCGGCCCCTTACCCCAGGGCCAAGCCCAACGGGCGACACGGGCGCCGTGTGTGGCGCGTTTCGGCAGACGTCGCGCTAGGAGGCCCGGACGCGAGCCCGATGCAGGCGTTGGCGGCAACGATCCGAGCAGGCCGCGTGGTGCGGGGATCGGCGTAGGAACGACTCACCGCAGCCAGGGCAGTTGACTGCAACCGCGAGGGCGGCCCGCCGTGCCTGCAGGTCGGCGAGGTCGGCCTCGGCGCAGTCAGAACACCGGGTGCCCTTGGGATAGCAGCCGAAGAGCTGCCGCCCACATCCCGCGCAGCCCGCGATCATGCGCCGATCCTCGCACCGCCTATCAAGGTGGTCACACTCAGCTCACCGATCAGCCGAACAGTCTTGCGTGCTTGCGCTCCGTGGCCGTCCTTGTGAGGATTCCGGCATGAGTGATCAAGACGAGATTGAGGAGTGGGAGGACTTCGTGAGCCTCGAAGACCGCATCCTTCGAGGTCCAATGCTGGGAGTTCTTCTTTGGACGGCGCTCATCGCGGGGGCCGTTTGGGTAGTTCTAAACGCCTACGTCCAGATTCGTCAGGCGAGGGGCTACTCGAACTTGTTCTCCTCGGAGGAGGCGGCCGAAGTGTGGGTGTGGGTACAAGCATTGAGCGGCATTGCCTATAGCGTCTTTCTCGTCGCCCTTGGCTCCTATGTTCTGCTGTGGCTCCGCATCCGCCAGAGTTCTGATTCGCACCAGTGACGCTCGGCCCAACCGCGACCGCTGGGCGCATAGGAAGCGCATGGCACGGGGACGCCAAGATCGGGGCCGGTCGGTCAGGTCACAGGTCACCGGCGCAGCCCGTTGGCCACGAGTTGACGTTTTCGGAGTCACGTCCGGCCGGTCCCGGGAACTCTGTCCCATGCCGGGACCCCACCGGGGGATTCAATTCGCCTGCAGCTTCTCTGGAGCGGACGAGGGGATTCGAACCCGCGACCCCACCTTGGCAATTCCATGGCAGGTGTCTCATGCGTCTCCGCGAGTCTCACCAGTGCGTCGGAACCGCGCGCTTGTGTACACAGTTGTTTCATGCGTTTCGGCAGTCGCTAGAGTCGGCCCTATTTCGTGGGAATTTCGTTGGCGTGGAAGATCACCTCCCGCCTCACCGATGCGGCGCCCCGCCGGTGCGCGAGGAGGCCGGGTGCCCTCGTCGGAGGGGTCCTCAGGTCGGCGCCGCGGTGAGCGGTGACCATCGGCTCCCGGGCGCGATCGAAGAGGCTAGTGTTCGGAGCGTCCTGGCCGTCTCCTCGCGATCGGAGGTCCTTCGCTGTTCGAGCGGGTCCGCTCTCGCCGCAGGGCACGCCGCGCGGCGCGCGCCGGCGATGTCGCGACCCTCGTGACTCTCTTGAGCGATCCAGACCCGAAGGTCGGCTCCGATGCAGCCAACGCGTGCATCTTGCTCCCCGCGGGGTCGGCGCCTTCGTCGCTCGTCGAGGCGCTGGTGCGCGCCGCCTCGGACGTCGACCCCGAGCTCCGAGCACAAGCGGTCCTCGCGCTTGGGTCGTTGCGAGCGGCCGATGGGCGGGAGCTGTTCCTCCGAGCACTGTCGGACGAGGACTGGTTGGTGCGGATGTTCGCTGCCACGGCGATCGGATGGATGCCGGATCCCCGGGCGATCCGGTCGCTGGAAGAGCTGCTGGCAGACGACGAGCCTCTCGTACGCGGCGCAGCCGTCTCCGCGCTGGGCAAGATGGGCGACGCCGCGGTAATCGTAACGATCGATGCCCTCCTGCAGACCGAACGCGATCGTGACGTGAGAGAGTCGGCGAAGGAGGCCCTCGAGAAGCTCCACGGCGGTGGGGCATCGGCTGAGCGTTGATCCCGGAGGTAGAGCGGATCGGCGAGAACTAGGTGCGCACCGACAACGCTGACGAACGGATGCAAGGATCGACCCGTCTCCCCGATCGACGTCGTGGCCGTGCTCTTCGTCGGCACGTGGGGCGATCGTCACGATCTCCTGGGCGGCGATCCTGAAAGGGCGCCAAACCCTGTTGGGTGCCAGAACTCGATCACGCGGCGACTTCGAGTTCAGGGCCCAGCCGCAACATCGAACCATTGCCAGCGAACGTTGCCGGGCGGGGCTCGAACGGGGCCGAAAGGGACGCCGCCCCGGGTTCAGGCGCGGTGCGCACACCCGAGCCAGCGGGATCCCTTGGGTCACGCGAATCGGCAAGAGGAAGCCGAGCGGGGGCCGGTCCGTCGCGAGGGCGCGCGCAGCCAAGCGGGAACGACCGCGCAGCCAGCATCCGGACCGGTCGATTCTGTCTCACTTCGCTGGGGAGCTCCCAGCCTCGACCGGAAACACCGACCGGGGCAGAAGCGGCAAGAGCGTCGCCAGGGGACCACTTCTTCTGGAGGGAGAGCCGGTCCCCGCTATCCGGGGCGGGCGTCGGGGCCTGCCCTTGGCGGTCTCGGTCCTCTTGGTCGGAGCCCTGTGGGCCGCCGGGGGCCAAGATGGCCAAGGCCTGGGGTCGCAGGAACTGCGACCAGGTCGGGCCGATCCGCCGAGGGCCGGCCCCAGACCTCCCCGCCGCAGCGCGTTTGCGATGGTGGTGGCGGAGACCGTGATGCCGAGCTTGAGCAGCTCGCCCTTGATCCTGAGGTAGCCCCACCTGGCGTTCTCCCTGGCCATCCGAAGGATCAGCTCGCGAACCGCCCGATCGATCGGAGGACGCCCTGGCCTGCGACGGTTCGACGCTTTCCTGCTCAGGAGGTTGCGGCGCCACCGGTTGAGCGTGTCGGGTGCGACCGAAAAGGCAGACCATCGCTCGCGGGGGAGGAACTGGCTGGCGGCGGCGAGCAAGGCCCGGTCGCCGGTCCTGTAGCGCGGCCCCTTCCCCCGCCGGCTCAGGATCCTCAGCTGGTGGCGCAGCACGGCGATCTCCAGCTCCCGATCATCGACGCCCGCTCGGACGAGCAGGCGGAGGAGGCCGCACAGGACGCGATACAGGAGGAACGCGAGCACGGGCCCAGTCTGATCGACTCCCAGGCGTCGCGGCAACGCCGCACGTCAACGGCCCGATCGAATTTGTTTACCCCACACGCCGAGGGGACTTCATCAAGCTCCTACGCATGGGCTTCCGACAAGCGAGTCTTCCCGTTCACCGCTCGCTGCGCGGTCGCATCCCTGAGCGGACATGGAAGCGAACCGCACGCGAGCGCGGCATCGGACGTGGCGCGACCCCGGGCGATCTTGACGTGTTCGACTGGGTCGCTCTCTTCTCCCTGGTTCCTCACTTCACCCGTCCGTGAGGGAACAACCGCAAGATGTCGGTTCCGACGGGAAGTGACATCCGACCCGAGAGTGGCGACGACTGAACAGTGAAGGGCGGTGACTGAGAAGGATTTCTGGAGACGGAAGCTCCTGAGACCCTCAACGGGACCGACTCCGAGTCGGAGGAGTTGGAGGCGAAGAAGACCGATATCTCGTGCGCATGTAACCCTGAGGCTGCTGGCGAGAGCAGCGCAACCCGGTATCCGCTTGGTCACCGAATCGAACGTCACACCATTGGCCGCGAGAAGCTAAGAAATGTATCGCGTTGGAATCACGACGGTGAGACCGGCGTTCTGCATCAGGGGCTCGCCCCGAGCAATCTAAGGATGCGGTCCCGGTCGGTCGAGCCAATCACGGAGTCGAGTCTCTCGTCGTACTTGTCCCCCAGGCGTTGCCTAAGTAGTTCCTCCCCATCCGACATGCAATCACCTGGGAACCTATGATTCCCGTCCGCGCCTCGGACGACGACGTAGATCACCATTTCGCGTTCGAGTCCTTTCGATGGCAACGCGAGGTAGACATGATCCTGTCCACTCAGACCCCGTTCGATGCCAGGAAGGAAGGATGAATGAACAGCGATGGTCTCTCCCTCCGGCGAACCCTCGAGCAGCCCCACTTCGACAGGGGCAACCTCGAAGTCCACGTGGACGGTGCCTTCTGCGTCCACAGCTTCGGGCGAAGACAGCACCCGCACCCAGCGTTCGGCTGACGCGACTGTGTTGTCGATACCCGGGCCGTCGCCGCACGATCCACCATCTCCGCAACTCGGCAGCGTCAATGCCAGGAGCGTGGCCGTTGCCGCAACCCGGGTATAGAGCCGCAACTCCGTACCTCCGCGACCTCTCGAAAGTCAGGGGCGCCGCACAATCTCTAGGACTTGGCCACGCATGTTGATCGGAGGCTGGCCGTCAGCGCCATAATCATGGCAGATTCGGGAAGACATCCCTCGAACGCGGCTCACGCCTCTGACGCCACTGAGCTATTCCGAGGACACATCAAACCGAGGTCCAAACGGTTCTGTCGGTAGCGGCTTGGTTCCCGTCACCCAGGAGCTCCCAAGGAGCTCGTTGCCGTGTTCGTCTAGGAGGAGTCGCGCCGTGTACACATCGCGACGGGAGCTCACGTCAGCTCCGGCATTCGGGCCCTGATAGACGACGACGCCGTAGACGTGGTCACTCGGCGCGGCGTCGCGAAACAGGCGGGCGGCGTTTCCCGGTTCTAGTCCCCGTAGATTGGCCACAGTCGTCGCGCCTTCCAGAAGCACGGCGCTGCGCGGTATCCCGGCCCTATCCAAGACATCGTAGGGGACGGTTCCCGGGCCACGCCTTGTCGCTATCGACGACGCCTTGCTCGGCGCCGTCGTAGGAGTCACGCCACCGGACGCTGCGACAACAACCGCCGCGCCGATCAGCACCGTGACGACGCCGGCGGCGATAAGGAGGATCAGCCGTCGGGACATCGCTACTCCCTAAGTGCGTGTCACTTCTTGATTATGGAGTGTGACACCGACACGGGGAAGAAGGTTCTCACCGCCTTCTCTCACGTCTGTCGGATGTCGTCTCCGTCACGAAACGACGTCTTCGGCCAGAATGGCTGAGGACTTGCGATGGGCAGAGTCACCAGGTCACGGGCAGAAGCGCTGCTTAGCGCCCCTGCGCCTGACGGTCTTGCCACGCTGGAGCGGTGGGGCGACTCCCTAGGCGGGCGGCTTGGTTACACGGAAGGCGCTCGGCTGGTCGATGTCTGGCTGGTCCCGGCGGACGAGCGCCTCGTTGCGTTCATGGATGCCCCCGACGAGGCGTCCTTCGACTGGGTCGTGGAGGAGACGGCGCGGGTGCTCGGGATCTCGAAGCAGGTCGTCGAGCTGCGGATGCTCGTCAGCCTTCGGGATCGTTGGGCGTTCCGCGGCGACCCAGCCGTCCCGGACCCGACGCGCCGAGACCCACGCCTGGTTCGCTGGGACCGGATCGACGTCGCGGCCGACGATCAGACGCTCCGAATCGAGTTCGTCCACGGGATCATCGACGGACTTCACCACGTCGAAGTCTACGAGGACGACGAAGAGGTCCGGGTCACCGTGTTCCTGGGGCTGAACCATGACTTCCGAGGCGGAGGGCATGTGCTCATGGGGCTCTTGGCGTGGACCACTGCCAAGACCAATCTGCCGGTCGGTCGTAGGTACATCAACGACGGAGCCGACTCACGAGGTCCCTAAGGACGTCTCGCCGGATGTCGTCTTCGGCGGGAAACGCCATCGGCGGCCGCGATCGTCTCCCCCCGATTCAGGGCGCAGCTAGGCCTGGATCGGTGGCCCCGAACGGGACTCCTGTCTTCTACGATGGTCGCGTGGAGCCCCAGAGCGAGCGACGAACGGGGCGCATCATCGAGACGATACGCGGTTTCGCCCTCTTGGCCATTGGGACCATCCTCTGGATCTGGGGGGCGACACTTTCGGGTGGTGCGGCGGTCGCCATCGTTGCCATGGGCGGCGTTGCCCTCGTCGGCGGAGGCGGCGTCCTCTTCCTGGCGCTGACGCCTCGGATCGAAGACGTCGATCGACGTCGGGTACTTCGGCTGTGGGCGGCAGGGATGCTCGTCGTGCTCGGTCTCGTGGCCGCCATCGGGGGTGCGGCGTTGGCGGTGCCGGCATGGATCGCGCTGGGCGTCGTGATCATGCTCTTCGGCGGCGCGGTCGCGTACGTAGCCTCGCGCCGAAGGTCCCCCGGTCCGAAGCCGCCGGATCGTCCTGACAGCTAGGCTGGTTGCTCGACGCCCTCGTGATACTTTCGAGTCCGAGGCCTGCGCGATTGCGGGCGTGGGCGCACAAGGGCACGTCATTCCCCTTCCATGTTGGAGTGAGCGGTGTGGGAGTGGCGCGAGGGTGCAGTCGTTGAATGGATTGGGGAAGACAACTCCCGATGGGTCCCAAGCGCGGTGAGCGCGATACCCTCCTAACTCCCGGCTCCCTCAGACGTGACCCGAGTACGGGCGACTGGGCTGAGTGGGCCGTCTCATCCGGATTCGAAGGGCCAACCGGCATATCCAATTGAGCAACTTCGCTTCGTCGCTGCCGAATCTGAAAGGTACTGAAGTTCTTGCGAAGGCCGGGCTCGCCGTCGAATCGACCATGACCAGCTCCCCACCGATCGCCTCGTGGACGGCCCTGGGCGTCACTCGCCAATCGCTGACGGCCACCCAGTTGGGGCCGACGATCGTCCCGAGGATATCTGGGCGCCAGTGTCGTTTCCGATGGAAAGCGACTGTGTGGGGCACTTGGCCTCCCGAACCGGCCGTCTGGACAATACGCGGTTCGAACTCGTCGTCCTTCGCCCAGGACGACTGCCGAACCGCAGTCGGGTCAGCCATGGCTGCCGGGCCGCCAGGAAGGGTTCGAGTACTGGGCCTGTCCCGACGTGAGTCGGTGCAGGTCGCTTCCATCGATTCCGACCTCGAAAAGCTGCAAGCTTGCACCGCCGTCTCCCTGCCGAACGAACGCGAGCGTGCTGCCGTCGGGGCTCCAGACCGGTGAGAAGGAATCGACGCACGGCAGGGTGCATGTGGTGATTCTCGTCGCCCCGGTCCCGTCCGCCGACATGACCCAGATGTTGTCGCCCCGTCGGAACGCGATCCTTGAGCCGTCCGGGGACCAGGCCGGATAGCCGCTGTCCCCATCATCGGTCAATCGCGTCAAGTCACCCGTGGAGAAGTCCACCGTGTAGATGTCCACGGTCTCGGGGCCCATCTGGAAGGCGATCCGCGAGCCGTCTGGCGACCATGAAGGGACCTGCACGATCTGATGGGCTCTTGGCACGAAGACGTCTTTCACCGATCCGGTGGCGAGGTCCACGACAGAGATGGCGGCACCCTGATCGCGCACGAACGCGATGCGCTCCCCATCGGGCGACCAGGTGGGCAGTTGCGCGTTGATCCCTTGGGTAGCGCGCTGGATGCCTGAGGCATCCGCACCCATGACGTAGATGTCGTAGGTCCCCGCCAGTGCGGCGGGTTGGTGCATGTCTCCCATCACGAATGCGATGCGCTCCCCGTCAGGCGACCATCCCGGCGACATGGCCGAACGGCCCTCATCGCCTGCGTGCGTGAGTTGCGTGACTCCACCCGACACGGGATCGATCCGCACGATCTCCGCGCCGTCAAGCGCAGGGATTCCACGGCCACTGGCCATCGCGACGATGGCGTTCGACGAATCGGTGACAGGCGGCGAAGGAGCGAGGTCGATTCGCGTAATCTGTTCCCCATTCACGACCCAGACCGATTCCGGCGAGGTCGCAAGCGCCGTCCCCCCAGTGCCCTGATCGGGCCTCATCGCCACGTCCACCTCGCCCGTCTCTGGATTGAATCGGGTGAGGGCCCGCTCACGCGCTGGACCGAAACACCAAACCCCGCCGGCTCCGACAGCAAGAGCGTCCCCGGTGCACGGGACGGTTGCCGACCCGCGAGTCGGCTGGCCTGTGGCCGGATCGATCTGCACGAGTCCGCCGTTCGCGGTGACCGCCCACATCATCCCGTTTCCCACAGCGACCGAGGGGTAGGTCCCCAGATCGAAGGTCCCGACCACCTGGTTCGTCGTTTGGTCGATCCGCACGAGCGTGCCGCTGTCGAAGGGCCCACCAGGGGGTTGGGTGATCGCCACGAAGACGGAACCGCCGATCGCGAAGATGGACCTTCCGTACCCGCCGTTCAGGGGAATGGTCGCGACCACCCGGTCAGACGATGGGTCGATCCGCACGACCTCTGGCGCTCCTTGATTGCCACTGATCAACGCCCAGATGGCGGATGCGTCGACCGCAACATCGGCCACCCTCCCCTCTTTGAGAGGGATCGTGTCGGCGACGGCGTTCGTCGAGGGATCGACACGCAGGATCGCGCCACCTGATCTATCGGCGCCGGCCACCCAGACGCTTCCCTGCGCTACGCTGAGCCCGCCTCCGCCGATGTCCCATCCTGGAACGAACGGTACGGGAATCGTGGCAAGGATCTGGTCGCTCTGCGGGTCGATCCGAAGGATCGATCGCTGGGACGAGTTCGCCGGGTTGATGCTCACCCACAGGCTGTCCGCCCCGTAAGCGATCGAGGTGGCTCGCCCGACGGCGATCGTGTCTGTTACGCGCGCCGCCATGGATGAGGGCGGCGCGACGGGGGTCGTCGCGCGTCCCAAGCGGAAGACGACTATCGTGCCGGCCAGCCCAGCGGCAGCCACGAACAGGGCCAAGGTAGCGGCCCGGATACGCTTGCGCCGCTCCCGGCGCTTGACGCGTGCCAGGGTTCGCTCCAACTGATCCTCGGGCGGCTTGTAGCCTGCGGCCGCGCGCTCCAACACCCCACGTAGATCAGCCATGCGTCATGCCTCCTTCACGATCGCTCGTCGCGCCGAGCGCGTGCCTGGCTCGATAGACCCTGCCGCGCACGGACTCGGGCCGGATCCCGAGGACTCGCCCAGCTTCCTCGGCCGAGAGCCCGAGCCACTCGACGAGCACTACCGCCTCGCGCTGCTCGGGAGACAGCATCGCCAGCACCCGGAGCGCCTCGACATGCGCCTCAGCGATCTCGGCCGGATCCGAGGCTGAGGCTGCCGGACGCGCCAGGAGAGCCTGGAGCCGGGCCCTTCGCCGACGGCGGCGGTGCAGGTTCAAGGCGATGCGGTACACGTAGCCGGCCGGTGCCTCCATGCTGCCGACGCGGTCCCACCGCTCGTAGGCGCGGGCCATCGCCTCCTGTACGAGATCCTCGGCCTCGGCGCCATCCCCGGTCACCAGGTACAAGGCCGTGCCGAGGCGATGCGACTCCTCCCGGAAGAAGGTCTCGAACTCCAGTCCGGCTACCTCCTTCCTACTGAGCACCATCAGTCGAGCCCCAAGCACCATGCCACTTCTCAAGTCACGAGAGGCTCCCTTCGTTTGGCGACGCTCAGTTAGGTGGCCACCCTCATCTCGGGCAGCTTGGCCCAAGCCGGGCGCTTTTCGGTCGCTGATGCTCTTGGGAACGACCCCATCTACTTGGGTGTCGCTTCCGGCGGAGAGTGACACTCGGGAGTGTGATTTCCGATGGTGGCGGAGACGGTCATGTCTACATGGAGTGTTCTCGGCGGCGGTACATCCGTGGGTAGACCGCTCAGACTACGGCGCGCAGATCCAGTTCGAGCGACCAATTGTGCGCCGACACGATCGCGAAGCGTCCCCCTACGCGTACGTTCTCGATCCGAAAGGGCGCGTGCCACGTCCACGAACGACGCCAGCCATCGGCCCTCGGCTGAAGAGGATAAGCGATCAGATCGTGCCCCACCGCGACCAGGACCGATCCGCGCGCGACGAACGGTCCGAGACCGGCGCACGCCAGCGGTGCGGCGACGACCGGTTTGCACGAGCCGGCGCACGCATCCTCGAACGCGAGCAGCCGGTTAGGCGAGCGAGTGAGAACGAACGTAGACCCGCCGGCAAACACGGGCGCGGACCCCGTCTCCGCCCGGCCGAGGTCCAGCCGTACGGTCGGCTCGCAGCGGCCAGCGCAGTCGACCGAGTACCCGAAGCCCGCAGACCCCTTCGTCGTGGCGAGACCGTCGATGACGAGGTACGCCAGCCCGGCATGGACGGCGAGGCCGGAGTTGAAGCGCGTCCCGGGGAACGTCGTCGACCACGCGGGCTCGCATGTCGTTCCGTCGGTCCCGCATGAAAGCGGGAACGCCTCAACCCGGGGGACGTCGCCCTCGGCGCCGCACACGCATCCCCTGGTGGACACGATCGCGAGACCGCCGGCGACGACCGGCGTCTCGGTCCAAGTGATGCTGGGTTGCCGGTACAGCACCCCCGTCCACGCCGGAGTGCATCGCCGCGAAACGCAGCCGGCAGGGAATGCGTCGAGCTGTCCGATCAGTGGGGCGAGGACGAGGCCGCCGGCCACGGCCGGCGGATACCGCCCCGCGCCCACCGGCGACCGCCATGCCGGGACGCACGCGTGCCGGCAGCCGAGCGGGAACGCCTCCAGCCGCGAGGCGTAGACGCCCGAGCCGGACGCTCCGTCCCACCCGACCTGCACGAGCACATGGCCGCCGGCGACGCCGACCGGGATGTACCGGTTCGGCGGATTGGCGAGGTTGCGGTCGAACGATGGGTCGTCGACGCCGCTAGAGCGCAGCCATCCGATCGGACGACACGAGCCAGAGCATCGCAGCGACAGGATCGCGACACCGTCGTCGGTCCCGACGTACGCAACGTGGCGGTGTACGAGCGCAGCATCGTACGTGTCAAGTCGTGTGGTGAACGCCGGCTGACACGGCCGCTGGCAGTGCAGCGCGTATGCACCCACGCCGATCTCTTGGCCGAGCACGACCAGCCCGCGTCCGTAGCCGATCGGGGTGCCGCGGGTCTGCCAGCGAACGCCGCTCCCGAGCGGTTCGCGGGACGGCCCTGACTGCGATGGGATCGCGGTCGCAGGTGCCCGGCCGAGATCGGTCGGTGCGTTCCGCGTGCAGCCCGGCACAAGGACGAGACACAGCAGCGCAAGCGCGAGCCGGCAACGCATCTGGGCTCCTACGGATCGGCCATTTCAGCGCGGGGAACGCGGTGCGCCGATGATACATCTACGGCGATCGCGTCGATCGCGGTCACGCGGCGCTCACTCCGGCATGAGACGGCGAAAGGGCCCCTCGTGTCGTCGTTGTGAGCGGCAGGCCGTCGGTAAGCCTCGTCAGGCCCGACCCCGGACTGCTCGACCGTATAGATGCGCTCTCAGACCCTTCACGCGTCTGAGCTGACCCACCGATGTTGGTCGCCGGTCTCTACGGCAGAGACCTACGAAGCGAAGGACCGAAGAATCAATTCCACGTAATCGACGATACGCGAGAGTGTCGGACCAATTGGCCGGTTTTCCTCGAGACTGAGTGACGGTATCGACCTGCCCACGGGGGTACCGTCAGGCAAAATGGGGTACCCGAAGCTTCACTCGGGCAAAAGCCGAACCCTGAAGAGCCTGTTGCACAAACCTATCGATGGGCACCGCCGCCACATCATGTTGGGTTAACATGGCGTTGCCGCCCAATATGTAGTGTCGATCGAGGCGTACTCTGGGTTTCTGCAACAGGCTCTGAAGGGCACACAAACCTTCGATCCGGCTCAAGCGGCAAGGTCGTACTCATGGATGAGGCCACCCAGTACAGCGTGCCTTCGAACCCGCGCGCCATCGGCCGGACGAGGAAGCGGATCGAGCCGCGGTTCCGGAGTCTTCAGGCCGAGACCTCGATGGGGCCTTCGCGTGTTGTACCTGCATGAAAATGGCCGGCGAAGCCGCTTGAACGAGAGAAGGACCTTCACGTAGGGTCCGGGCACCGGGACGAGGGGCTTCGGGAGAGCCAGGACGGGCAGGCCGTCGAGACACTATGGGCCGTGAGCCCGCTGTTGTAATTGGCCGCCCCCGCGACTGATCCGGTTGTGCCACGAGCACGCATCCGTAGTTGTCGTTCGCCCCGCCTGGCCTCCAGCGAGGAGAGGAAAGGAGGAGGCAGGTGCGGTTCATCGGGCTTGACGTCCACAAAGGACTTCTGCGAAGTGGCTGTCGTCGAGGACCACGCGTGCTGGTCCGGTCCCCGGGTCCGCTCGACGCCCGAGGACCTTGAGGTGTTCGGGCAGAGCCTGGGGCCGGAGGATCACGTGGTCTTGGAGGCCACGGG
>WNGB01005730.1_pt1 | contig 20666 bp, 20 predicted proteins | sample 5400681 | NCBI WGS metagenome assembly WNGB01 (sample SAMN13153367, study PRJNA577476) | soil metagenome | isolation source: 115 cm soil or saprolite under grassland replicate 2 | place: USA:California | collected 2016-06-15
TCTTTGGACCACGTGGTGCCCCCGTCGCGAGTGCGCTGCCAGATCCAGTCGAAGCCGTCCTGGCTGATGTTCGTCCACAACACGCGGTTCGTGTTCACTCGTCCGCCACCCTCTGTGCCGGCGTACATGATCATCGTTCCGTCGACGAACGTGCCGGTGTGTACCAGAACGTTCCGCTCGGGTCGACGTAGCGCTGTTTCCACGCGCGAAGGCCGGCGTCCCAGCTGTTCGTGCTCGTCGCCTCGTACGTGGGCTTCCCGCGGAAGTAGCCGCTGTACCTGTTCGAGGGGAACCGCGAGCAAGCTGCTAGTGATAGTGCTTGGCGTAGCGACGCTGTTCGTCCGTCATCGCTTCGTCGCTCCCGTCGCGTGACGACCTGAACCAGATCTCGTTCTCAATCCAGAAGCGGTACAAAAACTCAGCGAAAGACTCCGCGCAGACGCTGCCTTCATGCGCGCGCGGATCGAAGCTCTCGAATCGGCGACCTTCGGCCTCGAAACCGAAGGGCACGTCCGTCACGGTGACGGCTTCGGCGCCGGCCGGTCCGACGTATAGCAGCCAGTGAAGGATCCACTGCTGGTCGGACATGAAGTGGATGAGCACACCGCCGTCCGCGACATCAACAACGAACTCGCCCAGGTCCAGATAGCACGCGGTCGCGGAGCGCACCCTCGTGCGCGGCTCGGGATCGCCGATGAACGTGCGGAAGGCGCGGGGAAGCTCGACCGCGCGATCCCGAATCAGAGCTATGAGCTCTGACGCTGTCGCCCCGCGCTCGGGCGCCGGATCGCCCGGCACGGCGTACCCAAGCGATCCCGACACGGGACGCTCCGCGCGCAGCCAGCCCAGATCGTCGTCCAGGTCGCGCTCTATGCGCGGCAGGTCCGCGTACGGAAAGGGCGAATATGTCGAGAAGGGCGTCGGATACTCCCGATACCCGGGAAGATCCGTCGACCACCAGACCCTGGGCAGCGAAGGGAGTGCTCCCACCCCCTCAAGACTAGCCGCGGCGCTTTCTTAGATGAAGAGCGGAGCGAGCACCAGGGTGATGGTCGATAGGAGCTTGATCAGCACGTGCAGGCTCGGGCCCGCGGTGTCCTTGAACGGATCGCCCACGGTGTCGCCGACGACCGCCGCCGCATGCGCGGGCGTGCCCTTCCCGAGGACGTTGCCCTTGGCATCCTTCAGCATCCCCGACTCGATGTACTTCTTCGCGTTGTCCCACGCGCCGCCACCGTTGTTCAGCACCGTCGCGAGGATGACGCCGGCCATCGTGCCGACCATGAGCATCGCCGCCTCGGCCTCCGCCTTGAGTAGGATGCCGACCACGATCGGGGCGAGCACGGCGAGCAGACCTGGCGCGATCATGTTCCTGAGCGCAGACGCGGTGGTGATGTCCACAACCCGTGCGTAGTCGGGCTCTTCGGTCCCGGCCATGATGCCGGGGTGCTCGCGGAACTGCGTGCGGACCTCCTCGATGATCGCCGCGCCCGCGCGGCCCACCGCGCGGATGGCGAGCGACGAGAACAGGTAGACGAGCATCGCCCCCAGGAAGCCTCCCAGGAACACGTCGACCTTCGCGAGGTCCACGACGTGGAAGTCAGCGGGTGTGATGCCCGCGGCCTTTCGCAGGTCGGTGACCTTGTCGAGGTAGGCCGAGAACAGGAGGAAGGCAGCAAGCGCGGCGGAGCCGACGGCGTAGCCCTTGGTGAGGGCCTTCGTCGTGTTTCCCACGGCGTCGAGGCGGTCGGTGCGCTCGCGCGTCTCCTCCGAAGCGCGCGCCATCGACGCGACACCGCCCGCGTTGTCGGTGATGGGACCGAAGGTGTCCATCGCGAGGATGAACGCGGCGCTCATGAGCATGCCCATCGTCGCGACGGCGGTGCCGTAGATGCCGCCGTGCGGGAGTCCGGTCGCGATACCCCACTGATCGCCGAGCCAGTGCGAGAGGAAGAGCGCGAACGAGATCGCAATGACCGACGAGGCGGTGGTCTCGAAGCCGACCGCGACACCGGAGATGATCGTCGTCGCCGGACCGGTCTTCGCCGCCTCCGCGATCTCCTTCACCGGTCGCCAGCTGCCGGCCGTGTAGTACTGCGTGATGAACACGAAGGCGAGGCTGGTGAGGATGCCGACGACGCCGGCCCAGAAGAAATAGATACCCTGGCCTTTCTCGTTGAGCATCACGTTCGTCACGAGGAACATTCCCGCGATCGAGAGGGCGACCGTGATGTAGTAGCCGATGTTGAGCGTCGTCATCGGGCTCTGCCTCTCGTTGCCGCGCACCGTGAAGATCCCGATGACGCTCGCGATGAGACCGAAGCCACGGACGACGAGCGGGAAGAGGATCCAGGCGACGTTCTGCGTCACGGTGTAGATGGCGACGCCGAGGATCATCGCGCCGATGTTCTCCGCTGCGGTCGATTCGAACAGGTCCGCGCCACGACCGGCGCAGTCGCCGACGTTGTCGCCGACGAGATCCGCGATGACGGCGGCGTTGCGTGGGTCATCCTCGGGGATCCCGGCCTCGACCTTGCCCACGAGGTCGGCGCCGAGGTCCGCGGCCTTCGTGTAGATCCCACCGCCGAGCTGCGCGAACAACGCCACGAACGACGCCCCGAATCCGAAGCCGACGATCGTGAAGGGAGCCTGCGCGGGATTCGCGAAGCCACCGTAGGCGATGAACATGACAAAGACGCCGATGAGCGAGAGCCCGACGACGAGGATGCCGGAGACGGCGCCGCCACGGAGCGAGATGCGCAGCGCGTCGGCGACACTGTGTTGGGCCGCCGCAGCGGTCCGCAGATTCGACTTCACCGCGACGAACATGCCGACGATCCCCGATGCCATCGAGCACATCGCGCCGACGAAGAACGCGATCGATGTCCGGATCGCGAGCTCCGTCGCGGAGACGCCCGGAGCGGTCTCGAAGAAGTAGATGACGAGTCCGATGAGCACCATGCCGCCGAGCGCGAGGAGGAAGATCGTGCGGTACTGGCGCTGGATGAACGCGACGGCCGCGACGTAGATCGCTCCCGCCACCTTCTGCATCGCGGGCGTCCCGGTCGGGGAACGAAGCACGTCGTACGCGAAATAGCCGGCCACGAGGACCGCGACGAGACCGGAGATGGGAACGACCCAGAGCAGGGGTGACGCCTCCAAGGAGCCCTCCGCTACACCGAAAAAGTGGATCTACAAGAAGCAAGCGCCCGCCCCGACGGAGGGGGCTGCAGCGCTTCGGGCGCAGTTTAGGGCAGGACGGCGCGAGCGGGCAAACCGGCTACTGCGGCGTGCACGCCAAGCAGATGAGCACGGCGAAGGCCGCGCGATTATCGTTCGGGATGTGCCACCACAGAAAGCGTCCAAGAGCCAACCAAAGGCGGACGCGTCCGAGAAGCAGAAGAGCAAGGACCGGGACTGGCTGACGACGACCGAGCTCGCACAGCGCATCGGTTGGCGCGAGCACGCGCTGCGCGACGCGCTCCGCGGCAAAGAGCTCCCGGGCGTCCGACGCACCTCATTCGGCTATCACGTCGAGTCCTCGGCGGTCGATGAGATCAAGAAGGCTCTCGGCGAGCCGCCGGCGAAGGGGAACAGCTCGCTCAAGACGAGCGCGCGGAGCTAAGCCCTCGGGCTACGCGTTCTTCCGCAGGCGCGCCGGCAGGATCTGAAGCTCCTCCCGGTACTTGGCCACGGTCCGCCGCGCGAGCTTGATGCCGTGCTGGCCCGCGAGCTTCTCGACGATCTCCTGGTCGGAGAACGGGCGCCCTCGATCTTCCGCGTCGATGATCTCCTTGATCACGTCCTTCGTGCCGAGCGAAGCGGTGAAGAACATCGCGAACGGAACGACCTGACCGCTGGGCAGCAGCACGAACTTCCCGGCCGTGGCGCGGCTCACGGTGGACTCGTGCATACCGATGCGTTCCCCCACTTCGGCGCGGGTCAGCGGCCGCAGTGACTGGATCCCGTTCTCCAGGAACTCGTGTTGGCATTCGACGATGACCTCGGTAATCCGCAGGATCGTTTGCCGGCGCTGATTGATGTTGTCGATGAAGAACTTCGCGCGCGTCACGTACTCGCGGATGTGCTGCCGGTCCTCGTCGTTCATCGGCACCGTCGTCGTGCCTTCCTTGCGCGCGGCCTGCAGCTGCATGATCAGCTGCCGGTAGACGGGGTTCACGCGTAACGAGAAGCGCCGCGACTCGATGACCTCGACTTCGTACGCGCCGCTTTCGGACTTCGCGATGATCACGTCGGGTCGCAGGCCGACCTCGCGGCCTCCGATGCTCGTGCCGTCCGGACCCGCCGCGAAACCCTGCGCGGGATGCGGGTTGAGGTTGTCCTTTATGTAGTCCCACGCGGCCTGGACCTCTTCGCGTGTGATGTGAAGCGCCTGAGCGACGTCACCGAACTTGTGCTCGCCGAGCTCGCGGAAATGTTCGGAGACGATGTCGCGGACGTGCGGCGGCACCTCCTCGCCGACCTCCTCGAGGTGCTGCAGCTGGATGAGCAGACACTCGCGAACGTCCCGCGCGCCGATCCCCCACGGTTCGACCGACTGGATGGCGCGCAGCGCGCGCATCGCATCCGCGACCGAGACCTTCATCGTGGCCGCGGCGTCCTCGATCGTCACCGCGGGGTCGAGATAGCCGTTGTCGTTGATGTTGCCGATGAGGTACTCGGCGATCGCCAGGAAGCGTGCGGGTAGGAGCACCCGCACGTTCCACGAGAGCCACTCCGCCAGCGTCTGTTCCGACTCGGCACGGACGACCGGATCGAATTCGTCATCGTCCTCGTCGCGCTGCATAAGGTTCGTGCCCTCGAGCGGCTCCGTCTCGGGATCGTTCTGTCGCGGCGCCTTCGCGAGACCGAAACAGTTCAGGCACACGCGACCGGGAAGCGGCTGGCCGCAGAGCGGGCACACCTGCTGCTCCTCGAGATCGAGCGCCGGATTCTCCAGCAGCTCTTGATTGATGACGTCCTGCAGCTCGAGAGACGACAGCTGCAGAATCGCGTTCGCGGCGATCTGCTTCGGAGTGACTTTCAGCTGCTGCTGTGGCAGTAAGCGCAGATCCACTTGGGCTACCTTAACCCAGTGGCCGTGCGAGCCGAACTGATCTTGTTCGTTGTGGTTCTTTCACTTGCCGCGCTCGCGTTCGCATTTGTCATGCCGCGTGCGGTCCTCCGCTGGAGGATCGCAGCTGCTGCGGCCTGCTGCGCGATCGCAGGCCTTGCGCCACTCCTTATGTACCTCTTCCTGGATCCGGAAGACGCACGCGGACGGGTCTTGTGGGAATGGTCCGCGGTAGGAGGACCGACCATCCAAGCCTCGTATCGCCTGGACGGTCTTGCGGCGATCGGTATCGCGGTCGGGGCGCTGTACGTCGCGGCCGCCCTCGTAGCCACCACACGTGTGAGTGCTCGTCATCAGCTCTTGCGACCGGTGATCCTCCTGAACGGTCTCGTTTTCATCACCCTTGCGGTCACGGACGACCTCATTGCCGACGTCGTCGTCCTAGGCGCGCTCGCGGCTCTCACCTCGTTCATCGCGGTGCTGGTCTCGCCTGCGGCCGCCGTCGCGCGCGTCACTGGCTATCTCGCCGGCGGAGTGCAAGCGTTCGTCGTCGCCGCGCTGCTCGTGTCCCGCTTCGGCGGCGCGTCATTCCGCTTCGACACGATCTCGCCAGATGCCGCGACGCCTGGCGTCGTCCTCGCCGCGTCGCTCGGCGCGGCGCTCTTCGCGGGTCTCTATCCGTTCGTCCCGTGGGGCTACCGGCAGGAAGAGGCTGGTGAGCGCGAAAGTCTTCGCGGACTGCTCACGATGCCGGCGGGCTTCGGCGCCACGGTGGTGCTCTGCCGCATCCTCGGCGTGACGCGGATCGATCTCGCGACGCTCGGTCTTCCGTCCGTCATCTCGACCGAGCTCATCGCGGTCGTCGTCGCGGTGCTCGCTCTGCGCTTCATCATGCGGCGGCGAAGAGGCGGACTGCGGCGACGCGTCGCGTTCTCGTTGCTCGTGCTCTTCCTGATCCTGCTCTATCCGTTCCTCCACTGGAGCTATCTCGTTCTCTTCGCCTCGCTGCTGACGATCGCCTACGCCGCCGCCGTCTCGCTCGCACTGCCCGAGCTGTGGGTGGTCTCGCGCTTCGACGTCGTCCTCGCCGCGCTGTGGATCGCGCTCGCGACCGGCTCGCCGATGGCGTTCGCAGGTGCGTTCGTGGTCCTCGCCGGCGGCGGCTTGGCAGCGGTGTCCGATGGGTTCTGGATGCCGCCACACCGCTCATATCTCACCTCGATGGCGAGCTCGACCGTGATCGTGGCGGGCGCCGTGACCATCGCGGTCGGCGCGGTCGATGCGCCAGACCCCATAGCGGCGGCCCTCGCCATCATCGCCGCGGTCGCGATCGTCGGGCTGGAGCTCGCGCACGCCGGGCGGCGCCTCAGCATCGCGGTGGTCCCGGCCGACCTCGATGTGTCGGCATCGATCGCGTCATTCCTGGGCACGGTGATGGTCGTGCTCGCGCTCTCACTGCCACTACTGGATGCGATGTCCGACGCCTTCGGCCGTCCGTATTCCCGAAACCTGGACGAGGTCGTGACGCTGGTGCCGCTCATCGCGGTCATCGCGACGCTGCTCGTCGTCGCGGCCCGCGCGGTGCACGCGCTCGTGCCTCAGTTGACCGCGGTCAGCACGCGACTCGAGAGGGTCGTCTTCGCCGCCGATCCGGTCCCGATCGCGGCGGCGTCGTTCCGCGCGCTGGCTGGGGCCGCAACGACCGTCTCCGCCGTCTTCGCGCTCTTCGAGGAGCGCGCCGGCGTCTGGCTCGCGCTCATGCTCATCGCGACGCTCCTTGTGTGGGCGGTGCGCTGATGCTGCTGCTCGCGATCGTCGCGATCAGCACGCTTGCAGCCAACAGCGCGCGCCAGCTCCGCTACAGCGCCGTCGCCTTCTTCGGCGTCGCGCTCGCGGCCCACCTCATCGACGACGGAAGCCTTGCCGCGGCGCAGGTCGTGGTGTCGGCGTCCGCCGCGCTCGTGGCCTCCGCGATCCTGTTCGTCGCCGCGCGCGACGGGCGCTTCGGCGAAGACCCCGGATGGCGCCTGTGGGTCGCGACCATCGTCGCGGCCGCGACCACGGCGGCGGCCTTCGTCTTCCTGCGCCCGGAGACTGGCGACGAGATCAGCGCCAGTCTTGTCGGTCCAGACCCGAGCGGGGTGACGACGGAGGTCGCCGCCTTCTGGCTGCTATCCTCGGGCATCGCGATCCTGCTCACGGCGCGCGGCGCCGTTCGCGGTTCGCTCGGCGCGCTGCTCATGCTCACGGGTACGCAACTTCTGGTGCGCCTGGTGCCGGGTCCGCACCTCGCGTTGACGCTCCTTCTCTCGTGGCTTCAGGTCGTCGTCGCGCTGGCCGGCGCGTTCCTCATCGTGAACCAGCGGGCGGCACGCGAGGCGTGATCGAGGTCATCGCGATGCTCGGCGTCGCCGCGCTGTTCGCGTTCGGCGTGCGCAAGCAACTCAGGCTTGTTGGTACGGTGACGCTCGCTGCGCTGGCCGTCGCGATCGCGTTCGTCATCGCGCTGCCGATGGATGCGGGCGGGGACGTGCTCGATCTGCCCTGGCGCATGTCGGAGCTCGGGCGCCTCGCGGCGGCCGTGCTGCTCGGGACGCTCTGGCTGCTCGTCCTCGCGGTGTGGGTCGACGAGCCGGCGTACAACTTCTTTCCCACCGCGCTCGCGGTCGCGGCGGTCGTGCTCGCCATCCTCGTGCTCACGACGCCGATCGCGATCTACGCCGCGCTGCTCCTCGGGCTGTTCGTTCCGGTCGGCTCGTTCACTTTCCAGGTGCATCGCAATCGAAGCGCGGAGGCGGCCTACCGTCACTTCAGCTTCGTCGCGCTCGGGGGTTCGCTCGGCATGGCCGCGCTCGCGCTCTCAGCGAGCCTCGGGCGGGATCAGGCGCCCGCGACGTTCGTGCTTCTCGTCGTGATCCTGGTGGTCGCTTTCGCCTTGAAGCTCGCCGCGATCCCGTTCCATACGCACGCGGCCCTGCTCGCGTCGGAGGTCCCCGCGTCGGCGCTCGCGCTGTACTTCGGTGTGCTCGTACCGACGACGTTCATCGCCTTCGCGCAGATCCTCGTCCTCTCCGGCCTGCTGCCGGCGATCGTGCAGATCGGCAAGGTCCAGGACCTCCTCCTCGCGCTCGGCATCACGTCGGCCCTCGGGGGTGCGTTCCTCGCGACCGGATCGACCGAGCTTCGGCGCGTCGCGGTGTACTCCGTCATCGCGAACCTCGGGCACTCGCTCGTGGGCATCGCCACCCTCTCGGGTCCGGGGATCATCGGCGCGATGGCGATCGCCCTCGTGACCGGGATGGCGGCGACGCAGCAGCTCCTCGCCGCTGGGACGCTCGAGCGCCGCGCGGGCGCGGACCGGCCTAGCGCGACGACCGCGCCGCTCGCCGCGCTTGCGTTCGTCGTCGGCGGCTTCGCCATGATCGGCGCGCCACCGCTCGTCGCCTTCCCCGGGCATTTCTTCGTCGAGCTCATTGCGTATTCGTATTCCGGATGGATGGGCACCGCGCTCGTCATCGCCACGCTCGGTGTGCTCCTCGCGCAGCTACGCGCGGCGATGGCGATCTTCCGCACCGCGCCCGACCGCTGGCAGGTCGAGCGGAGGCCGGTCGCCGGCATCGTCGGCGGGCTGGTCTTTGGCGCGCTCCTCATCGGGGGAGTGCAGCCCGACGGCTTCCTGCAGCCCATCGCGGCCTTCGCCGACGAGTTTCTGCGCGCGCTCCATCCGCTGTAGCAAGCTGCGGAAGAAGAACAAAGCTGCCGCGATCCCGCTGAGGCCACGCGGCGGACGACCGCCGTCTAACGGCTACTCGGCTCCTCGATCTCCCAGCCGTCGGCGCGGAGACGCGCGCGCTCTTTGTCGAGGTCCTTGAAGCGGCCGATCTCGGTCCACGGCGCTTCATCGATCGGCGTCCCGCTATTGATGCGCTGCATCACGCGGTTGTCGTCGCGGAGCTCGCGTACCACGAGCTGCCGCTCGCCGTGGGCAACGCGCAGAAGCAGCGATGCGCGAAGTAACGTTGCCACGCTCCCCTGCCCCCGACCGGCCGCGCTAGAACGTGAAACGAGTGCCGGATACGGTGAAGTGTTTCACATCGAAGACGATGATCTTCGATGGAGTTGCGCGGAATACGTGTCCCTTCGCGTATTTATCCGGCTTGGGCCGATAGTCGAACGTTCGCCCGTACTTCCTCGCGTACTGGCTCGCGATGCGCTTTGAGAGATCCGGGTCGACGCCGCGAACGACATCGACCGTGCCCTGACCGAAGGCCGCGCGCGAGCCGGTCTGCGTCCCGAAGGCGACCCGCGGGTCGCGCGCGAGGTTCTGCGCCCAGCGGGTTCGCTCGCTGCCCTCGAAGTACAGATGCTCGTCGACCCAGGCGCCCCACTGCTGCACCAGATGCGGCCGGCCGTCAGCGTCGGTCGTCGAGATCCAAAAGAAACGACCGCCCCGCAGGATGCTCTCGACGTCGCTCCACGCGAGCATGCCCCGCGGGTCGCGCGTGATGTAGCCCTTCGGCAGCCGCGGACGATCGCGCGTGGGCGCTACTGCGGCGTGCGCGAAGCGCACACGCCTAGCAGACGAGCGCGGCGAAGGCCGCGCGACTATGCCTTGTCCTCCGTCATCCACCGCTCGACGTCGCGCGTGTAGTCGACGACGCCGTCGGGGAACCAGAGCGCTATCTCGCTCTTCGCGGTCTCGGATGCGTCGCTCGCATGGACTAGATTGCGCAGACCGACGAGGGCGTAGTCGCCGCGGATCGTCCCGGGCGCCGCCTCGTGGGGCCGCGTCGCGCCGACCATCGCACGGACCACGGCGATCGCGTTCGGACCCTCGAGGACCATCGCGACGACCGGTGATGAGCTGATAACCCTCACAAGGTCGTCGTAAAAGAACTTCCCCTTGTGCACCGCATAGTGCTTCTCGGCCATGGCGCGCTCCACGCGCAGGAGACGCAGCGCCGCGATGCGCAGACCGCGACGCTCGAAGCGCGCAAGGATCTCGCCGGAGATACCGCGCTGCACGGCATCCGGCTTCAGCACCATGAGGGTGCGCTCGACGGTCTGCTCGGGACTCACGATGCGATCTCCATGACGACGTCGACTCCTACGGGCGCGCGGATGGTGGCGACCGCAGCGCGCGGACCCACCGCCGCGACGTACGAGAGCTCGGGCCGGAGGTACTGCAGCGCGGCGCGCTGGATGTCCTCCGCGCTCACGCTGTCGATGATGTCGCAGACCTCCTCGACCGAACGCACGCGATCGAGGAATAGCTCCTGGCCGGCAAGCCAGTTCGATACACCCCGGGTGTCCTCGAGGCGCAGCTCCAGCCGGCCCTTGTTGAAGTCGCGCACGCGCTCGAGTTCGTCGGCGGGGACGATCTGATCGCGCATGCGCGCGACCTGAGCGAGCGACGCGTCCACCACCTCGCTGATGCGGTCGGGCGCGACGCCTGCGTACACGACGACGTGGCCGGCATCGACGTAGTTCGACGAGAACGAGTGCACGTCGTACGCGAGCGCGCGCTTCTCGCGGAGCTCCAGGAAAAGACGGCTCGACATCCCCTCACCGAGGATCGCGTTCAGCATGTCGAGCCTGTATTTGTCGGGGTGGACCTGTGGCACGCCACGCCAGCCGATGCACACGTGCGCCTGCTCGGTCCTCTTACCGAGGAGCTTCACGCGCGTCTTCGACGCCTTCGACGCGGGCACCAGGCGCGGGGGCGTGCGCTCGGCGACGGGGGCGAAGAGCTCGGCGATCGCGTCGGCCACTTCGTTCGCGTTCACCTTGCCCGCCAGCGCGACGACGATCTTGCTCGGCGCGTAGCCGCGCTCCATGAAGCCGCGCAGGTCGCTCGCCGCCATGCCGAGGACGACCTGTTCCCGGCCCGCGACCTCCCAGCCGAGCGGATGGTTCGGATACAGGAGCTCGTCGACGAGCGTGTGCACGCGGTCCTGCGGCTGGTCGCGATACATCCGTAGCTCCTCAACGATCACCTTCTTTTCCGACTGGACGTCGGACTCGCGCAACATCGGCGCGAGGATCATGTCAGCGACCACGTCCAGGGCAACGCGCCAGTGCCGCGCCGGCACGCGCGACCAGAAGACCGTGACCTCCTTATCGGTCGCGGCATTCACGACGCCGCCGCGGCTCTCGATCTCCATGCTGATGTCCGCGGCGGTGGGTCGCTTCGCCGTTCCTTTGAACACCATGTGCTCGAGGAAGTGGCTCGTGCCCGCGTCGCGCCGACTCTCCATGCGCGATCCAGCGCCGACGAAGACGGCGAGCGACGCTGAGCGCGTCTCGGGCATCTCTGAGACGAGGACGCGCACGCCGTTCGGAAGGGTGCGCTTCAGGTACTCCACCGGGCCGAACGCTAGCATTGCGAGCGGTCCCCCGTGATGCGAGCGAGGAAGGGAATCCGCTCTGACTGGCCGGTCCGATGCCCTTATCCACTTCCTGTGCGTGCTGCCTGACCATCTGCGCGGCCCGCAGGTGGACAGCGACCACATCACGGTCGTCGCTGGACGCTGGCGTTCTGCGCCGCGAACGTGCGCGACGAGAAGCACGACTGGCAATCGACGGGCGGGATCACGCGCGCGGAGGTGCCCGGCAGCTCGCGCAGCGCCGAGCGCATAGGATCTAGCGGCAGAACACCACGGTGATGTAGATCGCGTCTGGGCCCTGGACCGCGCCGATGCCGGCGCGCCGGAAATTCGGATCCATGATGTTCGTCCGGTGGTTGATCGGGGCCCAGGGCTCGGCCATGAACTCGCGATGCAAGGCGTCGACGCCGCCGCTCCAGACCTTTCCGGTGTTCTCGCCGTACCAGCCGCTCCCGCAGGCGGGGACGTTGCGCGAGGCGGCGGTCCCATCCGGTCCGTCGTGATACACGTAGCCCACCTGCGCCTCCAGCGCACTGTGACGGCGCGCGGTGTCCGACACTCCGGCATCGAACGCGAAGGGCGCGAGGCCTTCTTGCGCCCGTGACGCGTTCATGAGTGCGAGCATGCGCAGCTCGGCCTGCGCCATCGCTGATATGGGCGTGACCGCGGACGGCGCTGTGGGCGCGGACGTGGGCCGAGGCGCGGGTGTGGGCTCGGGCGCGGGCTGTGGTGCGCGCTCGGCGAGGGGGACCGGGGCGGCCTCGGGGGGAGGGTCCGCGACGGTCTCTTCTGGTGCGGTTTCGGGCGCCGGTGCCGCCGCGGGCTCGGCCGCGGGGGCGCTTGGGGCCGGATCGCTCGCGGGCGCCATAGCGGCGACAAGGTCGAAGTCCATCAGCCGCTCCCCGCGTGCGAGCGGTGCGACGCGTAAGACCGTCCCGCTTGGCGGGGGAAGGCCGGCGTCATCTGGCGGCGCGGCGAACACATCGCCGACCACGGCGACAGCGACGAGCTGGATCGCCAGGGCGACGAACACCGCGGTCGAGCGTTCGATCGCTCCGTACGCCCTCGCGCGGATCACTCGGATGTCGCGCTCCGCGACCCGTAGCTGATCAGCAGATCCGCGCCGGCTCGGCGTGCGGCAGCGAAGGACTCGCGCTCCGCGGCCACAAGGTCGCGCGAGTCGTCAGCGGAGGCGAAGAACGCGTGCTCGTCCGCGGTGAAGAACGAGATCACCGGTCGATCCACGCTTTCCGAGACGTGCGTTACGAGGTCGAGTGTGACAAGGCCTGGCTTCACCACGACCGCATCCGCACCGGCTGCCACCTCACGCGCGGCGCGCGTGCGAGCGCCGTCACGATCGTCAACGGCGATGAGTGGCACGGCGCTCTCGGTCACGGAAATCGCTTCTACCGCGACTCGGTGCGCGCCGTACAGAACGCTCTCGAGCTTCACCATCGCCGCGATCGGCAGCTCCGGCCTGCCGGCCGACGCGACCGCGGCGCGCAGCGCGCGCACGCTGCCTTCGAGCATGCCGGACGGGATGAGCATGTCCGCGCCGGCATCCGCGTGCACCGCGGCGATCTCGGCGAGACGGTCGAGCGTCCCGGCCACGTTCGCTTGGCCCTCCGCGAACAGGACGCACTGGCCATGCGGCGTGTACGCGCACACGCACACATCGGTCGCGACCGCGAGATCGGGCGCCGCATCCTTCACCGCGTGGATGGCGCGGGCGACGATGTGGTCACGCTCGCTCGCGAGGAGCGCGAGCTCGTCCTTGCGGTCCGACGCGGCGAAGATGAGGAAACCCGCTAGACCGCTGGACGCCGCATCGCGCGCATCGCGCACGAGCTCGGTGAGAGAAAGGCGCTCGAGGAAGGGGAGGTCGGGCACGCGCTCCCGATCCTCGACGCGTGCGGAGACGATGACCGGCTGGATGAGACGCCCGGCGATCTCGGGCGCGGCCAGAGCGCGGGACCACAGTGGGTGGTCACGGAGCCGGCTGCGGATCAGCGTCGTCGGGCTCACCGTCGGGATGGTACGAGCCTGGCACGGGGCCGGACTCATGGGAAGGGGCCGGAGCGGTACCCTGTGTGTCAGGTATGAGAGGTCGAGGGGCTTCCGCGGCTGGCTTTGCCCTGACGATCGGCATCGTGCTCGCGGGCGGCGTCGCGTTACGGCCAGTCGACACGGCCGAGAGCGCCGCGCTCCTTGACACGACACCGACCGACCCGGCCGCCGAGAGCGCGGTCGCAGAGCCCATCGCGGCGGCGCCGGTCGCCGCGGTCACCGTACCCGAGCCGGTCCGCGCCGAAGCCTTGCCGGAACCGGTGGCGGCCCCCCTACAGGCGGCGCTCCCCGACATGAAGCACGTCTGGCAGTCCCTCAACAACTGCGGGCCGGCCGCAGTCGTCATGGCGCTGTCGACGCTCGGCGTCGACGTGGATCAGGAGACCGCACGGCTCGTGTTGCGCGGTACCGACGTGCGCCGCGGTATGGGGCCGCAGGGCGTGGGTCCATGGGTCAAGGAGAACTGGGACCTTCGCTCGACCTGGCGCAACAACGGCACGAACGCGATCCTGAGGACCCTCGTCGCGAACGGCTTCGCGCCCATGGTGACGCAGTGGATGCAGGATCCCGCGGTCTCTCGCATCGCGCACTGGCGCACCGTGCGGGGTTACGACGACGCGAGGAGCGTGTTCTACGTGAACGACTCGATGCTGGGCAACAACGTCCCGCTGTCGTACGACTTCTTCGCGCGCAACTGGCAGTCGTTCTCGTACCGCTACATGGTCATCTACAAGCCGCAGGACGAGAAGCTCCTGCGGGCGATCGTCGGCGATCAGTGGAACGACATGATGATGCGGCGGGCGCTCTACGAGCGCACCAAGGCCGAGGCTCTCGCCTGGGACACGAACTTCGCGTGGCTCGCCTACGGCGAGGCCGCGTACTCGTACGGCATGTTCGAAGAGGCGGTCGCCGCGTTCGAGACTGGACTGTCGAAGGGGTCGCCGAGCGGCGTGTTTGGCCTACGCAACTCGTATCCGCAGGCGCTGCGCGCCCTCGGCAAGCAGCAGGAGGCCGAGCGAGCGGCACAGCAGCTCACGAACGTCAGTGCTGTTCCCTCGTCTACCGTGGTCGCACCGCCTGACCCGTATGCGCTGTACCTCGCGCTGCTGCGCACCACGGCGATCGAGCGCATCCCGACCGAGTGACGCACGTCCGCTTCATCGGAAGCGGAGATTCTTTCGGCAGCGGCGGTCGGTTCCAGACCTGCATCCTCGTGGAGGCCGACGGCTACCGTTTTCTCATCGACTGCGGCGCGACGTCGCTGGTCGCGCTGAAGCGGGCGGCCGTCGACCCGGCCTCGATCGACGCGGTCCTGCTCACGCACTTCCACGGCGACCACTGCGGCGGCGTTCCCTACCTCATCCTCGACGGCCAGTTCGCCAAGCGCGAGCGCCCGCTCGTCATCACAGGACCGCCTGGCGTGCGCGAGCGAATGACAGCGGTCTTCGAGGCGGCGCTCCCGACCTCATCGCGGACGCAACAGCGTTTCGCGGTGTCGTACGTCGAGCTCAGCGAGCGCGCGACCGCGATCGGACCGCTGGAGGCCGTCGCCCTTCCGGTCGTGCATCTGCCGGAGACCGTCCCGCACGGACTGCGGGTCCGCGTGAACGACCGAGTCATCGCGTACACCGGTGACACCGAATGGTGCCAGGCCCTGCCTCGGCTGGCCGATGGCGCCGCTCTCCTGATCGCCGAGTCGTATTCCGTTGACAAGCGCATCCCGCAGCACCTGTCGCACGCCACGCTCGTCGGCCATCGGGACGAGCTCCGCGCGGCACGGATCGTTCTCACGCATGCCGGCGCCGAGACTCTCGCGCGCCGCGCCGAGCTGGCCTGGGAGCTCGCCGACGATGGCACGCAGATCGACCTGTGACGGAGCGCGTCAGCGCTTGACACGCTTCGCGGCGAGCTCTCCGGTGCGCATCAGGCGCTGCGCAGCAGCTTCGAGGACGTCGTGCGTCTTGCAGAACGTGAACCGGATGAGGTGCTTCCCCAGCTCGGGCTCCGAATAAAAGGAGGAGCCGGGCACGCCGGCGACGCCGACCTCCGACACGAGCCAGCGCGCGAACGCGGTGTCGTCGTCGAAGCCGAACGGCGTGATGTCGCAGAGCACGTAGTAGGCGCCGTCGGGCCGTCGCGGCTTGAATCCCGCGGTCTCGAGCGCGCTCACGATCAGATCGCGGCGCCTCCGGTACTCGCCGCTGAGCGAGTCGTAGTACGGGCGCCCGAGCGCGAGGCCGGCGGCGACGGCCTCCTGCAGCGGGGCCGGCGCCCCCACCGTGACGAAGTCGTGAACCTTCCGGATTCCCGCGGTGAGCTCGGGCGGTGCGACGATCCAGCCCACGCGCCAGCCAGTGACCGAGAACGTCTTGCTCGCGCCCGAGATCGTCACCGTCCGATCGGCCATGCCCGGCAGCGTCGCGATCGGGATGTGCTCGCCCTCGTAGCGGATGTGCTCGTAGATCTCGTCCGTGACCGCGATGACGTCGTGCTCGATGCACAGCGAGGCGATGAAGGTGAGCTCGTCCCGGGTGAACACGCGGCCGGTCGGGTTGTTCGGCGTGTTGACGATGATCGCCTTCGTCCGCGGACCGAACGCCCGGCGCAGGTCATCGCGATCGAAGAGGTTCTCCGGCGGGCGCAGGGGCACGTACACCGGGTGGGCGCCGGCGATGTCGGCGTCGGGACCGTAGTTCTCGTAGAACGGCTCGAGCACGATGACCTCGTCGCCCGGATCGACGAGCGCGAGCAGCGTCGAGATCATCGCCTCGGTCGCGCCGCACGTCACGGTCAGCATCGTCTCCGGGTCGACGGTCATGCGATACAGATCGGCGTAGGTGAGCGCGAGCGCGTCGCGCAGCGACTTCGCGCCCCAGGTGATCGCGTACTGGCTGATGTCCGCGTCGATCGCGCGCTTCGCGGCGTCCTTGAGCGCGTCCGGCGCGGCGAAGTTCGGGAAGCCCTGCGCGAGGTTGATGCCGCCGTGGATCGCGTTGAGTCGCGTCATCTCGCGGATGACGGATTCGGTGAAGCCGGCGGTGCGCGCGGCGAGCTTCACCTTCGCGGTGCGCACTAGTACCCGGCCTCGAAGTCGACGCGGTTGAGGAGTGGCTCCCCCGCCTTGAAGCGCCGCAGGTTCTCGACGAACAGCGCGAGCGTCCGCTGGCGCACGCGCGGGGACGAGTTCGAGGCGTGCGGCGTCACGACGACGTTCGGCAGCGACCACAGCGGACTCTCAGCGGGCAGCGGCTCCTGCACGAAGGTGTCGAGCCCCGCCCCGCCGATCCGCCCAGCGCGCAGCGCGTCGATGAGCGCTGTCTCATCGATGATCGGTCCGCGCGCGACGTTCACGATCCAGGCCGTCTTCTTCATACGCCCGATGACCTCGCGCGATATCGCGCCGCGCGTCGCCGGCGTGAGTGGCGCGGCGACGACGAGATAGTCGGCGTCGGCCGCGGCATCAGCGAGCGCGTCAGGCGTCACGACCTTCTGCGCTCCGGGCACCGCCCCGGGCCGCCTGCGGACCGCGATGACGCGCAAACCGATGGCCGACGCGAGCCGCACCACCTCCCCGCCGATGCTGCCCGCGCCGAACACGACGAGCGTCTGGTCGCGCAGCTCGTCGTGCTGGAGATCCTTCCACTCGCGCCGGGCCTGCTGGTCACGGTACAGGTGCAGCCGCTTCCCGGCCGCGAGGACGAAGGCGAGGACGTGCTCGGCGATCTGGATGTCGTACGAGCCGGAGTTGTTCGTGAGAGCGATCCCGCGCTCGCGGAAGTCGGGGATCTCGAGGAAACGGTCCACGCCGGCTGCGGGTGTGTGGAACCAGCGCAGCTTTGGCGTTGCCGCGAGCAGCTTGCGAACGCGATCCAGGCTGATCCCGCAGAAGGCGACCTCGGCCGCGGCCGCACGCGCGAGATCGCTCTCGTCCTTGATGAGGACGAGCGTTTCGTTCGGCAAGGCCGCGCCGAAATCGGTCGGCGTCGATGGCCAGTTCGACCAGATCGCGATCGTCGTCACTGGTATACCGCCGGAGCATCGTGCAGCAGCGAGTCCGCGAGCATGGTGCGCTGCAACAGCGACATGTTCTCGGGCAGCTCGCCCGGATCGGCCAGCACGACCTCCGGCGTCTCCAGCGACGGCGTCGCGTCACCGCCGGTGATGTGCGCGCGGAAACAACAGATGTAGAACTGGTACGGCGAGATGCCGCCGAGGCTCTTGTTGTCGTACACGCCGACGAGGCCCTGCAGCTCGGCGTGAAAGCCCGTTTCCTCGTGCAGCTCGCGCAGCGCGTTCACCGATGGCGGCGAGCCGACCTCCGCGTATCCGCCGGGCAGCGCCCACCGTCCGTTGTCGGCGCGTTTGATGAGAGCGACGCGGCCCGCGTCATCGAACGCCGCGACGCTGCAACCGACCTTCGGGCTCGCGATCCCCACGTCCGCGAGGTACGGGCGCTCGGGCGTGAATTCCGCACCGATCGTCATCGCGGCCATCTCCTCACCGATCGCCAGCACGCGGCGGAACCGGTCGCGGTCGTAGTCGTTCGCGGCGAACTCGAGCCCGGTCTTCGCCATCGCTGCGAGCTCATGGGCCCAGAACCGAAGCTGCTCGGACGGCTGCATGGGCCTCGCATACTACGCAGACTTGTCGGCGCTTTCGGGGACGCTCCTCAACGCCCTCACCGTGCTCGTGGGCGGCCTGTTCGGCACGGTCCTCGGCGACCGGCTTCCCGAGCGCTTGCGCGAGAACGTCGTGCGCGGCGTCGGGCTGTTCACCTTGGCCATGGGCACGAAGTTCGCGATCGACACGACGAACCTCCTGTACATCCTCGGCAGCATCCTTCTTGGCGGCATCGTCGGATCGCTGTGGGGTGTCGATCGCCGCCTGAACGATCTGGGCGCGGCGCTGCAGCGGCGGTTCGCGACGCGCGGCGGGGACGGGACCGTCTCCGAAGCATTCGTGACCGCGTCGATCGTGTTCTGCGTCGGTCCGGTCATCCTTCTCTACCAGGGCGGGCTGGCCCTCGGCGCCTCTGCCTTCTCGGACCTGCTGTCCGACCTGCAGCTGCGCGAGATGAGCGCCGTCGGCGGCTTGCTCATCATCGGTGTCGGCCTGAAACTGTTGAGCATCCGCGACGTGAAGGTCGCGGACTACCTGCCCGCGATCCTCGTCGCGCCGCTCCTCGTGGCGGCGGTCGTTCGCATCAAGGAGGCGCTCGCCCTATGAAGATCCTCGAGTTCCGGAGCGACACGTTCACGAAGCCGACGCCGGCGATGCGCCGCGCGATGGCCGAGGCCGAGGTCGGGGACGACCAGTACAGCGAGGACCCCACCGTGAACAAGCTGGAGAAGCGCGCGGCCGAGTCGGTCGGCAAGGAGGCCGGGCTGTACGTCGCGAGCGGCATGATGGGCAACCTCTGTGGCGTCCTGTCGCAGACGCAGCGCGGCGACGAGGTGATCCTCGGCGACCTCGCGCACATCTACCAGAACGAGATGGATGCGGTGTTCGTCCTCGGCGGGGTCGTTCCGCGTCTCGTGCCGAACCGCGACGGCCTGCCGTCGCTTGACGACATCCGCACCGCCGTGCGGCCGCAGGGCATGCATGCACGCACGGCACTCATCTGCGTCGAGAACTCGCACAACAACTGCGGGGGAACGGTCGTCACCGCGGAGCAGACGAGCGCGATCGGAGGATTCGCGCACGAGCGCGGGCTGCGCGTGCACCTCGACGGCGCGCGTATCTTCAACGCCGCCGCGGCGCTGCGTGTCGAGGCGAAGACGCTGACGCAGGGCGTCGACACCGTGCAGTTCTGCTTCTCCAAAGGTCTCGCGGCCCCGGTCGGCTCGATCCTCTGCGGCGACGGGGAGACCATCGTGAAGGCCCGCCGCGTGCGCAAGATGCTCGGCGGCGCGATGCGCCAGGCGGGTGTCATCGCCGCGGCCGCGCTCGTCGCGCTCGAGGAGATGCGCGACCGGCTCGTGGAGGACCACCGGAACGCGAAGGCGCTCGCGAACGGACTCGCCCAGATCGACGGCGTGAAGATCGACGCGGCGAAGGTGGTCACCAACATCGTGTCCTTCGAGATCGACCCGGCGTGGATGGAAACGGGCGCGTTCCAGAAGGCGTGCGCGGAGCGCGGCCTTCGGATCTCTCGCTACCTCGGCAACTCGTCGCGGCTGCGCGCGGTCACGCACAACGACGTGACGGCGGCGGACGTGGACGCGGCGCTGGAGATCGCGAGGGCCGTGCTCTCGAAGACGAGAGCGCCGGCCCTCAGCGCCTAGAGCTCCGTTGGCTTAGCGGCCCCGTGGCCCCAGGGTTGTCGGGGTGCCCGTCGTCCCGAGCCTGACCTCGCCGACCAGCGTCGCTGAGTCGAATCGCACTCGGAGCCAGTACATGCCTGGGGCGAAGTCCTTGGTGTCGACGTTGACGTGGTACGCGTCGCCGCTGACGGTCACCGCTCGGCTCGGCTGTTCGCCGTACAGGTACGGTCCGGCGAGGACGTTGCCCGCCTCGTCGATGACGTCCACCCGGACGCTCTGATCGAACACGAACGAGCCGTCCGCCGCCTGCACGGTGAACTTCACCGGCAGGTTGCGTCCGACGACGAACATGTCGCCCACCGGATCGAGCCACGTGAACGCGTACTTGAAGACGTGCACCGTGAGCGAGTCGCTGCTCGCACCGCCGTTGCCATCCGAGACCGTGACGTTGACCACGTAGGTGGCCGGCGTCGCGTAGGTGTGATCGAGCCAGAAGCAGTTGCCGTACGTACCGGTCATCTGCGCCTGCACCGTGGGCGTCCCGTCGCCGTAGTTGAGCGATGCGCTGTACGTCTCGGTCGGATGCACGGTCGTGCCGGGATCGGCCACGCAGACGCTGCGATGGAGTGTCGCATCGAAGTAGAGGAACGCCTCCGCGCCGAGGTCCACCGACGGCGCGACGTTCGTGACCGTGAAGGTGAACGTGTCGGTGCCGGTGAGGCCCGCCGGCGGGTTGTCGGTAACAGCGACGGTGATGACATACGTGCCGACCGGGAACGGCTCGTGGGCGAGCGAGAACGTCTTGTCAGGCGCGAGCAGCAGCGCGACAGGGCCCGCACCGTAATCGACGGTGGCCGTCCACGCCGTCGACGCATC
>WNGB01011914.1_pt1 | contig 20666 bp, 24 predicted proteins | sample 5400681 | NCBI WGS metagenome assembly WNGB01 (sample SAMN13153367, study PRJNA577476) | soil metagenome | isolation source: 115 cm soil or saprolite under grassland replicate 2 | place: USA:California | collected 2016-06-15
CTCAATGATGACCGGCTGGCCGAGCGGCGCCCGCATGCGCTCGGCCAATATCCGCGCCGCCACGTCGGTCGAGCCGCCGGGCGGGAACGGCACCACCAGCGTAATGGAACGCGACGGATAGGGCTGCGCCTGCGCGAATGCCGCGAATGCGGCGGGCACGCTGCCAGCAGCGGTGAGCGCGGCCACATTTTGCAGAAAACGGCGGCGAGTTGCGGACCCCTCCATGACCGATCTCCTTGTACCGCTGCTGCGCACCTAACATGCGCGTCCGCCAGCACGATGTTCTGCATCGCCGTTGCGGTGCTGGTAGCTGATCCTATTTCGGTACGTCCGATGTACCAACGCTATACTGGATTTCCGTGTCCACCTCGAGCGTGCCCGCTTTAGGGTGAGTTCTAGCCGTTGTCCGCAGGACCCCTTCAATTCCCGCCAACTTCCCTGTTCCACCGGTAATGTATCCAACCGTGTTGGAGGTGAACTCGTCCAATCCGGTCCTATGGGCGACGACAGACGCGAAGGAAAAGAACCTATCGCCATTTTCCATCAAGTACTCACTGTAAAGACTGCCATGACCATTGTCCTCGGTGTAGTCAGCCAAGCCGCGTGTCCATATTTCCTTGATCGCCAATCCATTTACTATGGGCGGATTAGTGGGAAAGGTGCGGCGGACCTCGTAAATGCGCACTTGATGGCCGGGCATGTCCGGCACATCGATCGCGTACTGTTTTGTATATTTGGAATTTTCTCCAGAAGCGTGGAAAAACACGCGTTGTCTTTGTTGCGCGACCGCATCGCCTATTGGCGAGGCTACCACCAACCACATCAGCGCTGCGCTTTTGAGAATGAGCGAAGTTGGCCAGTGCATTATGTTTGCTCTGCCCACACGCTCGCGGTCCACGCAATTTGACTAATCAGTACACGTTCCGAAGGTCGGTCCGATAAATCGTCGCCTTCGCTGCGGTAGGCGCAGCCCGCTCATGTTTCGGCATAGCGGCCCATGAGTTGATTGCTACGAAGGCCGCGATCACAATAGCGGTCGAGAAGATCAATGCGAGTTTCGGCGCCATGGCTTCCCCCTCTGGCTCCAGATTTCTGGACTCACTTCTACAGGAGACGCAGGGAGACTCTGTGTTGGCCGTCACATTTTTGTCGAATAGTCAAAAGCTATCGATTTCGATCCCTCGAGCGCCGCGATGGTGTTGCCGGGCGCCGCCCGTGTCCGCCCTGACCAACGGCAACGCCGCGAAGGGGGAGCCGAACGAGCTGATCAAGCCCTATCCCATGTGGATCGGTTCTCGGTTTCGATCAAGCGATCGGATATGATCGGCGCCTCCACAGGCAAGTCGGCGGGAGATGATGATGCCGGACGAGACGCGCGCGAAAGCGGAAGTGAAAATGTACTCGGACTTCAAGAGTCCGTATGCCTTCCTGGCGTTCGATCCCGGCATGGCGCTCGCAGAGCATTTCGATGTGCGCGTGCGATGGATTCCGTTCCAGCTGCGAGTGAAGGGCAAAGGCGAGCGCAGCGTCTATTCCGAGTACAAGGTCAAATATTCCTACATGGACGCGCGGCGCTGGGCGAAACCGCGCGGCCTGTGGATCCGCGGCCCGTTGAAGATCTATGACACCACGCCGGCCGCGATCGGCGGCTTGTTTGCCGAGACGCAGGGCCGATTGCTCGACTTTGGGCGGCTGGCCTTCAAGAAATTCTTTCTGCGCGAGTTCGAAGCCGATCAGCCGGAAGCGGTGGCTCGGCTGATTGCGGAGCTTGGCCTGTCGGAACAAGATTATTTCGACTATCTCGCCGGAGAAGGCCGCGCGGCCTACGAACGCGCGCAGGAGGAGGCGGCCGCCGACCACGTGTTCGGCGTGCCGTTCTTCCTGTTCGCGGGCGAGCCGTTCTGGGGTTACGACCGGCTTGCGCTGCTCGAAGCGCGGCTGGAGGAGGCCGGCCTCGCCATCGGCCGCAAGGTCACAGCGGCCTGAGCGGCATTCGACGCAGGCCGCCGGCGCGGCGGCTCCGGACTTTTTCCGATCAACGCAGCGAGAAGGCGATGCGTGCCAAAATGCTCACGGGCTATCGCGTGCTCGACATCACCCAGTTCGTCGCCGGCCCGACGTGCACGCGGATCATGGCCGAGCTGGGCGCCGAGGTCATCAAGCTGGAGCTGGCGCCCTACGGCGACCGCGGCCGCGCCTCCGGCGACAAGCCGCGCGATGCCAAATTCAAGACGAGCTCGCAGAGCACGTACTTTTTCCAGCACAATCACTCGAAGAAGAGCCTGGCCGTCGATATCAAGCAAGCGCGCGGGCGTGAGCTCGTGCGCGCGATCGTGCCGAAGATCGATGTGCTGGTTGAGAACTTCGCCCCCGGCGTGATGGCGCGCGCGGGCCTCGGCTATGAGGAATTGCGCGCCATCCATCCGGGCCTCATCATGTGCTCGATCTCCTTGGCCGGGCAGACCGGGCCGCTCAGTGGAAAGCCCGGCTTCGACTACATGGGCGCGGCCTATGCGGGCATCACCGCGCAGGTGGGCGAAGCTGATCGCGGTCCGGCGCAATTCGCAAACGCGATCGGCGACCACGCAACAGGGGTGACGGCGGCGATGTCGATCGGCTTTGCGCTCCTCCACCGCGAGCGTACCGGCGAAGGCCAATACATCGAGTGCTCGCTCGTCGACACCTACTTCAACATGCACGAAGTGAACGTTCCGAAATCCTCGCTGCGCGGCGCATCGTTTGCTCCGCAGCGCGCCGGCTCGCTGCATCCGGACGGCGGGCCCACCGGCGTGTTCCGCTACCGCGGCGACGAGTTCATCGCCATCATGGTGATGCCGTATCAGTGGAGCCAGATGGTCAAGGCGATGAACATGCCGGAATTGGCCGATGACCCGCGCTTCAACACGCCGCGCGGCAGACGCGACAACAATGCGGCGCTCAAGTCCATCATCGAGGGCTGGCTCGGCGGTTTTGCGAGCCGCGACGCCGCGGTTGCGGCGCTGGAAGCGCAGCGCGTGCCCTGCGCGCCGGTTCTGAGCCTGCACGAGGCCATGGCGCATCCGCATTTGCGCGCGCGCGGAACCGTCCGACGGGTCAGCGACGCGGCGATCGGCGCGTTCGACATCCCCGGGCTGCCGGTGAAATTTTCCCGCTGGGCGGAGGGAAGCGACCTCGCCGCCGACCGTCTCGGCGAGCATAACGAAGCGGTGCTGCGCGAGTTGCTGGCCTTGACCGATCAAGAGATTGCCGGCCTTTACGCGGACAAGGTCCTGGTCCGCGATCCGCTTCTCGATCCATCAGCAGGCCGGCCATGAGCCTGATCTGGGATTCGAGAGAGTCTCCGACCTGAGTAGCAGCCGAAGACCTATGGAGTAAGCGTAGCCCGGATGAGCGAAGCGATATCCGGGTTCTCCCAAGCGCCGAGCGATAGCACGGCTGCTAGGCAATGCCAGAAGACGACCCGACGCTCGCCATAACTGACCTCGCATCGAACATCCCGGATTTCGCTTCGCTCATCCGGGCTACTTGCTGCGACCAGCAGCCGAAGACCTATGCAGAGCGACCCTCGAGGATCTCGCGCAACTTCGCCGCTAGCTCGTACGCCTCATAGGGTTTGCTCAGCAGTTGATGCGCGGTCAAGCCTTCGCCGCAGTACTCAGACCCCGGATAGCCCGATGTGTATAGAACCTTTAGTTCTGGTCGCAGTCGCCGCGCCTCGGCCGCCAGCTGCGGCCCATGCATTCCGCCCGGCATGACGACATCGGTGAACAGGAGATCGATCGGCGTGTCGTGACGGAGGATCTCCAGCGCATCCGGCCCGTCACGGGCCGGTACCACCCGATAGCCTAGGCTTTCGATCAAGCTTTGAACGGACATACGCACGAGTTCGTCGTCCTCGACCATCAGGATGGTCTCGTCGCCATGCGAAGGAACGTCCATCGCCTTCACCGTAGAGGAGAGGGAGGCTCAAGGTTTTGCAAACGATAGCACAATACGGGCAGATGCATTGCGGCGACTCCAGTTCTGGCTCGTCCGCTTGGGTCTCGACACTTTTGGCCGAGGCGACGATGCATGTCCGCCATGCCTCCGATAGCGATTAAGGCGGCGAGTCGCTGCGCAACGATGTGCCGGGAAGCGAACATATGCGCCGCACCTCATTCGATCACCGCGTCGGTGGGGCGATGAGGGACCCTGAGCGCTGCTGAAATATTGTCCTTCGCGGCGGTAGAATGTTACGCGGATAGAAAACGGGGGCGGTGGGTTAACTGATAACCGCGTTCTCCTGGTGCCGGGCCGCCGGGCGGCCCGTCGCGCGTGACGCCAAGACGCTCGTCACATACGCGCATTTCGGGCACTCGTAGGCAACGAGGCCCGGTTGGCGCCCCATCGGTGCGATCGTCACGATTTTCGGCATCCGCATCCCGCACCGAGGGCAGGGGAGGACGTCACCGTGTTCATGGGTGGGTGCGGCAAACTGCATCAACGACCCAACGCATCGGCATAGCCATCGTTCCATTATTTGCATTTATTGGTACTTGCAAAAAATGAGTAAGCGACTATACTGTAGCCAAACCCTAACTTATGGGGCTTTTATCATGACGAGCAATGGAGCCGGTGGCCTGGCCAGGGAAGAGCGCCTACAAATTATGCTGTCTCCCGAGGAGCTTACCGCAGTCGACAGTTTCCGATTCGAGCATCGAATGCCCAGCCGGGCTGCGGCAGTACGCGAACTCTTCCGCCTCGGGCTTGCGGCCGCGGGACAGGTCATCGACAACGCGGGGATAAAGTCGAGCGAATACGGCGTGCTCAAAGCACCGAAAAGTGCAATAAGGCACAGATAACGACTAGGCAGATTACTTAGTCATTGCCGGATTGCGTTGCGCCTTTTTTTGGATACAGCGTGAGTAACTACCGACAACGGCTCGGCCCTACAGGCGTCGGTAGCTGAGAGACCAATCGCGCTCCCGCCTGTCCGAAGGGAGCGCTATGCTGTTCACCCCATTCTTTACCGACCAAAACTTCGACGCCGAGACCAGGCGTGTCCTCGGTGTCGCCCTCGAACTTGTTTGCGTCGCTCTGCGGACCGGAGACTGCGACGAGGACGTCAAACGGTCCATCGCCAACCAGCTCATCGAAGTTGCCAGCGACGGCGAGCGCAATCCCGACCTGCTGTGCGAAAGAGCACTGATGCGCATCCGCGGGCAGGCAGCTTAAAGGTCCTCCAATCTCTAGAACCAATTCAGGCCGTGCACCGCAGAAAAGAGGCGCCCACTCATGTCGGGTCCCATGGCTAAAGTCCCGATCAATGATCCGAAGCATTGGCGCGAACGCGCCCGAGAAGCTCGCACTGTCGCTGACGGAATGGCCGACGAACACTCCAGGAAAAGGATGCTAAGGACGGCGGCGGACTATGAGGAACTGGCGAGGCGCGCCGAAAAGCGGGTGAAGACAGGGCAGGGCTTGACGGCCGGGTATTAATTCGCCGGGAACGGGCGCATGATGGTTCTTATGACCACATATCAGCCGGCAACGCCGCACTCCGATTCGATTGCGCGACCGGCCTGCGCAGAGTGCGGAATAAAGGTACGGCTTTTCGGTATAGAGCCCGAGCGTCCCGGCTTTGAACTGTGGTCTTTCGAGTGCCCTAAGTGCCATCATATTCAAGTCCAGGTCGGGAAAGCCGCTGAATAGGTCCATGATGGCCGACAGCCGCCGCAAACGCCCCCGCTGGATCAGGAACGAGTCAGCGGCGTGGATTTGCCATCGCCGCCACAACTCAAACTGACCCGCTACCCTACGCCGGCCTTGTGCAGGCGGTTGGACTTCAACAAACTGATCCCAAGTGCAGCCTCGCTCTAACGGGCGGCGACGGGGATGTGGGATGGCCAACCGGGATTTGCGCGACTGGATCGAGGGCGTGCGCGCCGCGGGCGAGCTGAAAATCATCACCGGCGCCGAGCCGAAGGAGGAGATCGGCGGCATCGTCGACATCTATATGCGCAAGATGGGCAATCCCGCGGTGCTGTTCGACGCGGTGCCCGGCTTTCCCAAGGGCCACCGCGTCATCGCCAACATCCTCACCTCTATACCGCGCGTCAACCTGGCGCTGGGTCTGCCGCCGCAAACGCCGGAGATGGAGCAGATCCAATGGTGGCGCAACTATTTCAAGAACGCGCCGTCGCAGCCGGTCAAGGCCGTCAACGGCGGGCCGCTCTTGGACAACGTGTTCGCGGGGGCCGACGTCGACATCGAAAAAATCCCCACCCCGGTCTGGCACGAGCACGACGGCGGGCCGTATATCGGCACCGGCTGCCTCGTCGCCATGAAGGATCCCGATTCCGGCTGGATCAACTACGGCTGCTATCGCGTGCAGTCGCATGCGCGAAACGTTGCATCGGTGATGATGTCGCCGGGCAAGCACGGCTTGATCATCATGCGCAAATACCACGAGCGCGGCGAGCCGTGCCCGGTCGCCGTCGTCGTCGGCATGCACCCGGTGCTGGTGATGCTGGGCGGCATCGAGGTCCCATACGGCAAGAACGAGCTCGAGGCGGCCGGGGGCATTTTCGGCGAGCCGGTCGAGGTCATCAACATGCCGAAGACCGGCCTGCCGGTGCCGGCGAATGCCGAGATCGCGTTCGAGGGCCTGATCCATCCGAATGACAAGATCAAGGAAGGGCCGCTCGGCGAGTGGACCGGCTACTACGCCAGCGGCAGCGATCGCGAGCCGGCGATCCGCATCGACACCTTGATGTATCGCGACGACCCCATCCTGGTGGGTGCGATCCCGGCCGTGCCGCCCAACGACAACACCTTTTATTTCGGGTCGTACCGTTGCGGCGCGGTGTGGAACCAGCTCGAAGCGGCGGGCATCCCTGGCGTGCAGGGCGTGTGGACGCACGAAGCCGGCGGTAGCCGCTTCATGCTCGTGATCTCGATCAAGACGCTCTACGGCGGGCATTCCAAGCAGGCGGCCATGGTGGCCTCGCATTGCCACGCCGGCGCCTACAACAACCGCTGGACCATCGTCGTGGACGACGACATCGATCCGACCAACTTTTCCGACGTGGTCTGGGCGATGTGCACGCGCTGCGATCCGCGCGATCAGGTCGACATCATCCACGGCGGCTGGAGCTCGGCGCTCGACCCGATGTGCTACGACACCGAAACCGACCGGCGCAATTCGCGCGTGATCATCGACGCCTGCATCCCGTTCCGGCGCAAGAAGACCTTCCCGGTCATCGCCCGTTCGAGCCAGGCGCTCGACGAGCGCCTGCGCGCCAAATGGGCGAAGGATCTGCCGAAGGATTTTTAGAGCGGATTCGGGTGAAGTGGAATCAGCGCGCGGCGAGGTGTCCCGGGCGCAGCGCAGCAACGCAGATAAGTTTACGCAATCTGCGTACACTTGATTGCGTTGTGATGCGCTGCAGACACCGATCTCGGGTTTACCCGAGATCGGCGCACAAATGTGCGCAAGTCGGGCAAGCCCGACTTGCGTGGACCGTCCCAGTCTGTGGCGGTCCCGGATCAGGGGCGCACCGCTCCACTTCGTTTCGCGCTGCACCGCATCCGGGACACGTTGCTTATGTGCCGAGCGAGCGCGCGGCGTAATTGTGCCTCCGGCACAAATGCAAGCGCTCTCATTCTGGAATACCATCCGTAAGTCGGGAGGGACTATGAAGAAAATGCTCACCGTCTTGGTCGCGTTCCTCGCGCAGGCGCTGGTATTGCAAAGCGCGCAAGCGTTCCCCGACCGGCCGATCAAACTTGTCGTACCGTCGCCTGCAGGGGGGCCTCCGGACCAGATTGCGCGGCTCATCTCCGACAAGATGGCCGCCGCGCTCGGGCAGCCGGTGATTGTGGAGAACCGAACCGGCGGGGCCGGCGGGATTATCGGCGCGAAATCCGTCGCAACGGCGGAGCCGGATGGTCACACGCTGTTCATGGGCAGCACGAGTTCTGTTCTCATCGCGCCCTTGATCTACAAGAATGCCGGTTACACCGCGGCAACATTCGCGCCCGTCGCGCTTGTTGCGGAGAGCAGCGAAATGCTCGCCCTGCATCCTTCCGTGCCGGCCAACACGGTGTCGGAATTGGTCGCATTGGCGAAGTCGCGACCGGGTGCGCTGAGCTATGGGTCGGCCGGGGTCGGGACGCTTCCGCATCTCGAGGGCGAATTCCTGAAAACGGCTGCCGGGATCGAGATGGTCCATGTTCCCTATCGCGGCGGCGGTCAGGCACTGACGGGTCTCTTGGGTGGCGAGGTTCAGGTCCTCTTTTCCACGCTGGTGCAAATCCTTCCGCATGTTCGTGACGGCCGGCTCAAAGCCTTGGCTGTGACCGGCGAAACGCGCAGCCCCCTGGCGCCGGATGTTCCGACCATGGTGGAGAGCGGGTTCGATCAGTTGATCACAACCTCGGTCAATCTGATTGTCGCGCCACCCGGGACGCCTTTGGCGATCAGGCGACAGATCAACCAGGCCGCCGCCGCGGCGCTCGCCTCGAGCGAGGTCCAGCAAGCCTTTGCGAGATTGGGCTACGAAGCGCGAGGAGCCTCGCCCGAGGAGGTTGCGTCCTATTTGGCAGAGGCGCAGCAACGCTGGTCGCGTCTGATCGAGACGGCGCGCCTCTCGATCGATTGACGCTCTGTGTCCCGGGCGCAGCGCAGCACCGCAGATAAGTTTACGCAATCTGCGTACACTTGATTGCGTTGTGATGCGCTGCAGACACCGATCTCGGGTTTACCCGAGATCGGCGCTTAAATGTGCGCAAGTCGGGCAAGCCCGACTTGCGTGGACCGTTACGGATTGTGACCGTCACGGACCGTAACGGTCCCGGATCAGCGGCGCACCGCCATCAGCGCGTTTACGCGCGTCTTTGACGCGCTATGGCGCTGCGCCGCATCCGGGACACGAGAGCGGCTATAAAGCGAGCTCCTCGGCCAGATCGCGCCAATCCGGATTGAATTTATCTATGAGGGCAATTTTCCACGAACGCCGCCAACGCTTCCAGAGTGCTTCGCGCACCCGTACACAGAGCGTTCGCAGATCAGCGACCAGCGTCTCAGCCATCGATGACTGTGTCGCCGGCATGCGCTCCGAGCGCCTCCGACAGCCGGCGGGTGACCCGGCGCATGAGGTCGGGCGTGCTCCGGTCGAAGCCATAGACCCACTCCGGGAAGTTCAGCGGTTTCTGAACCTCCCAGATCTCGTCGTGCCGGTCGGGTGGCAGGATGCGCGCCGGGTCGCCGACGGCCACCCATCCGATCGGCACCGTGGCGCCCGGCGCGAGGCGCGTGCGCAGGTGGACCGTGGCGTGCACTCTCACTTCGCTGCCGCGTCCGAGCGCGGCGCCGTGGAAGATCGCGGCACCGGTGGCCACGAACACCTCGTCCTCCAGGGTCGCGCCGGTGACGTGGGCGCTCGGCCCGATCAGGCAATGGTCCCCGATCGTACAGGGATGCTTGGGGCTGGCGCGAATCACGGCGTTTTCCATGATGATCGCGTCGCGCCCGATGCGGATGGCGCCACCGGCCTCGCCGACAACGCGCGCGCCGTGCAGGATGCGCACGCCGGGTCCAATCGTGACGTCGCCGCACACCGTCGCATCGGGTGCCACCCAGGCCGTCGGGTCGATCGTCGGACGCTTTCCCGCATGTTCGATCAGCATCGTCTCGTACCCGCGCCGTGGTGGATGGCCGATAACCTTGGCGGGTCGCCGATCCAACCTCAAGCAGCATAGGCGGTGGGAACGAAAGGCTCCTTGTCCCATCCGCCGACCGGATCGTAACCCCAGACCCAGTCGGCGCTGCCATGCACGCTGCCTTTGCCGGAGGCTATCGACTCCTTCTGCGCCGCGCTATCGCGCATGTGCTTGAAGCGAGCATTGGATAAGGAGAGCCGCTGCACCCCATGCACGCGCGGGATGCGGATGCGGCGGAAATTGGCAAAGGCCTCGGCCGGATCGCGGCAAGCCTCGAGCCAGCGCGCGAGGATGTAGGCGTCCTCGAACGCCTGGCAGGCGCCTTGCCCGGCATTGGGCAGCATGGCGTGCGCTGCGTCGCCGATGAGCTGGATGCGGCCGCGACCCCAATTCTGCGTCAGCGGCCGCGTGAACAGACCCCATTTCGAGCACTCGGTCACGAGGCTTAAGAGCTTCTCGAGGCGCGGCTCGGGGTTGGGGAAGCTCAACCGCATCTCGTCGGGATCGCCGCAGGTCGACCAGCCTTCTTCGACCCATTTGTCGGTGTCCTCTTGGGTGACGATATTCACGAGCATCTTGCCGCGGATGTAATAGGCGAGGAGATGACAACCCGGCCCTACCCATTGGATATGGCCGGTCGGCTCGAGCACCTGCTCCGGCACATCGCCCCCGTTGAGGAGCGCGCGCCACACCATCTGACCGGTATAGGTCGGGTTGTCGTCGCCGTAGAGCGCTCGGCGGATGACCGAGCGCACGCCATCGGCGCCGATTACGATTTCGGCCTCGACGCGCGCGCCATTGGCGAAAGCGAGCACGCTACGGTCGCTTCGCTCCTCCAGTCCTGTCAGGCGGTGTCCGAGATGAATGGCGCTATGATCGAGCCCGCTGGCGAGCGCGTCCAAGAGGTCGGCGCGGTGAAAGGTGTAATAGGGAGCGCCGTACCGCGCCGCGGCCTTTTGCCGATCGTTGAATTCGAGGAACTCGCCGGTTTGCATGTTGCGCGTGTAGATGCCGGGCGATGCGGTCGCGACGGCGGCGACCTTGTCGCCCAGATCGATCGCTTGCAGCGCTTTGCAGGCTTGCGGGCTGACGTTGACCGCGGCGCCGATCTCGCCCAAAGCCGCGGCGGCCTCGAAAACCTCCGGCTGCATCCCGCAGGTCCTCAGCGCATGCGCGGCCGCGAGCCCGGCGAGCCCGCCGCCGACGATCGCGATCCTGCAGCTTCCTGACATTCGTCCCTCCGGACGCTCGCCCGCTCTCGTGTCCCGGATGCGGCGCAGCGCCATAGCGCGTCGAAGACGCGCGTAAACGCGCTGATGGCGGTGCGCCGCTGACCCGGGACCGCCACGGATTGTGACGGTCACGGATCGGAACGGTCCACGCAAGTCGGGCTTGCCCGACTTGCGCACATTTAAGCAAGTCGGGCTTGGCCGACTTGCGCACATTTAAGCGCCGATCTCGGGCAAACGCGAGATCGGTGTCTGTAGCGACATGGAAGTTTGCTGGAAATGCTAAGCTTCAGTCATGAAAATCAACTGGAGAGATGTCCTCAAGTTTCTGTCCGGCGCGTTTTTTGTTACAGCCGGCGCGAGCTGGTATTTTTCTCAGCTTGGCATGAGCGTTCCTTTTCCTTTCTTCGGATTTTCAGCAATGACACCGGAATTCTTGTTTTATCGCGGCTTCATACATTTCGCCCTGTTTCTGATTTGCTTCTATTTCGGGTTCATCAGGAAATGATCTGGCGAAAGCGCGCCACGAGCCGCCGGTGCAACAAGATCGGATGGGCGGCAATGTCTCCGAACCGCTCGATCGCGCGCGCGGCGCTCACAGGGATTTGAGCGCCAGCTGGGGGGCTCGGGCGTTGCGCCGAGATTGACTTTTGCGCCTCATGAAGTTAGTTAGTGATAACTAACTTCCTTGGACGGCAACATGGCGCTCATCGATATCGCCAAGCCACGGCCGCGGCTGAGCGGCGAAGCTCGCCAGCAGCAGATCGTCGAAACCGTCCTAGACCTCGTGGTCGAGCACGGAGCCGATGGCGTGAGCGTTCAAGCCATCGCGGACCGGATCGGACTGACCCAACCTGCCGTGTTCCGTCATTTTCGAAGCAAAGAGGCGATCTGGGTCGCCGTGATGACGTGGCTCGAAGAGCAGCTCGGTCGGCCTTGGCCAAGATCGTCTTCTCGGACCATCTGCGTCTGCAATTCCCAAGCCTGCAAATGAGGTTCGCCGGAATTCACCTCGCCTATGAGAGGCGAATCGTCGCCTTGCTCAAGCGAGCCAAGATGCAGGCTCTTGTGCGCGCATCATTGCCTGCCGATGACGCGGCCACTTTGTTCTTGTGCATGATCCAGGGACTCGCATTCCAGTTCGCGATTGCCCGTCGCCCAATGCAATTGCGCCGGGAGGCCGATCGAGTCCTTGCACTGTATCTACGCGCCATCGCAAACCCGCTATCGCCGAGGCAGCCTTCGGATCATCGCCGCCGGCGGGCTCGACTGCAATGAACGCCGACCTGCGCGACGTCTGGAGTGATGAATGTTGCATAAGATGTCCCATCCACGGAGTAAGACCGGCTCCGAGACGAAGTTTTCACGCTATCACCCGGCGTTGGTCGCGCTGCATTGGATTTCAGCGGTGTTAATTCTCGTAGCGCTTGCGACCGGCACATTCTGGCTCAAGGCCACACCGAATTCATCGCCCGATAAGATTGCCCAACTTGCCGCGCATATGGCCTTGGGCATCGCGATCCTTGTGCTGACCGTCGGGCGGGCCGCCGTGCGCAATATCACGCCGTTGCCCGAACGCGCTAACGCTGGGCACGTCCTCCTCGACAGGCTTGCCGTCGCCACCCATTACGGGCTTTACGCCGCAGTCATCCTCATGGCGGTCAGCGGCATCGTAACGGCCGCAGTGGCCGACCTCCCAGCTGTCGTGTTTGGAGGTTCGAGCGCGTCACTACCAGAATCATTTTCAAATCTTCCGCCCCGGATTGCGCATGGCCTCTTGGCCCAAGCCCTCATCGCGCTGGTTCTCTTGCACACGCTCGGCGCGCTTTATCATCACTTCTTTCGAAAAGATCAGCTGTGGCGACGCATGTGGTTCGAACAGCGTTCGACCATAAACCCCGTCCACAGAAGAACCAACGCTACGGAGGCCCAACGATGAGCCGATTTGGTTGGATGCTCAAAGCCGCCGCCCTGCACGTGCGCAGCTGTGTCCTTGTGCTTGGCTTGGGCTGTGCGATGGCGGGCTCGCACGCCAAGGCGCAATCGAACGCCCATCAGCACTTCGGCAAGGTGCACTTCCCCATCGCCTGCAACGATGGCGTCCAGGAGCAATTCGACCTTGCGCTCGCAATGCTGCACACCTTCTCGTTTCCCGACGCAGCCCAGACTTTCACGGCTGTTGCCCAGAAGGACCCCGACTGCGCCATGGCGTATTGGGGTATTGCCGCAACCGCAATCGGCAGTCTGTACGGTGGACGACCGGGACCCATGGCGTTACAGGGAGAACAGGCAGTCGAAAAAGCCAAAGCCATACGCGGGAAAAACGCACGCGAACGCGATTACATTGCAACGGTTGAAGTCTTCTGCAAGGGCGCCGAAACGCTCGACTACGCAGCGCGCGTGCGTGCCTATGCAAGTGCCCTGGAGCGGCTCCATCGCAAATACCCCGAGGATCGCGAGGCCGAAATATTTTACGCCTATGCCCTGTCGGCGCTAGGGGCGCCGACCGATCAGACCTTCACATACCAACTTCGAGGCGCTGCTATCCTCGAGAAGCTCTATGCCGATCTGCCGGATCATCCTGGCGTGATCCATTATCTCCTGCACGCCTACGACAACACGCCATATGCGTCGCGCGGGCTGACGGCCGCGCTTCGGTTGGCCAAGGTAGCGCCTTCGTCGCCGCATGCGCTGCAATTTCCCGCTCACATCTTTAATCGCATGGGCCTTTGGCACCAATCGATTGACACGAATCAGGCCGGCGCAGCCGTCGACGATTTGTTCTTCAAGCCGCACGCGATGGATTTCCTTGTCCACAGCTACTTGCAAACAGGGCAGGCCGTAGCTGCCAAACGCGTGGTCGATCAAATCGCCACCATCAAAATCGTTCCGCACATTCTCGATGCTTTTGCGGCGGCTGCGATGCCTGCGCGGTACGCGAGCGAACGCCGACGTTGGGACGAGGCGGCGGCGCTTAGCCTGCCCCAGCAGAGGGCATTTGCGTGGAAAGATTTTCCGCACGCCGAAGCGGCTCTGGTGTTCGCCCGCGCTCTTGGCGCAGCGAGAAGTGGCGATACTGACGTCGCAAAGAAGGATCTCGATCTCCTGCAGGAGCTGCGGGCCAACCTCATCAAGGCCAATAGCGAAGGTACCTGGCAAGAGTATTGGGTAGCCAAAATTGAGAACGATCGGCAAGTCGTCGCGGCGTGGATCGCGTACAAGCACGGGCGGCGCGACGAAGCGTTGCGCATGCTGCGTGCCGCCGCTGACCACGAGGATTCCACGGAATGGGATCCAGTTATGCCGGGGCATATCATCTCGGCCCGGCAGAACCTGGGAGAAATGCTACTGGACGCGAATGATCCTGTACGGGCGCTGCAGGCGTTTGAGGCTGCGTTGAAGACGGAGCCGTTCAGATTCTGGAGTCTATACGGAGCCGGGCGTGCGGCAGACTTATCCGGCGATCGGGCCAAGGCCGAGGCGTTTTACGCCTTGCTGGTTGGCCAAACCGCTTCGGCAGACGTGCAACAATACCCGGATTTGAAGGTCGCCAGGGCCTTTCTGGAAAAGGAGTAGGCCCCTCATTTCGTTCTTTGTGAACCCGCACAAAGACAGAAGGAGATTTACGATGACCAATCAACGCCCAAAGATTGCGGCCCTCATTGCTGACGCGTTTCAGGAGGAGGAGTACTTCTTTCCCAAGGTCGCCCTCAACGAAGCCGGCTATCAAGTCGAGGTGGTGTCCTCGGGTAAACAGCCGGTCGAGATTTATAGCTACTTCGCACGGACCGGGCTGTTGGACGTCGAGCGCGCCATTGCCGACGCCCGGCCCGGGGACTATGTGGGCGTCCTCATTCCAGGTGGCGCCAAAAGCCCTGCCTTGCTCGCCGAAGATCCTCGCGTCACCAAATTCGTACAAGACGTCAGCGCGCGGGGCGGAGTCATCGCCTGCATCTGCCGTGGGTCGCTCCTGGCGGCCCGCTCAAAGGTTGTTGCCGGCCATCGCATGACGGGGTTCAACGACAGCGTCTCCTACCCCGAGCTCGTCGTGCAGCCCGACGCGGAAGCCGCCGGTGCAACTTGGGTGCAGGATGCGCCGGTCGTCGTTGATCGCAACCTCGTCACTTCGCCGCATCCGCGTTATTCCGCGGCTTTCTCGGCCGCGATCGTAGAGGCGTTACGTGGCAAGTGATGAGTTGCTCGTGATGGGTCCCAATTCTGTGCCTAGGTTTGGCGGTCGAATCCGAGGCGGTCGGCGATTCGGCGAGGCATGAATGACGCAATGCGCTTGGCTTATTGCGCCCTACGCGCTGGTACGCCTGCAAGCTGCTAACAACAGGATCGCGTTCTAATATACTGCTCGCCACGTGCGGAGTGAGGCGGCGGTGGAACCATCGCCGCCCGCTCATGTTCCACGATGCCCAACGCAGGAGACAGAACAGCAATGGCCGACAGTCCGCTGCGCGCCAAAGGCCGTGCGATGCGCCGCAAGCTCATGGGCGACGCCTACGCCGACAAGCTCGACAAGGGTCTCTATACCGATCCGTTCATGGAGAAATTCGCTGAAATCACACAGGAGGCGATCTTCGGGACGGTGTGGACCCGTCCCGGGCTTGATCTCAAAACCCGCACCCTGATCTGCGTCATCTCCGATGTCGCCACGGGATGTATGCCGGAGCTGAAACTGCATATCCGTTTCGCGCGCAACCACGGCTGGACCGAGGACGAGCTCGTGGAATCGATCCTGCATCTGATCGGCTATGTCGGGGCGCCTCTGGTTCGCGAGGCGCTGCTCACCGCCAAGGAAGTGTTCGCGGAAATGCGTGCCGAACAAGGCTGAATCGATTCACCCCTGGGAACCGCGTTGATTATCGACGCGTCATGCCCGGCAACGCAGTCAAGCTTGCGCAGACTGCGTAAACTTGTCTACGCTGCCGGGCATCCACGTCTTCAAACATATGCGCCATCAAAGACGTGGATGGCCGGGACAAGCCCGGCCATGACGGCGCGTTGATTGACAGAGCGCCCGCGCGGCCAGATGCGCAATGCGCTTCGCTTATTGCGCTCTACGCGCTGATGCGAAGTAATTCGGGACCGTCCTCGGCCTCGGCGATCCGTCTCGTTAGGCTCCCTGTCCGGCGGCTTCGAGAATCAGCCGCGTGATTTCCTCCGGATGGGAGATCAGTGAGAGATGGCTGGCCTTCACTTCGATCGTCTTGGCTTCCATCCGCTTGGCCATGAAGCGCTGGAGGTCCGGATCGATGGTGCGGTCTTGCATCGAGACGGCATAATAGCTCGGCTTCGCTCGCCATGCCGCCTGCGTGGTCTTGCCGGTGAGCAAGGCCTTGTGGAACGGCCACTGGACCGCATAGAGCACCTTCGCCTTGGCTTCCGGCAGGTCGCCCGCGAAATCGCGCAGGAAGGCATCTTCGCTGAGACGTCCCTCATCGCCGTCGAAAACGATGCCGGCCGTCGCCGGCGGCGTCGCAAACCTCTTGGCTAAGGCCGTGTAATCCTCGCCCGCATCCGGCGCTCGCGCCGCCACATAGACAAGCGCCGAGACCTGCGGATGCACACCGGCCTCGGAGACGATCATCCCGGCAAAGGAATGCCCGACCAGAACCGTCGGGCCATCCTGCCGCGCCAGCACCCGCTGGGCCGCAGCGACCGCTTCAGGCAGCGTCGTGAGCGGGTTTTGCACGGCCGTGGCATTGAGCCCCGCCGCCTGCAATCGCGCAATCACTTCGGACCAGCACGATCCGTCGGCAAACAGCCCGTGCACGAGCACCACGTTGCGCGCCTTCGTCGGGTTTGCGGCCATGCCGCGTGGGGAGAACAGCGAAGCAGCCGCACCGGCAACCATGGCGGCCGAGAAAGCACGTCTGTTCATCAACATGATTTGTCTTCCTTCGTTGCAAGCGGTTTTCGACAGAATTAGCCGTCAGGCTTGGAAATAACTTGCACCGGATTGCTACGAATCGTTCCTTATTGCGCCCTACACGCTTCCCGTCAGGCCGGGCCTGCTATATTTTCAAGCGCGCGTCGATCGGAAATGACGATCGAACCTCCTGAAATGCGAACGACTCCGGTACGCTGCCAATTGCGAAGACACTTATTCACGCTCTCGCGTGAGCCGCCCAGCATGTTCGCCAGTTCCCGTTGACTGAAGCGAATTTTTGCCGGCTCCGCAGCCGCAGAATCGGCCGCCCAATTCAAGACCCGCAGCATCGTCTTCGCCAACCGCACCGGAAGCTCGAGCAATGCGACTTCGGCGAACACTTGATTGGTGTGCCGCAATCGCTGACACAAAAGTTTGACGAGGCTAGGCCAGGCGGCTGGGTTGCGTTCGAAGAACGAGAGAACGTCACCCCGGTGCAGCATGGCCACAGTGCATGCAGTCTCCGCAACGGCATCTGCAGATCGCTCTTTGCCATCCAAAACCGCCAGCTCGCCGAATACTTCGCCGGGCTGAATCATGGCCAGCAGCAACTCTTTGCCTCCCGACGACGGCACGCTGATGCGAATGGTCCCGCTGAGCAGGGCCATCATCTGGTCGCCGGGAGAGCCGATGGCGAAGACGGTTTCGCCGCTGCTGAACGTCCTGATACGCGCGAGAGCAACGACCGCAGCCCGCTCGTCGGGACTCAAGCCGACGAACAGAGTGCAATTTGCGAGAAGGTGACAGGCTTCCCTGAGCGTCCTTTTGTCCGGATCCACGGCGCGCTCCTCTACGCAGTGTGAGCGAACTCATCGATGCTCGAATGAATCTCGATCATGCGCGCACCGACGGCGCAGTCAATCAGAAGCGATCGCGCCCTCGTCCAATGCCACGGTCATATGACAGTCATATAGTTTTTACCTATAGCGCCGCGGCATCACTGCCGCCGCTTTGGGCAGGGCGGCTAGAAATTCCGCAGCTTGCGCGCTCCAGATTCCCCACGGCAGCCGGCAAAAATTTTTTGCAACCTGTTGAAGTAGCTCACACGCATTGGTGCTGCCGCTGGTTCATCATGCGGTCGGTCGTAGTTGCCGAATCACCGGAGATCGCGATGTCAATGACCGCTTATTTTCCACTCGCGGAAACACAAGCGGGCGCACGGCGCAGCCCCTCGATGTGGCGCCGCGTCCTCGATGCCATGATCGAATCGCGAAGGCGAAAGACCGAGGAGGAAGTTGATCGCTACATTCGCCGCAACTTTCCGGCCCAGGCTCGCGATGAGCTCACATCTCGCGGCATGGGCTCATGAGCGCGGACCAACTCAAATCGCATAGGAGGCGGCGATGGAGCACCTCTTGAGCATGGCGGCGTTCGCTGCGGTCATCGCTGCGCAATTCCTTGCCGTCGTGTTCGCGGCAGCCATGGGCGGTGACACCCGTCCTTGGAAGGGGCGCCTCTCACGACATTCGAGGGAATAGAACGCCAGCTTGCCGGCGCCAGGGCAAGCGAATCTGGTCGAGGAAGGAGATTGGCAATGCGAAGAATCACTCTTGTCACCGCCATTTGCGTAGCTGCAACGACGATGCTCATCGCCGGCTGGAAGTTCGGTGCGCCCGCACCGAAAGCGGTGATCGCGACTGCCGACGCGGCGGCAGCAGCAAACCTGATTGCGCCGTTCGAGCTCATGGTGAGGCACGGCAAAAACCTGCCGGTAGAAGCATGGGATGCGTTTTGAATTCGCCGGATTGCGCCCCGTAGCTTTGCCAATGCCCGGCGAGGCGGCATGAGCTAAATTGGCGGGAACGCAATCCCGACTGCTGCGTTGAACCGATCTGAACGCTGGCCGTGGCTCAATGCTGAGTTATGGCTATGCTGCGGCCCGGAATTTTGGCCCGACCGGCTGACCGGTCGGGCCTTTTCGCGTCGAGCCGACGTTTTTATTTGCGCGATAACGAGCTCGTAGAACTCGTTCTCGTAGCTCGCAGGGCGCAATATAAGCGAAGCGCATTGCGCCCTGCAGCAGCGAAGCGGATCGCGCTTTTCATCGTTTCACCGCGACGTGGCGGCCGGAATCTCTCCTGAAGACCAGGCGGGGAATTCGAGGCGGTCGGCGAATTCGGCGAGGCATGAACGGCGGAATGCGCTTCGCTTATTGCGCCCTACGCGCTACGCGCTAACCGCCTGTCATTGCCGGGCTTGACCCGGCAATCCATCCTCTTCGCAAGAAGTTTTTACGAAGATGATCGACCACCCGAAATCGGGTTTACCCGATTTCGGGCACTTTACTGCGCAAGTCGGATAAATCCGACTTGCGTGGTCAAGCCAGCGGGTGACGCGCTACTCTGTGATCGGCCGATACCCGGCGTCTTGCGGGTATTCGCCGGCTTTACCCTTGCGCCAGTCGTCGAGCCATTTCCGGCCGACCTCGCAGCCTTCAGCACGCAGCTTTTCCGAGAACTCACGGCTGCGATCAAATTTGGACGCATATTGCAGGTCGTCGGCCGTCTTTTGCTTCATCTTGATCGTACGCACGGTCACCTGCTTGTGGTCTTTCCTAAAGTCTGGGTAGTCCTTGCTCCACTCGTTGACCTTCAGAATGAAATCCAGCTCTTTGTGCAGCGACAGGTTGCCCATCAGTTCATTTTCACGATCCTGGATGTCCGCATTGGTGTCGGGGACATACGGCCATTGCTGCGGATTGATGCGCACGATCCACACTTCGTCGGGGATCTCGTCGGCTCCGAAGCCGGGCTTCTTGTGAGTTCGGGCAAAGAACTCGCGCACCGGAGGATTCTGCGAGTAAAGGCCGTCCCAGTAATAGCCGTCCCCCTCGATATGCTGGGCCTCGCGGAAAATGGGCAGCGTTCCCGACGCGGCAACCCCGTCTAGGCTGAGCGGCAGTCGCTGGCGCCAATAGGTAACCTCCCTCGGTTTCGTTCCCTTGTTGACGTCGGAGTCGAACACGCTCTCGAAGCCGTTGATCACCTCCGAGGCGCCGATCAGCAGGCGCGTGTTGACGTCTTTCCATTCAATGCTGTTGTGTTTCAACGCTGGACATGAGTCGGCAAGTAATTTGATCAGATCGAAATATCGCTTGCGTACGCCAAGGATCGGCAGGCAGTCATCAGCCCATTTGTAGATTGCGCCGTAGGGATTGAGTTTGCCGAACAGGCTGTCCGCTACTTAGTCCAAGCACCGGGATCTCCAGCTGCTCCGCCCAAAATGTGCGGTATGTAAGGAAGTTCAGCACGTTCTCGGCGCATGTTTTGGCGAGGAAGTCCCACCAGAAGTCGTTGAGCGTCTCGATCGCTTCCTGCGGCGAGCCGGGTTTTCCGTTCTTTGCAGCGAGACCGTACCAAGTCATCAGCGCGCACAGGGCCCCGGCCGACGTTCCGCTCAAGCCGACCAGTTCGAACCGTTCCTCGTCTTTCTGCTTGCTTTGCCTGTCGACGTTGCCGAGGATTTCGGTGAGCACGCCGACCGCGAAAGCAGCATGCACTCCGCCGCCCTGACAACCGACGACTACTTTTTTCGGCGCGTCCGCTTCTTGCCCCTTGGAATTGGCCATTGTCCGTCCTCCACTCCCGTGTGCCTGGCTCGCTTGAAATCAGTCGACGTCCCGCCGCCTGCTGCATTGTGACCTGGACCCCCGCGGCCCGCTAGTGGATCGAATCTAACACTTGGTGCCCTCGTTTGACGGCGGCGATGATCTTGCCAGGGTCTTTTGTCCAGATAAATGGCTTTGGGTTGGCATTGGTATCGGCGATGAAGCTGTGGATTGCGTCCGTGAGTTCCTT
>WNGB01004699.1_pt1 | contig 20665 bp, 18 predicted proteins | sample 5400681 | NCBI WGS metagenome assembly WNGB01 (sample SAMN13153367, study PRJNA577476) | soil metagenome | isolation source: 115 cm soil or saprolite under grassland replicate 2 | place: USA:California | collected 2016-06-15
AACTTTGTCGGCGTTGCGCTCGACTCGGTGATGAACGAGGGTGCGTTCCTGCGCTACATGCTGGGTGGCCAGGTCAGCGTGCCGATGGTGATCAAGACGGCCATCGGGGCGACGGGCATGGCGCCCGAGAATGGCGGCGGGAGCGCCGCGCAGCACTCGGGCAGCATGTACTCGATCTTCGCCCACGTGCCCGGGTTGAAGTGCGTGGCGCCGTCCGATGCCTACACCGCCAAGGGTCTGCTCATCGCCGCCATTCGCGACGATAACCCGGTGGTGTACTTCAGCCACCGCGCGCTGGGCGGGACGTCGATGGACGTGCCCGAGGAGCCGTATACGCTGCCGATCGGTAAGGCGCGGGTGGTGCGCGAGGGCCGCGACGTCACGCTCATTGGCATCTCGCGCATGACCAATGTGTGCCGCGACGCCGCCGAGCAGCTGGCGCAGCAAGGTGTCGAGGCCGAAGTGATCGACCTGCTCAGCCTGTCGCCACTGGACGAAGAGTGCCTGCTTGGCTCGGTGCGCCGCACCAAGCACGCCATCGTGGTCGACGAAGACTGGCCGCGGTGCAGCGTCGCGCGCGACATCGCGGCGGTGATCGCGGACGCGGCGATCGGCTATCTGGACGGTCCGATCAAGACCGTCACGGGCCCGCACACGCCCGTGCCCTACAGCGGGATCCTCGAGGCCGCGTACGTACCGAATGCCGAGCGAGTGGTCGAGGCCGCGCTAGCCACCCTGCGCGACTGACATGCCCACGGAGCTCAAGCTGCCGCTCCTGGGCGACGTGATGCAGGAGGGCACCGTCGCCGCCTGGCTCAAGCCGGACGGTGGCAGCGTTGCCAAAGGCGAGCCCGTCTATCGCCTGGAAACCGACAAGGTGACCTACGAGGTCGAATCGCCCGAGGCGGGCTACTTGAAGCATCTGGTGGCCGAAGGCAGCGTCGTGGCGGTCGGCACCGTCGTCGGGCGCATCATGGAGGTCGCGGAGGAGGTGCGTGCGAGTCCTCGGGCACGGCGCGCGGCGCGTGAGTTGGGCGTGGATATCAGCACGCTGCCCGCGGGACGCCGGATGCGCGAAGCCGACGTGCGCGCGGTTGCCGCCGCGATGCCAGCTGACGTCCAGGCAACACCCGCGGCTCGGCGACTCGCTCGGGAGCGCGGCGTCGATCTGACTGCGCTCGGCGGTGGGCGGTTGCTGCGCGAGCGCGACATCCCCGAGGCGACCCCGCGTGTAGTCGCGGCGTCAGGCGGCGGTGTGTTGAGCGGTCGGCGGAAGGTGATCGCCGAGCGGATGCACGCCAGCCTGCAGCAGATGGCGCAGCTCACGGTCTCGCTCGAGGTCGACTTCACCGCCGCGCTGCTCTTGCGCGCGCAGCTCGACGAGCTGTGGGGCTCCCAGGCGCACCCCTCCATCACCGAGCTGGTCATCCGCGCGGCGGTGCTGGCGCTGCGCGAGCACCCTGCGTTGAACGCCACCCTCGATGGTGAGCAGCTGACGCAACACGCAAGCGTGCACCTGGGGCTAGCGGTCGATGCCGACGAGGGCCTGATCGTGCCCGTGCTAAGTGACGCCGACAAGCTGCCGCTGCGCCAGCTGTCGTTCGCAGCACGCGAGCTCAGCGGCCGAGCGAGGAGCGGCGGGCTGCGGCTCGACGAGCTGCAAGGTGGCACCTTCACGGTGACGACGCTCGGCCAGCTTGGCATCGACTTCTTCACGCCGATCGTGAATCCGCCGCAGGTGGCGATCCTGGGGATCGGGCGCGTCTTTTCCAAGCTCGTGCTGCACGACGGGAAGGTCGAAGAGCGATCGGCGCTGTATTTGAACCTGTCGTTCGACCACCGCGCCGTCGACGGCGTCCCCGCGGCACAGTACTTGAACGCGGTCAAGCGACTGCTGGAGCTGCCCGCCGCGTTGATCCTGTGATCTCGCTCACGACCGTGGTGGGGCCGTACGCGCATACGGCGCCGCTCAAGGATGGGCGCGTGACCAGCCCGCAGCTCCGTCTGGAGCACATCGCGGTGGAGCCGGTCAACCGCGCCTTTCGGCCGATGGTCAATCACCTCACGTACGACGTCTCGGAGCTGGCGCTGGTCACGCTGCTGCTGGCTCGCTCCGTGGATCGCCCGGTGCGGGCGTTGCCGGTGGTGCTGATGCGGCAGTCCGCACACGCCGCGTTGAGCGTGCTGGCCGAGTCGCCGCTGCGCTCCGCGGACCAGCTGCCGGGTCGCACCATCGGCGTGCGGGCTTACACGCAGACCACGGGCACCTGGGTGCGCGGCATCTTGCAGGATCAGTTCGGGCTCGACCTCGCTGCTTTGCACTGGCTGACCTTCGAGCCCGCGCACGTCGATGGCTACGAGGACCCGGCGAACTGTCGCCGCGCGCCCGAGGGCGCCACGCTGCTGCGGATGCTGCTCGACGGCGAGGTAGACGCGGCCGTGGGCCTCGAGCCGCACCCTTCGCTGCGGCCGCTGCTGCCGCCCGAAGCCGAACGCGATTGGCTCGCGCAGACCGGGGTGACGCCCATAAACCACATCCTTGCGGTCAAAGACGCCCTGGTGCAGCAGCAGCCGTGGCTCACCAGCGAGCTGTACCTGATGTTCCAGACGGCCCGCGAACGATCCATTGCCGAGGACAAAGCGCAGCCCGCCGAATACGGCCTCGCGGCAAACACCAAGGCGATCGAGCGGCTAGCGCACTACGCCCACCAGCAGGGCATCGTCCCGAAGGCATTTCGTGCATCGGAGGTGTTCGAGGTCTTCTAGACTGGAAGGAACAGTCTCCACCCCACGAGGAGCCCAAATCATGCTCAAACATGAAGAAAATGAGCTGATCTGCCGCGTCGGCCCGGGCACGCCCATGGGCAGCTTCATGCGCGAGTACTGGGTACCAGCCATGCTGTCCTCGGAGCTGCCCCACCCCGACAGCGATCCGGTGCGTGTTCTGATCCTGGGCGAGAAGCTGATCGCGTTTCGCGACACCAACGGCAACGTCGGCCTCATGGACCACAACTGCCCACACCGCGGCGCGTCGCTGTTCTTCGGTCGAAACGAGGAGTGCGGCATCAGGTGCGTCTACCACGGCTGGAAGTTCGATGCGGCGGGTAACTGCATCGATATGCCCAACGAGCCCGCCGAGTCGGACTTCAAAACGAAGGTCAAGACCAACGCGTACCCGACGCAGGAGCGGGGCGGCATCGTGTGGGCGTACATGGGACCTCGATCCGAGCCGCCGCCCTTGCCCGACCTCGAAGCCAATATGGACCCCGAAGCGGAGCAATCGGCCCGCGCGACTCAGCTGAACAGCAACTGGCTGCAGATCCTCGAAGGCGACATCGACACCACGCATGTCGGGTTCCTGCACTACGGCGGGCTGAAGCCCGAGGACCAGCCGCCGGGCAGTTTCTCCGAGTACCAGCTGCGCACGAAGCCGGCCTATTTCGAGGTCATCGATACCGAAGGTGGCTCCGCGTACGGCGCGAGCCGTCCGGCGGGCCCCGGCCAGATCTACTGGCGCATCGCCCAGTGGTGCTTCCCCTTCTACACGTTCACGCCGCCGGGCGTGCTCGGGACCAAGAAGGGTGGCAGCGCCCGGGTACCGATGGACGACGAGCACACGATGACGTTCTCGATGGTGGTTGGCCGCCGTCGACCCAACACGGGCCCAGGCTCGACGCCCGGCCAGGGCCCCGTCCTGGGCGCCATGCAGCCAAACACCAGCGACTGGTACGGGCGCTTCCGCCCCGTCCAGCAGATGAGCAATGACTTTCAGATCGACCGCGATGCTCAGCGGAAGAGAGAAGGCTCGGCCGGCTATACGGGCATCAACGGCATCGCCATGCAGGACGCGGCCATGACCGGCAGCATGGGTCCGATCATGAACCGCGCGCAGGAGCACCTGGGCAGCACCGATGCGATGGTGATCCGCGTCCGGCGGCGGCTCATCGCGGCGGTGCAGGCGTACATGCGCACGGGCGCGGTGCCGCCAGGCGTCGACGATCCAGATGTGTACAGGGTTCGCTCGGGCGGCGTCTTCCTGCCCGAGGGCGCCGACTGGGTGGAGTCGACCCGAGAGCTCCGTCGCGCGTTTGTGGAGCACCCGGAGCTGGATCCCACCCTCAACGGGCCTTTGTGATTGGCAGCGCCGAGCGGATTCCGACCACCCATACCGGGAGCTTGCCGCGGCCTGACGACCTGATCGAGCTGCTGTACCAGGACGCGAGCGGCGAATTTCAGCAAATCGATCGCCCGCGTCTGGAAGCGCGTGTGCGGGAGGCTGTCGCCGAGACGGTCAAGCAGCAGCTCGACGCGGGTATCGACATCATCAACGACGGCGAGATGGGCAAAGTCTCGTACTCGACGTACGTGACGCAGCGGCTCACCGGCTACGAGACCCAGACGCACGTTGCGCGACGTCCGCGGCTGGATGCCGCCGACTTTCCGCGCTATGCCGAGTGGAGTGCGCGCACGCAGAGCGGTTCGTTCGCGATCAAGCGCTACGCGTGCACCGGGCCGGTTTCGTACGTGGGGCAGGAGCAGCTGCATCGCGACCTCGCCAATTTGCGTGCTGCGCTGAATGGGGCGCCGGCCGGCTCGGTGTTCATGACCGCCGCCTCACCGGGCGTGATCTCACACTTCCAGCCCAACCAGTACTACCCCGACACCCCGGCGTATCTCGACGCTCTGGCGGATGCGATGCGCGAGGAATATCTGGCCATCGTCGAGGCGGGGTTCCTGCTGCAGCTCGACTGCCCAGATTTCACGCTCGCTACATCGGAGGCTGGACTGAAGCCACCCGATCTGGATATGCGGATCGCAGCGCTCAACAAGGCCGTGCGGGATATCCGGCCGGAGAAGATGCGGCTACACCTGTGCTGGGGCAACTACGAGGGCCCGCACCACACCGATGTTCCGCTGCGCGACCTGCTGCCCGAGGTGCTGACCGCACGACCGATGTACCTCTCGTTCGAAGGCGCCAATCCCAGGCACGAGCACGAGTGGAACGTCTTCGACGCTCTTGCGCTGCCCGAAGACAAGATCATTATCCCCGGCGTGCTCGACACGACCACGAACTACATCGAGCATCCCGAGCTGGTGTGCCAACGGCTGGTGCGGTACGCGCACCGGGTGGGCCGCGAACGAGTGATCGCGGGCGCGGACTGCGGCTTCGGCACCTTCGCGGGCACGCCAATGGTCCATCCGGACATCGTCTTCGCCAAGCTCAGTGCGATGGTCGAAGGCGCGCGTTTAGCCTCCCGTCAGCTCTGGTCTTAACCTCGCCCAAGACGGTTGCGCTTCTTTAGAAGTAAACATACCCTGGCCCTGCTTTTCGCCGCTGGGGGCTCCATATGCAGAGCCTGGTCATCCAGTTCAACGGCCAGTCACATCAGGTGCAAGGCCCGCCTGACACACCACTGCTGTATGTCTTGCGTGATGAGCTGCAGTTGAAGGGGCCGCGATTCGGGTGCGGCCTCGCGCAGTGCGGCGCGTGCACCGTTCACGTCGACGGCCGCGCTTAGTCGCCGCGGCCCAGGGCGCGCCACCCCCACCCACGGGCGCACCGGCGCCCGAAAAACTCGATTCCTGGATCAAGGTCGCGCGATGCTGAGCGCGACCTACGACACGCCCTTCGAGATGCATGCCTCGATCGGGCCAGCCTGCGCGGTGGCGGACGTTCAGCGCGACAAGGCGACGATCTGGACAGGGACGCAGGGCCCGCACTCGCTGCAGCTCGACATGAGCAAGCTGCTCGACATCGCGCCGACCAACGTCCACATCATCAACGTCGAGGCCTCGGGCTGCTACGGGCGCAACGGCGCCGACCTGGCGGCCGCGGACGCGGCGGTGATGTCGCAGCTGACCGGGAAGCCGGTACGCGTGCAGTGGATGCGCCACGACGAGCACGGCTGGGAGCCGAAGGGCCCGGCCATGACGCAGGATCTGGCGGGCGGTCTCGACGGCAACGGCAACGTGACCGGCTGGAAGCACACCGTCTGGACGCCGCCGCACTACGACTCCACGTATATCGCCGGCGAGCTGAGCGGGAAGCCAGTGGGGCTGCCGCTGATCGGCGCGTTCAACACCCCGGTACTGGTCTACAACTTCGACAACGTCTCGCTCTTCCAGTACGACCAGGCCTCGTTCGCCGACGCGATTCGCACCAGCTGGCTACGCGGTCCGGCGCAGTTCCAGACGACGTTCGCGATGGAAGGGTTCCTTGACGAGCTGGCGGCTTCCGCGGGCGCGGACCCGGTGGAGTTCCGACTCAGGTACCTCAAGGATCCGCGGCTGATCGACGCCTTGAACCAGGTGGCGGCTGCCTCCGGATGGGAGACGCGGCCATCGCCGGGACCGTCCTCGTTGACGCGCAGCGTGACCGCCACGGGTCGGGGTGTCGCGATTTGCAATCGTGATGACACACTTGTTGCGCAAGTTGCCGAGGTGTCGGTGAACCGCTCCACCGGGGTGACCAGCGTGACGAAGTTCTGGTGTGCGCACGACTGCGGGCTGATCATCAATCCCAAGGCGGTTCAGGCGCAGGTCGAGAGCAACATCATCCAGGCGACGAGTCGCACGCTCAAGGAGGAAGTGGTCTTCGACAACGCGAACGTCACGAGCCTGGATTGGCGGAGCTACCCGATCCTGACGTACCCCGAGGTGCCGCAGATCGAGACGATTCTGATCAATCGGCCGGACCAGCCCGCGACCGGCGCAGGCGAGGGCGCCACGTGCCCCGTCGCGGCCGCGATCTCCAACGCTGTCTTCGATGCCACGGGCGTGCGGTTGCGGAGCCTGCCATTCAAACCAGACGTGGTGCTCGCCGCACTGAGCGCTTAGTCTTAAACCGTGCTGAAGCAAGAAGAAAACGAGCTCATCACGCGCGTCGGGCCCGGGACGCCGATGGGCAACTTCATGCGTGAGTACTGGATGCCGGCGCTGCTCTCCTCGGAGCTGCCGGCGCCAGATTCAGACCCACTTCGGGTGCTGCTGCTCGGCGAGAAGTTGATCGCGTTCAGGGACACCAACCGGAACGTTGGGCTGATGGATCACAATTGTCCGCACCGCGGAGCCTCGCTCTTCTTTGCCAGAAACGAGGAGTGCGGCCTCCGCTGCGTCTATCACGGCTGGAAGTTCGACGCAGCGGGCAATTGCATCGACATGCCCAACGAGCCCGCCGAGTCCGACTTCAAGACCAGGGTCAAGGCGAACGCGTACCCGACGCAAGAACGCGGAGGCATCGTATGGGCCTATATGGGCCCACGGAGCACGCCGCCGCCGTTGCCCGACCTCGAAGGCAACATGCCCAAGGAAGGCGAGGGCATGGTCCGCGCGACGCAGATCGACTGCAACTGGCTGCAGACGATGGAAGGCGACATCGACACCACACACGTCGGGTTCCTGCACTACGGCGGTCTGAAGCCCGAAGATCAGCCGCCGGGCAGCTTCTCCGAGTACCAATTGATGACCAAGCCGGCGCACTTCGAGGTCATCGACACCGAGGGCGGGGCTGCCTACGGCGCTCGGCGCCCAGCCGGCCCAGGTCAGATGTACTGGCGCATCGCCCAGTGGTGCTTCCCGTTCTACACGTTCACGCCGCCAGGCGTGCTCGGGCTGGTCAAGGGTAATGGCGCCCGCGTCCCGCTCGACGATACGCACTCCTTGATCTACTTCATGATGGCCGGTCGACGCGGCAGCCCGGTGAACGCGCCAGCAGCCAAGCGTGGGCGTAGCGGCAAGGTGCAGATGAACCCGTTCGCGATGCAGAACGCGCTGCCCAATACCAACGACTGGTACGGCCGCTTCCGCATGGAGCAGAACCCGTCCAACGACTTCCTGATCAACCGCGAGGAGCAGCGGTCGCGGACTGGCACTGCTGGCTACACGGGTATCAACGGCATCGCGAATCAGGACGCCGCCATGACCACCTCAATGGGCAGGATCATGGACCGCAGCAAGGAGAAGCTCGGCAGCACCGACGCGATGGTGATCAGGGTGCGGCGGCGCCTGATCGCCGCGGTTCAGGCGCACATGCGCAGCGGCGCCGTGCCGCCCGGTGTGGACGACCCCGAGGTCTACCGCGTCCGTTCGGGCGGTGTGTTCCTGCCCGAGGATGCCGACTGGGTCGAGTCGACTCGAGAGCTCCGTCGTGCGTTCGTGGAGCACCCCGAGCTGGATCCGGCGCTGAACGGGCCGTTGTGAGTTAGCCGCTAATTCGTTCCCGGTCCGCGAGCCACTTCGCGAAGCCCAGGCGCTCGAGGTCAAGGGCGCTGGCGAGGGATTTCAGGGGTGGCCGCGGGACGGGGATGGGCTCGCCCTTCTGGACGTGCTCGACGATAAAGCGCACGCGCAGCTCTTCGAGTTTCTCCATCGCTTCCCAGGGCGTGTCGGCTTCGCTCTTGCAGCCGATCTCGGGGTACTCGGCATAGCGGTGCCACACACCGTCACTGCCGGGCGCCGAGTACGCGACCAGGCGGTAGGGGATCGACAGATATTCTTCGAGGCGCATATCTCTTCCAACCAGCATACAGCGCCCCCATCAATTTCTAATTTCGGCCCGAAACTCACTCCCTTAACGTCCTCGGCGCATGCGCCGCTCTCTGTTTTTTGCTGCTTTGGAACGCCGCTACGCGGCGAGGGGCTCTGCCCCTTCACCCCGCTTTACGAACGCTCGCGGTGTAGCACCCGGCGAACAGCGTGGCGTTCATCCAGGGTGTGGCTTTTGTTCGGGTGGGCCGCTACCTGCGGTTCATCACGCTGCACCCTGGAGTGTGGGAAGCTCCGTACAAGAGACAGACCCTGCACGTATGCCACGGTGTCAGAACGGCACACCACAGCGAGCGTCGCTGAAGCGGGGGTGAAGGGGGCGGTGCCCCCTCGGCCGAAGGCCGTTCCAAAGCAGCTAAACACTGAGAGCGGCGCATGCGCCGAGGACGCGAGAGAGGGCGCCGAGGAAATTCAAAGCTCCCCGGTGACGTGCTTGGGCAGCCACATGTCGAGAACCGCGGGCGAGCCGTTGCGGACGGCGTCGAGACCGCGCTGGATCGCGGGACCGACCTGGTCGGGGTCGGTTACTTTCTCGCCGTATGCGCCACTGGCGGCGGCTTCGCCGGAGTAGTTGGGGCACGGGTCGAACCAGCCGCCGGTCAGGTCGCGCGCCTTGGCCGCGTAGCCCTCGGGGTATGAGCGCAGCACTTGCGTGGTGCCCGTCGAATAGCCGCGGTTGTTCGAGATGATGAACAGCACCGGCGCCGAGTGGAACAGCGAGGACCACACGACGACCTGGGGGTTGCCGAACATCCACGAGCCGTCGCCGGTGCAGCACACCACCTCGAGATCGGGTCGAGCGACTTTGGCGCCGATGGCGGCGGGCGCGGCCCAGCCGAGGCTCGAGCCGCCGGCGTTGAACTGCGTCCCGGGTTGGGTGCGATTGAAATGCGCGGTGTTGACCAGCTCGTTGACGATGATCGTGTCGGACGCGAGCGTCTGGCCGACCTGGTAGCTCAGCCAGGTCGGGGTGATGTGGCCCTGGTCGCGTTCGCCGCGAGCGGCGTCGTCAGCACCACGCTGACGCTGGCGGCCCTCGGCGGTGAGGCGCTCGCCACGCTCGGCGCAGCGGCGGCGCTGGTCGGCGGACATCGCAGACTGAAGCTCCTCGATCAACAGCGGCAGCGATTTGCCGGCGTCGCCACCGATGACCAGGTCCGACGGGTACTCGTAGATGGGCGTCATGCGATGGATCGGATCGAGCGCCAGCGTGATGATCTTGACGTCACGGCCGGGTCGGAACGTCGTGGTCGACCATGGGACCAACATGTCCAGCACCAGTACGCAGTCGGCATCGGGCGGTGGGCTGGCCATGAATCCGCCCGGCTCAACGAGGGGGTGGTTAGCGGGCATGTTCACGCGGAAGCCGTCGGCGAGCACCGAAGCGCCGAGCAATTCCGCGAGCTGGACCAGCGCCGGCACGGCGGACGGGTCGCGCCCGAGTCGGGACACGCAAATGACCGGCCGTTCAGCCGCCAGGAGCCATTGGGCGGCCTGGCGGAGCAGCGGGCGATCGGCAACCGGCAGCCCCACTGGTGGCAGGTGCTCGAGCAACGGAAACGCCGCGCCGTCCATTGGCCGCATTGCCGCCTCACGTGGAATCGCCAGGTACCCGGGGCCCTGTGGCTCACTCAGGATCACCTGCACCGCGCGCGTGACGACGGTGCCAGGGTTGTCGTAGCCGGCCAGTTTGTGATCCCAGCGCATGTACTGGCGCACGATCTGCCCCTGGTCGGGGATCTGCTGGTACCACTGGATGCCCGCGTCACGCGCACCCGGGACGCTGCCCGATTCCGCCGATGGCGGATAGCCAGACATCATCAGCACCGGGTAATGGCCACGGTCCGCGTTGTGGATCGAGCCGCCGGCGTTGATCATGCCGCACTCGACGTGGGCGGCGGTCGCGGCAGGCTTGTGCGTGAGCATGGTCTCGCCGCAGGCGGCAGACAGGGCCGCGTTCTCGTGGGTCATGGTCATGATCTTTGGCGTCGGGCGGCCCAGCGCCTGGTGCTTGACCGGCACTTCTTGCAGAAAGGCCAGCTCGGTGCCCGAGGTGAACCAGATGCGCTCGATGCCATTCAGCTTCATCGACGCGAGCATGGCTTCGGCGGCCTGTTCGGCCGGCATCGAGTACTGGCGGTCCATGATCACCCCCTGAGGTAGCGGAACGCATTGACGGCGGCGGTGGCGCCATCGCCGGCGACGGCCGCCAGCTGTGCCACCGAGGCCTGGCGGATGTCCCCGGCGGCGAAGACACCGCGCAGCGAAGTCTGGAGATGGATGTCGGTAACGATGTGGCCAGTCGGATCGAGGTCGACGACATCGCGCAGCCACGCCGTGTTCGGCTCGAGGCCGACGAAGATGAAGACGCCGGCCAGCTCCTGCTCGCGGGTCTGGCCGTTGGTTTGCACGAGCACAGACGAGACGCTGTCGGCGCCGCGGATCTCGACGACTTCGGCGCCAAAGGCGGTCTCGATGTTGGATTTGCTGGCGAGGCGCTCGCGCGCAGCGTGCTGAGCACGAAACTCGGCGCCACGGTGAAAGATGGTCACGCGCGCGACCTGATCGGCCAGGACGGCGGCCTCGTCGAGCGCGGCATCGCCGCCGCCCACGACCGCGACCTCTTTGCCAACGTAGAACGGGGCATCACACGAGGCGCAGTGCGAGACGCCGCGACCGATGAACTCATCCTCACCGGGGATGCCCAGCGACCGCAAGGCGGAGCCCGCCGCGACGATCACGGCTTTGGCCGACAGATCGGCACCCTCACAGTGCACGATCCGCTCGTCGCCGCGCACTTCGAGGCCGGTGACAGTATCCATGACGAAGCCGCAGCCCGCGCGCTCGGCCTGCTCTTGAACCATCGGGCCGAGGTCGAAGCCCGCGATACCCTCGGGAAAACCGGGGAAATTTTCGATCTTTTCGACGTTCAGGACCTGGCCGCCAATGGTGCCGGGATCGACCAGCGTCAGGCGAAGTCCGTGGCGGGCGGCGATCAGACCGGCGGTGAGTCCGGCCAGGCCAGCACCGACGATCACCAGATCGTTGGACTCCTCAGCCATCAGATGGTCAGTCTACCGTGGGGACCGCCTCATCCTAGAGGCGAAGCCGAAGGATCTACGGTCGCGTTCGGAGATCCTTCGCTGCGCTCAGGATGAGGCTGTGAGCCGCTCAGGATGAAGCTGTGAGCCTAGTAGACTGACGACCGGCCCGATGACCTATACCCCAGCTATCGACGTCGATGCGCTGCTGGCCATCGACATCCACGTCCACGCCGGAATCTCGGCCAAGAATCCACCCGCCGAGCGCACCGGACCTACCCGCGACGACACGCTGTCACGGCAGAGCCAACGCAGCGGCGCACAAGGCCAGACGCCCGACCAGACGGCGGCCTATTACCGCGAGCGCAAGATCGCGTGCGCGATCTGGGGTGGCGATCCGCAGTCGACGCTGGGCTGGCGGCCGGGTGGTGTGACCAACGACGAGATGCTGGAGGCTGCCTCGGCCAACAACGACATCATGATCCCATTCGTGATGGTCGATCCGTGGCGTGGCAAGGCCGGCGCGCGCGACGCCCAGCAGCTCATTTCGCTCGGCGCGCGCGGGTTCAAATTCCACCCGCTCACGCAGGCCTTTTACCCCAACGAGCGGCGCTTCTATGAGCTGTACGAAGTGTTAGCGGCACACAAGGTGCCGGCGCTCTTCCACACCGGCCAGACCGCGGTCGGCCAGGGCGCGCCCGGCGGCGGCGGGGTGCACCTCAAGTACGGCAATCCGATGCACCTCGACGACGTCGCCGTCGACTTTCCAGAGATGCCGATCATCATGGCCCACCCGTCCTTCCCGTGGCAGGACGAGGCGCTGTCGGTGGCGCTGCACAAACCGCAGGTCTATATCGACCTGTCGGGCTGGTCGCCCAAGTACTTCCCCCCGCAACTGGTGCAGTACGCGAACACCCTCCTGAAGAACAAAGTGCTCTTCGGCTCGGACCATCCCATGATCACCACCGATCGCTGGCTGGCCGACGCCGGTTCGGCGGGCTTCCGCGAGGAAGTGATGCCGCTCATCTTGAAGGAGAACGCGGCGCGGCTGCTGGGCCTGCGCGCGAGCTAGCCGGCGATGGGGTTCGAGAACTTCTGGGAACGCGCCGCCGCGGATCCAACGCATGTGGCGATCGTCGAGTCCGATGAACACGCGGTCAGCGCGGGCGAGCTCCTGGTCAGCGCCAATCAGCTGGTGCACGGGCTGCGCGCGTTGGGCTTGCAGCCGGGCGATGCCATCGCCGCTGTGCTGCCCAGCTCGCTCGAGGCCTACGAGATCTTCCTGGCGATGCAGCAGGCTGGCTGGTACCTCACGCCGATCAACTTCCACCTGGTCGGACCCGAGATCGCGTACGTCCTGCAGGACTGCGAGGCGAAAGCATTCTTCGCTCACGAGCTATTTGCTGATGCATGCGCCGCCGCGGCGGATGAAGCGGCCATTCCGGCTAGCGCCCGCTTTGCCATCGGCAGCATCGGCGGGTTCCGCGACTACGCGGAGCTGAAACGCGGCCAGCCGACCAGCGCGCCTGCCCGGCGCCTCCTCGGCCAGGTGATGAACTACACCTCGGGGACGACTGGTCGACCGAAGGGCGTGCGGCGTGCGTTACTGGGCACCGAGCCGAGCGACTCGAACCTGGGTGCGGCGCTCGAAGGCTACGGCGTCAGGCGCGACGAGCGCGACGACGTCCACTTGCTGGCTTGCCCGTGGTACCACACGGCGCCGCTGGTCATGTCCATCCCGTCGGTCCATCTCGGGCACACGCTGGTCATCATGGACCGCTTCGATCCCGAGCGCGCGCTGCAGCTGATCGAGCGGTATCGGGTCACGATCACCCACATGGTGCCGACGCAGTTCGTGCGCTTGCTGGCGCTGCCCGACGAGGTGAAGCAGCGGTACGACATCTCCTCGCTGCGCCACGTGATCCACGGTGCAGCGCCATGTCCGCCCGAAGTCAAGCGACGCATGATCGAGTGGTGGGGCCCTGTTCTGGACGAGTACTACAACTCGACCGAGGGCGTTGGCGGCACAATTATTTTCTCGGACGAGTGGCTGCGTAAACCGGGTTCGGTCGGCAAGGCGCGCGGCGACAACGAGATTGTGATCATGGACGAGGACGGCAACCTGCTGCCAGTCGGCCAGATCGGAACGGTGTACAGCATCGCCCGCGGCGGCTTGGAGTACTACAAGGACCCGGACAAGACCGCGCGGGCCAAGAGCGGCAAATACGCGACGGTCGGCGACGTCGGCTACCTCGACGAGGACGGCTACCTGTACCTGTGCGATCGCAAAGTCGACATGATCATCTCCGGCGGCGTCAACATCTACCCGGCCGAGGTCGAGCACGAGCTCATCAACCATCCCAAGGTCGGCGATGTAGCGGTATTCGGCGTGCCGAACGACGAATGGGGCGAAGAAGTCAAAGCTGTCGTCGAGCCCGCCCCGGGCGTATCCCCAAACGATGCCCTGGTGGCCGAGCTGCTGGAGTTCCTGCAGGGACGCATCGCCCGCTACAAGCTGCCGCGCTCGATCGATTTTCTGAGTGAGCTGCCGCGCGATCCGAGCGGGAAGCTCTACAAACGCAAGCTGCGCGAGCCGTACTGGGCAGGGCGGGCGCGGGCGATCTGACATGCGTCATCCCGAGGAGGTACGACGAGGGATCTCACGTACGGACCGCCAAGCACGAGATCCCTCGCAGGCTCGGGATGACACACGGATGAGGATCCCTCGCAGGCTCGGGATGACACTCGGAGGCCGGCGTGAGTAAGGTCTTTGGATCTCCCGAGGACGCGATCGCGGACCTGCCAGATGGTGCGAGCATCGCCGTCTCGGGCTTTGGGCTGAGCTCGGGCGTGCCGACCAGCCTCCTGCTGGCGGCGGCGGAGCACAAGGCCCGCAACCTGACGCTGGTCGCCAACGGCGTCGGTGGGCCGGCGGGCAAGATGATCGAGAACGGCCAGGTCTCGCGGCTGATCGTGTCGTTCGTGCAGCGGCCGAACGTCGAATCGGCGGCCGGGCAGCGGGTCAGCTCGGGCGAGATCGCGTTCGAGATGGTGCCGCAGGGCACCCTGGTCGAACGCTTGCGCGCGGGCGGCGCTGGAATCGCTGGCGTCTACACCCCGACCGGTTTCGGCACCCCTATCGCCGAGGGCAAAGAGGTGCGCGAGTTCGACGGCAAGTCGTACCTGTTCGAGCGCGCGATCAAGGTCGACTACGCCTTCGTGACGGCGTATCGCGCCGACCCACTCGGCAACCTCGAGTTCCACGGCAGCAGTCAGCACTTCAATCCCAGCTTTGCCAAAGCTGCTCGTGTGGCCATCGCCGAGGTAGATGAGATCGTCGAAGTCGGAGAGATTCCGCCCGATCGGGTCGGCCTGGCGGGCTCGTTCGTGGCGCGCGTGGTCAAACGCACGGTGCCCATGTCGACGCACTCGGTTGGCCGCTATCGCCGCCCATCCGATGCGGCACGCGAGTACAACGGCAAACTGGCCTGGACGCGCGCGCAGATGGCGGAGCGGGCCGCGGCGCTGTTGCCCGACGACAGCTTCGTCAACCTCGGGCTGGGCATCCCGACGCTGGTGTCGAACTATCTCGGCGGGCGCAACATCCGGCTGCACGGCGAAAACGGCATCCTGGGCTACGGCGGGATCGTCGAGGGCGCCGAAGTCGATTCGTACGTGATCGACGCCGGTGGCAACTTCGTATCGTCGCCGCCCGGGACGGCTTACTTCGACAGCGTGAGTGCGTTCGAGATGGTGCGCTCGGGCAAGATCAATGTGGTCTGCCTGGGCGCCTACCAGGTCGACCAGGCGGGCAACGTGGCCAACTGGAGCACGCCTGAGATCGTGGGTGGCGGCATCGGCGGGGCGATGGACATGGTCGCAGGTGGGGCCACGGTCGTGGTGCTCATGGAGCACCGCGACAGTAAAGACCGCGCCAAGCTGGTGCGACGCTGCACGTACCCGCTCACTGGCGTCGCGTGCGTGAATATCGTGGTCACCGACCTGGCAGTGCTGCGCCGCGCCGCCGAGGGGTTCGTGCTCGAAGACGTCGCGCCAGGCTTCACCGCCGAGGAGGTCATCGCGCTCACCGAGATGGACGTGCTGGCGCCAGCCTGAGGTAGTCGCTGGCAAACAGCGCCTGCTGCTCGGCGTCAGCGCAGGTGATCCGCACGTAGTTCACGCCCCACGATTCGAGCTGCGCCAATCGCTCGGCAAGGGTGTCGGCTGGCTCGAAGGAAGCGCCCCCGACGATCGTGATCTTGCGGCTTCGTGGCCAGTCGGGCCGCGCCCGAGCTTCCTCGATGACGGGACGAACGTCGCCGCGCGAGAGCAAGACCCAGCCGCTGGCCATCTTCGCGACCAGTGCTTGGGTGGCGGGCGAGTTGCCGCCAATCCAGATGGGCGGATGCGGGCGCCGATACGGCGGAGGGTTTCATTCGATCGCGAGCGCGCGCTGAACTTTCTCGGGCGTGATCGGCAGCTCGGTGACGCGGGCGCCGCACGCGGCCCGAACGGCCTTGGCGATCGCGGCCGGGCCCGGGATCACCGGCGGCTCGCCGACGCCGCGCGCGCCAAAGACGCCCTGCTCGGATGGCACCTCGACGATCACCGCGTCGATCTGCGGCGACTGGGCAGCGTTCGGCACCGCGCAGTCGAGGAATGACGTCGCTAGCGGCGTGCCCTGCTCATCGTAGGGAATGGTCTCGAACAGTCCCCAGCCGACCGCTTGCACCACCGCACCCATCATCTGCCCCTCGACGTTGGCGGGGGTGAGGGCTTTGCCGACGTCCTGGATCGCAACGTACCGCCGTGGTGTCACCTTGCCCGTTTCGGGGTCACATGTACGCGCGCAATGTGGACGGCGAAGCCCGGCGCCTGCTGATCGACCACCGATTGGCCGCGTCCCTGGACCGCTGGATGCTTGCCCCCGAACGAGGTGGACATCCGATAGATCTGCGGCAAGCCCACCGATTTATCGGGTACGCCGCGCACGCGCAACTCGCCATCGACACCCGGTAGTTCGCGCGCCACGTCCGTGGCTATCGCGACGATGCGCGCAGCGGCGTATGGGCTGAGCACCAGGCGCGCGTGCAGCATTCCCGGAAGGGGCAGGTCGGCGGCGAAGCGCAGTTTGCCAGTTAGCCGTTCGGGCGCATCGCTGCGTTTGGTGCGCCGGCCGACGTACTTGAGGGTTCCACCGTTTGCAAGACTCATGGACAACTATGCGCTAACCTCCGAAGAGGATATGCTCACGTCTCAGGGGACGCGGACTGGACTGATGACGAAGTCCGTAAACCAGGCGCTCCGATCGGAGACTCTCATATGAGCGCGGTGAACGTCAAACAGGCATCGACCGCGGTCGGGCGTGTAGGTGCCGCCCCAACCATCACCGCCCGTAAGTCGACGGTGTGGGAGCAGATCTGGCGCGATCGGTTCATGCTCGTGCTGATCGCGCCGGGGGTCCTCTACTTCATCCTGTTCCACTACCTGCCCTTGTTGGGCAACATCATCGCGTTCCAGGACTACCTGCCATTCCTGGGTTTCCAGGATAGCCCGTTTATCGGCCTGGCGAACTTCCAGGCGATGCTCTCGGATGGCGCCTTCTGGCAGGCAGTCGCGAACACCATCACGATTTCGCTGCTGCAGATCATCTTCTACTTTCCCGCGCCAATTGCACTCGCGCTGATGCTGCACGGCGTCATCAGCACCAAAGTCCGCCGCATCATCCAGAGCACGGTCTATCTGCCGCACTTCATCTCATGGGTCATCGTCGTTTCGATCTGGCAGCAAGTGCTCGGTGGGTCGGGCGTCTTCGTGCATGTGCTGCGCGATCTCGGTTTGCCAGCCCTCAACGTGATGACCGAACCGGCGTTGTTCAAGCCGCTGGTCGTGCTGCAGCTGATGTGGAAGGAGACCGGCTGGGCCACGATCATCTACCTCGCGGCACTGCTGAACATCGAGACCGCGCTCTATGAGGCGGCGGTCGTCGACGGCGCCGGGCGCTGGCAGCGGCTGTGGAACATAACCGTCCCGGGCATCATGGGCGTGACCGTGCTGCTGTTGATCTTGCGCGTCGGTACGGTGCTCACGGTGGGCGGCGGCGGCGCTGCCGGTGGCTTCGAGCAGATCCTGCTCCAGCGCAACGCGGTTGGCCCGGGCGCGGCCGAAATCCTCGACACGTACGTGTACTTCAAGGGCATCGTCGGTGGGCAGTGGGGTATCACGGCCGCCGCGGGCTTGATCAAGGGCATCCTCGGCACCGTGCTGGTGATCGGGGCTAACAAGCTGGCGCGCAAGGCGGGCCAGGATGGGTTGTTCGCCTCATGATCGACACCAGTAGTCTCAGCGGCCGACCGGCCTGGCTCGAACAGGAAACGCTGTTCGAGAAGTCTGTCAAGGTCGGCGTCTTCGCCGTCATTCTGTTCGTCATCATCTATCCGTTCTTTAGCGTGGTCGCGACCAGCCTGGCCAGCGACCAAGACGTGATCAAGAACGGTGGTCTGGTCATCTGGCCCGAGCATCCAACGTGGAACTCGTACCGCACGATCTTCGCCGGTGGTGTGGTAACTCGCGCGGCCATGGTGAGTTTTGGAATCACCGTCGTTGGCACGTTGCTGAGCATGGCCCTGACCGTGGGTATGGCCTATGGCTTGTCGCGCAAGATCATCGGCGGCAAGTGGATTCTCGTGCTCGCGTTGACAACGCTGCTGTTTACGCCCGGCATCATTCCGAATTACCTGGCCGTGAAGCAGTACGGCTTGTTGAATTCGTACGCCTCGTTGATTCTGCCTGTGGTAATCAGTGCGTTCAACCTGGTCGTGCTACGGCAGTTCTTCATGGGGATTCCGACGGAGTTGATCGACAGCGCCAAGATCGATGGCGCCAATGACTTCGATGTGTTGTTGAAGATTGTTTTGCCGCTGTCCAAAGCGGTGCTGGCCGTGATCGCGTTGTTCTACGCCGTCAACACGTACTGGAATGCCTTCTTCAACGCGCTGCTGTACCTGAACGACAGCTCGATGTGGCCGCTGCAGCTGGTGCTGCGGCTGTACGTCGTGCAAGGTGCACCGCTGCCCACGGCGGGCGAGGCGCTGGATTCGGTGCCGCCACTGCAGTCGCTGCAGATGGCCGTGGTCGTCACGGCGCTGGTGCCGATCCTGCTCGTCTATCCGTTCCTGCAGCGGTACTTCACCAGCGGTGTGCTCAGCGGAGCGATCAAAGGCTGAGCCGCTCAATCTAAGAGGCGTTTTCGGAAGATTTGCGTTTCAGCGTTCCCGCGCTCGCTTCGGTCCGCGCTCACGATCTGGAAAATTTGCGTGACACCCGTGCCGCGCTCGCTTCGGTCCGCTCGGGCGCCGCTGGTCGCGTCGCCCGGACGCCCTTCGGGCTGCTCCCTGCGCTCCCGCTTGGCATACCCTTCAGAGCCGCGCCTTCGCTTCGCTGGGCAAGAGGCCATCCACGGTCGGACTGTAAGCATGATGCTGCGCTGGCAGGCACTGCTTGTTCCCTCTCCCTCTGGGAGAGGGCTAGGGTGAGGGCGAGCTAGAGGCGATAACCGGCTGCTGCTCGCCACGAGCATCCAAGCCGCGCGTGATGCGACGGCCGCCCCACCACGGAGCAAGTTCCCTGGCTGCCCTCCTGCCCAGCGGCATGGACGCGTGGCCGCGAAGGGTATGCCGAGCGGGAGCGCAGGGAGCAGCCCGAAGGGCGTCCGGGCGACGCGACCAGCGGCGCCCGAGCGGACCGAAGCGAGCGCGGCTACGAAGCGCGCAAATTTCCTAAATCGTAAGCGCGGACCGAAGCGAGCGGCCCACTCCCGAACGCAATTTCCTAAATTACGAATGACCGAGCAGGATCTCCAGAACCTCGGGGAGCGCCTTCTCGGCACGAGCTCGGATACCTTCAGCGCGGGCGCTCGAGAGCGGATGCTCGACGAGGATGTAGCGGTAATTGGGGAAGCCGCGCCGCCGGGCCATGCTCTCAGCGGTCTTGGCGAACGGCTCGGTACACAGGACCGCGGTCGGAGTGCCGAGCTTTTCGAGTTCCGTGGCGTTGTGCAAACTGCACCCCGTACACGACCCTCAATCCCCGATGGCCGTCACCACCAGATCGGATTTCGAAGCGAGCTCCTGCAACTGCTCCGGCTTGGCCAGCATGCCCGACTGACCCGCGGTCAGCATCGGCTCGCCGAGCTCAGCGCCATAGCGCTCTTGCAATAACGCGCCAATCTCCAGCACGAGCTCGCGCGCGTTGTGCTTCACGTTGTAGAGCAGCCCGACGCGCCTCCCGCGCAGGCCGCTCACCCGCGGCGCGATGCTGTTCAGCTCGACCTGCTTGGCTCCAGTTGGATCGAGCGTCGTTAGAGGCATGGGGTAGATCCTTCGCTCCGCTCAGGATGAGGCGTTGGACGTGATGAGGCGTTGGACGTCATGAGGCATTGGACGTGATGAGGCGTTGGACGTCATGAGGCGTTGGCCGGGTGATGAGGCGCTGGACGTCATGAGGCGTTGGCCGGGTGATGAGGCGTTGGACGTCATGAAGCGTTGGACGTCTTGATCTCGCGGGTGACCCAGTCACCCGGTGGCACGGCATACACCCAGGTCGGAATGATGGCGGTCAGCCCGCCGTTGCCGCCGCCGGCGACGACGACGAGGATGTCCTCGGGCACGCGCACCAGATACACGTAGTCTATGCCGTCGACGGTCCTCACAGTCGCTCGCGGCGGAGGTTGATTGACGCCCACCGGACGGCGAGTTTTCTCGAACAGATACTCCTTGACCTGCTGCTTCGACCAGCCATTGCGGCCGCCGATGATCTGGGCGTGCTCCGCGCCCATCACCAGCACGTAGGGTCCCGTGCCGCGCGCGAGCGGCATCACCTGCGCGATCGCGTCCAGGATGCCTTCGGCATCATCGTGCGACCGCTCGTCGACCGGGATCGGGCCGCGCGCGCCCACCACGGTCACCGTGCTCACGCCTGGCGCAAACCCACGCTCCTCCGACAACGGCTCCCACGGACTGGCTTCTTCGTCCTCGGCGATGCAAAAGCTGTACTTGCCGGGGTGGCCCTGGATGGCCATG
>WNGB01004945.1_pt1 | contig 20663 bp, 23 predicted proteins | sample 5400681 | NCBI WGS metagenome assembly WNGB01 (sample SAMN13153367, study PRJNA577476) | soil metagenome | isolation source: 115 cm soil or saprolite under grassland replicate 2 | place: USA:California | collected 2016-06-15
ATGGTGGCATTGAGCGCGAGCAGGTTGGTCTGGCCGGCGATCGCCTGGATGAGCCCGACCACTTCGCCGATGCGGGTGGCGGCCTCGCCCAGCTCCGACATGGTGCGCACGGTGCGGCGGGCATCCTTGACGGCACGGGTGGAGACCTCGGTCGAGCGATTGGCCTGGCCGGCGATCTCGCCGATCGAGGCGGCAAGCTCCTCGACCGCGCTGGCGGCGGCGGTGACGTTGCCGGAGGCGACCCCGACCCGCTCCCCGGCGGTGCGCGCTTCGGCGGTGACCTGGTCGGCGGCGCCGTGCAGCTGGGTGGAGGTGACTTCGAGCCGCGAGGCCGCCTCACGCACCTTGGCGAGCGCCTGATCGACCGAGGTCTCGAACCGCGTGATGGTGGCGGTGATCGCCTCGCCGCGGCTCTCGCGCTGGCGGTGGGCCAAGGCCTCGCTGGCGGCGAGCCGCTCGCGCTCGATCATGGTGTCGCGGAACACGATGACGGTGCGCGCCATGGCGCCGAGCTCGTCCTTGGCCTGGGTGGCCGGGATGCGCGCCGAGGTGTCGCCGGCGGCGAGCTGCGTCATCGCTTCCGACAGCCCGTTGAGCGGGCGCGTGATGCTGCGCCCGATCCACCAGCTGAACCCAAGCCCGATCACCACCGCCGCAAGCCCCACCCACAGAGCCCGATCACCACCGCCGCAAGCCCCACCCACAGCATGGTGTTCCGGGTCCACTTCTGCGACGACGCCAGCAGGGCCGATGCCTCGCTCGTGCGCCCGCGCGCTGCCGCGATGATCTTGTCGGCGTCCGGCAGCATGCGCTGGCTCGCCTCATCGATGCCCGCGACCCACGGCTGCACCTTGGCGGATGCCTGCGCCCACTGCTCGAAGGTCTCCGCATAGGTCTTGATCTGACCCGCCAGCCGGTCCCGCACCGCCGGCTCGACATAGACCAAGGCGAAGATCCGATTGAAGTTGGCCACCTCCTCGGCGAATCGCTGGCGGACGAACTCGATCCGGTTCTGCCGATACTGCACCTCGTAGCGGCGCATCGTCAGCAGCGAGATCAGGAGCAGCTTGGCGTCGGCGGCCGCGACCTGGTCGAGGTCCTCGTTGATGATGCGCTCCACAACGGTGCCGGCGCGGGCGAGCTTTTCGTGCAGCCCTTCCGATTCCACGAAGCCGAGCACCTCCTGTTCGCGCACGAGATTGCTGAAGCTGCCTTTGAGCGCCTCGACCTTCTGGCGCAACGACGCGATGTCGGCGCGCTCGGCCGCACTGACCGACGCCTCGATGGTATCGAGGTGCGTCAATGCCGCGTCATGGGCGATGCCAAACTGGGTCACCAGATCGTACGACGGTTGGGTGGCGAATTCCCTGGCGCTCATCCGCACGCCGTTGAGCGAGCCTTTGAACTCAAGGCTGGCATCTGAAAGGCGGGCCGCCTCGCGAGCGGTCTTGAAGGCGGCGTCGACTTCGGTCTCGCCCGACCGGAACGCGATGCCGTTGGCGATGAACCCGATCACCGGGATGATCACGATGGCGATGATCCGCGACCGGACCGAGATTCGGGAGGTAAGCTGGCCCGGGGAAAGGGCCGGTGGCAAAAGCGGCATGGGCTGGCACCGCGGTGGCAATGGACATGGAGCCGCCAGCGCGGCCGTCCCGCAACCAGCCGCGCGCGCACCGGGGATATATTGCGGTGAAGAAGCCGCTAAATGGTTAATGGAATAGCAAACCATGCATAAGAACATGGTGTGCCGATAAATATCTCATCCTCGGGTGGCATTGTGCAGTGCACAGTCGGGGATTCGGCTGCCGGAGGGCCACGATGCTGCCCAAAGCGGACTGTCACGGGGCCGGGCTCAAGGTCATCGTGCTCGCGCACGAGGCCATGTTGGCGGCGGAAGCACTGCTGAGCGATGCCACGGCGGCGGTGCGGGGCCGCGTCAGCGTCGGTGAGCACACGCTCGAGCGCATGTTCGAGCGCGAGCAGCGCGCCACCCATGGCCTCGCCTGGCTCGCAACCACCGTGGAGGCGATCCGCCAGTTGTCGGCCTACGCCGAACGGCTGCACGCGGCTGGCGGCTTTGGCGAGATCGAACAGCTCCTGGTCGGGATCGGGCTCGGCGAGTATCTGGCCCAGATCGTCGGCGGTATCCCCATGAGCCAAAGCGAGATCGTGCGCCCGGCCGACCTCGGGCTGTCGATGGCGGCGGTCGCCGGCCGCATGGCAGGACCGCTCGACGGTCTCATGGCCTCCAATCCCGAACGTTGCGCGCGCCTGGTTGCGCTCATGGGCCAGCAGCTGGGCCTTCAGCGCGAGGCCACGACCGGTGACCGCAATCTCGACGAGACGCTCGACTCGATCCGCGCCGAGATGCGCAGCTTCGCCGACAGCGAAATCGCCCCACACGCGCAGTCCTGGCACCTCTCGAACAGCATGATCCCGCTCGCCCTCATCGCGCAGATGGCTGAACTCGGCGTGTTCGGGCTCACCATCCCCGACGCCTACGGCGGCATGGCCCTGGGCAAGGAGGCGATGTGCGTCGTGGCCGAGGAGCTCTCGCGCGGCTACATCGGCGCCGGCTCGCTCGCCACCCGTTCGGAGATCGCGGCCGAGCTGATCCTGATGCACGGCACCGACGCGCAGAAGCGCACCTGGTTGCCGCGGATCGCCACCGGCGAGGTGCTGCCGACCGCGGTGTTCACCGAGCCGGACGCCGGCTCCGACCTCGCATCGCTCAAGACCCGCGCGGTGCGCCACGGCGACACCTACAAGGTCTACGGCAGCAAGACCTGGATCACGCACGCGGCGCGCGCCGACCTGATGACGCTCCTGGTGCGCACCAATCCCAAGGACTTGAGCCACCGCGGCCTCTCGATGCTGCTGGCCGAGAAGCCGCGCGGCACCGACGCGGAGCCGTTTCCGGTGCGCGGCATGTCGGGCACCGAGATCGACGTGCTCGGCTATCGCGGCATGAAGGAATACGAGATCGCGTTCGACGGCTTCGAGGTGCCGGCGTCCGGACTGCTCGGCGGCGTCGAGGGGCTCGGCTTCCGGCAACTGATGGCGACCTTCGAGTCGTCGCGCATCCAGACCGCGGCGCGCGCCGTTGGCGTCGCGCAGGCGGCGCTGGAGCAGGCGTTGCGCTACGCGCACGAACGCCGGCAGTTCGGGAAGCCGCTCGCCGATTTCCCACGCGTCGCCGATAAGCTCGCCATGATGGCGGCCGAGATCATGATGGCGCGGCAGCTCACCTATTTCGCCGCGCGGCAGAAGGACTCCGGCGCCCGCTGCGATCTCGAGGCCGGCATGGCGAAGCTGCTCGCCGCACGCGTCGCCTGGGCCGCCGCCGACAATGCGGTGCAGATCCACGGCGGCAATGGCTTCGCGCTCGACTTCCCGGTGTCGCGCCTCCTGTGCGATGCACGCATCCTCTCGATCTTCGAGGGCGCGTCCGAGATTCAGGCGCAGGTGATCGCGAGGCGATTGCTCGAGGGAAGCAACTGAATCGAACCCTCCGGCGTTTGATCCTAATCAATGGCGCACCAGCGGCGTCGCGCCAGCATGGATTGTTCGAATGTGGAGGTATTTATGGCGAACGTGCTGGTCCGGCAGGGCGATTGGGTCGTGGTTTGCGACGGCAAGAAGGCATTGGTGCTGGAAAACATCGGCGACACCAAGTTCCTCAATCTCAAGACGCGTGAGGTCCACGAGCACCCGGATCAGAAGACGCACGAGCTCGGAACCGACGCGCCCGGGCGATCCTTCAGCTCGGTCGGCAACGGGCGCAGCGCCATGGAGCAGACCGACTGGCACGACCAGGAGGAGCAGCGCTTTCTTCACAAGCTCGCCGGGCACCTCGACGCCGAGATCAATGCCGGCAACGCCAAGGCGCTGATCATGGTGGCGCCGCCGCGCGCGCTCGGCGTGCTGCGCCAGGCCTATTCGCCCAACCTGCGCAACGCGCTGCGCGCCGAGATCGACAAGGACTTCGTCAAGCTGCCGGTGCACGAGATCGAGCGGCACCTGGCGGCGTGAGGGCTCCCAGTGACTTGACTCATCTCTCCACCGTCATGGCCGGCCTTGTGCCGGGCATCCACGCCTTTCTTTATAGCCGCGGGCAAGACGTGGATGGCCGGGACAAGCCGGCCATCACGACCGAGAGAGCGGCGTGAGCATCTCGTTCAATCTGGCCTGATGTTGGCAGCCCGGATCACTTTCGCCCACTTCTCGGTTTCATCCACGATCAGCTCGCCGAAATCGGCGGGCGAGCCAGGCAGCGCGGCGCCCCCCATGTCGATGAACCGCGCTTTGATCTTTGGGTCCGAGAGCCCGGCGTTGATCTCCCTGTTGAGCTTCTCGATGATCTGGACCGGCGTGTTTCTGGGCGCGCAGATGCCGAGCCACGAGCTTGCCTCATAGCCGGGCACGAACTCGGCCACCGGCGGCAAGTCCGGCAGTATCTGCACGCGCGTCGTGCTGGTCACTCCCAGCGCCCGCAGCCTGCCGGCCCTGACGTACTCGATCGACGCGGGGGTGGGGACAAAAATGACGTCTACCTGTCCACTCAGCATATCGACCAGAGCAGGTCCTCCGCCGCGATAAGGAACTGCAACCAAGTTGACCCCGGCCATCATCTTGAAGAGCTCGCCGAACACATGGCTCGAGCTGCCGACGCCGGCTGTTGCCATACTGATCTTGCCGGGATTGGCTTTGGCATAAGCGAGGAACTCGGGAACGGTCTTTGCCGGAAATGATGGATGCACGGCGATGACATTGGGCACGCGGACCACATTGGCAACGGGCGCGATATCGCGGATGAAATTGAAGTTGAGCTTGTCGTAGAGCGCAGCGTTGAACGTCGCCGACACATCGATCATGAGAAGCGTGTAGCCGTCAGGGAGTGCCCGCACGACCGCTTCGGTGCCGAGAGTGGTGCCGGCGCCGGGTCTATTTTCGATGACGAATTGCTGGCCGAGCCGTTCAGACAGCCACTGACCCATCAGGCGCGCGATGATGTCGACTGTGCCGGCCGGCGCGAGCGGCACGATGATGCGCACGGGCCGCGTCGGATAGGCTTGCGCCCAAGCGACGCGGGAGACGGCCGGGAGCGCGGCAGCGCCCGCGGCCAGACGTAGAAGTCGACGGCGGCTACAAAATGCAGCTTGCAGATGGTTTTGCATGCTTGCCTCCTGTTGACCGAACACCTTCCGGCGGTCACCGGACCTGGGCCGTCAAAACATGAGTTTCTTCGGGGTAGGTGACCCCATCGCCATCGGCGTAGCGTTGCAACTGCTTCGTGACGCTCGCGCCAATTTGCTTGCGCGCCTCCGGATCCGCAGCAGCGATGAATGGCGCGACCGGTGTTCCGGCCAAATGATCGAGGATGAAACGGTCCAGACGCGGCAGGTGAATATCGAGCCGATTGATGCGAACCTCCACGTCGGAAAAACCAGCTTCTGTTGTGAGACACTGCAGCTCGTTCTTGGCCGGAACTTGTCGGGAAGCGCAAAACTTCGTCGCTGCTGCATCGCCAACGAATCGAGCGAGCGCTTCGCCGACCGCGGTGTTGTAGAGCCCCTTACTATTCCAGACGCTGAGCGCAATGCGGCCGCCTCGAGCGAGAACGCGCCGTATCTCGCGCAGCGCGAGCGGCTTGTCAGGGAAAAATTGCAGGCCCTGCTGGCAGAGCACCGCATCGAAGCTCGCATCCGGCAGTTGAAGATCGAGCGCGTTGCCCTCGAGCCATTGAATGGACGCACCGGCACCAGTTGGCAGCGTCCGAGCCACCGCGATCATGCCGGGATTCAAATCGACGCCAACCACGTGGCCGTCGGCTCCCACGCGTTCCGCCGCGACGCGCGCCACTACGCCAGTTCCGCAAGCAAGGTCCAGGACGCGTTCCCCTGCCGAAAGGTCGGCGGCATCGACCAGCAAAGGGGCCCACGGGCCAAGGATGCAGCGAGCGACCACCTTCTCGTATCGTTCAGCCGCATCGCGGCTGAGGTGCCACTGCTCGTGCTTGTTCATTTTGGATTCCAGCCGAGCTTGCGGGAAATCCGCGCCGCGGTCTGCGTCACTGCCTTGATCTGCGCCTGCGACGGTGAGGCCGGGATGTATTGAATGGAGCCGGCGATGGCGACGGCGCCCGCGTAGGCACCGGTATAATTGAACAGGGGGGCGGCAAGACCGTTCACGCCTTGCAAGACCCGGTTTGGTGCCGTCGCCCAACCGCGAGTCCTCACTTGAGCGATCGCACGCCGCAACGCATTCGGCATGCAGATCGTATGGGGCGTCCAGGGTTTGAGCGGTCCCGCAAGGCAGTGCTCCATGAGGCGTTCAGGACCGAAGGCCAACGCCACATTGCCGTGCGCGCTCGCGTGCAGGTCGAGCACGGTGCCGGGTTGTGTTCCAAAATTGACGATGGCGTTCCCCTGCAATACCTCCAGAACGACGACCTGGCTTTCGATCAGCGCAGACAATGTGACGGGCTGTCCGGTCTCCTCGCGCAGGTGCACCATGTCGTCGCGGGCAACAGCAAGAACGTCGAAGCGCTCTCGCAAGCGCTCACCTAGAATGAACAGCTTGATCCCCGCCGCGTAACGCATCGTGGACGGCTCCTGATGAACGAAGCCGTGCAGCATGAGAGCCTGAAGATGGCGGTAGACCGTCGCTTTGGACGACGCGAATTCGCGCGCAAGCTCGGAGATTCCGAGTGGTTCCTTTGCGCTCGCGAGGCGCTCCAGCAAGCTCAATGAGAGGTCGACGGTAGCGGTTGCCGGCCCCGGCTTGTCGCGCTGAAGAGGCGTGACTTTGGCCATGTTTCATTATTTGAAACGGCGTTTCAACAAAGCTACGTGCGAAAGCGCAGGGTGTCAATATCCCTTGAATACACGACGACCGGGCGGATTCAGGTGAAGGGAAGGCGCGCCAGTTGGCCGATAGCGGCGCGAACGTTCACGCCGCCTTCACGGGCTGCTTCAACAGCTTCCCGACATTGCCGGACAGGATCGCCTCGCCGTCCTTGCCCATGGCGCGCAGCTCCTGCACGAAATCGCGCACCGCCGAGCGCGCGCGGATCTCCTGCGGATAGTCGGTCGCGAACACGATGCGGTCGGAGGGGATCTCGACCAGCGCGGTCTTGACCGAGCTCGCGGCGCCGGCGAAGCCCGCGGTGTCGAACACCATGTTGTGGTTGAGGTAGTCGTCGAAATCGCGCTTCGGGTTCATGCCGTGGCGGGCGTTGCCCTTGGTGCCCCAGAAATCCTTGTCCTGATAGCTGCGGATGCGGCCGAGCATCGAGGCGATGCCGCCCGACAGATGCGCCATGTGCACGGTGAGATTGGGGTGGCGGTCGAACACGCCGGAATTGATCAGCCGGATCGTCGCCATGATCAGCGAGAACTCGCGGCCGACCGAGCGCGCGGTGTCGAAGCCGTCGAACTGCTGGGAGAAGTTGAGCTTGAGCGCCGGGTGGACGAACACGAACATCCCGAGCTTCTCGGCCTCGGTCCAGAACGGCTCGTATTTCGGATTGTCGAGAAAGAGCCCGTCGGTCTCCGAGGTGATCACCACACCCTGGAAGCCGAGCTCGTGCTTGCAGCGGTTGAGCTCCTTCATGGCGTCGGCGCCGCCGTGCGGGTGCGCGTGCGCGGCGCCGATGAAGCGGCCCGGATAGTCGCGCTCGGCCTTCTTGGCCTTGTCGTTGACGAAGCGCGAGGTCTCGAGATCGGCGCACATGCCCTGCGCGCTGGTGAGCCAGGCGGCGTCGATGCCCGACTCGTCCATCATCTTCACGTGCTCGTCGAGATCATAGAGCAGCTTGTGGATGGTGTAGCTCGGCGCGCCCTGCGCGTCATAGTGCAGGATCAGGCGCTCGCCCGGGTCCTCCTTGATCAGCTCGCGCGGCGTGAAGTGATGCTGGAAATCGACGATCATCGTGCGGGTCCCTTGTCTGGCGTCGCTTCCCATAAAAGACGTGGATGGCCGGGACAAGTCCGGCCGTCGCATCGCCGCCACTGCACAATTGCACCAAGCGCCTAGGTGGACGGCCGGCACTTGCAGATCGCGCGAGAATGACTATTTCACTGCTGGTAAATGAGGCTTGCGATCGATGGAGTTGGAGCGAAGGAAAGCAAGTGCGGGCGCCCTTGGGCAGAACTGCGCCCGCGTGGCCGCTGGAAACAGTCCCGACGCTCCAGCCGGGAGTACGCTGGCACCACTCAGTTTTGACAAAACGAACCCACCGGAAGAAAAAGTCAAATGATATCAGTGGGCCCTCTGCTGCCGCTCCGTTGGGCCCAGCACTTTCAGGGCGCGGGCGACCGCGGTGTCGAGCGGCGTATGCGGGACCTCGCCGATCGCGGCCTTGAGCTTGTCGCCGGCGATCCGGTGCGGGACCTTCCAAAGGTAGGCCAATTCGGAGAGCTCGCGCGGAAGCGGCACGACTGGCGACAGCAGATGGATGAGCCACCACGACATCTTCTTCATCCGGATGTCGTGGCTCTGCCGTCCGACCGCGCGCGCGATCGCGCCGACCAGTTCGCGCCCGGTCACCGCGTGGCCCGGAAACCCGAACGTCTCGAACATGCCGAGCTGGTCGCGCTTGGCGGCGAGCTGCACCGTCCCCGCGACGAGGTCGGGCACATAGGCCCACTCGTGCGCGACATCGAGCGGGCCCGGATAGGTGACCTCGGCGCGGGTGACGTCCTTGGCGATCACGAGGTCGAACCAGGAGCCACGCCCGCTGCCGAAGAAGTCGCCGGCACGCAGGATGATGGCGCGCATGCCGCGATCGGAGGCTTCGCGCATGCGCTGCTCGATCTCGACCCGGATCTCGCCCTTGCGCGACGTCGGCTGCATCGGCGTCGACTCGTCGATGACCTCCGGCATGGGCTTGCCGTAGTTGAAGAGGTTGCCGGGAAACATCAGCGTCGCGCCCGCGGTCTCGGCCGCCTCGATCGCCGCATAGGCGTGCGGGAGCGCCATGCGGCGCCAAGTCTTGAGCGGCGGGTTGAGCGCGTGCAGCACGATGTCCTTGCCGCGCGCGGCCTCGATTGCGACCAGCCGATCAATCGTTTCGACCACCTTGGTGCCGGGCGGTGCGCGGTGCGCTGCGCCGGGCCGCACCAGGCTCGTCACCTGCCATCCGGCTTTGCGGAACGCCTCAGCGGCGGCGTAGCCGAACCGCCCGGCCGCGCCGAGCACCAGGATGCGCTGGCTCATGCCGGCCTCGCATGGGCGGCGCGCAGCGCCTGGTCGAGGTCGCCGAACAGATCGTCGGGGTCTTCGAGCCCGACCGACAGCCGCAACAGATCGGGCGGGCATGGGGAGCCCGGTCCTTCGACCGAGGCGCGGTGCTCGATCAGGCTTTCGACCCCGCCGAGCGAGGTCGCCCGCTTCCACAGATCGACATTGGCGGCGGTGGCGATGGCGGCCGCCTCGCCGCCTTTGATCCGGATCGACAGCATGGCGCCGAAGCCGCTCATCTGCCGTTTCGCGACGGCGTGCCCTGGATGCGACGGCAGACCCGGATAGAGCACGCCCGCGACCTGCGGGTGGCTGGCGAAGCGCTCCGCCAGCACGGCTGCGCTCGCCGCGGCCGTCCGGACGCGTACGTCAAGCGTACGCAGCCCACGCTGGAGCAGCCACGCCTCGAACGGCCCCAGGATTGCGCCGTGCTGGATGCGCACGCTCTTGATGCGCTCCCAGAGCTCGGAAGAACGCGCGGCCGCGAGCACGCCCGCGATCACGTCGGAGTGGCCGTTGAGATATTTCGAGGCCGAGTGCATCACGATATCGGCGCCGAGCGTAAGCGGCTGCGTGTACACCGGCGTCGCCACCGTTGAATCGACCGCCAGCATTGCGCCGGCCGCGTGCGCGATCTCGGCGACGCCAGTGATGTCGCTGATGGTCCAGAGCGGATTGCCCGGCGTCTCGATGTAGACGAGCGCGGTGCCGCGCGTCACCGCGGCGCGCACCGCCTCGAGGTTGGTCGTGTCGACGAAATCGACCTGATGGCCGAAGCGCGCGGCCTCGTTCAGAAGCCAGTGCCGGAACGCCCAGTACATCACCTGCGAGGCGACGATGCGCGAGCGCTCGGGCAGCGCGAGCACCACCGCGGTCGCCGCCGCCATGCCGGAGGCAAAGAGCGTCGCCTCCTGCGCCTCTTCAAGCGCCGCGATCACGGCTTCGGTCTGGCGCACGGTGGCGTTGTCGGGACGGCCATAGGCATAGCCCGCGCGATACTGGTTGTCGGCGTCGCGGATGAACGTCGTCGCGACGTGCAGCGGCGGCACCACCGCCTTGGTGGCGGGATCGACGGCGCCCAGGGCCTGCGCGGTGATGGTGCGGGGGTTCCAGCGGTTGTCGCTCATTGCATTCTCCGGGACGGCACATCACATCAAAGCACGGCGGGGCGCAAAACCCGAGCGGGTGTGACGCCATGGCCTCACGCCCTGCGGGGTGCTAAGACGAGCTGCCCATGGCTGAATTCATGCCCTATATCGCCGTTCCGCTCGCCATCCTCGCGGTCGGGGTCGTGCTTGTGCTCGGCTTGGCCAATATGATGCGCGGGGGCTCGCCGCATACATCGCAGAAGCTGATGCGTCTGCGCGTGCTGCTGCAGTTCATCGCGATCGTGGTGATCATGGCGACGATCTGGATCGCGGGACCCAAATAGACGAGCCAAGTGGACGGATCACGCAAGGCCAACCCATGGTCGTCCTCAATCGGATCTATACGCGCAGCGGCGACGACGGCACCACCGCGCTCGGCACCGGCGAGCGGCGCAAGAAATACGATCTGCGCATCGAGGCCTACGGCACGCTCGACGAGGTCAACGCAGTCATCGGCGTCGCCCGCCTCCATGTGGCGGGGAACCAGGCCTTCGACGCGGTGCTGGGGCGCATCCAGAACGACCTGTTCGACGTCGAGGCCGACCTCTGCATGCCCTCCGAGCGGGGCAAGGGCCCGGGTGGCGCGCGGCTCGCCGTGACCGACGCCCAGGTGAGCTGGATCGAAGGCGAGATCGACCGCCTCAATGCCAACCTCGCGCCGCTCAAGTCGTTCATCCTGCCGGGCGGGTCTCCCGCCGCCGCTTACCTGCATCTTGCCCGCACGGTCTGCCGCCGCGCCGAGCGGATCATGGTCGAGCTCAAGGACCAGCCGGGCGAGACCGTTACGCCGGCGGCGCTGAAATACGTCAATCGCCTCTCCGATTTCCTGTTCGTCGCGAGCCGCGCCATGAACGACAACGGCGCCGCCGACGTGCTGTGGGTGCCGGGCCAGAACCGGTAAGGGTCGTGTCACGATGGTGCTGCCGCTCTACGACGACAACCCGTTCCGGCTGCCGCACCGCCCGCTCATCACCTGGGGCCTCATCGGCGCAAACTTCCTGGTCTTCTTCGCCGAACTCGGCGCCGGACCGCGCCTGGAGGAGATCGTTACGCACTTCGCCGTGGTCCCGGCGGCCTTCGTCGGCGATGGCGTCGTGCCCGATGCGTTGCCGCCGGTCGCCACGCTGTTCAGCTACATGTTCCTGCACGCCGACATCTGGCACATCCTCGGCAACATGATCTTCCTCTGGGTGTTCGGCGACAACGTCGAGGAGGCGCTCGGCCGCCTTCGCTTTCTGGCGTTCTATCTCGGCTGCGGCGCGCTCGCCGCGCTCGCGTTCATCGCCTCGGATGCCCACGCGGAGGTCCCGCTGATCGGCGCCTCGGGAGCGATCGCGGGCGTGGTCATCGGCTATGTGATGCTGCGCCCCTGCGCCAAGATCATGGTGCTGGTATCGGTCATCCCGTTGCGGCTGAGCGCCTATTGGGTGGTCGGCGCGTTCGCGATCATGCAGTTCATTAACCTGGGCTCGGCCTCCAAGAGCGACGTCGCCTATTGGTGCCATATCGGCGGCATGGCGGCGGGCGCCATCCTGCTGCTGTTGATGCGGCCGGACGGCGTGAAGCTGTTCGAGTGCATCCGCCCGGACCAGCTTCCGGTCGGGGCCGAACCGATGCCGGACGCCTCCCACCTGCCCGGAGCGCCCCACCACGGCGACCGAAGTTGACACCCGAATAGGCGCGCCAGTAGCTTGCCCCGCCTTCGGCGCCCGCCTGAGCGCCTGCCGTCCCGAGAGCGCATCGCATGAAGATCCTGGTCCCCGTCAAACGGGTGGTCGACAAAGACATCAAGATTCGCGTCAAGAGCGACAACACCGGCGTCGAGCTCGCCAACGTGAAGATGTCGATGAATCCGTTCGACGAGATCGCGGTCGAGGAAGCGCTGCGGCTCAAGGAGAAGGGCCAGGCGACCGAGGTCATTTGCGTGTCGATCGGGCCGCAGCAGGCGACCGAGACCATCCGCACCGGCCTCGCCATGGGCGCCGACCGCGGCATCCTGGTGAAAACCGACAAGCCGACCGAGCCGCTCACCGTCGCCAAGATCCTCAAAGCGATCGTGGACCAGGAGAAGCCGGGGCTCGTGATCATGGGCAAGCAGGCGATCGACGACGACTGCAACCAAACCGGCCAGATGCTGGCGGCGCTTACCGGCTGGCCGCAGGGCACGTTCGCCTCCAAGCTCGTGATCGAAGGCGACACCGTGCTGGTCACGCGCGAGGTCGACGGCGGCCTGCAAACGGTCAAGCTGAAAGGCCCGGCGATCGTCACCACCGATCTGCGCCTCAACGAGCCGCGCTACGCGAGCCTGCCCAACATCATGAAGGCGAAGAAGAAGCCGATCGACGAGAAGACGCCCGAGGCCTATGGGGTCGACGTGACGCCGAGGCTCGAAGTGCTCAAGACCATCGAGCCGGCGAGCCGCAAGGCCGGCGTCAAGGTGAAGAGCGTCGCCGAGCTGGTCGACAAGCTCAAGAACGAGGCCGGGGTACTCTGATGACCACGCTTCTGCTCGCCGAGCACGACAACAAGACGCTCAAGGACGCGACCAACAAGGCGCTGACCGCGGCCAAAGGGCTGGGCGGCGACGTGCATGTGCTGGTCGCCGGCCAGGGCTGCCGCGCCGTCGCTGAGGCCGCCGCCAAGCTCGACGGCGTCAAGAAGGTGCTGCTGGCCGACGGCGCCCTCTACGAGCACATGCTCGCGGAGCCCTTGGCGGCGCTGATCGTCTCGCTCGCGCCGGGCTATGACGCGATCGTGGCGGCGGCGACCACCACCGGCAAGAACGTGCTGCCGCGCGTCGCCGCGCTCATCGACGTCATGCAGATTTCCGACATCGTCAAGGTGATCGCACCCGACACCTTCGAGCGGCTGATCTACGCCGGCAACGCCGTGCAGCAGGTCCGCTCGAAGGACAAGACCAAGGTGATCACGGTGCGCACCGCGACCTTCCAGGCGACGGGCGAGGGCGGCTCGGCGCCGATCGAGGCGGCGGCGACGGCGGCCGATCCCGGCGTGTCGTCGTTTGTCGGCGAGGAGCTGTCGAAGTCCGACCGCCCGGAGCTGACCTCGGCCAAGATCATCGTCTCGGGCGGCCGCGCGATGCAGAGCCGGGAGAACTTCACCAAGTACATCGAGCCGGTCGCCGACAAGCTCGGCGCCGCCGTTGGTGCCTCGCGCGCCGCGGTCGACGCCGGCTATGCGCCCAACGACTGGCAGGTCGGCCAGACCGGCAAGGTGGTGGCGCCCGAGCTCTACGTCGCGGTCGGCATTTCGGGCGCGATCCAGCACCTCGCCGGCATGAAGGACTCCAAGGTGATTGTGGCCATCAACAAGGACGAGGAGGCGCCGATCTTCCAGGTGGCCGACTACGGCCTGGTGGCAGACCTCTACCAGGCGCTGCCGGAACTCACGCAGGAACTGGGAAAAATCAAGAAATAGCCGCCCCTGACGCGCCCCCGTGGCATCGCCCGGCGGATCGGCGTAAAAGATCGGCCGGCGGGGCAATGGCGGAGCGCCTGAAGGTCATGCGCACCGGGCAGCAAGCCAGACGGACACAATGGCAATCAACATCAAGAAAGTCGGCGTAATCGGCGCCGGTCAAATGGGTAGCGGCATCGCGCATGTCTGCGCGCTCGCGGGCTTCGACGTGAAGCTCAACGACGTCAACGCCGACCGCATCAAGGCCGGCATCGCCACCATCAATGGCAACATGGCGCGCCAGGTCCGCAAGAAGAGCATCAGCGAAGAGGACCGACAGAGCGCCCTCAAGCGCATCACCGCGGCGGACAGCTATGAGGCGTTCGGCGATTGCGACCTGGTCATCGAGGCGGCGACCGAGAAAGAGGACATCAAGCGCTCGATCTTCGGCAAGCTCTGCTCGTCGCTGAAGCCCGAGGCCGTCATCGGCAGCAACACGTCGTCGATCTCGATCACCCGGCTGGCGTCCTCGACCGACCGGCCGGAGCGCTTCATCGGCATCCACTTTATGAACCCGGTGCCGCTGATGGAGCTGGTCGAGCTGATCCGCGGCATCGCCACCGGCGATCCCACATTCGAAGCGACCAAGCAGTTCGTCGGCAAGCTCGGCAAGACCATTGCGGTGGCGGAAGACTTTCCGGCCTTCATCGTCAACCGCGTGCTGATGCCGATGATCAACGAGGCGATCTACACGCTCTACGAAGGGGTGGGCAACGTCGAGGGCATCGACACCGCCATGCGGCTCGGCGCGCACCATCCGATGGGGCCGCTCGAGCTCGCCGACTTTATCGGGCTCGATACCTGCCTCTCGGTGATGCAGGTGCTGCACGACGGGCTCGCCGATTCGAAGTACCGGCCGTGCCCGCTGCTGGTGAAATACGTCGAGGCCGGCTGGCTCGGCCGCAAGACGCAGCGCGGGTTCTACGACTACCGCGGCGCCAAGCCGGTGCCAACGCGGTAGTGCTACTGCGTGAGAAATGCAGCCACGAGCTGCGGCGCCCGTTGTTGCGCCCTCTCCCCTTGCACAGCGACTGGCACCAAATTCCTGACGCAGCAGAGTTAGTCGAGTCGATCTCTACGCGGCGGCCGGCGGCCTTTCGGCAAAGTCAGCCATCTGGTCGGCCAGCGCCTTCCTGAACGCCGGTCGCGCTTCGCAGCGCAGGCGATAAGCCTCGAGGATCGGCATCTGCGTGATCAGATCCGTGTGCCGCGGAATCCGCAACACGGTGGTCATCAGCAAGTCGGCCACGGTGAAGCGGCTTTCCAGATAGTCTCGGCCGTCGAGCCAATCGGACAGTGCGGTCAGCCGCGTTTGCGCGTCCTTGAGTGCCGCCGGCCGCCGCTCCTTGGCCCAGCTCTCGGTCGGGTGGAACAGGTCGATCGCGGTCAGGTTCTGGATCCGCGGCTCGATCGAATTGAGTGCCGCGAACATCCAGGCGGTCGCGCGGGCGCGGCTGTTGGCATCGGAGGGCATCAGCGCCTCCGAACGGTCGGCGATATGCAGGAGAATGGCGCCAGACTCGAACAGCACCAGCCCGTCCTCTTCGTAGACCGGCACCTGTCCGAACGGCTGCATGGCGCGGTAGCTTGCCGACGCCTGATCCTCCGGCCCGATCAGCCGTGCCTCGTAGGGCAATCCGGCTTCTTCCAAAGCCCACCGTACTCGCAAGTCGCGAACCAAGCCGCGTGCGAAGTCGGGGACCCAGCGAAATGCGCTCACCTTGATCTTGCTCATGGCGTCATCCTTTCTGTTTGGATCGCGTCATGCCGCGGCCGGCAGCGGCGGCGCGGTTGCCTGCCAGGCCGGCAAGGCGGACACGCGGCCGAACCATTCTCGGATGCGCGCGTATGGTGCCAGCGGGAAATCCGCTGCCTGCGCATGGAACAACGGCGCAGCGACCGAGAAGTCGGCGAGCGTGAAGTCATCCCCCGCGAGGTGACGGTGCTTCGACAGATGAGCGTCGAGCACCTGCGCCTCGCGATGGAACGCTGCCGTGGCCTTTTCTTCGACGGCGGCGTCGGGCGAGCCCCAGTTGAAGAAACTCTTCACCACCCGCTCGAACAGCAAGGGGTCGCACGCCTCCTTACCCCAATGCTGAAGCTGCCAGCTTTGCCAGCGCATGATGTCGGCGCGGGCGCGCGGGTCGTTCGGCCACAGCGTATTGGGCTTACTACTCGCGAGGTATTGCATGATCGCGGTCGACTCCCAGAGCACCACGCTGCCGTCGACCAGTGTCGGGGTACGGCCGGTGGGATTGAGCGCGAGATAGCCGGGCGAGCGCTGCTCGCCCTTGGCCACATCGACGGCCTGAAAGTCCAGCGGCAGGCCCAGATGGGCCGCAACGGCGCGGACCTTCCAGGTGTTTGGTGACGGCGGGATTCCATAGAGCTTCATGATCATTTCCCGTGTGACTGAGATTCAGTTCATCGCGCCGCTGCTGCGGCCGGCTCGCGCTCGTCCGCCGCCATGCAGGAGGTGTCCACCGGCGTCATCCAGCCGATCATGGCCCCGCCCGGCTCCTGCACGTAGGCGATGCGGCCGACTTGGGGGATGTCGAAGGGGCCTTTCATCACCTTGGCGCCGGCCGCCGTCGCCTTCTTCACGCGCGCGTCGATATTGTCGACCGCCAGGATCGAGACCCAGCGCTCCTCCATGCCTTTGTATTCGGCGCCGTCCATTGGGAAGATGCCGCCGACCGGCTTGTCGCCGACCTTCGCGACCCAATAGGTGCCCTTGCCGCCGACCATCGGCATGGCGTCGAACGCCCAGCCGACCGACTTGCTGTAGAAGGCCTTGGCCTTCTCCACGTCGTGGGTCATCAGCTCGTTCCAGCAGAAGCTTCCATGTGACATGTCCGTCCTCCTTCAAAGCAGTCAGATGTTTGGCGGGGTGTGAGAGTTACGTCTTCGCGGGTTCGGAAGCACAGCAGGCGTTCTCTCCCGCGACACGACGCGGTGCTGCATTGTTCGATCTTCATTCAGCATCGTCATCATCGTCCTCCAGGGTTGTGATCAGTCCCCACCCCTAGATTCTTTTGAGTGGCGCATGTCCTTGACGGCGAACCGGTACCACCCCGGATCAAGTCCGGGGCAAGCTTCGCCGGGACATGCGCTAAGCGACGTAGGCTTCGAGCTTGTCGAGCGCGCCGGTCCAGCCCTGCCCGTGGCGGTCGCGCGCAAGCTCGTCGAAGAACTGCTCATGGATCAGCGTCAGCAGCGTGCCGTCGCCGTCGGGCCTGAGCAGAATGGTCACCAGCGATTCCCGCTCCGGCGTGGTGCGCCACGCCCAGGTGAACACGAGCTTCTGGTCCGGCACCACCTCGCGATAGACGCCGCTGACGTCGTGGGTGTCGTCGGCGGTGTGCATGACGACCCGGAAGCGGCCGCCGACCCGCACGTCGGTCTCGGCGTTCACACTCATGACCCCTTGGGGTCCGAACCAGCCCGCTATTTTGGCCGGGTCGGTCCAGGCCGCGTAGACTTTCGCCGGCGGCGCATTGAGATGACGTTTGAGGGTGAGGCTGGGCTTGGCGGCGACGTTAGGTTGGGCGGGGGCGGGCATGATTCCTCCTCTACAAACGCAGCAAGGCGATCGAGCTGCTTGGTCCAGAAGCGCTCATAGCGATTGAGCCAGTTCATGGCGCTTTCCATGGGCGCGGCATTGAGCCGGCATGCCACGATGCGTCCGGTCTTGGTCCGCGCGACGAGACCGGCGTCGGACAGCACGTCGAGGTGCTTCATGACCGCCGGCAGCGACATCGGCAGCGGGCGGGCCAGTTCGCTCACCGACAGGCCCTGCTGCTCGCCGAGACGGGCAAGGATCGCCCGCCGCGTCGGGTCGGCGAGCGCTGCAAAGGTGCGGTCAAGGCCGCTGTCTTGAAACTTAACCATCTGGTTAAGTTTAGGTGCGCGCGCGACGGATGTCAACCCGCCATGCGCAAACGGGAGTGGGGGAGATGGATGCGTGACGGATTGGGAGCCGCGCGAGTCCGCCGGTAGCACGGCACCTTAGGGTTCCGTTAACTCTTACGTCTTGTTAACCGGCCGGCACTATCCTGCAGGCGGGACGTGTGCGGATGAGTGTCAGCGTCAAGAGATTCAATTGGACGCAACGGGCGACGGCGTTCCAGTACGCCGAAGCTTGGCGCGCACACCGCCGCAACATGACCCAGCAATTTCTCAGCGAAGGCTCCGCGCTGAGCGACCTCTTCCTCAGCGCGCAGACCAATCTTTCGACCGGGATGGCGGCGCTCGCCGCGCAGGCATCGATCACGCGGGCGCAGCAGGAAATCAAGGCGGCACGAGCGGAATTCGTCAAGCAGGCTCAGCTCGACCTATCAGTGTAGCAGCAGGGAGCCTTGCGAATGGACACGGCGCTCGCAACCGCCTTCATCCACGCCAAGACCGCGGAGATCCAGCTTGCGGTCGCGGCTAAGATGTTGCGCATGAACGCGCAGGCCGCAGCGTCCGCCGTCAAGATGATCGACGCGGCGCAGGAGAATATGGAACGCATGATCGACGTCGCCACCGGCATCGGCGAAAATCTCGACGTGAGCGTCTGAGGCGCGATACTTCAGACGTGAGCGTCTGAGGCGCGATACTTCAAATGCAAGCGATCGCGGCGACTCAGCGTTAACCGATCGTTTCAATCCAGCTCTAAACGGCCTGCGGCAGTCTCCCGCCCAAGGGAGACGTCGAGCATGGCCGCAAACGTCGGCCAGATTTCGCGCGCGCGGTCGCAGACCGCGTGGAACCAGGCGCAGGACTGGCAATCCAGCCCGTCGCGCCATGGCAACTTGTGACGTAGTCCGGCGCCGCCCGGCTCGCGCGCCACGATGCAAGACCCCGAGTACCTCGCCGAGGCCCAGAAGGTCTTTCAGGACACCGCGCCTACGCCGCGCCCAAGGACGTGATCGCTCGCGCGGCGGAGCTACTCTATGGCTCGGCGGAGCCGAAATAGCGGTGCTGCTGAGCTCTTTGGCCTGCCCAGCGCCGCGCTCACGAGCTTGATCGCATCCTCGCTCGCCCATTCGGCCGGGCCCGCCAGCGTGCCGATCTCGCAGCCGGCCGGATCGACCAGCAGCGTGGTCGGCATGCCGAAGGCGCGGCCGATCAGCTTCAGGTCCTGGAATACCTTGGCGTTGGCATCGGCGTAATAGCTGAGCCGCGTGACGCCGACCTCCTTGAGCCAGTTGAGCGGCTTGTCGGGGTCGCGGGTGTCGATGTTGATGGCGACGACCTCGAACTCAGGGCTGCCGAGCTTGGCCTGCAGCGCATCGAGCGCCGGCATTTCCTTGCGGCAGGGGATGCACCAGGTGGCCCACAGATTGAGGAGCACCGTGCGGCCATGCCAATCGGCAAGCTGGCGTTCGGCGCCGGCGGCGTCGCGGAAGGCGAGATTGGGGACCTTGAGCGGCTTGGTCGCGGCCGCCATCGCGGCGACTTCGCCCCGCGCCAATGGTGCAACGCGGCCGGCCGTCTCCACCGCCGGCCGGCAGGCGGGATCGCCGGCCGGATTGCCTAGGAACGCGCTAATCCCGTATACCGCCGCGAGCCCGATGACGACGCCGGCGAAGCCGCCGGCCACGACCATGGCAAGCCGCCTCTTGGCGTAGCTTTTCGCTGCGTCCTCGGTCATGGTCGGCGGAACCTCGGTGAGTCAGATCATGAGCAACAAGATGTGGGGTGGGCGCTTCAGCGATCACCCCGACGCGGTCATGGAGGAGATCAACGCCTCCATCGATTTCGACCGGCACCTCTACCGGCAGGACATCGCCGCCAGCAAGGCCCACGCGGCGATGCTGGCCAAACAAGGCATCATCACGGCCGACGATGCCGCGGCGATCACTCACGGTCTAGACACGATCCTGTCAGAGATCGAGGGCGGCAAGTTCATCTTCAAGCGGGCGCTCGAAGACATCCATATGAACGTGGAAAGCCGGCTGGCCGAGCTGATCGGGCCGGCGGCTGGGCGGCTGCACACCGCGCGCTCGCGCAACTACCAGGTGGCGACCGACTTCCGGCTCTGGATCAGGGGCATGATCGACGCGCTCGACGACGCGCTCGCCGCCTACCAGCGCGCGCTCGCCGAGAAGGCCCTGGCGCATGCCGCGACCGTGATGCCGGGCTTTACGCACCTGCAGACCGCGCAGCCGGTGACCTTCGGCCACCACCTCCTCGCCTATGTGGAGATGGCGGCGCGCGACCGCGGCCGGTTCAAGGATGCGCGGGCGCGGCTCAACGAAAGCCCGCTCGGCGCCGCCGCGCTCGCCGGGACGTCGTTCCCGATCAATCGTGACATGACGGCGGCGGCGCTCGGCTTCGATCGCCCGATGGCGAACTCGCTCGACGCCGTGTCCGACCGCGACTTCGTTCTGGAGACGCTCGCCGCTACCTCGATCACGGCGATCCATCTCTCCCGCTTCGCCGAGGAGATCGTGATCTGGTGCTCGCCGCTCTCGGGCCTCGTGCTGCTGTCCGACCGGTTCACCACCGGCTCCTCGATCATGCCGCAGAAGCGCAACCCCGACGCCGCCGAGTTGGTCCGCGCGAAGACCGGGCGCATCATCGGCGCGCTGCAGGCGCTGCTGATCGTGATGAAGGGCCTGCCGCTCGCCTACCAGAAGGACATGCAGGAGGACAAGGAAGGCGCCATGGATGCGCTCTCCGCGCTTATGCTGTCGCTCGCCGCCATGACCGGCATGGTGCGCGACATGGTCCCCGATACCGCCCGCATGCGCAAAGCCGCCGATGAGGGCTATTCGACCGCGACCGATCTCGCCGACTGGCTGG